>Ga0209873_1000013_pt1 | contig 26194 bp, 23 predicted proteins | sample GWRWT2_30Apr14_FD_187186 | JGI IMG/M metagenome (GOLD analysis project Ga0209873, IMG submission 187186) | Sand microcosm microbial communities from a hyporheic zone in Columbia River, Washington, USA - GW-RW T2_30-Apr-14 (SPAdes) (version 2) | ecosystem: Engineered > Artificial ecosystem > Sand...
TTGCCTGGTGTGGTGTCTGCTGGGGCCGTTGATTATCAGGGGGAGCGAAACTCCTTTGGACGTTTCCATGGTCATGGCACCTATACCACAAGTTTTGGGGAAACCTACGAAGGTAATTGGGTAGACGGCAAAAAAAGTGGTCAAGGTACCTATGTATGGAAAAACGGTGATAAGTATATAGGCGCCTGGGAGGACAACAAGCGAAATGGCGTAGGTAAAATGATCTACAGCAACGGCACGCAATACGAGGGTGAATGGGTCGCCAATAAGCCCCAGGGTGATGGGGTAATGCATTACAAGAACAAGGACGTTTATAGTGGCTTGTTTAAAGATGGGCAGCCAAACGGTCAGGGCAAGATGAATTATGCCAATGGTGATCGTTATTCCGGCCGCTGGCAGGCAGGGCAATTGTCGGGGCCTGGTGTCTATTTTCTAAAGAGCGGCGATAAAGTCACCGCCAATTGGACAGCCGGAAACATAGACAAAAAATCAGCAAAATATATATTCCAAAATGGCCTTGAGTATCAGGGCGAGTTAAAAAACATGAAGCCCAATGGAAATGGCAGCTGTCTGGAAAAAGGTGTTTCAAGCCCTTGCCAATATCGCGACGGCACCTTGGTTGTTGTAAAAGTTGAAACAAAACCCAAGGTCGTTGCCGAAAAGGTGGTGCCGGTACCCGTGCCTGCACCTGCACCAGTTCCCGTGAAGAAAGTGCTTGCTCCGGTTGTTGCAGTAGTAAAACCGGTTGTTCCTGCAATGCCCTCCGTTTATGTGTCAGAAAAAGAAGAGTTCTCGCTGGAGCATACCTGGGCAGAGAAAGGCCGCTTTGGTCAGTCCACCGAGATTGTCTGCAAGGTTGTAGACGATGATTTTGAAGATATCAAACGACTTGAAATTTCTGCGAAATCGCAGGAGATGCAAATCACTATCAAGGTAGATAACTACAAGGGTCCCGGTAAATACCCATTGGCATTTTACAATGCCAGAGTGAGCTATAAAGGTGTGGGCGGTTACGCGACTACGGATGAAAAACCTGGGGAAATTGTCGTGACGCGCGACAATGGAAAACTCGTTTCGGCAACGTTTTCTTTTCAAGCGTATCCAAACGGTAATGTAAGTTTGGGTAAACAACAATCAGTGATGAATGGTTTTATCACGGCCAAACCAGTTGCCGAGTAAATATGTCAGTCCTGGTCAGATAGGTTTATGGGGGTTCTGTTCGAATGAGGACTCCCAGTGAAGAATGGTTTTTTTTCGTGCAGATCCCCAACGATAGTCACCCGTATCACCACTTTTTCTGATAATACGATGGCAGGGAAGTAAGTAAGCGATGTTGTTCTTTGCCACCGCAGAGGCTACGGCTCGATATGCGCGCGTATTCCCTGTTTTTGCGGCCAATGTTTGATAGGAGAGACGTGTCCCTATGGGGATGTCTAGCAATGTTTCCCAGACTTTGATTTGAAAACGACTGCCTCGCAGATGTAAGCGCGGGGTCAGTTTGCGTTGTTCGGAGGTGAATGCGTCCAGCAAGCTCAATACATAGGTGGGATCACAGTAAAAAGAGGCGGTTTGCCAGTTCGTGTGTAATTGGCTTTTGACACGCGCTAATTCCTGGTCATTATCAAAAAATGCGAGCTGGCAAATGGCCTCATCGACACAAGCGATAAAACAATTCCCCCAAAGCGTGGGCAATGTGGTGTGGTAAATTTTCAGCACTGACTGTGTATGGGTATGCGCTTGAGAGCCAAGCGTTGTCCAGCGTAAGCGTGATAGATTTTGTAAGTGACAGTGTGATGTCTGCATGAGCCATTTTACAGCCAGGAATTAAGCGCAATTAAGAGAGTAAATAAGTTGGCTTGAATAAGCGAGTGTTTTGCGCAGCGAGTTCGGTGTCGAATTAGCATTAAGTGAATAGCTAAAAATTAGGGTGCTTTGTTTTGTTGTTAAGAATAAAATGTCGCGCCAGTTTTGTCTCTTTTTATATAGCGTGATGTTCATGTTGGTTACGAGGTCAGGGTATAAAAATTTCCGTCGTTTTTATGCCGCTAAAATAACGCTATTGCTTGTGTGCTTCGTGGCTGGAGTCGGTCAGGTACAATCCGGGGCGCTTGTTGAAAAGGTGATAGCGGGCCGGATTGAACACGTCAGTCTGGGTGTGCGGCCATCGTTTGTTGTTAAAGCCAAGCTGGATACAGGTGCCACTACCTCATCCATTCACGCTGAAAATGTGCATGGTTTTAGTAAAAATGGTCAGAACTGGGTGCGTTTTGATCTGGTTCTTCATAATGAAAAGGGTGATCAATTTCGACAAACGCTTGAGCAGCCACTCAAACGTAAAGTGAGAATTAAAAATCATGATGGCAATCATGATTTACGTTATGTTGTAGTGCTGGATATCTGCTTTGATGGGCGCATGAGGCGTAGCAGTTTCACCTTGGCAGATCGCACGGAGTTTAACTATCAAGTATTGCTTGGCAGGGAGTTTTTGAATGGGCTTGCCATTGTTGATCCCGAAAAAACGTATATCACACATGCTACATGTCATGAATCAATAAACAATTCTGGTAAATAGGCTTATTTCAATGGGACGAAGCGTTGTTAGAGTGTGGGCACTGTTGTTAACAGTGCTAGGTCTTTCTATCTGTTATTACAAGGTGTTTTATCTGGGCTTGCCGTTAAAGCCACAGAACGATACCGAGGTCTGGACAATTCAGGCAAAAATGCATTTTGTGGGCAGTGGCGGTCCGTCCATCGCCGAGTTTTATCTGCCTCACATCATGCCGGGTTTTTTAAAACTGGATGAAGACTTTATATCCGGTAAATTTGGCCTGTCGATACAGGAAGAGGGTGATAATCGGAAAGCGCAATGGGCCATCCGGCGTGCAAAGGGTGAACACAATCTTTATTACCGTATTACGGTCGCGCGCTCATCTCAAATGGAAACCTGGCAGAGTCACCCTTCTTTTCCAAAACCCCCGGAGTATCCTGAGCCCTATGCCTCGGCTATCCGCGCCATACTGGAAGATGTACGTGGCAGCTCGGCCGATGTGGCAACCTATACGGCAGAGTTATTACGGCAATTAAATTCCCCCACGCCCAGTGAAAATGTTGAGTTGTTGCGAAACACCGCGACTAATCCAGAACAGTGGGTGAATGAAGTTATTAATATCCTCAAAGGGGTCAGAATTCCGGCGCGTGTGTTGTGGGGAATCAGTATTAATGATGCGGCCAATCACACATCCTTACAGCCCTTCTTGCAGGTCCATAACGAAAACGAATGGCTGACCTTTAATCCGCAAACTGGCAAACGAGAGGTGCCGGCAAATATCCTTGCGTGGAAAGTTGGGGAGAAACCCTTGTTCACGCTGACCGGTGGCAAGAATTCTTCGGTCGATTTTTCCGTGATAAAAACGTACAAGGAACAAGTCGAGGTTGCACGAAGCGGTGCTCAGCAACTGAATTCATTTTTCACCAAGTTTTCACTGTTAGCGCTACCTGTTCCCAGTCAGAACGTATACCGCGTATTGCTCATGGTGCCACTGGGGGCTTTGGTGGTGGTATTTATGCGTACCTTTGTGGGCATTAATACCTTTGGTACCTTTATGCCGGTTCTGATTGCGCTCGCTTTCCGTGAAACCCAATTAGCCTGGGGGCTTACACTTTTTACTATCATAGTGGCTACGGGGTTAATGTTTAGATTTTATCTTGAACACTTGATGTTGCTGCTTATTCCGCGTCTGGCGTCCATTCTGATTATTGTGGTGATGTTGATGCTCGTTATCAGCATGGTCAGTAACCAGCTGGGCGCAGAAAAGGTCTTGTCAATCGCCTTGTTCCCGATGGTGATCTTGTCGATGACTATAGAGCGGATGTCTATTACCTGGGAAGAAAACGGTGCCCGGCACGCCTTGATTCAAGGTTTGGGTAGTTTGCTCGTCGCATCGATGGGTTATATGGTGATGACGAATGAACATTTGATGTATGTGATGTTCGTTTTCCCGGAACTTTTGCTGGTATTACTTGCGGCGTGTTTGCTGATGGGGCGTTACAGTGGCTATCGTCTCTCCGAGTTGTACCGTTTTAAAGAAATGAAAAAAATAGCGCGGTAATGTAAAAATTATGTTTGTTTCTCCTTGGCACTTAAAAAAATGTGGCATGCTGGGCCTTAACAAGCGTAATGCCTGTTTTATCATGCCGTATAACCCACGGCATCTTTTCCCCTTGGTTGACAATAAACTCGAAACCAAACGCTTGGCCTTGCAGCATAATATTGCGGTGCCCAATTTGCTGGGTGTTGTGGAAATCCAGCATCAGATTGGTCAGTTGCAGGCTTTTCTGGAAGAACAAAATGACTTTGTGATCAAACCGGCGCACGGCAGTGGTGGTAACGGTGTGTTGGTGATTGCCGAGCGTCAGGGTAGTAATTTTAGAAAAGCCGATGGCCATCTGCTTAAATTTGAAGCTATAGCGCATCACGTGTCGAATATTCTCACGGGCATGTACAGTCTGGGAGGTCGCGCGGATCATGCGATGATTGAATACCGCGTCAAGTTTGACCCTATTTTTTCGGCTATAAGTTATCAAGGTGTGCCTGATATCCGGGTGATTATTTTTCGTGGTTTGCCTGTGGCCGGCATGCTGCGTTTGCCGACGCGCGAGTCTGACGGCAAGGCTAACCTGCATCAAGGTGCCATGGGTATCGGTATTGATGTAATGACGGGCCGCAGTTGTGGGGGTGTTTACCGTAATACACTGTGTTCTGTACACCCTGATACCGGTGAGTCGACTGAAAACATTGAAATTCCCCATTGGCCAACGATTTTAAAATTGGCAATGCAGTGTGTTGATACGGTGGGATTGGGTTATTCGGGTGTTGATATTGTACTGGATCGTGATCTGGGTCCGCTGATGCTCGAACTTAATGCCCGGCCCGGTCTTAATGTGCAGCTGGCGAATGGTGTTGGATTATTGATTAAACTCAACAAAGTAAAAGCACTGGAACATATTCCCAGTGATATTGATGAGCGCATGGCTTTGCTTGCAAGTCTTTATGCCTCCTGAACAGGGTGCTGGTTGGTCGGTTGCAAGCACCTGTAAACCAGCCAGCGTTCCTTTGTCCCTGATAACGGGCGCTTTAAACGTTATTCTGTAGGGCTTGTTATGTGCTTACAAACAGCTTTTCTAATGTCTTTCATGTTGAAATGAACTATGAAGAACCCTGTTAATTTTCTGGGCGCATTGTTATTGGTTTATTTTGTTGCCGCTTCTGTGAGTACAAACACGTTTGCCGGCGAGCAAGTGATTCCATCCGATTTCAGTCAGATAGAACCTTCTTTTACAGAACCCACCGAAGCGGGTCAAAGCCCAGTAGCTGATGCCGACACAGGCGTGGAAAAAAGCGATAAAAAAACCGTGAAGTCGAGCAGTGAACAGGCATCACCGTCCGATGAAGAGGTTTCCGCAAACAGAAACTCGCAAAAGTTGAAAACAGTTTTATCGCCATCGACTATCCCGAATCAGCCTGTGTCGAACAGTGAAAACCAAATACACAGCGCTGATGTTAACGAAGATATAAATAAAAAAGAGACAGATGAAAATGAAACCGCCGCCAAGGACGCTTTGGCGCAAGAATTCAATATCCTCAATTCAGTTGTAGCACCGGCCACAATAAAACGGCTGCAGTGGTCCCCCGCCGGCTTGGATACCCCTACACCGGTTTGGGTCATCAATGGCAAACGACCGGGAAAAACCCTGTGCATGACCGCCGCTATTCATGGCGATGAATTAAATGGTGTTGAAATCGTGCGTCGTATCATGCAAGACATTAATCCCAAAAAATTGAGCGGCAGGATTGTCGGCGTGCCTATTGTCAATTTAAAAGGATTTCAGCGAGGCTCACGTTATTTACCTGATCGGCGGGATTTAAATCGCTCATTCCCGGGGGTGAAAAATGGAAGTTTGTCTGCGCGTATAGCCTACTCTTTGTATAACGACGTAATTTCTCACTGCAACACCTTGATTGATCTGCATACTGGCTCATTGCGTCGTGACAATTTATTACAAGTGCGTGCTGATATGAAAAATCCTGACGTGGTGAATTTTACCCACGGTTTTGATAAGACGGTGGTGGTTCACAGTCCCGGCAATTCCGGCATGTTACGGCGTGTTGCGGTGAAACACGGCATTCCGGCAGTCACCCTGGAAGCGGGCGAGTCCTCACGTTTACAGGCTGAAAAAATCGATCAGGCTGTGCAAAGTATTTTCAGTTTATTGCAACGTGAACAGATGTACTCACGCATCTTTTCCTGGGGCGAGCCCGAACCTATTTACTTTCAATCCCGTTGGTTAAGAGCCGATATCGGCGGAATTCTGTTGAGCCGGGTGGAATTAGGTGCGGATGTAAAGGCGGGCGAGGTTTTGGGCACGGTGTCGGATCCAACGACCAATGAAGTCAGTGAAGTTGTGACCTCGGTCGATGGCCGTATTATCGGTATGGCCGTGGATCAGGTGGTGATGCCGGGTTTTGCCATTTATCACCTGGGCATTGAAGCACTACCCAAAAACTGCGTAAAACTGGATCGTGAGATTAAATCTACCGATGCCGCTTATGATGACAAAACACCCCAAGCCGATAATGTATCTACCGAAACAAGCGAGGGGAATGAAACGGAAAATGGCATAAAAACGGTGCCTACGTTTTCATGCCCTACTGATTAACGGCGCTGTAAATTCATACAGGCCGTTCATGCATGCTGACTGTTTGATCATTGCGATTTTTTTATTTCCAGCGCCTCCCAACGAGAAAAAAGCTCAGCAAGTTTTTTCTCACTGAAGCTCAGTGCTGCGTTGAGTTCATTCACTTTGTCGGCACGATCCTGCTGATACAATGTGGGCTCAGCAAGTTCCAGATGCAGATGCTTTATTTTTTCTTCCAGTTGTTGCATGTCGTTTGGCAGTGCGTCAAGTTCACGTTGCTCTTTGAAACTGAGCCCGTTTTTTTGTGAAGACGCTGTTTTGCTTGGCGCAGGGCTGGTTTTTTCCTGAATACTTTTATGACCTTTAGCGCTAGCGCTAGCACTGGCAGGCGCGGTTTGCTGCCGCTGTCGTAACCAATCGTCGTAACCCCCGACGTATTCCTTGATGCGTCCATTGCCTTCAAACACCAGGGTGCTGGTCACAACATTATTGAGGAAGGTCCGGTCATGGCTGACAATCAACAAGGTGCCCGGATAGTCAGCAATCAGTTCTTCGAGCAGGTCGAGTGTTTCAATGTCCAGATCATTGGTCGGTTCATCGAGTACCAGAAGATTGGATTCGCGGGCGAACAATTTGGCCAGTAATAAACGGTTCTTTTCACCGCCTGACAGGGCGCTGACCGGGGTATTGGCGCGATCAGGACTAAAGAGAAAGTCCTGCAAATAACCAATCACATGTTTTTCACGGCCATTGATGGTGACGGTATCCTTGCCTTCGCCCAGATTGTCGCGAACGGTACGTTGCAGATCCAGCTGACTGCGGAGTTGATCAAAATAAGCCACGTTCAGGTTGGTGCCGAGTTTTACCTCACCACTGTCGGGTTGAAGTTGTCCAAGCAGCAGCTTGAGCAAGGTGGATTTACCCACACCGTTGGGACCGATAATGCCGATACGATCCTGACGCAAGATCAGGGTTGAAAAATCTTTGACGAGTGCGAGCTCACCATAGCTGTAGTTAATGTGCTCGACTTCAATCACTTTTTGACCACTTTTCTCACCCGTGGATATGTCGAAGCGTGCGTTACCGATACGTTCACGTCGTGCTGTGCGTTCTTTGCGTAACTCTTCGAGTTTGCGAACTCGACCCTCATTGCGCGTGCGCCGTGCTTTGATGCCTTGCCTGATCCAGACTTCTTCTTGCGCCAGTTTTTTGTCAAAGAGCGCATTCTGTTTTTCTTCGGCGTCCAGCGCTTCCTGTTTGTGGCGCAAATAATTGTCATAGTCACCAGGCCAATCGCTTAAGCGCCCCCGATCAAGGTCGATAATCCGCGTCGCAAGCGAACGGATAAACGAGCGATCATGGCTGATAAAAAGCAAGGTGCCCGAGTAGTTAAGCAGAAATGATTCCAGCCATTGAATCGATTCAATATCAAGATGGTTGGTCGGTTCGTCCAGCAGCAGAATGTCGGGCTCTTTGACCAAGGCTTGCGCCAGCAAGACCCGTCGTTTCAATCCGCCCGAGAGTGATTCGAAGCGCATGGAGCCATCAAGACTGAGGCGACTCAATACGCGTTGAACCAGTTGTTCCATGTCCCAGCCGCCGCAGGCTTCCAGCTCTTTTTGTACGCTTTCGAGCTTGGACAGAGTTTCGTCACTGTAGTCATCAGCAATCAGATGAATGAGCTGTTCATAACGTTGGAGCAGGGGTGCCATGGCACCGAGTCCTTGTGCCACCAGGTCAAATACGCTGCCCTGAAAATTTTGTGGCACGTCCTGTTGCAGGCGAGCCAGTTTTATCGCGCCACTGCTTTCTATCAAGCCTTCATCGGGTTTGATATCACCATTTAACACTTGCAGCAAGGTGGATTTGCCTGAGCCATTACGACCGACCAGGCAGACGCGTTCATTGGGTTCAAGTGTCAGGTTAAGGTGATCAAGCAAGGTGGGGCCGCCAAAACTGACGCAAATATCTCGTAATCGGATCAAGGACATAGAATTAGTTACTGCCTGTTTGGTAAATGAGAGCGGAGCGGGCGTTATATTGAAACACCCGCTTCAGTAAGGCTGTTGATAGGCGGAACGTTTATTTAGACAGTTTTCTGACGGTATCTTCTAAATGCGTTAAACCCGCCTTTTTACCAATGTCTATAGCTGCGTCAATGGGCAACTGTGCGCTTTGGTGTGCATCCAGTGCAAACAGCGCTCCTACACGATTGCCGCTGGCACAGTGTATCAGTACGGGGTACGTGTTTATATCAGACAATGCCTTGTTCAGGGCCTGGCTGTTGGCAGAGGTTAAATCGTTGGCACCTGATACAGGAATATTAATGTAGTGCATGCCCAGTTTTTTGACTTGATCACCTTCGTCAAGGCCATTTTGTTCGGCAGCAGGGCGCAGATTGATCACGGTTTTGTAGCCTTTTTGCTGCGCTTCTATTAGTTGCGCTTCGCTGGGCTGGCCACCGGTTAAAATACCCGGAAAAGCTTGTTTGGCATTTGGTATGGTTATCATCGGCGCAGCCGTCAGGGAAGCCGTTTTGTCATTAGGCAGATAGGCATTGCCTGCTTGAGCACTGGAAACAATCAAAAATGAAACGAACAGATATTTTTTGAGCGAACGCATTGTAAGAGTCATCGTGTTATTTCCCGTCAACAGAATAAACCAATAGAACATTACCTTCTTTACCCAGTTTGCCGTAACCGGAATGAATATACAGGTGACCGTTGGCAATTACAGCCCCGTCGACATCAATTGATCCGCCGTGACCGACCGGGCCGTTAAGGGTGTTTACGTTTTGGGTGGTATCGTGTTCCCAGAGAATTTTTCCCGAATCGCGGTCGAATGCCCGCAATTTACCGGCAAGCGTGCCCGCAAAGACAGCGCCGGGAATGATCGTAGGTGGCGCAGAAAAGCCATCATCACATTTTGTTGGATCGGCACAGGTGAATTTTTCTGCGTAGTGCCAGACAATAGTTCCGGTGAGGGGATCCAGTGCGTTAAGACCGGGATTTTTTGTGCCTTCAGGTCGTTTGGCGTTGATGATGCCGAGAAAATTGAGTTCGAAGTCGGAATTAGGAACATAGATGAAACGCTCATCACTGCCTAAACCCCAATGAATCCCCCCCAGAGCGCCCCCACGACCGACTTTTGTTTTCCATACCAGACTGCCTTCTTTGTCGGGATCAAGCGCCCAAACGACACCTGCTTTTTGTCCGGCAATCACTAAATCGCGCCCATCGGGAAGATGATGAAGTACCGTATTAGCACCTACATCAAGGTCGAAGCCGTCTTCTTTTGGGCAATTAAGTTTGCCGGGAAAGGCGCAGGACATGTTCCAGGCATCACCGGGCGTGAGTTGATGAGCCCAGCGCAAGGCGCCGCTATCAAGATCTATAGCCAATACTGAATCACTGCCTTTCGATGCAGGTGAGGAATAGTTTTCCCCCGTGCCTACATAGAGCACATTGCGTTTAACATCAATGGTGGGTGAATTCCACACGGGTGCGCCTGAAGGCCCCCACATTTGCACACCGAGTGCGTTTTTGCCGGTTTTTTTAGCTTCAGGCGTGGTGAAAGTTTGCCATATTTTTTTACCGCTCAAGGCATCCAGACGGGCGACGGAACCTCGGAAGGTGCAGCAATTGTACAGTGGATTCATCGCTGTAACGACTTCAAGGGATGACACAGGGACATACAATCTATCTTTATATAAGGTAATAGCCCCGGTAATCAGTGCTTCAGGATGAGCATCGATTTTAGTTTTCCACAATTTGTTGCCAGTTATGGCATCCAGCGCGGTGACAAACCCTTCTTCATCACCAAAAAACAGCATCCGGGGCTTGAGGGGATCAGGGCTGCCGAGGCTGATGGCTGTGCGTATCTGGATGTCGTTATTGTCATAATTCCATCGTGTGCAACCACTGCGACTGTCCAGCGCAAGCACTTTGCCTTCTTGGGTGCCGACATACAAAGTGTCGCTGGTGACAGCCGGCTGTGAGCGTAACTCACTGGTGCCTGGAAAACGGGGCGGTAAATAATACGCCCATTTGAGCTTGAGTCGAGGAACGTCTGCGGCGGTTAATCCTGCCTGTTCAGTGGATTGAAAACGGTTATTCTCAGGATTACTGCCCCATTGGCCGGCCAGAACTTTGCTTTGTGGATCAGCTTTGTTATCGTCCGCACAGCTCTGTGCCTGTGTGTTTTGTGCGATAAACGCGAAAAGAAACAGAAAAAGCAGAACGAGTCTGGGAGAGTGCATAGGGTCGCCTTGTTATATAAAAGGTATACGTTTTAGTTGATGTACGGCGTGCGTCAGGGTGAAACACGATTATAGGCCGACATCTCAGATTGAGGAATGGCATTGACTACACAAGATAACACGCATTGGCGTTCGTATATCATTCTGCCCTTGCTGGTGAGCAGTATTTCTTTAATCATCTATCTGGCAGATCCGCAGGCAAGTGAGCTCTTGCGTTATCAGCGGCATCTGATCGCACAAGGTGAATTATGGCGACTGGTGACAGGACACTTTTGTCATTTGGGCGCTATGCATCTTGGTCTGAATCTTCTGGGGATGTGGCTTGTTTTTAGTTTATTCCCCCAGACCTTAAGCCTGAAGACAGGGGCTGTTATTTTGCTGAGTTCCATGATGGCTTGCAGTAGTGGACTGTGGATTTTTGCGCCCCAGGTAGAGAGTTATGTCGGGCTTTCAGCCGCTTTGCATGGTTTGATTATGGGTGCTGCTGTGATTGATTTTCGCCAACACGTGTTCACTAACAGCCTTTTGTTGTTAGGTGTTCTTGCTAAAGTGCTCTGGGAAAATTCGCCGTATTACAGTGACACCATGTCAACTTTAATTGGTGGTCAGGTACTGGTTCAATCCCATCTTTTTGGCGCCGTTTCGGGTGCAGTGGCAGGGCTTATTCTGCTTGTTTGGCGGCGTGTTTACATAAAAAAAGAAAGGATAATCGCGTAACGCACGGCCTTGCCAAGCACAATAAATAACAAGGACGCCAGAAAAGGCAAGCGCAGCCAGCCGGCCAGAAGGCAGAGCCCATCGCCTATTAAAGGTAGCCAGGAAAATAACAAGGCAAGGGCGCCCCATTTTTGTAAGACATCGAGGGCGCGACGATTTTTATGTGCCAGCGAGTTATCCAGTGGAAACCGTTTCGCGGCAATAAAACCCATGAACCAGGTAATCAAAGCCCCCAGCGTGTTGCCCGTGGTGGCTGTCAGCCAAAGCGCGCCAGGGTTGAATTGTTGGAGTGAAGCCAGATAAGCGAGCACAAATTCCGAGCCACCCGGTGCCAGGGTGGATGAAATTAAGGAGCTGATAAATAAGCCCCATAAACTCATGCTGTAATCCATAGACTGTGTCCATAAATTTGTCACTATCCCTGTTGCCGCACTAAAAATCAATGTGTTCGCTTTAAACAGTAAACCGTCTCGATTCAATCGTTTTGTGGGTCATGGGTGTTACAAGAATCTGTGTTCGCGGTTTGACAGGGGCTTGGCAAGGGCGTACCTTTTAGAGCGCGAACACGCAGTAATTCTGTTGTACATGGAAGTGTGTCAGCAGCTCTGAACGCTCCGGTTTTTTACTAATAACAATAATGCTTATGGAGGTACCATGTCCAAACCACAAACGGTGCTGACTGCCGTGGGGCAGCAGCAAGACAATCCCTATCTTGAAATTCTCAATCGACAAAAGGCGTCTTTTAAGCGCAGAGGCATATCAACCTGTGAGCAACGTCAAGAGCATCTAACGCGCTTACAAAAAGCGGTTATTCAATATAAAGATAAATTGGTTGAGGCGACGCAAAGTGATTTTGGTCATCGCTCGCCTCACGAAACGCTGGCCAGTGAAGTGCTGGCGGTGGCCGGCGAGGCCGCTGCCCACAAGGGTAAACTGAAAAAGTGGATGAAACCACAAAAGGTACCCTTTAGTTTGCAGGCGGCAGGCGCCAAAGGAAAAATCATCTACCAACCTAAAGGGGTGGTGGGTATTCTGGGAGCCTGGAATTACCCTGTGGCCATGATTTTTTCACCCTTGGTTGGTGTGCTGGGTGCGGGTAATCACTGCATGATCAAACCACCTGATCTAACCCCTGCCGTGGGTGAGGTCGCAAAAGAACTCATCGCCAATAACTTTGATGAAGATCATATTACGGTTATCACAGGTGATGTGGCTGTGGCTGCTCAATTTGCCGAATTACCATTTGATCACCTGATGTTTACCGGTGGCACCTCCATTGGTCAGAAAGTAATGATGGCGGCCGCTAAAAATCTGACCCCGGTAACGCTGGAAATGGGCGGCAAATCGCCGGTTATTATCAGCCGTAATTATCCGATTGGCGAAGCGGTTGATCGTTTATTGATGGGCAAGTGCGTTAATTCCGGTCAAACATGTATCGCCCCTGACTACATTTTGCTGCCTGAAGAAAAACAGCAGGAGTTTGTTGATTACATTACCGCGCGTTATGCTGAGCGTTACCCAAGCTTGGTAAATAATCAGGATATCACCTGGATTATCAACGATCGTCACCATAAGAGAGTCTTGGGTCTGATTGATGATGCGCGCAAAAAGGGCGCTACAGTCATTCAGGTGAATCCAAAAAATGAACAAATACCTGAAAACAGCCGTGTAGTGCCACCCACTATTATTACCGGTGTGACCGATGACATGGCAGTTATGCAACAGGAAATTTTCGGCCCGGTTTTGCCGGTCAAAACCTACAAGCATATCAGTGAAGCTATTGAATATGTAAATGATAGACCGCGTCCATTGGCCCTGTATTACTTTGATGAAAACAGGGAAGCCGCCGACGAAGTCTTGCGTCAGACTATTTCTGGCGGAGCTTGCGTGAATGACACCATGTTACACATTGCGCATGAAAACCTGCCTTTTGGTGGTTCCGGGCCCAGTGGTTTGGGGCGTTATCATGGTTTTGATGGTTTTGTGGAGTTTTCACATAAAAAAGGGGTGTTGTATCAAAACAAACGATTTGCTGCTTCTAAGTTTGTCAAAGCACCTTATCCACCCACAGCGTTAAAGGTCATGAACTTTTTTGCCCGTTTTCTGGGTTAATACGTAACATCTAAATCCTCTGCACTGCTACGTTGCTGGATCGTGTAAAAATCGCGATCCAGCACGTCTTCAAAACAAGCCCGCGCCGTCCTTTGCCTGTCCTGTCATCACCTATACTTGTACTTGCTAAGAGCTGTGTTAGCACAGGCACAGCACGTTTCTTTTTATAATCTGGAATGTTATGCAGCTGGATGGGTATCAAGTTCAAGAGCGAATTGGCCATGGTGGCATGGCCACGGTGTACAAAGGCGTGCAGCAGTCGTTAAACCGGCCTGTGGCGCTTAAGGTGCTTAGAAAAAAATTACTCGATCGTAGCGAAGTCAAAGCGCGCTTCGAGATGGAATCGCTGATCATCGCACGTCTTAAACATCCGAATATTATTGATGTTATTGATCGGGGCCTCACGGCCAAAGGGCAACCCTATTTTGTCATGCAATACGTTGAAGGCGATGATCTTAAAACGCTGATCAAGAAAGATGAATTAAGCATGGTCAGGCGTATCCATATCGCCATGCAAATTTGTAAAGCCTTGGCCTATGCCCATGATAACGAAATTATTCATCGCGATATTAAACCGGCCAATGTATTAATTGATCGCCAGTTTAATGCCTATGTGCTTGATTTTGGTATTGCACATTTTTGTGAAAAAACAGGTGAACAAAACGACACGGCACAGCAAACTCGCGTAGGTACCGTCATGGGCACCGCTGCGTATATGGCACCTGAACTTCATGCGTCTGCAGACAATGCGTCAGTACAAAGTGATTTGTATGCTTTTGGTGTGTTGTTTTATGAGTTACTGACAGCCAAACTGCCTTTAGGGCGATTTGAGCCACCTTCTGTAGTAAATCCTAAAATTCCCAAAGCCATTGATCAAATTATCGAAAACTGCCTGGCTTCCGAGCCTTCACAACGACCAGACTCAGCCGGCCAGATCAAAAATGCCTTGTTGCAACTCATGCGAGGTGCACATCTGGCGCCAGAGCAGAAAGAGCGCGCCAAACAAACCGTGACCAAAGCAGAAGATAAGTTCGCTCTTCTGGATGTAATAAAAGAAGATCAATACGGCGCGGTGTATTTATTTGAGGATAAAACGCAACACGATTTTCTGGTAATTAAAAAACGGCTGAACAGTCATTCAGGCTTTCGTGAAAGCAAGTTGTTAAGCAATCTGCCTCACGTGAATATTGTAAAAATCAAAGGAGCCTCAAGTAACGAACGGGTATTTATTACGGTGATGGAATATCTCAAGGGTGGTTGCCTGCAAGACCGTCTTATTCAGTCTTATGCCTTAGCTGAATTTTTTCCAATCGTGCTTCAAATAACTGAAGCCATGGTTTTTGCGCATCAAAATCAGATTATTCACGGTAATTTAAGGCCAAAGAATATCTTATTCACCGCAGAGGGAAGCGCTAAAGTATCGGACTTCGGCTTTGATGAACATTATGGCGAGGATGCAGCGGGCGCAAATTGGTATAACTACTTTGGCGAGGAGAAATCAGTCAAAGCCGATATTTATGCAGCTGGCGTCATCTTTTATCAAATGCTGCTGGGTGGGCAATGTTTACCCCAGTGGAGAAATAAAAAATTGATTACGCACGAATCATTTTCCGACCTTCCCGCGTCGATGAGACAAACCCTTCTGAAAATGCTGCAGATGAATCCTGCGGAGCGTTACGACAGTTTTCCTGCCGTGTTAAGTGATCTAAAAAAACTTGAAGCCTTCTACGGCGCAGGAAAGTCGATGCTGTCCGACAATACAGCGATAAAATTTTCGCGAAAATATCGCGCAATCAGAATTGCTGCCGCTTTATTGCTCACACTCGCTGTTTCAGGTGTTATGTATTATGCGAAATTTGGCAGCGAATCCTTGGGTCTCGTCCAACATTACAGTCATACGATGCTGACATGGTTGTCATCTTTTATCTAAAGATTGCTCAGGTGCATCGGCAAGTTATAGAAAACTCGCGGTGAATTCTTTATTCTGCACGCTCTTTTGATTGCAGTAAAAAAAGGATACAACGCCCATGAAACCATTTTTAAAAACAAGTCTGAGACTTCTTTTGCTTCATATACCTCTTGCGGCACAGGCCTCAGGGTTGGATCTGAATTTAGGAAATGAAACCGTAGCACTGTCGCTCATGGGCCCGATTAATGAGTCTGATCTTAATGTGTCTATTTCAGGCATGCATCATCAGGACGATCGCGATGTGCTGACAACGGGCCTTTCGGTGATTGAGCAGACTGATGTGGAGAGCCATATAGGCATTGGCGCTAATATTTATGCCTTTGATACCCCCGAAATTGATGGAATGGGTATTGCCTTGGGTGGTTTTTTCCGCCAAGCCTTACCGCAAGTGCCTCATTTGGGTCTTGGCGGGCAGGTTTTTTATGGCCCCAGTATTGTCTCAATGGATAGCGCGGATGATTTTCTCGATGCCACCTTGCGTTTTGAATACCAGATTATTCATCAGGCCAACATCTATCTGGGGTATCGAAAAATTAAAGTCTTCGTTGACAATGAAGAAGAGGGTGATGGGAAAATTGACAGTAGTTGGGTTGCGGGGATGCGCTTAACATATTAAAAGCGATTAGCCGAGAGAGTCGTGCTGTGTTTTTAGCAGCGTACGATTATTCTGTAAAAACACCATTAAATTTTCAGCGCAGAGTGGTTTGCTGTAAAAATAGCCTTGTGCTTCCAGACAACCAATGGATTGCATGAAATTTGCCTGGTGGATGTTTTCAATCCCTTCGGCAATAACGGACAGCCCAATATTTCTCGCAAGCTGCGTAATGGCAGTCACAATGGCTTTGCTGCCTTTATCGTCAGGAATGTCAGCAATAAATGATTTATCAATTTTCAGGCGATCAACCGGAAAGTTTTTTAAATAACTCAAGGACGAGTAACCGGTACCAAAGTCATCAATCGCAATTCTGAAACCAAAATTGCGTAAGGCGTTCAGCGTAAAAACGGCCTCTTTTTCCGCCATGACTATTCGTTCTGTAACTTCAAGTTCAATAAGCCTGGCGGGAAGATTGTAGTGGTTCACCGTAGCGGTAAGAGTTTTTACAAAATCATCTCTGCAAAAGTGTTGTGCAGCAATATTAACGGATATCGGAATATCACCGAAACCTGCACACTGTAATTGCTGTAAATGTTTGCACGTTTCTTCAATCACCCAGTTGCCAATGGGAACGATCAGGCCCATGTCTTCTGCCAGTGGTATAAACCGGTCAGGTGGTATCATTATGCCATCATTTAAGGGCCAGCGAATCAGCGCCTCTATGCCGCTTATTTCGTGCGTTAGCATGTTTATTTGTGGTTGAAAATGAAGAATGAATTTATTTTCGTTCAGTGCCTGGTGCAGTTTTCTTGATAAGTGCAGCTGGTCTACCGCGCGATCATTTTTATCATGATCATAAAATGCATATTGATTGCGCCCTTTTGATTTTGAGTGTGTTAACGCGATGTTTGCAAAGGTCAGTAGTTCACTTCCACTCAAGGTATGATCGGGGAAAATACTGATGCCGGCGCTGAATGTTTGTATGATTTCGTGTGAATCGTGTTGATAGGGTTTGAGTAAATCCAGGCTCAATTGCATCATGACATGATTGATTTGTTCGACGTGATCTATATCGGACAGCAGAATACAAAACTCGTCGGCGCCCAGGTGGCTGATTGTGTAGGCGCTGTTCTGGTCGCTGAAATTTGAAGCATGAATCCTTTGTAAACTTTTAACCAGACGCTGACTGATGTTTTGTAACAAACTATCACCAGCAAGATGGCCAAGACTTTCGTTGACGAGTTTGAATAAATCCAGATTCAATAAAACCAAGGCCAGTTTTTTATTGGTAAAACGTGCCCGGTCAATATAGTGTTGCAGGGATTTTTGCAAATGCTGCCTGTTTGGCAGTTGCGTGAGGCTGTCAGTGTTTTGCCGTTCTTTGAGTTCGGCTGTTCGGGACACAAATGATTTAATAAGATGCTCATTTTGCCCTTTAATAACATGGTGTAATTCATGACTTTCCAGGGCATAGGCGCAATTGTGCACAATGGTATGCAGGCCCTTTTTGTGATGCTCTTTGAACACATTGGAGTTGGAGACATACGCTATAAACAGGCCACGGATGCGGGAGGGGGTGATCAGTGAAGCAAGCACCAACGTACGATTATTGCAGCGATATGTTTTGGGTGTATGGCTATGTAAGGCGGCCTCAAAGTCGCCTCGTTGCAGCAATGTGTCTAGATCCTGGTGCAGATAAGTGCTGTAACTCTCATTGTTGAAGTGGTCTATTGTTGCAGTAGAAGCGGTGGATTTTATCGAGCAGAAGCCAATGGCTTCGAAGGGTGTAATTTTGAGGATATAGGGGATGGTTCGTGTGATAAATTGGTGTGCATTGGTTCGCGCATCTAATTGTCTATACATGTCAAGCAATTCACTTATGACGTTAAGTGTATGCAAATGCCAGCGATTTCTTTCTTCAAGATCATCCAGGCGATACGTGTGAGGACGCTTTTTCTTTAGATGCTGTCTTAATGGCTTCGTCATTACTGCAACTTATAATCAGACTGATGAATTACATAAGCAGTTTAGCATAGTCGTTAAACTGCAGTTTTGTTGTATCGATAATTGTATTCAATGTACTTTCTTCAAAAGCCAGTAAAGAAAGAGCACCCTGGTCCAAAATAGGTACAAAGTGTTCGCCGTTGTAGCCCAGGGGAATTGTGTGGCTCACCCAGTCGGCAATATGAATTATAGATGCGGCGTAATGATGCGTAGTAGATGACAGAGGCGAGTGATGATGCCGTGTGGTAGCGATAATTGCGTCTGGCAGTTGCCATTTACGTAAAAAAGCAGCGCCCAGTTCGTCATGACTGAAACCATATTGTTGTTGTTCAAGAACTCTTAGAGGGATGCCTTCTTTTTTATTTATCTCAATGAGAATTTGTTGTTGCTCTGGTTGTTTAAAACAAAAAATCAAACGGCCAATGTCATGTAATAAGCCCATGGCAAAATACGTTTCAATGTCAGACTGTTGTTTTGAGTGTGCCAGTGTGCGGGCGGCAATAGCACAACCCAAGCTGTGTTTGCAGAAGTCGGTTGAAGAAAACGCGCTGCAATTGACATTCTTGATCGAATGTATGACTTCTGTCGCCAATACCAGTTCGGCGAGTTTATGTGTGCCAATGAGTGAAATTGCACGGTCAATGCTAGCGACCTGTGTTTGAAATCCGAAAAGTGCGCTGTTGGCAACTTGTAATAAACGTGCTGTTAAACTGGGCGACGTGCCAATAATTCGCGAGATTTCTTTGTAATCAACGTGGGTTTTGGCCAAAGCAGTCTGCAGCATTAAATACACTTTGGGCGGCGAGGCCATCATTTCTGCAGAGGCTATTAATGTGTTGATGTCGATCCGTGGCATTATAGGTATACACTTTATAGGGTTATATTCAGCGGTTTTATAGTACAGCGCTCTTTAAAAATAGACCTAAAATCACAATTCATCGACTCAGAATTGTTTTTGTGTGTGCCCGGAGGCCAAACTGTTAAAATAAGGTTCGATTGAGCCCACGCTCTCTGATATGACTTACAGGATTTTTATATGTCGATGACAATGAATGAAATCATTACGCAAAAAATTACCGAGGCACTGGAACCCGCCGTGCTAGAGGTGATAAACGAAAGCCATTTTCATGCGGGGCATCTGCAAACAAGTAACACGGAAACGCATTTCAGGCTTGTTATTGTCGCAGCGAAATTTGAAGGTTTGACGGCTGTAAAGCGTCATCAATGGGTGTATCGAATTTTGGCAGAGGAGCTGGCAGGTGAGCTGCATGCACTGGCATTAAGCCTGAAAACGCCTGCTGAGTTTGCTGTTTGATGCAGTCCTTTGTGATTGAATTAATAACTATCCACGTTCTGATAACAGAAAATTTCGACATCAATTTCTGTGTCTAATTGGTTTAACTCAGCGACGATTCGATGGCTTTCAGGTGAACTGCGCCAGTAATGCGGCGTCATTTTGAACAGTGAATCGATATCGAACGGATTACTTAACGATAAAGTGCTGTTGAAGGCGTGCGTATCAATGAGTTTAAGCGTTGGTGATGGCTCGCTGTTCTGGTCTTCATTTTGAATGGAGCTTGGCCCGTTTGCACGCTGAATTTTGATGTTAGGATAAATTAATTCACGCAATTGAAGTAAATGACGCGGCCCAGGCTTGAGTTGGATAAAAAGCCCTTCAGGTTTTAGCACGCGTTGTATGGCGTCCTGCCTGAGTGGGCAAAACAAGGCATACAGCAGATCCATGGACTGATCAGCAAAAGGCAGACGACTCAACGTCGCTATAAGCCATTTGACCTTGGACGGTGTTTTACAGGCGCAGAGAATGGCCTCCTTTGAAATATCAATACCCCAGCTCTGCACGTGAAAATTCGTCGCCAGTTTTTCATCCAGCTTGCGCGTGTAATAACCCTCACCACAACCGATATCGGCGATATGCAGCAAACGCTTATCGTGTGTTTTATACGCCGCAAGCTGAGACAACACGGTGTTTTCCAGCGCCGAATAGATGGGTAGGTAGTGTCCCAGTTTGAGAAAGTTATGGCGCGCTGCCACCATGGCCTTATTGTCACCCGGCTGATGACTGTGCTTTTGCTGGCTCAACAGTACGTTAAGGTAACCTTGACGGGCCACATCAAAACTGTGGTTTTGAGCGCAATGGTAGGTTTTTGAGTCTTCCAATAAAGGCAAATGACATACTGGGCAGATCAAGGGACTGCTAAGGGGATGAGGCATGTTTGGGTCCGGGGTTTTCAGGTCAGCAGCTCTACCATAATCTGTTCGTAGATGCGGGAAAGTTCCCCTAGCGCTTTGATTTCAACGACTTCATTTACCTTGTGTATCGTGGCATTACACGGACCGATTTCAATCACCTGTGCGCCGGTGGGTGCAATAAAACGACCGTCGGAGGTGCCGCCAGCGGTAGACAGCTCGGTGCCATGGCCGGTAATCAGTTTGATGGCTTTTTGTGTGGCTGCAAGCAGGGCGCCGGTGTCGGTCAGAAAAGGTTGCCCGCCCAGTGTCCAATTGATTTTATAGCTGAGCGCGTGTTTATCGAGAAGGGTGTGTACGGTTTCTTTGATTTGTTCGGGCCTAAGCTCGGTCGAAAAACGGACATTAAAGGCTACCGATAACTCACCGGGAATAACATTACCTGCCCCCGTCCCAGCGCTGATGTTAGAAATTTGAAACGACGTGGGTGGAAAAAATTCATTGCCCTTGTCCCAGTGGCATTGACTGAGCTCGGCCAAAGCTGGCATTGCCCGGTGAATGGGGTTGTCTGCCAGATGCGGATAGGCCACATGCCCCTGAATGCCCAGAATGGTCAAATCAGCGCTCAGCGAACCACGGCGCCCGTTTTTGACAATGTCGCCCAGTTTTTGATTACTCGACGGCTCCCCAACGATGCACCATTGAATGTGTTCATTTCTGGCCTGTAAATGTTCAAGCACTTTCACCGTGCCATGGGTGGCAATGCCTTCTTCGTCGCTGGTAATAAGAAAAGCGATCGTACCGTGATGATCGGGGTGATGGACAATAAAACGTTCACAGGCTGTAATCATGGCTGCCAGACTGCCTTTCATATCAGCGGCACCACGACCATAGAGCAGACCATCGCGCTCGGTGGGCTGAAAAGGAGGGCTTGACCACGCGCTGGCATCGCCCACAGGAACCACGTCGGTATGACCGGCAAACGCCAGAACCGGCCCTTCGCCACCATGACGGGCCCAGAAATTTTGTACCTCACCAAAGGGTAAACGTTCCACCTGAAAGCCGATGTTTTGCAGGCGTTCGATCAGAATGTCCTGACAGCCGCAGTCATCAGGCGTAATAGAGGGGCGGGCTATTAACTCTTTGGTCAGTTCCAGTGTGCTGGTGTTTGGGTCACTGTGTTTCATGTTTACTTTATATCCAGAACGGGCAGTTTTTTACGTTGAGTGATGCGCAGGTTTGAAAAATCGTACAGTGAGCGATCGGCCAGATGTGATGGCGCGATATTTTGCATGGCATTAAACATGGTTTCGAGTCGGCCGGGATGGTCTTGATCCCACTGTTGCATCATTTCCTTGATGACCTGTCGTTGCAGATTGGGTTGGCTGCCGCATAAAGTGCAAGGAATAATGGGGAATTCTTTCCATTCGGCGTAACGGCTAATGTCTTTCTCGCGGCAGTAAGCCAGGGGGCGAATGACAATGTTTTTGCCATCGTCACTGAGCAATTTTGGGGGCATGCCTTTTAATTTGCCGCCATAAAACAGGTTTAAAAACAGCGTTTCCAGAATGTCGTCGCGGTGATGGCCAAGGGCAATTTTGGTAGCGCCGATTTGTTCGGCAAAACCATAGAGTGATCCGCGCCGCAGGCGTGAGCATAAAGCACACTGTGTTTTTCCTTCGGGGACTTTATCTTGCACAATGCTGTAGGTGTCTTTTTCCAGAATGTGAAAGGGGATGTTTAATTTGCCAAGATAATCAGGCAAAACCTGTTCGGGAAAGCCCGGTTGTTTTTGATCCAGATTGACGGCGATCAGTTCAAAATGCACGGGTGCCGAACGTTGCAGGCTCATCAGAATGTCGAGCATGGTGTAGGAGTCTTTGCCCCCCGACAGGCAGACCATGACACGATCGTTATTTTCAATCATGTTGAAATCAACGATGGCATTGCCAACGTCGCGCCGCAGTTTCTTTTGCAGCTTGTTAAATTCGTACTGAGCTTTATCTTTCATTGTGTGCAAGGTGTTTGTTCTATGAAGGGGTGAGCGGGTTCTTAGTTGTGCGCATGCAGTTCGGCATTGAGTTCAATGGCATTACGGTTGGTTTTGCATTCCAGTGCGCCGGTTTGGGAATTGCGCCGGAATAACAGATCCGAACGACCGGCCAGTTCACGTGCCTTGAGGGTGCAGACCAAGGTATTTTGCTCATCCAGCACATTCACCTTGGAGCCGGCTGTAATATACAGTCCCGCTTCTATGGTACAGCGATCACCCAGTGGAATGCCCAAGCCTGAATTGGCACCCAGCAGACAATGTTCGCCCACGGAGATAACCACGTTGTTGCCCCCTGACAGGGTGCCCATGGTACTGCATCCACCGCCCAGGTCACTGCCTTTGCCGACCATTACACCCGCCGAAATACGGCCTTCGACCATGCTGGTGCCTTCGGTGCCGGCGTTAAAATTGATAAAGCCTTCGTGCATGACCGTGGTGCCTTCACCGAGATAAGCACCCAGACGGACGCGCGCCGTGTGCGCAATGCGCACGCCCGAGGGCACCACGTAGTTGGTCATTTTGGGGAACTTGTCGACCGAGCTGACTTCCAGCACCTCGCCATTCAGGCGCGCTTTGAGTTGCTGTTGCGCTAATTCAGCCAGATCAATGGCGCCTTGATTAGTCCAGGCAACATTGGGCAACAAGGAAAAAATACCACTTAAATTGATGCCGTGAGGTTTGACATGGCGCAGCGAGAGCAAGTGCAGTTTCAAGTAGGCTTCAGGGGTGCTGGTGGGTGCGCTATCACTTTCGATAAACATGGCAACGAGGGGTTTTTTGCTCAGAGCCAGGGGCGCCAGCAGTTTGGTGCAGCACTTGGCTGCGTTCAAAAGCGAAACAAGTTCGCTGATCTGGCTGTTTTCCAGGGGCAGGGCCACATTACCACCGGTATAACCCAGCGCCGTGCCGAGTGTTGTGACCAATTCTGCGGCGGGTTTGAAAAGGGGTGCAGGGTAATACACTTCGAGCCAGTCGCCCGTGCTGTTTTGTGTGCCTACACCAAAGGCGATACAGAAAAATGATGTGTCACTCATGGGGCTTTCCTCAAACAGAAATTGACAAAATCTAGGGAGTATTACGCGAAAATTTTCTGGTATTCAGCTTCACTGAAGCCCATATGGGTTTTGTTCTTGTATACCAGCACAGGGCGTTTGATTAAAGTCGGGTGCGCCAGTAAGAGTGTTGCTACGTTGTCGGCATTTACAGCGTTTTTGATGTCATCTGGCAAGTGCCGCCACGTGGTGCTGCGCTGATTGAGCACTGTGCTCCAGCCGCATTGCTGGCACCACTGGGTGATCTGTTGCAGATCAATGCCATTGCTACGGAAATCATGAAACTGGTACACGAGGCACTTCTGATCAAGCCAGTACCGGGCTTTTTTCACACTGTCGCAATTTGAAATGCCGTATAAGGTAATCATGATCACAAGCGCTCGACAAACTGTGTAATGCGCTGTGCCGCCTCAGCGCATTCTTCGGCACTCGCCACCAGCGCCATACGAACGTGGTTTTGCCCCGGATTACGCCCACGATTGTAACGAGACAAATATTGACCGGGTAAGACAGTGACATTTTCCTCGGCAAACAGTTTTTGCGCAAAAACAATGTCGTCGATAGGTGTTTCTGCCCAAAAGTAAAAGCCCCCTTGTGGAAGCTGCAAGGGCAGTGTTTGACCACAAATAGTCTGGAATTGTTCAAATTTTTCGCGGTAGCGTGCGCGATTGGCGATTACATGTGTTTCATCCTGCCAGGCCGTTAGGCTGGCTTTCTGGTGATGAACAGGCATGGCGCAACCGTGATAGGTGCGGTACAGCAGAAACTCACTCAGCACCTTGGCATCGCCCGCCACAAAACCGGAACGCAAACCGGGCAAATTTGAGCGTTTGGATAAACTATGAAAGACCACACAGCGCGAATAGGCCGTATTACCCAAGGCGATACACGCTTGTAATAAACCCGCAGGCGGCAGGTTTTCATCAAGATAAATTTCGGAATAACATTCATCGCTGGCAATGATGAAATCATGTGTTTCAGCCAGTTGAATCAGTTTTTTTAAAGTATCCAGCGGAATAATGCTGCCCGTTGGATTATTAGGCGTGCATAAAAAAAGTATCTGGCATTGCGACCAGGTGAGTGCGTCAATGGCATCAAAATCCGGCTGAGTCCCCTGGCTGTCCATATAATAGGGCGTGGCACCGGCCAGAAAAGCCGCGCCTTCATAAATCTGATAAAAAGGGTTGGGCATGATAACCCAGGGTTTTTTGCCTGTGCTGGCCGCCTCACGGTCTACCCGTGCTTGCGTAAATGAAAACAGCGCTTCACGTGTGCCGTTTACCGGCAAGATGTTTTTTTCAGGCTGAATAGAGCCTGCGGGTAAAGCAAAACGTTTTTCTAACCAGGCAGCCATGGTTTGACGTAATGCCGGCAGTCCCAGCGTGGCCGGGTAAAAGGCCACGTCAGTCAGTGCATTTTTGAGCGCATTGAGCACAAAATCAGGTGCGGCATGTTTGGGTTCACCCATGGATAAAAAAATGGGGGATTTTTCTTGCGGAGGACTAATACCCGCTTTGAGCTGATTCAGTTTTTCAAAGGGGTAAGCTTGCAGACGCAAAAGATCGCGGTTCATGCTGGGGGACCTGGTCAAACGAGTTCAATGGCTGGGCATTATATACAGAGGATGCGCATAAGTCGCGTGCTTGGGATTATCGTCACGTCAAGTTGCAGTGTTTGCGGGGAGGCTTGTGATGTCTGACAAGCAAGAAGGGACGGCCTTGCGTAACATGAGCGCCGTCCTTTATTACAACAGAGGTTACAACAGAGATTAATAACAATAGGCCGGGGGGGTTTCTTCTATAACGCAGTAATTGGTGCCTTCGGTATAACTGAACGTAACCAGGCTCTGATCACACAAGCTGTACTCTTCATAGCTGGTATTATAGTCCTGCCAGCTTGTAATCGTATCGGGTGATCCGAAGGTATCCAGCCAATCTAATTTGTCGCTTAGGCAAGCATCGTTAGGCACATCAACACCGGTGGCCTGGTGATAAATAAAGTCTGGCACGGTGTGGTCGTCGTAATAAACGACATCTTCATGACCATCACCACAGCCGCTGAGAGTGATGGAGCTTACCAGGAGTACTAAAGCCGTTTTTTTCATAAATAATCTTCAAGGGTTTCGATAGGGTTAAAAGAGTTTCTGGGTGAGATCTGAACAGTTAAATTCTATCCTGTTAATGCCCGCGCTTCATCTGGTGTTGTGTTTTGAGTGATACGTGTCACAAATCAGGTAAAACCACGTGCATTCAAAATGCTGACTTTCCTGTTTTATGACTGAACAACACTGTGTTAATCTTTCGAACCGCACAGCTCTATCATTAAAAACAATAAGCTGATATCAAAAACAATAACAAAGGTGCTTTATGCTGAAATTTCTTGGGTTTCTCCTTCTGGCGTATTTTCTCTACGTTGTCGTGATGATGGTGTATTTTGAACTGATTACACGCGGCGATAATTATTTTGCCAAACCCATTGCGCAGCGGCGACAGATTCGGGCGCTGATCAAAAGTCATGGGCGATTTATCCT
>Ga0209873_1000014_pt1 | contig 25077 bp, 19 predicted proteins | sample GWRWT2_30Apr14_FD_187186 | JGI IMG/M metagenome (GOLD analysis project Ga0209873, IMG submission 187186) | Sand microcosm microbial communities from a hyporheic zone in Columbia River, Washington, USA - GW-RW T2_30-Apr-14 (SPAdes) (version 2) | ecosystem: Engineered > Artificial ecosystem > Sand...
GCCGGATTGAGCGTAGTGAATATACGCAAGCCTTCGTTACGCAGATCTTTTTCGTTGTAATCGCGTCGCAACTGACGTTTCACTAAATCAATGTAAGCTGGGTAGGGCGAATTGCTGTAGGGCTTGCTGACAATATTGAGTGCTTGTTTTCGTGCCCATTGATAGCGTTCATCGTTGATGACGCCTTGTTCTTTGAGCACATCCAGAACCTGATTGCGGCGATTTAAGGCGCGCTCGGGGAAACGTCGTGGGTCGTAGTAAGACGGGCCTTTAATAATGCCCACCAGCAGGGCAATTTGTTCGAGTTTGAGTTGTTCAACGGAACGACCAAAATAGTAAGAGCTGGCCAGACCCAGGCCATTGATGCTTTTGTCGCCATTTTGACCCAGATAAATTTCGTTCAGATAGGCTTCGAGAATCTCGTTTTTGTCGTAATGATATTCCAGCAACAAGGCCATGACTGCTTCAACGGCCTTGCGCAAATAGCTGCGTTGATCACTCAGGTAAAGATTTTTCACTAACTGTTGTGTAAGTGAACTACCGCCCTGGGCAATGTGACCAGCCTTGACGTTGGCCCACATCGCGCGGGCAATACCGCGCCACGAAATGCCTTTGTGTTCAAAGAAATCACGATCTTCAACCGTCAGCAAGGTTTCGATAAAGAGGGGCGGCACCTGATCCAGAGAAATCAGGGCCCTGTCTTCATTATGGGTGGGATAAAAACCACCGATCTCCATGGGTTCGAGGCGCAGTAAATCCAGGCTGTCGCGATCGTTGCCATTGGGCAGGAGGTTACGAATGCTATGTACCTCACCACCGACAAAGGTGACTTCGACTTTTCGCTGTGGTTCCCGGCCATCAAGAAACTGAAAGTCATGACTATAGAATTGCAGGCGATAGCCATTACGATGATAACTGCCCGGTTCTTTGACCTGCGTGTCATGGCGATAGCGTAAACGCACTAACTCCTTTTCAAGCTCCGGGGCGCTGAGGGACAAGCCCGGATAAAGCTCCAGAGGTCGTGCATAAATTTTTGCAGGCAAGGCCCAGCGTTTGCCATCAAAGCGTTCGCGCACCATGGAGTCGAGCACAAAGGTGGCAGCCGCTGCCAGCAAGACAACAATCAGCACTATTTTGATCCATAAAAGGCCGGTGCCTGAGCGTGTGCTGGCTTTTTTACGTGATGAACGCGACGTGCTTTTAGTTGCTCTGCCGGTTTTTCTTGATGGTGCACGTTTGCTTTTAGCCATTACTTCCCGAAATATGTCCACGCTTTTAAAGAGCGGCTATTCTACCTGAGTGGCCAATAAAACGGGGTCAATTTAATGTGATATTGTTATAATCCCGCAAAATTTTCTGGCTGATGCCCCGCTCATGTATTTTAAGGAAGCCCTATGACCCACTACCACGTCTATGCCGTTGGCAATGCGATTGTTGATAAAGAATTTCAAGTAACGGAAACAGTTTTTAGCGAGCTGGATATCGTAAAAGGCCATATGACACTGGTGTCTGAAGCGGCACAAATCGAGCTTATTCATACGCTCAAACAACGCTTCGGTTTACGCAAGCGTGCCAGCGGTGGCTCGGCGGCAAATACCCTCATGGCGGTACAGTGTTTTGGAGGTAAAACCTTCCTTTCCTGCAAAGTGGCCAATGACGAAGCGGGCGATTTTTATGCCCACGATCTGGCCGCTGCGGGTATTCACACAAATCTTAAAATCGAGCGCGAGCCTGGTGTTACCGGGCGCTGTGTGGTGATGGTCAGCCCTGATGCCGAGCGGACCATGCATACCTGTCTGGGTATTGCGGGTGGTTTGGGTGAAATGGAGTTGATGCCTGATTTAATCGAATTTTCGCATTATTTTTATATTGAAGGTTATTTGGTTACGTCAGACAGTGCGCGTGCTGCGGCGATTAAAGGAAAAAAAATCGCCCAGAACAGCGGCAATAAAGTGGCTTTGACATTTTCTGATCCTGGCATGGTTGAACACTTCAGGGCGGGCTTGCAAGAGGTCTTGGGTAGTAGCGGTGTTGATCTCTTGTTCTGTAATCGTGAAGAAGCATGCACATGGGCGGGCAGCCAGTCATTGACCGATGCGGTGGCGGCATTGAAAAAAATCGCCCGGCAGTTTGCCATTACCCTGGGGGCTGAGGGGGCCTTGCTGTATGACGGCAAGGACCTTGTCACGGTTAAGGGATTTCCTGCTAAAGCCGTGGATACTAACGGGGCGGGTGATATGTTTGCCGGCGCTTTTCTCTACGGATTGACCCACGCTTACCCTTTTGAAACCGCCGGACGTTTCGCAACATATGCGTCTTCAATCACCGTTGCCCATTTTGGTCCGCGTTTGGAGCCAGAGCACTATCGCTTGATTCTGCAAAATTTTCAGGCGCTTTAGGCCGCTCAGAGTTTTTGCAAAAAGCCTGCAATACGTTCTACCCCTTCGTGCAAACGAGGCAGGGACGTGGTGTAGGCAAAACGAATGCTTTGTTGTGTCCGGTGATGACCAAAATCAATGCCCGGTGTTACAGCAACACCGGCTTTTTCCAGTAATTCCAGACAAAATGGATAACTTTCCTGGGTAAAACGTTCGGCACCCGCGTAAAGATAAAAGGCCCCTTGTGGACAATGATTAATGCTGAAACCCAAACTGCGCAGTGCGGGTAGGAGATAATCCCTGCGCGCCTGAAAAGCCCGTCGCCGATCTTCCATTTCTTCCTGTGCTGCCGGGCTAAACGCCGCCAGCGCGGCATACTGCGCTACGGTTGATGGCGCAATAAAATAGTTTTGCGCGAGTTTTTCCAGACCCTCTATCAAGGCTTCGGGCACAACCATCCAGCCCAGTCGCCAGCCGGTCATGCCGTAATATTTGGAAAAACTGTTAATGATGATTGCATCAGCATGGCATGAAAGCGCAGTGGTGATCGGGTCGCCATAAGTGAGTCCATGATAGATTTCATCCACAATCATCCAGCCCTGGTAGTAACGGACAGTTTCGGAAAGGGCGCTCAGTTGGCTTGAGGTTAAAATGCCCCCGGTAGGGTTGGCCGGTGAGGCCAGCAGAATGCCGCAGCTGTTGGCTTGCCAGTATTGTTTTACCAGCGCCGGTGTCAGGGCGTAATCGTTGTCTGCCTCAACGGGCACCATCACACTTTCACCGCCGACCAGTTGCAGAAAATGCCGGTTACACGGATAACCCGGATCGGTCATAAGCAGACTCTGGCCGGGATTCACCAGCAAGGCTGCGGCCAATAACAAGGCGCCCGAGGCGCCTGCGGTAATGACGACTTGCTTGGGGCTGATTCGTACACCATATGATTCGACATAGTGCAGTGCTATTCTTTCACGCAGTTCAGGCAAACCCAGCGCCGGGGTGTAGTGGGTTTTGCCTTGTTGCAGTGCCTGCTCAGCAGCGGCCACAATGGCTTTTGGGGTAATAAAGTCGGGCTCCCCGATTTCCATATGAATGATGTCACGCCCCTGGCGTTCTAGCTGTTTTGCCTTGCCCAGAAGCTCCATGACTCTAAAGGGAGCGATTGAATCAACCCGTTGCGCCCAGGGTCTGGGGAGGGAATGGTGTGTCAAGGTGTGCGTCCTGATTTAGTGAGGATTCATTATGACCAAAGCAGATCGTGAATACAAAAGCGCTGTTTTAATCCGGTAATAACAAGAAGGTGTCCATTGACACCGTACATATTAAAGAAATTGACGTGCTCTCTTTAGGCACTACAATAAGAGCTTGAATCTGGCCAAGGATGTTCGGCGCGTGGTCATGGATTCGCCCGATGCATTGCCTGCACGGCCAAAAACTTGCCAAACTGCGATTGCACTGGTATAGATGCTGGCCTGAAAACTTAGATGTAAACGAGGTTCATGTCATGGCGACAAAAAACACGTCTTCTTCCGTAAAATCATATACCTCTTTTGCTCCCTACAAGGAAAAAAAGGGAGAGGAATATATGAATGAAAAACAACGTGCTCATTTCAGGGCTATTCTGGAAAGTTGGCGGGATGAGCTCATGCAGGAAGTGGATCGCACCGTGGTGCACATGAAGGATGAGGCCGGCAACCTGCCTGATCCGAATGATAGAGCCTCGCAGGAAGAAGAATTCAGTCTGGAATTGCGTACCCGTGATCGTGAGCGCAAGTTGATCAAGAAAATTGAGCAAACGCTCACGCATCTCAAAAATGATGAATACGGTTATTGCGAAACCTGTGGTGTGGAAATTGGCATCAAACGGCTTGAAGCCCGACCTACGGCAACGCAATGTATTGACTGCAAAACGCTTGATGAAATCAAGGAAAAACAAACACTCGGTTAAGCCTTGCGTTTGAGTGCGGTGTCTCTATACCGTGGTCGTTTTGCGCCGTCACCGACAGGGCTGTTGCATTTTGGTTCCCTGGTGACGGCACTGTGTAGTTATCTGGACGCGCGTCAACACCAAGGCCGCTGGTTGCTGCGAATTGAGGATGTTGATCCGCAACGCGAGCAAAAAGGCGCAAGTGACCTCATTCTAACAGCCCTTGAACGTTATCACTTGTATTGGGATGAGCACGTGCTGTATCAGCGTCAGCGTGGCGCTGTGTATGAGGAACATTGTCAGCGTTTACTGAGCGAGAAACGGGCATTTTATTGCACCTGCAGTCGATCCACGCTTGGCGAACCGGGGCAGATTTACCCTGGCCATTGCCGCCATCAGTTTTCCCTTCCCTCGACCAGCGCTGCCATTCGTTTCCGGGTCGATAACACCGAGCTGTGTTTTAACGATCAACTTCAGGGGCCTTATTGCCAAATACTGGAGCGTGATGTTGGTGATTTCATTATCAAAAGAAAGGAACTGTATTACGCGTACCAATTGGCAGTGATCGTTGATGATCACCACCAGGGCATTACCCATGTAGTGCGTGGTATCGACTTGCTGGATAACACGCCGCGTCAGATCGCTTTATTGCGGGTTTTTGGCTACCCTGAACCCAAGTATGCTCATGTGCCGCTCGTTGTGAATGCGGCGGGGCAGAAACTGAGCAAGCAGAATCTCGCCTTGCCAATTTCTTTAGACGATGTGCGTCCAACCTTGTTGCTGGCCTTAAGAGCGCTTAAGCTGAATCCACCCCAGGAGCTCTTGAGTAATTCGATGGATGACATCATGCGCTGGGCCGAAAAACACTGGAATACCTCCCTGCTCGCAAATCAAAGGCATTTACCTTGCCCTGAGCATTTGCCAGCTTAACGTTATTGATTGCGACGGTTTCTTTGTCATGTACATAGATCGCTTGCTTATTTTGTTTATTCTCGGCGCGTATCTTTTCACCCCCATCATTACCCATTGGTGGATTGAGGGTGGCAGTGATTGGTATCGTCCCTATCTGATCTGGATTGGGCTCATTGCCACGTCGTTCTGGATTACACGCAGCAGGGACTTTGATGAGTTTTAGCCTGACCGAACTGGTGCTGGTGGGCCTTGTGTATTTGTCCACCTTGTTTCTTATCGCTTTCTTTGCAGAGCGCGGCGTTATTCCCAGGCGCTTAACCCGTCATCCTGTGGTCTATATCCTTTCATTGGGCGTTTATTGCAGTGCATGGGCGGTGTATGGCAGCGTGGGTTTTGCCCATGATTACGGCTACAATTTTCTGGCTTATTACTTGGGAATCGCTGGCGCATTTCTGATTGCGCCCATTACGCTTGCGCCTTTTCTGCGCCTTGCGCACACCTACAAACTCAACTCCCTGGCCGATTTGTTTACCTACCGTTATCGCAGCCAGATGGCGGGTGCCAGTGTGACGATTTTTCTCATTATTGGTTTGTTGCCGCTGCTGGCTTTGCAAATTCAAGCGGTGGCGCATTCGGTGGCTTTGTTGAATGGCCACATTAACGAAAATGCGGTGGCATTTTTTTTCTGCCTGATCATTACGCTGTTTACCGTGATGTACGGTGGCCGCTCCAAGGGGGGGCGTATCAAAAAGCATGAAGGGCTGGTGCTTGCCATTGCCTTCGAAACCCTGGTCAAGATTCTGATCATGCTCAGCATTAGTGCCTATGCGATGTACGGTGTTTTTGATGGCCCGCACAGTCTGCAAGTGTGGCTGGATGCCAACCCTTCAGCCATGGATTTATTGTATGAGCCCTTGAGAGAAGGCCCCTGGCGCAGTTTGATTTTTACCTTTTTCGCCGCCTCCATCGTCATGCCGCATATGTATCAAATGGCTTTTGCCGAAAGCACTAATCCGCGATCCTTGTTAACGGCGAGCTGGGGTTTTCCATTGATTTTGTTTCTGATTGCTTTGTCGATTCCACCCATACTCTGGGCGGGAATTAAACTGCAAAGTCCGGTCAGTCCGGAGTATTTTACCTTGGGCATCGGTTTGGCTACGCAGTCACATCTCTTTGCGCTCATGGCTTTTGTCGGTGGCTTAAGCGCATCGAGCGGGATCATTATTGTCGTCACGCTGGCACTGGCTGAAATGTGTCTCAATCATGTGGCGGTGCCTATTTATAAGCCCAACGCACAGCATTTCTCTATTCGCTGGATGAAATTGAGTAAACGCGTGTTGATTTTTTCGATTATTTTAAGCGGGTTTCTATTTTATCTGCTGCTGGGAAACAAGTTTAATCTGACGCAACTGGGTACGATTTCCTATACGGCAACGATGAATTTTGTACCAGGGATTTTGGGTTTGCTTTTCTGGAATAAAGCCAACCGTCAGGGCGTGATCAGCGGTTTAGCGGTGGGTTTTATTCTGTGGTTTATTCATTTTCTATTACCGGCAATTACGCATACCAACGCGTCCACAATGTTTGCATTAACGCTTGCGGACGTGTTTGACGAAGAAGTCGATTATATTGCCGGTGTTATTACTATTGTCTGCAATGCCTTGGTGTTTGTTATTGTCTCGCTGCTGACTAAAACAAGCGAAGAAGAGCAGCGTGCCGCCGAGGTGTGCGCGCTTGATACTCGACAACAATCAAGTCAGTGGGAACTGGCGGTGAACTCCGCTTCGGAATTTATTCCCAGTCTCGCGCCCTTGATTGGCGAATCCATAGCAGAACGTGAAGTTGAAGATGCCTTGTATGAAATAAAATCGGACATGAACGAAAGACGCGCCTATGCCTTGGTTCGTCTGCGTGATCGACTGGAAGGAAATCTGTCTGATCTGATGGGGCCTGCGCTTGCCCAGGAAATCATGGATCAGGCTATTCCATATAAACAAAAAGCCGAAACAGCAAAGTATGAAGATGTGCACCGACTTGAAAGCCGGATAGAAATGTATCGCCACAAATTATCCGGTTTGGCTTCGGAGCTTGATAGCTTGCGACGTTTTCATCGCCAAACCCTGGAAGATTTGCCTATCGGTGTTTTTTCCTTAAGCGAGAGCGGAAAGATTCAGGGCTGGAATAAAGCGATGAAAGCCTTAACACAGCTTGATGGCCGCCAGATTACAGGCACACAAATCGATGCGATGCCTGAACCGTGGTGTACATTTTTTATAGACTTTATTCGCGGTGACTCCTCTCATCTGCCGCAGGCTGAAATGAGCGTAGGAGATAAAACACATACCCTGAGTTTGCATAAAGCCGCTGTAGGTAAACGAAAACAAGCGACGCCGAGCAGTCTGGTTATTGTGGTTGAAGAGCTGACAGAGTTACGTCTGCTGGAAGCCGAGCTAATTCATAGCGAGCGTTTGGCGTCAATCGGACGGTTTGCGGCGGGTATTGCACATGAAGTGGGTAATCCCATTACGGGTATTGCCTGTCTTGCACAGAACATTCGTTATGACACCGAAGATGAGAACATTCTGGATGCGGTTGATCAGATTTTAGTGCAAACCAGTCGGGTGACGCGTATCGTACAGTCGCTGGTCAATTTCAGTCATGCCGGTGAGGTGACCAAAACAGAACATGTGCCGGTGAATCTTAATCAGTGTGTCACGGATGCCATGGATCTCTTACGGCTTGGTTCAGCTGGCAAATCTTTTAATTATCAGAATCAAGTGCCGACCGATTTGTATGTGATGGGTGACTTGCAACGCTTTATGCAAGTATTCGTCAATTTACTTGCCAATGCGCAAGATGCCTCGGTGCCCGGTGGTCGCATTCGTGTTTCGAGTGAGGTGCTGGAGCATTCGATTATTATCAATGTCGATGATGAGGGCGAGGGTATTCCGGCGGCCTTGCAGGATCATATTTTTGAACCCTTTGTTACCACAAAGGATCCGGGTAAAGGCACGGGTTTGGGTCTGTCCCTCGTCTACGGTATTATCGAGGAGCATTACGGCCATATTGCCGTGAAGAGTCCACTGGACGAAAAAACAGGCCGAGGTACGCGTTTCATCATGACTTTGCCGGCCAGTGCTAATTTGAATCATACCGAAAACGGACGCTGATCAGCACAGGCGGCTGCAAGTAAACATAAAACGGTCTTGTTCTTTAATTGGATGACTGAGTAAGCACGTAGGGAGTAAACACGTAGAAACCATGCATACTATTTTGATCGTTGAAGATGAAAAGGTGATTCGGAATGCCCTGGAACGTTTGTTAACGCGCAATGGCTATCAGGTGGTTTCTACAGGTTCTGTGGATGAAGCCGAGGCCACTGATCTTGATTCTTTCGATCTTATTATCAGTGATTTACGTTTGCCTGGACGACCGGGCACGGCATTAATGAGTCTCGTCTCGGATGTACCTGTATTGATCATGACCAGTTATTCCAGTCTGAAATCGGCCGTTGATGCCATGCGTCAAGGCGCGGTGGATTATATTTCCAAGCCTTTTAATCACGATGAAATGCTGACAACCGTGGCGCATATCATTCAGGAGCATTCGTCCAAAAAAGGACAGGTTTCACCCAGGCAGCACCCTGCGCCGACGCCGAGTAGTGTGATCGAAAAAGACGACTCAGCGACCTCGCAGGAAGGATCCACCATTATCGGGAGTTGTGAGGCAATCAGGCACTTGTTTACCCAGATACAGAAAGTCGCGCCTACTGATACAACCGTACTGATTCTTGGCGAGTCGGGTACGGGTAAAGAGCTGGTTGCCAAAGATATTCATCAGCATAGTCCGCGCAAAAATGGGCCTCTGATTTCGGTTAATTGTGCGGCAATTCCTGATACCTTGATTGAGTCAGAGCTTTTTGGTCACGAGAAAGGCGCCTTTACCGGTGCGACCACGCGCCGTGAAGGCCTGGTGGAGGCGGCTAACGGTGGCACGCTATTTCTTGATGAGATTGGTGAGCTACCCATGGAAGCTCAGGCGCGATTGCTCAGATTGCTGCAAGAAAAAGAAGTCAGGCGTGTTGGTGCGGTTAATGTGATCAAGGTCAATGTGCGGGTGATTGCAGCGACCCATCGTAATCTTAAAGTGATGTCGGAGACAGGACAGTTTCGTCAGGATCTTTATTATCGTTTGAATGTGGTGTCATTGAGACTCCCCCCTTTGCGCGAACGTCAGGATGATATCATGATGCTGGCGCAGTTTTTTCTGGTGCGATATTGCGAAAAAATGGCTCAGCGGCCCAAACGTTTCTCGGCGGCCAGCGAACAATTAATCCGTGCGTATCCTTGGCCTGGCAATGTGCGTGAGCTGGAAAATGCCATTGAGCGCGCGGTAATTCTGAGCGATTCAGATGTTATTACGGACACCGAGCTCGGGATTGAGCTTGCGCTTGTGCCACCGGGGGTGCTTACGGCGCTGCCTATTCTACCGAATGTGCTGGCAAACGAGGACGAGTCAGGCGATATGGAAGAGTCGCTCGAAGATTATTTCCATCGTTTTGTGCTGGAAAATCAGGAGAACATGACTGAAACAGAGTTGGCGCAAAAGCTGGGCATTAGTCGTAAGAATCTTTGGGAGCGTCGCAAACGATTTAATATTCCCAGAAAAAAAGGGCTGTCAAAGTAGTTCTGCCGGTAACACATTGGGGTAAAAAATGTGACGTGTTACTGATTTACTCAAAGGTAACAATATAAGGGGCTTTGTGGCGTAACAGTTTTATTTGTTTTGATGGATTACTGAACGGTCTTTTTATTCCATCGTTATGATTGTATTGTATTTTCTTGTTAAAGATAAATTGTGGTACGAGTCCTGCAATCTACTTCGTCATAATAATAAGAAAATAAAAATAACAAAAATACCTAACAACAAGAATGAAGAATAATAATTAGTGGGTAAGCGTATATCAACCATATACTCTTGCCTTATTAGTTTGAAAGTGCTGGAGAAAATAATAACTATAAAGACTCTCTCCGCAAGCAACTAGAGGCTTTGACAGACACAATAACACAAATAAAAAAGTGGTCTGGTTCAAAGCCTTTTTTGTTTTAGCTGCTCCCTTCGGCGCTATTTTAGGTTTTTATTTCGCCCTGTCTCATCTATCCCCTATAATGGACTGCCCGTAATCGCTGGTACTTACAGACCGCTTTTGCATTTACTTCCACATTGGTTTAACAAGCGATGACTTCTGGTCCCCAAATTATTCCTCGCAAGCAGCATACTATTTCGCGTCAAAATATCAGTGAAAATGCCCTTAAAGTGCTTTATCGTCTGCGTGATGCAGGTTTTGAAGCGTATTTGGTGGGCGGTAGTGTGCGAGATCTTCTGCTTGGTGAGCGGCCCAAGGATTTTGATATTGCCACCAGCGCCCATCCTGAACAGGTGAGGGACTTGTTTCGTAATGCACGATTGATTGGACGCCGCTTTCGTCTGGCGCATATTCTTTTTGGCCGGGAAATTATTGAAGTAGCGACCTTTCGCTCGGCACCTTCATCCTTGGAAAGTGTTCATCACCAGCAATCTGAAACGGGTCAGCTGGTAAAAGACAATGTCTATGGTACGGTAGTGGAGGATGCGCTGCGGCGGGATTTTACCATCAACTCGCTTTATTACTCGATTGATGATTTTACGGTGCGGGACTATGTCAATGGTTTGGCAGATTTGCAGCAACGCCAACTTCGTTTGATCGGCGATCCGGAGGCTCGTTATCGCGAAGATCCGGTGCGTATGCTTCGGGCACTGCGTTTTGCGGCAAAACTTGATTTCAGCATTGCACCTGAAACTGCCGGTCCCATTCCGCAGATGGGCGAGCTGCTGGCCCATATACCGGGCGCGCGTTTGTTTGATGAAATACAAAAAATATTTACCAGTGGTTATGCGGGAGCCTGTTGGGAGTTATTGACGCAATACCAGCTTGTCTCGCGTTTGTTTCCATTCTATTCACTGAAAGTGCTGCAGGACAGGCAAAGTGTGTCTTCACTGTTTATTGCGCAAGCCTTGCGTAATACCGATGAGCGCATTCAATCGGGTAAGCACACTTCACCGTCATTTTTGTTTGCCATCCTGTTGTGGCATCCCATGCTGGGGGCTATGGAAGCGCTGAAGGATGAAGGATTATCACCGCTGGCTGCTTTGCAAAAAGCGACTCAGCATATGTTGAGCAAACAATTAGGTCATATTGCCATACCGCGTCGTTTTCTGATCGCTATTCGGGAAATGTGGGAGTTGCAATTAAAACTTCCACGTCGCCACGGTGATCGTGCAGAAAAACTGCTGACGCATCCACGATTTCGGGCAGCTTATGACTTTTTGTTGTTGCGTGAACAGGCGGGTGAAATTGAGCCGGGGCTGGGGGAGTGGTGGCGCCAATATCAGGAGGCTGACCATACAATGCGAAATACTATGTCAGCAGCCTTGAGTATAAAAAAAGCCCCAAGTAAAAAGCGACAGCGTCGCTCGAAGGCGCAGTCAGCCAGTCAGTCGTAGAAAATGCTATGAGAAATCCCCGTTTTTGTGCCCAGGCGTATATTGGTTTGGGCAGTAATCTTGATCAGCCGCTGATGCAGATTAAAGACGCGCTGGTGCGGATGCAGCAAATGGCTGCAATCGACGTCATGGCCTGTTCGAGTTTTTACCGTAGCGCGCCAATAGGGCCGCAAAATCAGCCGGACTTTGTGAATGCCGTGGCCCTGTTGCACACGACTCTAACGCCATTGGGTTTGCTCCACTGCTGCCAATCGATTGAGCATTCCCAGGGACGGATCCGTCAGGGGCCGCGTTGGGGGCCGCGTACGCTAGATTTGGATATTCTTCTTTATCGCGACCTGACGGCATCGGATGCAATGGCATCTACATGGTTGCGTGTAGACAGCGACATGCTGACACTGCCACATCCCCAGCTCGAAAATCGTGCATTTGTTGTGATGCCCTTGCTGGAAATTGCACCACAAATAGAAGTGCGTGCGGGAGAAAAACTGGAGACTATTCTATCGCAATTAGGTGATCAGAGACTGGAAAAACTGACAGACGATGCGCACACATAAATTCTCCTTGCAAGTCATCTTAAAGCGTGGCATTTCTAACGCTTATGTGTAAACAATCTGCAGTGAGTCGTAAAATATGCGCAAAAAGGTCACCCTCACCACGCTGTTTCAGTTGAAAGAGCAGAAGCAAAAGTTTTCATGTTTAACGGCCTACGATGCCTGTTTCAGTCATTTTATTGCTGACGCGGGCATTGAGGTAATCTTGGTGGGTGATTCCTTGGGCATGGTGCTGCAAGGTCATTCCAGCACGATACCTGTCACGGTATTAGAACTGGCTTACCACACGCAGTGTGTTGCTCGGGGCAACTCCTCCTCGTTGATTATGGCGGACATGCCTTTTATGAGTTATGCCAGCCCTGAGCAGGCATTGGCTAATGCGGCGACGCTCATGCGGATGGGCGCTGAGATTGTCAAGATTGAGGGTGGCGAATGGCTGAATGAGTCAGTACGACAGCTCGATCAGTGCGGTATACCGGTGTGTGTCCATCTTGGTTTAACGCCGCAATCGGTACATAAGTTTGGTGGTTATAAGGTTCAGGGGCGTTCTCAGGCCGCCGCAGAACAGTTGCTTCGTGAGGCACTGGCCGCTCAGGAAGCCGGCGCATCCGTACTCTTGCTTGAATGTGTCCCCAGTGCCTTGGGCAAAACGGTGGCAGAAAAGCTGCGTATTCCTGTGATTGGAATTGGTGCCGGGCCGGACACAGATGGTCAGGTATTGGTTCTGCACGATATGCTGGGCCTCACGCCAAATAAACCGGCCAAATTTGTTAAAAATTTTCTTGCAGACAATGGGGGCAGCATTCAGTCAGCATTGAGTGCCTATCATCATGCCGTGAAAAACGGTGAGTTTCCTGCAGAAGAGCATGGATTTAATTAATGCAAACACTCAGTTCAATTCGTTTATTGCGTGAGTTGCTAGGGTCTTTTCGCAAGACAAACAAAAAAATTGCCTTGGTTCCGACAATGGGTAATTTGCACGCAGGTCATATCGCTTTGGTTACAGAAGCGCAAACAAAAGCAGATATGGTCGTGACGTCTATTTTTGTTAACCCCTTGCAATTTGGCCCCAATGAAGACTTTGAGCGTTATCCACGTACGCTGGCAGCTGATCAGGCCAAACTGTTTGACGCGGGTAATCATGTTCTGTTTACCCCCAGCGCTGCAGAAATGTATCCCGCCGGAATGCCACAAACACTTGTTCATGTGCCCGGTTGTACCGAGTGCTTGTGCGGACAAAAACGCCCGGGCCATTTTGATGGTGTGAGCACTGTCGTTACAAAACTCTTCAATATTATACAACCTGATATCGCTTTGTTCGGCAACAAAGATTATCAGCAATTAACGACCATCAGGAAAATGGTAAACGAGTTATTTTTTCCTATAGAAATCATTGGGCTGGATACTATTCGTGAATCTGATGGTCTGGCCATGAGCTCAAGAAATGGCTATTTAAATTCGCAGGAGCGTCAGCAGGCGAGCAAACTCTATGAAACATTGGTTTCGATAAAAAATACCCTGGAATCAGGAGAAAAAAACCACTCGCGTTTGATTCAGCAGGGTATTTATTTTCTTGAAAAGGCGGGGTTTTTACCGGATTATCTGGAAATACGTGATGCACTTTCTCTTGGGCCAGTAGACAGTAACAGCCAAAAACTGGTTATACTAGGGGCAGCATTTATGGGCAAAACACGACTGATTGATAATCTCACTGTGGTGTTGAACCGGGGGGGGGTTTAAGGCATACTTCCCCGCCATTGTGTTGGAACGTTGTTAATGTACGCCTGCAAGGGAATATTTAATACGCATAATTGAACATTATTGATTGCAAATAAGCACGAATAGTCCATGTCAGAAAGGGGTGGCTCGCTATGCAAAGCATTATGTTAAAAGCCAAGTTGCATCAAGCCCAAGTAACCCATGCGGAACTTGAGTATGAAGGGTCATGCGCTATAGATGGCGACATGCTGGATATGGCTGGTATTCATGAATACGAACAAATCCAGATCTACAATTTGAATAACGGTGAACGCTTTACTACCTATGCCATTCGTGCTGAAAACGGCTCCCGGGTGATTTCTGTTAATGGTGCCGCTGCGCACAAAGCCGGCGTGGGTCATCGTGTTATTATTTGCGCCTATGCCAGTTACTCTGCCGCAGAGCTGATTAATTTCAAACCACGTCTTATTTATGTGGGGCCCAACAATCAGATTATTCGTTCAAGTAATGCCATCCCTGTGCAGGTTGCTTAAGCGTAGACACTGATTTGCGCCTTGGCAAATAAAAAACGTTATTCTAAGAGCCGCTCTTTGATTGCGGCTCTTTTTGTTTGTGCCTGATCTGGACCGATTAAAATTTCATTTTTCTGGTATGAAATAGCTTTCAGCGTGTACTTGTCCACGTTATGCTTCTGGGCATTTGCCAAACCCAGTTTTTATTGTCATAGGGAAAAATGTTCTGATGTCGACCTCGCTCTCGCATTCATTTGCATGGAAAGAACTTCTTCAGCATCGACAAACGTTTATAAATACCGACCTTAACACCCTGTTTCAGCAGTCGGCCTTGCGCGCACACGATTTTTCATTGTCTGTGGCCGGAATTCATCTCGATTATTCAAAAAATCTGATCACGTCTGAGAGCTTGAGATTGTTTAATGCGCTGGCCAAACAGCAGCATTTTGATGCGGCGCGTTTGGCTCTGCAGCAGGGAGAAAAAATCAATAACACGGAACATCGTCCAGCATTGCATATTGCCTTGCGAGACCGTGTTACCCCTTCTTTGTACATTGACGGCGTGGATGTTATCAACGAAATCAAACTCGCCCAAATACAAATGACACAATTCGTTGAAGCCTTGCATCAAGGACGTGTACACGGGGCCACGGGTAAGACGATTACCGATGTGGTCAATATTGGGATTGGCGGGTCTTATCTGGGCCCCAAGTTGGTTGTTGAAGCTTTGCAGCCTTTTTGGCAGCCTCAAGTTAGCTGTCACTTTATTGCCAATATAGATGGCAGTGAGAGTCGAGAAGTGCTGAAAAAACTCCGTCCTGAAACCACCTTGTTTATTGTGGCATCAAAAACGTTTAGCACGCAGGAGACGTTGAGTAATGCTCGGCTTGCCCGGGACTGGCTAAGTCGGCACTTAGGGACTGAGGCCATCGATAATCACTTTGTGGCTGTGTCCAGTAACAATGAGGCGGCTCGTGCTTTTGGCATCAAGGAAAAAAATATTTTTCCCATGTGGGATTGGGTGGGTGGTCGTTATTCCTTATGGTCCACTATCGGCTTGCCCATTGCTATTGCGGTGGGCATGGAACACTTTCAGCAGCTGCTGGACGGTGCTCATGCCATGGATCAGCATTTTCTGCTGGCACCGCCAACAGAAAATATGCCTTTTCTGCTGGCGATGTTACAGATCTGGTATGGCAATTTTTTCGGGGCCCAAAGTCAGGCGATTATCCCCTATGATTTTTATCTTCGTTCATTGCCTGAGTATCTGCAGCAGCTGGAAATGGAAAGTAATGGCAAACGTGTTAATCAAAAAGGAGACGTGCTTGAAGAGCAGACCGGCTGTGTTATTTGGGGCGGACCAGGAACAAATGGCCAGCATGCTTACCACCAGCTCTTGCACCAGGGAACCTTGCTCATCCCGGTCGATTTTATTTTTTCGCTTAAAACGCATAATCCTGTCAATAATCACCATGCCTTGCTTGTTGCCAACTGCCTGAGTCAGAGTCGAGCCTTGATGGTTGGTAAAACACTGGAACAGGCGACCGACGAACTGATCAAAAAGGGTTTGTCCGCGCAAGAAGCCCAAGCATTGGCACCGCATAAAGTTATTCCCGGTAATCGGCCGAGTAATACACTGGTGATGGAGGAGCTTAATCCTACTACCTTGGGTGCGCTAATTGCGCTCTACGAACACAAGGTGTTTTCGCAGAGTGTTATTTGGGGTATTAACGCCTTTGATCAGTGGGGTGTGGAGTTGGGCAAACAATTGAGTGCTGATATTTATCAAGCCATGTCTCAAAAAAACGATGTCAGTGCGCACGTTGATGCCTCTACGGCGCATTTGCTCAAATTATTCAAAGACGCGAATCATTTTTAAGTCACGGTAAAGGATGCGGTCATGTATACCATTGAAAATCACCCTGTTCCCGCAGATATCAGTGCCAATGCCCATATTAATAAGGAAAAATATGCACGTTGGTATCAGCAATCTATTGATACGCCGGATCAGTTCTGGGCAGAGCGGGCGCATGAATTGATTACCTGGTTTCAGCCTTGGCAGCAAGTCCGTTATTTTGATTTTAGCCGTGCCGAGGCGCTCTGGTTTGAAGGCGCTACCTTGAATGCGTGTTACAACTGCGTTGATCGTCACCTTGAGACGCGAGGCGATCAAGTGGCCATTATTTGGGAAGGGGATGCGGGCGAGAATAAAAAAATCACCTATCGGCAATTGCACCAGCAGGTGTGCAAACTGGCGAATGTCCTGAAAAACCGGGGCGTAAAAAAAGGTGATCGCGTGTGTATTTATATGCCAATGATACCCGAAGCTGCCTATGCCATGCTTGCGTGTGCGCGTATTGGTGCAATTCACTCGGTGGTGTTTGGTGGTTTTTCGCCGGAAGCACTTAAAGATCGTATTCTGAACGCTGATTGCCGTGTACTTATTACCGCAGATGAGGGGCGCCGTGGTGGTAAAACAGTGCCACTGAAGGCAAACGTTGATGAAGCGCTGCGCTTGTGTCCAGATGTTCATTCGGTGATAACGGTACGGTGCACCGGCGCGCAGGTTTCTTGGCACGAGGGACGAGACTGCTGGTATCACGATGTGATAAGTCAGGCGGATGTGGACTGCCAACCTGAAATCATGTCGGCAGAAGATCCTCTGTTTATTCTCTATACCTCGGGCTCAACTGGCAAACCCAAAGGTGTGCTGCATACGACCGGCGGTTATTTGGTGCAGGCAGCACTGACCCATAAATACGTGTTTGATTATCATGAGGGAGAGGTGTTCTGGTGTACGGCCGATGTGGGCTGGGTGACCGGGCATACGTACATTGTCTATGGCCCCTTGGCCAATGGTGCTACGACGCTAATGTTTGAAGGCGTGCCCAGTTATCCTGATGCTTCGCGTTTCTGGCAGGTAATAGATAAACATCAAGTCAATATTTTTTATACGGCACCCACCGCTTTACGCGCACTGATGGCTTTGGGCGATGCGCCGGTAAAGCAAACCCGGCGAAGCAGTCTGCGCATACTCGGTTCCGTGGGTGAACCTATTAATCCCGAAGCCTGGGAGTGGTATTACAATGTCGTGGGCGAACGACGATGCCCTATTGTCGATACTTGGTGGCAAACGGAAACCGGCGGCATCATGATTTCACCTTTGCCGGGCGCAACTGATTTGAAGCCTGGCTCAGCCACCAAACCGCTTTTTGGGGTGCAACTGGCCCTGTTGGATGATCATGGCACGGTGCTTGAAGGCCCGGCGGTGGGCAATCTGGTGATCACGTCATCGTGGCCGGGGCAGATTCGTTCGGTATTTGGTGACCATAAACGCTGTGTGGAAACCTACTTCACTGCGTATCCAGGTTATTACAATACGGGAGATGCGGCACGTAGAGATGAAGACGGTTATTACTGGATTGCGGGTCGCACCGATGACGTGTTGAATGTATCAGGCCATCGACTTGGCACGGCCGAAATTGAAAGTGCTTTGGTGCTTCATCCGGCGGTGGCGGAAGCCGCTGTGGTTGGAATGAAACACGCCATCAAAGGAGAAAGTGTTTACGCTTTTGTGACCTTAATGCAGGGTATTCAGCCTACAGATGCTTTGCGAGCAGAGCTCATCGACACAGTTAAAACAGAAATTGGCGCATTTGCCAAACCCGATGTTATTCAATGGGCACCGAGTTTGCCTAAAACGCGGTCAGGGAAAATCATGCGGCGTATATTGCGTAAAATTGCTGCAAATGATCTGGGTAATTTAGGCGATACCAGCACCTTGACTGACCCCAGTGTGCTTGATGAGCTCATCAAAAATCGTCCTGAACTTTAAGCGTTATTGTTTCCTGGGATTTAATCGCCAGGAACAATTCATGATGTAACGATAGCGATAAGCTGATGGACTGCGTATATGGACGTTGTGCTACAAATTTCTTTGATGCTGCTGTATTTTTTTTCTGTCATTGCCATTGCGGATGCCGTTTTGCATGCACGTACCTCGCAAGGTGCCATTGCCTGGACCGTGTCCTTGCTCACTGTGCCCTTTATTAGTCTGCCGCTGTATCTGGTTTTTGGTCGACGCACTTTTGATAAATATATTGAAGCCCGTAAAAATCTTGATTCTGAAATAAACTGTACCGCACAACACCTGGCTGAGACGCTTCAACCTTACAGACATACACTCAGAGCCGATGAACAGAGGCTTCAGGTGATGGAAAGCATTGCGCCCTTACCTTTTACCCGCGCCAATACGATTGATTTATTGATTGATGGTGAGGAAACGTTCTCAGCCATATTGCACGCACTGAGCGAGGCTAAATGCTACATCATCGTGCAGTTTTATATCCTTCGCCACGACAACATTGGACGACAGCTGCAAAAACAACTGATAGAAAAAGCACGCCAGAATGTTGATGTGTATGTGTTGTATGACAGCATCGGCAGTTTTGAACTGGATGATCAGTATGTCGATGACATGAAGCGCACAGGTATTCATGTCTTTGCATTTAATTCAACGAGTTTCAGAAGTAACCGTTTTCAAATGAATTTCCGCAATCATCGCAAGATTGTGATTGTGGATGGAGAAACGGCTTTTTTGGGTGGTTTTAATGTAGGAGATGAATATTTGGCGCAGGTGCCAGACTTTCCGGTATGGCGTGATACACACTTCAAGCTCAGCGGTCCCTGCGTGCAGCTTATTCAACTGGCCTTTGCCGAAGATTGGGTCTCAGTTACAGATAAAATGCCAAATTTACATTGGGAGCCTTTGGTAAACCCGAGTGATCAGAATCATCAGCATTGCAATCTTCTGGTTTTGCCATGGGGACCGGTAAGCGCCATTGAAGAGGGCACATTTTCATTTCTGCATTTAATTAATGCGGCGCAGAAACGTATCTGGTTGGCTTCCCCGTATTTTATTCCCGATGTTGTGATGCGTTCGGCTTTGCAATTGGCCGTTTTGAGGGGGGTAGAGGTGAGAATACTCGTGCCCAAGACGACGGATAATTTTCTTAATCAACTCAGCACCTTTGCCAATGTAAAACGGCTCAGTGACAGTGGCATTAAATTTTATTTTTATGCGCCAGGCTTCATGCATCAAAAAATATTACTGATTGATGATGCGATCAGTTTCGTGGGCACAGCCAATTTTTCAAATCGCTCATTTCGTTTGAATTTTGAAATTAATGTGCTTGTCAGCGATGCAGCGTTTGCCGCCAGAGTCGAGACCATGCTGCTTAAGGATTTTGGCAACAGTTATCAGGTGACCAAGAAAATGATTGAGTCGGCGCCCGTGTATTTCAGGCTCTTGAGTCCTGTCGCCCGATTGGTGTCCCCCATTCTTTAAGCGTGTTAGGCCTTGATCGCCAGAACAAATAACCAAATGCAACAAGCAAAACCAACAGCAAAAGACAAGGAACGCAGCATGTCTTTATCCAGCAAATAGGTGATGGCGTGCATAACACGCATGAGCATAAAGGTTATCGCCGCCAGCGCAGATTGTTGTGGATCGGCCTGGCAAAAATGGGCGACAAACACGCTGATGGCAAAAACAGGAATAGCTTCCCATAAATTTTGTTGTGCCGCATAGGCGCGCGCACCAATACCTTCTAACGTTGCTGCCTGGGTGCGAGGTTGTTTGTTGTTATAATATCCAAACGTTTTAATTCGAATGTATCCACCGATGCTGGAAAGGATATAAGGAAAAAATATCAGAATAAATAGACACCAGAAAGGCGTGGTCATGGGTTTCCTCTTTGACTCATTGGAGTGCTCGTTAGTGTTACTCGATCAGCTTATTATACTGAGGTCGATTATTCCCACAACTGAGAATATGTCATGAGCAGATACCGTTCTCCTGCGCCACCCAAAGCACCCTATATAACACCCCAAGGGTATCAAGCCCTATTGCATGAACAAAGCCAGTTGTGGCATCGGCGTAATGAGGTGGTGAAAGCCTTGTCAGAGGCAGCAGCTGAAGGTGATCGCTCTGAAAATGCCGAATATATTTATCGGAAAAAAGAGTTAAGAGAAATTGATGCGCGTATTCGTTATTTGCAAAAACGTATCCCTGCGTTGAAAGTGATAGAAAACCAACCCGCTAATAAGGAAGTTATTTATTTTGGCGCCTGGGTGACCTTATCCAATGTAAATAACGAGACCTTTAATTATCGGCTTGTAGGCCCTGATGAATTTGATCAACACAAGGATTACATCAGTATTGATTCGCCGGTGGCGCGAGCTTTGCTTAAAAAAACGGTGGGTGACGAACTTGAAATTGTCACCCCGAAAGGGGTGCAATTTTTTGATATTTTACAGATTCGCTACGACAACTAGAAAAAACACGACCTAACGCTGCGCGTATAGTGCGCCGCTCGTGTTTGTTTACTCGCTGACACGCTCAAGTACTTTTTTTATGGTTTCGCCGCTTTGTTCAAAGCGTTCAGCCAATACGGGGATTGGACTAGCAAAACCGCGTTGTGCCGCACGTTGATAACCATTTTTTAATTCTTTTTTCATCTCAAACGCATATTTGATGCTATCGACCTGCATGGTATGTCGAGCGGCTTTGTAAAAATGGCCGGTATACCGTTCCTGATCTTGCCGGGTAATGGTGTGCATTTGTTCGGTACTCGGCAAGGCATAACGGCCCTGTAAATAGGCCTCGACCAATTTTAACTGCTCACGTGGGAAGGGCAGCAGCGCAGGTAAAACCTGGGCGAATCCTATAAAAAACAGATTGGGATAGTCTGGAATAAAAACACGTTTGAACAGTGGAAGCTGATTGTCTTCCACCTGAAGCAAGGATTTATCCAGGAAAGGAAATTCCATGTTGTAACCGGTGGCGTAAATAATAATATCTACCTGCTCACTGCTGCCATCGGCGAAAAGAATGTGATCGCCATTGAGTGACTGGATGCCGGGTTTTATTTTGATATCACCGCCGCCAGCCCGCAGTAAAAATTCGCCTGACACGGTCGCATGGCACTGTGAGGGTTTAAAATCAGGTTTGGGCAAACCGAATTTTTCCATTTTTCCAATGATGAAGGGCGTGGCTAAATCCATAAAAAAGCGTTGTATGGGTGCAGGTAACCAGCCCGGACTGAGCACGGCAAATTTGTCAGCCGGTTTGCCAAACAAATATTTTGGAAAAATATAAGCCCCCCTGCGGGTTGATACCCACAGGTTTTTGGTAATGGAGCGTTGGCTCAATTCCGAGGCGATATCCATTGCACTGTTGCCAATGCCCACCACAACAACGTTTTTTCCACGCATGTCGTATGGTTCAAACGGTGTTAGATACTCATGAGAATGTATTTCTATGCCGTTAAATGCGCCTTTATACGCAGGCGTGGGCCATCGCGGCGACCAGTGATGGCCATTGCATACGAACAACATGTCGTAATAATGTGTCGCTCCGTGGCCCAGTTCGACTTTCCATATTTTTTCTTCGAGCAGGTCGGCGTGCGTAACTTGCGTATTAAAGGTGATGTGTTCACGCAAGTGGCAAAAATCGACATAACGATTCAAGTAGTCAAAAATATCGCTGTGATGCAGATAATCTGGCGCGTTCTCAGGCAAAGGAAATTCATCAAATTGCAGGACATTTTTAGACGTATCAATATGCAAGGACTGATAACAGGACGACATGTTATTGGGGTTTTTGTAGTACCAATTCCCACCGAGCTGATCGCTCATTTCATACCAATCAAAGGGAATATTGTTTTTCTGTAACATCCGTGCAGTGGTAATGCCGCTAGAGCCGGCACCAATAATACAGGCCTTGGGCTTGTTCATATTATTATCCTTATTTTGCATGTCCCTGTGTGTTTTTATATAACACAATTTAATGCGATACGGGATGCTGTGCAGGGACTATTTTACGTAATGACAATCAGTGTGATACCAAAACAGGTGCTGAGGCCAGAGGCTTGTGCAGGCTATTTTCCAGTTAATTGTTGCCATTATTATTTATATAGTCCTGATAAAGGGTTTCCTTGAACCGGATCACTTCTTTGACTTCTTTGGTTAAGGAGGCGCTATTGATATAACTGATTGCAGGTGGGTTGTTCTTAATGTAGTTAATGATTTCTTTGTCGTTATAAGCGGTTTCTGGTGGATGCCCCTGGCCAGTGAAAATAATGCGTGCCCAATAGGATTTGTATTGGATTTTATTTTTGTTTAACAGGATCAGATTAAACACTTGTGCAATGCCCTCTTCCTCTGGATGGACAAGGGGCATTGCAGGTGAGCCGTCGGGAAAATGTTCGATTTTACCCAGAAACAGTTTTCGCAAGGTGACTTTGTCGAGCGTATTGCTATTGGCAGTGTTGACTACAACTGAAATATCGGCCTGAAGGGGTAAGGACACGAATAACAGAATGCACAAAATGAAATTGTTTTTTGTCGGAAACATAATGCGGTTCCTTCGATTTAAAATACAGAATCAATGCCAAATTTAATAATGTTCACCCTGTCTTTTGTGGGGGGTGCAGAGGCACGAAACTGACCTATGGTGTTGCCCAAATCAGTAATATGACTCCATTCGGCTTTTGCCGACATGCCATGTGCCAATTCGTAACGTAATCCCAGGGTGTAGGTGCTTTGCTCTTGTTTCAAAAAGTGGTCGGCGATAGCCCCAACCGTACTGTCTGGCAAGGGTAGGGGTAAACCGGTGGCAGAGGAAACAATGCGGCCGCTGGCACGTGCGCCGGGATCGGCATTTATCATGCGTGAGTAGGTCAGATGGGGCAAAAGTTTTCCAAAACGATGGCCGGTCATGACATAACCACCATCAATATCCGTAAACCAGCCTGCAACAGTCAACTGAACCAGTTCTGACATAACTAACCACCTGCCGTTATCAAAAACAAAACCGGCGCTCAAATAATCGATATCTGTATGTTCATTGCGGGCGAAAAAAAGTCGGTCCCCGATGTTAATTGGCGTATTGGGGATGATCGGCAGTGCTTGTGAAAATGCGGGGAAATCTCCTTCTACGATGGCATAACCCAGTCGGAACGTGGTGGTGTCAGTTCTGGAGGTGATATTTACACTCAACAGGTTATTTAAGGACACGTCACCCAATACAACCGCTTTGAATGAGTTGTTGCCCCACATGCCCTGCACGGTGGTCTCCCATGTGTCGGAGGGGATTTCATACAACAGACTGATGCCCTCATAGGTGCTGTCACCGGTAATACCATAGACTTCGTCCGGTGCAACCAGCCAGGGGCTGGCATAACTGACTTCATAGTATTCGGAGAGCACATATAAAGGAGCCTTTTGCCGGCCCATGCGCAAGGTTAGATTATCGGCAAGTGAATAAGAAAAATACGCCCACTCGGCCTCTATGGCCCATTCTTCTTCGCCGCGCGCAATAAGTTGGGTGACGGCTTTGGTGTCGGGATTGATCTGGAAGGTCATTTGGATGCCGAAGGTAGACAGCGCTCCAAAATCATTCTTATTGCCAATACCGCCCCAGTTTTCGGTGAGGGAGTCGTCATCGCTTCGTGCATACGCGGCCGTAAAAAATCCGTCCGTAATGATGCGTTGATTGTTGGTTTCAAGCTTTTTTTCCAGTTTGCTGACGCGGGTTTCCAAGCTTTCAAGCGCGTTGTTAGCCTCGCTGGCTGTAGCAAGCGTCGGCAGTGCCAGTTCGATGACAAGAAGGCACAATGGAAGCGGTAAATGTATGAGTGATCTCATGGCGTAATATCCACAAAACGAGTTAAATGTATTCAAAAACCTATGCAGGGCCAGGGTGTTATAAATGTGCTTAATGCCTCCAGCATAGGGATGATTTAAGTATTCAATGAATACGTATTCGGCTGTTGTTCTTCTTTTAATGACGCAGGTCTGGTTTTTTCTTGTGGTAACGGTAAAAAACCAAGTGAGTATTAACGAATTTTGGAAAACTGCAAGTAAAACAACGATTCTCAGGTGTGCGCGTTTTTTTGTGCTTAAGACGTTTGGTCCGTTGTAGCACGTGTGTCCGTCAAAGGGGTGTTAACAATGGCATGGAGTTGTTCTACCGACAAGGCCAGTAGTTGATGTAATTCCTGTACGATCTGATCATTAAGAATGGTATGCATGGCAGCAGCACCCTGGGTCTTTAATTGTTGTTCAATTACAGCGGAGCGTGAAGAAAGCACGCTTGCGTTCATCAAACCGGCGCTGCCTTTAATGGTGTGCATTACGGCAATTGTGGCACTGACGTTTTGTTGGGGTATGTGAGCGTCCAGGCTGTCAAGCAAGTGGCTTATTTCAGTCTGAAATCCAGTCAGTAAGCTGTGATATATCGCTACGCGATGACCAAATCTGCGCTTGATAGTTTCTTCTGAACTAATAACGGATTCGATGGGTGGCTTGATTTGCTTAATGTCAGATATCGGCATGGGCTTGTTATTTTTCAGTGCCAGTATCAGCGACACCAGATGATCCAGATCAAACGGTTTTCCAATGTGCTCATTCATGCCGGCGGCCAAGCAGGCTTGTCTGTCCGTTAATGAGGCATTAGCGGTCATTGCCAAAAT
>Ga0209873_1000015_pt1 | contig 24980 bp, 13 predicted proteins | sample GWRWT2_30Apr14_FD_187186 | JGI IMG/M metagenome (GOLD analysis project Ga0209873, IMG submission 187186) | Sand microcosm microbial communities from a hyporheic zone in Columbia River, Washington, USA - GW-RW T2_30-Apr-14 (SPAdes) (version 2) | ecosystem: Engineered > Artificial ecosystem > Sand...
GCTTTAACTAAGGGCTACCGTTTTATCAAAATCGACGGTGTGGCGCCAACCTTGGAAAACGTCTGGAACAACACGTACTTCGATTGGGCTGAAGAGTCCATGCAGTGGCGCACTCCGGCTGCAGGTGGCCCTGCTCTCTTGAGTGATGAGTATAAAATTCTGAATACCCTGGCGACTCAAGCGGGCAAACCCAGCATTATCGCTGCAGCCAATGCTGACTTTAACCATAGCTGGGGGCAGGCGGGTTATCTCTCGCTTAACACCAATGGTAATGCAACAGATACCGTATGGAATGTAGCCAACCCAGTGGCCACAGCCAGCCACGGTACACCTGTGAGCAACTGTCGTGTGCCTTTGATTAATAAGCCATCGTCACTGAAATAGTCAGTGACATAAGTGGCTTCTGGAAGAGGTCAGTAATAAAGAGGTAATACGACGGCACTCAAATGAGTGCCGTTTTTTTTGCAGTGCTACGTCAGGTTTTATAGCCCTTGGTAATTTTTTACTGCTGCACGATCAATGCCCTTTGCGGTTTATTTTCAGCGCAGAGTTTTGGATACAATTTTACTGATTAAAAATTCACTGATTAAAAAACGTCGAACGTTCACGGCCTGTCAAATTGATTTTATTCTACAGTTTTGGCGCTTATCTAATTCGTAGCTTGAGTGTTTCGCGGTGAGTGTGCCGCTTCATTTTTGTGTAACACAAGTGTAACCGTGTTGTCATTCATCTCACGCATAATCCGCGCATCGAGGCTTTTGCTGTGCCAGCAATACGCCAGTTCATTGGGTTGAAGTAGGGTTTCGAATGAGGTTTAAGTCTGCAATAAAACGTTATGTTTTACGTCTGTTGTTCTGTTGGTGTAGTGCCGTGCTGGCAAACGAGGAGCCACCGGCCGTTGATAAAGTGCGCTTTGATGTCTGGGAGTTTCAGGTTGAGGGCGCAAGCCTGTTACCACGCACTTCAGTGGAAAATGTGGTCTATCCATTTTTGGGAAGTAATAAAAGTCTTGTCGATGTTGAAGCGGCCAAACGCGCGCTGGAACAGGCCTACCGTGAAGCCGGTTATGCTGCCGTGTTGGTGAATATCCCCGAGCAAGATGCCAGTACGGGAGTGATTCGGCTGCGGGTAGTTGAAAGCAAGATAGAGCGTTTCCGTGTAACAGGCACACACTATTTTTCACCGCGTGATTTGCGGGCAGAAATTCCAGCCTTGCAGCCCGGTTCGCCTTTGCATTTGCCGACGCTGCAATCACAGTTGGCAGAGGCCAGTGCGCTGGCGCCAGACCGTGTGCTTAATCCCTTATTTCGCCCGGGATTGGCGCCAGGCACCATGGAAGCTGAACTTAAAGTTGAAGATCGCTTACCTTTGCACGGCAGTATTGGTTTTAATGATCGCTACACTTACGGCAGCTCTCATCTGCGCATGGAGGCCAGTTTGATGCATTCTAATATGTGGCAGCGTCACCACAGCGCCTCATTGAGTTACCAGGCCTCACCCCAGCAGTGGGATGAGGCGCGGGTGTGGGTCTTGGGTTATTCGATTCCGGTGGCGCAAACCCGCTGGAATTTTTTGGCTGTCCATTCCGCCAGTCATTCGGCCGCCTTGGGTACCTTGGGTGTGCTGGGTAATGGGGATGTCTTGGGTCTTACCTGGCAGCGGTCGTTGCCGGCTAAAAGTCAGGTGAAACAGGGGATTTCTCTGGGTGCGCAATTCAAAGACCAAAGTCAGGAAGTTAGGTTGCCCGATGGGAACGGCCTTTCGACGCCGATCCGTTATAGCGTGGGGCAAGCCAAATACAGTCGCTATCAGCAGGATACGCAGGGCTCGACCTCTTATTCGCTGGGCACGTCCTTGGGTTTGCGTTTGCTGGGCAACAGTGAAGAGGAATTCCGCAATAAACGTTTTAATGCCAAGGCAAATTTTGCCCACCTTAATGCCGATGTGGAACGTTTACAGGCCGGTTTTATGAAGAGCACCTGGCGTCTTCATCTGGGCGCACAGTTGAGTGACTCACCTTTGATCAGCAATGAACAATTTAATGCCGGTGGCGCTGACACAGTGCGCGGTTATCCCGAATCACAAGCGATGGGTGACGATGCGTTTTTGGCTAATCTGGAGCTGCGCAGCCCGCCCCTGGCTTCGGGCAAACGATTGTGGATGAATGATCTGCAATTGTTAGTGTTTGCTGATAACGCCTGGCTTAAGCGTCATGACCCGCTGCCCTCAGAAAAACAGAACCAGAATCTGGCGGGTGTCGGCGTCGGCGCTCGTATGATAGCCGGTAAAAATTTCAATCTTGCCCTCGACTGGGCCTCGCCTCTGGACGACGCGGGTAGCATCAAACGCAATGATGCACGTTTTCATTTTAACCTTCGTTACGAATTCTGATGACAATTTAACTGGCGAGTGACCTAAGGGGCTTGGCGATAAGGAGTCTTTTTTTAGTCAACGGTTAATTGCATGTACAGTGGAGAGAAGTGTGCCATGTTTGGATTAAAAGTAGATCGCAAGCGCGCTAACAAACGCGTAAAAAAACGCAACAAAGCACAGCGTGGTCGGCATGCTTATCTGCATTTGTTGCTGCTGGGTGATGTGCTTTTTGTCTGTGCTTCAGCAAAAGCCGATTTACCTAGCAATGCGAACTTCCCCGTTCCTTGTACCACAGCGTGCGCATCCACAGGCGGCGCTAATGGCTGGGTCAGTTCGGGGCAGGCATCACTCACTAGCAGTGGCACTACGCTCTATGTTAACCAGCAGAGCGACAAGGCTATTCTCAACTGGCAGAGTTTTAATATCGGTGCGGGTAACACTGTGCAGTTTAATCAACCTGATACCGGATCGGTGGCCTTGAACCGTATTTATCAGGCGGATCCGAGTCGGATAAACGGTGTCTTAAGCGCGAATGGCCAGATTTTTCTGATTAATCGCAATGGCATGGTGTTTGGTCCGGGTGCCAGCGTTGATGTGAATTCACTGACTGCATCAACCCTGAATGTGAGCGATGAAACGTTTAACGTCACAGGTATTTTGCAAGCCATTCAGCAGGGAAAAGCCGCTTTTATCGCCGAAGGACCGATGGGCTCGGTGGTGATTGAAAATGGTGCTCAACTGCGCAGTGCTGAAGGTGGACGCATCATGGTGCTGGCGCCTGTCATTGAAAACAAAGGACTTATCGAAACACCCGAGGGGCAGGCAATTCTCGCCGCCAGTCAGGATAAAGTCTGGTTAAAGGCCGCCTCAAAGGACGATAACCTGCGCGGATTATTGGTCGAAGTGGGCACCGGCGGTGATGTTAGTAACCTGGGTGAGGTCATCGCCAAACGTGGCAACATTAGCCTGATGGGTTTTGCTGTGAATCAGGAAGGATTGCTCTCGGCGACTACGGCGGTTGCCAGTAACGGGTCTATTAAGCTGGTGGCGCAAGATAAAACGACAATGAAAAGCAGCGGTATCGGCACTGGTTTGGAGGTAGGTAGTGTCTCCATGGTGCGTGACGGCAAGGCCGCGCAAGTGACCTTCGGTGTGAACAGTCGCACCGAGGTTTTACCCGATGAGGACGATACATCCACTGCGGTGGATGAGCAAAAACAGGTGCTTTCAAGCGTTTCAGTATTGGCAAAAGAGATTCAGCTAAAACAGAACGCAAAAATTGTAGTGACTGGCGGTAATGTGAGTCTCACTGCAACAGCCAATCCAATGACGGCCATGCAGACCGGCACGCAACGCAACGACAGTCGTATTGTGCTGGAACAGGGCAGCCTCATCGACGTGAGCGGTACTACCAATACAAAACTGGCGATGGCGCGCAACGAACTTGAAATTGAATTACGCAGCAATGAATTAAAAGATGCACCCTTGCAACGCAACAGCGTATTACGGGGCAAAAAAGTGATTGTCGATGCGCGTGAGGGGACGCCGCTGACGGATATTTCCAGTGCGCTGGCGGCCATTGAACGTAACGTGGATGAACGTCTCTCGGCAGGGGGTACGGTCACCCTGGCTTCAGAAGGTGATGTGGTGCTGGCCAAAGGGGCGACTGTTGATATTTCTGGCGGCGAAGTGGCCTACGAATCCGGTTGGATGCATACCACGCAGTTGCTCTCGGGCAATAAAATTTATGATATCAGCGATGCCGACCCCAACCGTCTTTATGACGGTGTGCTGGGTGAGTATGTGCGTCTGAATCCAAAATGGGGTGAAACCCAGGTATGGCGCATCAATGGGCTTGCCCAGGGGCGTTATGAAGAAGGCTATGTCGAAGGTAAAAATGCCGGTAATTTTAAGCTTATTGCCAGTTCGGTGCAGCTTGACGGTGATGTGTTGGCTCGTGTTACGCAAGGGCCACGTCAGGATGCAGCAGTGCAAATGGGTGGGCTGGAGCTTGATCTTGCAACTATTTTTGGTGGCAGTTTTGGTTATATTCCCGCCGAGCTGACCTTTACACACACGCCTGCATCAAGGTCTTTTCAGGATTCACTTGATCCGAGTGTCCCTATCACCCTTGATCCACGCCTGTTACTCGAAGGCGGTGTGGGTCGCCTGACCGTACGCCATAACGGTGAAGTGCATGTGTCTGAAGGAACACAGCTGACTTTGCCGGCAGGTGGTGAGCTGTATTTGAGCGGCAGTGCAATCACGGTGGATGGTGCCATCACAGTGCCCGCCGGTACGGTGGTGCTCCAAACGACACAGCCAACAAATGCGCTTCCGGCCAAGCGTTCACTTGCAGTAGGTGCGCAGGGGCTGATTGATGTGAGCGGACTGTGGTTTAACACCTTTGGTTTGCCTTGGAGTGATGCCACGAATCGTCGCGCAAGCACTCCCGTGAGTCGGCGACGGGAAGGGCGTTATCTGGAGGGTGGCTCTGTAACGCTTAACGCCAAGGGTGATTTGCTTTTGGCGGCCGGCAGTGTGATTGATGCCGATGGCGGTGCCTCAGTTGATGCGCAAGGCAAGCTGCATGCCGGCAAGGGTGGAAAAATAAACCTCGTCAGCCGGGCTCAATTGCCGGAAGGGTCAGCGCTGCGTCTGGACGGTGATCTTCATGCCTATGCACTGGAGCAGGGCGGGCGTCTGTCGATTGAAGCCAATGCCTTGCGCATTGCCGATGCGGTGGCGGGTAATATCAATGCCTTAAATGAAACCGTACTGACGCCAGATTTTTTCCAGCGCGGTGGTTTCAGCGCTTACGCATTAACGTCTAACCTCAATGGCATTACTGTTGCGGCGGGCACGGTCATAAAACCGCAGGCACAATCCATTGTGGTCGACAGCACTTTTCTTGATCACGCCAGTGGCGACGATTTGTCTGCTTTTAGTGATGTGATGCTTTTGCCTGAGGATCAGCGTTCGGCAGTGAACTTGAGCCTGACACTGGATCAGATGGCAGCCACGACGGTAAAACCTGCGCATTTTGTGCTTGAAACCGGGGCGCGTATTGAAACTGAAACCGGTTCTGCTGTAACACTGACATCGGATCAGAGTATTTATATAAATGGCCTGATTTCAGCACCCAGTGGCTCGATTGATCTGCGCATCACAAAACCCAGAAGCAATGATACAAATGCCTATTTCTTGCCGGAACAGGGTATTTATTTGGGTAACACGGCACAGCTCTTGTCGCTTGGAGCGGCAGAAATTCTGCCTAACAAATTCGGCCAAGCCGTCGGGCAGGTTCTGGATGGCGGTCAGATTCGTCTAACGGCAGACCGTGGTTATATTGTCGCCGCAAGCGGTTCGCTGATTGATGTGTCCGGCACCTCGGCGACCCTGCATATCAGACCCTATGGTGCTATTGATGGCGGTAAACTGGAACACATTGCCAGCAATGCCGGGTCTGTTTATCTGACTGCAGCTGAAGGCATGCTGTTAGCAGGTGATTTGATTGGCCGTGCTGGCGCGGAATATACCCAAGGAGGACAATTAACGCTTGCGCTGGATGCTAATTCGCGAATCGATGATGTGTCTGTGGTACCTCAAAATCCCTACCTCAATTTTGATTATGCGGCGCGTAATCTTGTTTTGTCTTCAAGTGAGCCACAACAGCCAGAGGGCAAAACCCTGCCACAGCGAGGGCAGGCCGTGCTGAATGCCGAAAAGGTAGAAGCCGGAGGTTTTGATGTGTTGAATCTTCGGGTGGCTGATTTATTCAGTCCCAGTGGTGTTGTCGCACGCGGCAAAATCACACTGGATCATGTCGATTCCACGCTGCGTCGCTCTATTGCATTGGATGCGTCACTGATTAATTCGCTGGGTGGTGATTCGCATCTGGGTGCTGCCTATGTGGTGCTCAAGAACAGCAACACAACACAAACGCTGCCGCCTGCTGCCATTGAGGGCGAGGGTGTGTTTGCGATTGACGCCCAGCAGATTGATCTTGTCGGTCATGTCACGCTGCAAGGATGGCAAGAGACGCATCTGACCAGCGAGGGCGATATGCGCCTGAGCGGTTTGCTCGGCTCGCTCGGCAGTAGCAGTAAAGAGTGGCGCGGCAGTCTTAACAGTTATGCTGATCTGCAATTGCAGGCGGCGCGTATTTTCCCTGCCACCTTAACGCAGTATCAGATTCAGGTAACAGGCCCCGACGGGGAGTTACGCGTGTTGTCAGCGTCAACACCTGCCGAGGGGCCCTTGCTTTCGGCGGGTGGCACCTTAAGCCTGAAGGCGGACACCATTACACAGGCCGGGGTGCTGCAAGCACCCTTGGGTCAGATAAATTTCGAGGCTGGAAAGCAACTGATTCTGGCGGCGGGGAGTTTTACCTCCACATCGGCTGATGGGCAGTTGATTCCCTTTGGCCAAACGCAGTTGGGCATAGACTGGATTTATCCGGTGAATCAGTACAACACCTTATTGATGAATGCTCCGCCCGTGCAGAACATCGCGCTGAAAGCACCGGTCGTACGGCAGGAAAACGGCGCGGTGATTAATATCTCCGGCGGCGGTGATTTGCTTGCCTATGAGTTTGTACCCGGTTTGGGTGGTTCGCTGGATAGGTTGGCACCGGAAAACAGCGCCAACACGTTTGCCATTATTCCCACGATGCAGGGTTATGGTCCGTATGATCCGATGATTTTTACCGGCACTGATTTGAACGCGGGTGACAGTATTCACCTGGCGGCGGGCAGTGCTCTGCCGGCCGGTGATTATGTGTTGCTGCCCGCCCGTTATGCCTTGTTGCCCGGGGCTTACCTGGTCACACTTAAAACGGACCTTCAAGATTTTGGCGCGGGGCAGAGATCGGATCAGCTCGATGGCAGTGTCATTGTGGCAGGGTATCGCACGGTGGCCGGCACCGATATTCGTGAATCACGTTGGTCTGCTTATGCCGTGGCACCGGGCAGCATTGCCCGTACACGCAGTGAATATCAGGAAAGTTTTGCCAATGAGTTTTTCAGTAAACGCGCCGCCGAACTGGATGAAGCAGCACCCTTGTTGCCGCGTGATGCGGGTTATCTTGGTGTTAACGTAACAACAGATTTGCAACTGGAAGGCGAGCTGTGGGCGCAACAGCTGGATGGACGTGGCGCCCGGGTAGATCTGGAAGCGGACACGCTGGCGATTGTGGTAAATCGTGGAGTGGCTGACGGCACGGTGCAAATTACCGCAGACAGTCTTAATGCCTTGGGTGCGGAAAGTCTGCTCTTGGGTGGTCATCGCAGCACGAGCGGTGATACGACTACTCTCTTAGTCAGTGCCAGCAAGGTAAAGGTAGGCGAAGGTGCGGTGCTGGATGTGCCTGAATTATTGCTTGGCGCGCGTGATGAAGTGCGGATAGCAAGCGGTGCGCGTATCGGTGCCAGCGCAAAAGTAGCCAATACAGGAAATAATTATACCTTGCAAGGTAACGGTGCCTTAGTGCAATTGTCTGGCGGTGCACCGGTGCAGATAACACGCACGAATGCCAACGGCACAACAGGCGATTTGCATATAGAACAGGGCGCCACACTGATAGCGAGTGGTTCGATGTATCTTGAATCGAGCCATGACACCTCAATGGACGGTCTGTTGCTTATGGACGGTGGCAGTCTCACGTTTAACGCCAATCAAATAAGTTTGGGTGATGCGCCCGATCAAACCACGGGTCTGGTATTGAAGCAAAATCAACTCAACAGTTTGCATATGGATTCACTGACCCTGATCAGTCGTGGAACGGTGGATTTTTACGGCACCATTGATTTAAGCATGCAGGCGCTCACAGTGGCTGCTGCGGGCATGGTGGCTTATGGTGATGCCGTCGCTGTCATTGATGTTGATAGCCTTGAGTTGAAAAATTTGACAAGTGTTGCGGCTGTTTCAGTGGCCGACAACGCAACATTACGGGTTAATACATCCCTCTTACGTCTGGGCGAAGGGGCTTTCGCGATAGATGGTTTTGCCCGCACCGAACTGTCCGCTACACACGGTGTAAGACTGCAGAAGAAGGGTGAATTTAAGGTTGACGGTGAGTTAACACTGAATACACCGCTGATTACGGCAGACAGTGGCGCTGATACGGCGCTTGCGGCCACGGGTGTTTTGCAGGTGTTGGCCTTGCCAGCGGTGGCAACAGAACAGGCATTAACGCAAGGACTGGGTGCGCGAATAGCACTGACAGGACGTGATGTGACCTTGGGCACACACATTCAACTTCCCTCCGGTGAGGTGAGCTTAAAGGCAAGTCAAGGTGATGTGCAGGTACTCGCCGGTGCGTCTATTGATGTCAGCGGTCAGAAAGAACACTTTGCCGACAAGATTGTCGCAACACCGGCGGGTAAGGTGTTAATGCAGAGCGACAGTGGCAATGTGCGTGTGGACCAGGGCGCTACGATTGCACTTCGAAGCGTAGCAGAGGGTGATGCCGGGCAGCTGGTCATTTCTGCCGCCGCTGGTGAGTGGCTTCTGGGTGCTTCGCTTGATGCGCACCGTGATACAGGCAAGGCATTGGGGTCGGTGAAACTTGATCTGGGTTCTGTGGCCGATTTTTCACAGCTGAATAGTACGCTTAATGATGCCGGCTTCAGTGGTGAGCGCGTCGTTCGCGTGCGCAATGGTAGTGTAGAAATCGCTGAAAATGATCTTGTTCAGGCGGAGCGTTTGCAGCTCACCGCTGACGAAGGTGCGCTCAATGTGCATGGACAGATCAACGCGGCATCGCTCAAGGGGGGCGATGTGCTTCTGCAGGCAAAACAGGATGTGCATCTTTACAGCACGGCGCGTATTGATGCGCGGGCTACAGGTGCTAATGAAGCAGGTGGCCATGTCGTGCTCGAAAGCACCCAGGGCGCGCTGGCCATAGATGCAGCAGACGATAGTTCTGCCGCAGTGATTGATGTGTCTGGCACGGGAGTGAACGCTGATGCGGCACTGGAATATGTCGGTGGCAAGGTGGTGCTGCGTGCGCAACGTGTTGGAAATGATGTGGCGGTAAACACGCTGCTGGGCCGTATCAATGGCGCGGAATCAATTGCAGTGGAGGCGGTAAAAAGCTACAGCTCGACCGTGCTTAATGAGGCATTGCAGGAACAGATTCACGCTGATTCCGCTGCGTATATGGCCAATGCGAATACGATCAAAAGCCGTCTGGGTATGAATAATGATCCGCGCTTTCATCTGCGTTCGGGCCTTGAAGTTGTCAGTTCAGCCGATCTGTTAGTCAGCGATGATTGGGATTTTAGCGCGCGTGATAGCGCGGGTAATTTACGCTGGCGTTATGGCGATGACTCCGGTGTTTTGACCCTGCGTGCAGCCAAGGAACTGGTCTTCAAAAAAAGCCTGATGGATGGCATTGAAACCGATGTTGAAACACAGCTTTCTGGTCAGTTGATGACAGGAGAGGCCTGGTCTTACCGATTAGTGGCCGGTGCGGATCTTAACAGTGCAGATGTGCTGGCGCTTAACAAGGGTCAAGGTAAGTTGGTATTGGACAAGGGTGTGCAGATTTACACCGGCAGTGGTGATATTGAGCTGGCCAGTGGTGGGGATCTCGATTTCGCTGACAGCACTGTTGCTGTATTCAGTGCGGGCAGCTCTGCCGGGCATGGCACACTTGAAGGTGATTGGCTGTCTTTTTTCTCAGGTGCGTATCCTGTGCGCGGGGGGGATATAACCTTGACCGTGGCGGGTAATATCCACGGTGCCGGTACGGAACAGTTGATCAGCGATTGGCTGCATCGTATGGGTAACTTCGGCGGGGATTTAACTAATAACGTAGCGATGAATACCGCCTGGGCGGTGAATTTCAGGGACGCAGGTGATGAGCGCCTGTTTAAACAAGGGCTGGGTGCTTTTGGTGGTGGCAGATTAAAGGTTGATGTTGAGGGGCAAATAGACCAACTTTCGGCGGTGGTTCCAACAACGGGACGCCCCGAAGGCGTTTACAGCGGCGTGGTTGATAACGGTTTTATCACCAACGAGGTGAAGGTGCTGGGGAGCGGTGGTGCGCTTGAAATCAGCGCCGGTGGTGATATTAATGGCGGTGTATTTTTTATTGATGGTGGAAAAGCCCGCATACGCGCAGGTAAAAGCATTCAGGCGGATAACAAAGGAATAGCGCCTATTGTGGCTATAGGGAATGGCGCAATCACCCTACAAAGCCACGATGATTTGACGCTGCAGACGGTGTTTAATTCGACCCTGGTGCCACAAAGTCAGCTCCAGCCAGAAGGGCAGGGTGTCTTAGAAAACTACTTTTTTAGTTATGGTGAAAACAGTGCGGTGGCCCTCAATAGCCTGACCGGGGACGTAACACTGCGTAATAATTTTGATACGGTGCGTGGTCAGTTCCCATCGATGTATTTCAACAGCAATGTTATTGAACTGTTATCCATGCTGTATCCCGGCACCTTGAGTATTGCAGCTTTGCAAGGTGATATCGTGTTTGAAAATTCACTGACACTTTTTCCCACGCACAAGGGGAATCTTGTTTTGTTGGCCGATGGTAATGTCACGGGCCCTGTCATACTCAATATGAGTGATGCCGATGCAAGTTTGTTTGCTGACGCAAACAAACCGGTTGCCTCAGATAAACTGAATTATTTTACGTCCTTGCTGAGTCCTTACGGCACGAATAGTCATGCACCCGTGCCCATGCATAAGAACGATACGCAGCCGGTAAGCATTGTGGCCCGCAAGGGCAATGTACAAGGCTCGAAAACAGATGCTGCGTTGGCCATATTTGTGCCAAAACAAGCGCAGTTGGTGGCTGGCAACGATGTGCGTAACGTTTCCTTCTCAGGTCAGCATGTGTCGGCAAAGGATGTAACGCAGATAACGGCCGGACGTGACATTCTCTACAGCAATAAACGCGGCGGTACGGGGCAGCTGGTGGAAACTCAATCAAGCATGGAGCTTGGCGGCCCCGGTGAACTGCTCTTACGTGCCGGGCGAAACATTGATCTTGGCACGTCGAATGGCGTGGTGACGCACGGTAATACCCGTAATCTGGCGCTTGAAGAGAGCGGCGCCTCCATTACCATGGAAGTAGGCGCGCAAAATGAGCTGGATTTTGATGCGTATCTGACGCACTACGCAGCCCTCGATGCGCAACTGCTCGATGTTTTGGCAGAGGCTGCACTTAACACAGAAGGTAACTTGCAGCAGAACAAGGACGACGTTCTGGCGCTAGTAGCCCGCCTGACACCCGAACAAAAACGGCAATTGGCCTTGCCCCATTTTTATGCTGAATTGGCCAAGGCCTCACGTCGGGCGGCTCAGAGCCAGAACGGCGCTGATTATCAGGGGGGCTATGACGCCATCGCTACCTTGCTGGGTGATGCCTCTTATCAAGGTGATTTGCGTCTTTATTTTAGCCGTATTCAAACACTGGATGGCGGTGATATTAACCTGCTGGTGCCGGGTGGATTGATTAATGCGGGCTTGGCGATGACCGGTGGTGGTTTTGAGAAAACCACCGATAAGCTGGGTATCGTCGCAGTTCGCAGTGGTGACGTGGGCATCTACTTGAATAAAGACATGATGGTCAACCAGTCACGGGTGTTTGCACTGGACGGGGGTGACATCATGATCTGGTCGCAGGAAGGAAATATTGACGCTGGACGGGGTGCCAAATCGGCGCTTGCGGTGCCGCCGACCAATGTCAGTTTTGATCCGATTACCGGCGCGGTGATATTAGATTTCCCGCCGGCCATTGCCGGTAGTGGTATTCGCAACGCGGCAGCAAGTGTGGGCGTTAAACCGGGCAGTGTCACACTGGCTGCACCCAAGGGCGTTGTTATTGCTAATGATGCGGGGATCAAATCAGGCGGTGATATCGTTATTCCCGGTTTGGTTGAAGGCCTTGAAAATATCAGCGCAGGCGGCAGCAAGGTGGGTGATTTGAATATTCAACCGCCCGCTATTGCCATGGACCTTGCCAATGCTGGAAATAGCACGAGCCAATCTAACGATGGAAAAGAGATGAACGATCTGGCGTCATCCACAACGCCGCTTTCTGATGCCGCACTTTCTTTCCTTGAAGTCGAAATGCTGGGTTTTGGTGAGGAGTAATCACCCGAGCCTTTTATTTTAATGAAAACAGTGCTCTGTTCTGAGCGCTGCGCCTCCTGATAGGTATGCCTTGCTTGATGTGTGAAAAAGCGGCAAGTAAAGCCTGATTTTGTAATCTGAGTGAAATATAGCGCGGTCATAATGGCCGCGATTCAGAAACCGGAAAGAGTATTGATATGACACTACGTGCATTGTTTATCGCTGTACTGATGCTGCTGCCGGCAATTTCTCAGGCCTGGTGGAATGAGGAATGGCAGTACCGCAAGAAACTGACCATTAATGCCACGGAAGAAACGCAGGCAGTGCCACTGCTGGTACGACTGCACACGGGTAATTTTACCTATTTTTCCGATGTAAAAGCCGATGGTGCTGATTTGCGTCTTGTCGCTGCCGATGACAAGACCGAACTCAAATTTCATATTGAGAAATTTGATGCCGTTAATCAGATGGCGATGCTCTGGGTGCAGCTGCCCAGCATTAAAACAGGCGAAACATTGTGGCTTTATTATGGCAATCCAAAGGTCATGGCGTCGTCAGCCAATGTGGCGGGCACTTACGACACGCAACAGGCGCTGATTTATCACTTTGAGGCGCAGGGTGCGCCTGTGGATGCGACGGTTTACGCCAATCAGCCGCAGCAATTTACGGCAGAGTCAGTTCCTGCGCTGATAGGCGCTGGCGCCCGATTTAATGGCAGCAACCTGATTCAAATGGCGCCCAGTGCAAGTCTGGCGCTTGATCCGCTCAAGGGATGGAGTTTCTCCAGCTGGGTAAAAATGGATGGTACACAGAGCGAAGCCTTTGTGATGCAACTGGGTTCAGAACTAACGTTGGGAGTTAATGGCGCCTCGCCTTATGTCAGCCTTGGCGATAAAAAAAGTCTGAGTGTCACAGAGCTTGTGCCGGGTGCCTGGCATCATTTAGCCGTAACGGCCGGTTCTGGTCGTGTGCTGCTGTATGTTGATGGCAAGGAGTCTGGCAGCATTACGGCTGAACTGGTGCCAATCAATTCTTCTATGACGCTGGGTTCGGGTTTTAAGGGTGAAATGGATGAAGTGCAGGTGGCAGCGACGGTCCGTAGTGCTGAGTGGCTGCGTTTTGCGGCGGCGGGGCAAAGTGCTGCTTCTACCTTGCTGACACTGGGCGACGATGAAGCGCAGGAGAGTGCCGGTGACGAGGAAAGTGCGTCCTACTTCGGTGTGATTTTGCAGAGTGTAACGCTCGATGGCTGGGTGGTGATTGGCATACTGGCCGTGATGGCTGTCATCAGTTGGCTGATTATGATCAGCAAAGGATTTTTGCTCAGTCGTGTGGGTCGTGATAATAAAAATTTCCTCAAGGATTTCGGTCAACTTGGGCTGGATAACACGGATGCACTCGATGCCAATACCAGCGATGAAGAACAGATGCTGGAGAATGCGCCGTTCCTGATGGCGCTGTTTGGTAAACATGACCACTATCAAAGTTCGCCGATTTATCATATCTACCGCACGGGTATTCATGAGCTGAAACTGCGTTTTGGCAAGTCGGCTGCAGGTCAGCTCTCACCACAGGCCGTGGCAGCAATTAGGGCGGCGCTTGATGCAACCATGGTGCGAGAAACACAAAAACTTAATGCACAGATGGTGATGTTAACAATAGCCGTAAGTGGCGGGCCGTTTCTTGGGCTGCTCGGCACAGTGGTGGGCGTTATGATCACCTTTGCCGCTATTGCCGCCAGTGGTGATATCAATATTAATGCCATTGCACCGGGTATTGCTGCTGCGCTGGTGGCAACCGTAGCTGGTCTGGTTGTGGCGATTCCTGCGCTGTTTGGGTACAACTATCTGGGTTCACGTGTGCGTGATACCAGTGTCGAAATGCAGATTTTTGTTGATGAGTTTATCGGAAAAATTGCTGAACATCACGGGAGTTAACTAATGCAGATTCAAGGTGAAAACAAACCCTACGATGATATCAACATCACAGCGATGCTTGATTTATCCTATGTACTGCTCATTATCTTTATTATTATGGCGACCGCCACAGTGCAGGGTATCAAGGTGAATTTGCCGCAAGCCAGTGCAACGCCCAGTCTTGCCAAGCCGCAAACAAAAGCCATTACGATTACACCGGAAGGCAGTATCTATCTTGATACCTCACCGGTGACTCTGCCCGAGCTGGATGCGCAGTTGCGCCAGCTCAAGGCAGGCAATCCAGAGTTGCCCGTGGTGGTCAAGGCAGATGGTGCAGTGCAATACCAACGTGTTGTTGATGTGCTGGATTTACTGGGCAGGCTGGAGATCACCCAGCTGGGGCTGGTGACACAGAAGCTTGTGAAATAGCATCGAGTCATCTTATGCGCCTGAAGAGTCCTTATCTGCGTCTTTTGCCTGCCGTTATCATTGCCGCCGCCGTGGTGATGGTGATTGCGTTGCTCATCTGGCTAAAGCAAATCTTGTCGGAACCTGTGATTGCACCCAAGCTCAAAACGCAGCAAGTGGTGCTGATTAATCCGCCTCCACCGCCGCCACCACCACCCCCGCCGAAGCAGGAGCCGCCACCTGAGCCAGAACAGGTAGAAACACCGCAAAACGAACCTGAGCCGGATATGCCAGACGATCCCGTTGATGAAGCGCCTGCCGGCGATGACCTGGGTCTTGACGCCGATGGCGGTGTGGGCGGGGATGGTTTTGGTTTGGTAGGGCGCAAAGGTGGTCGTGGTCTGATCGGTGGCGGTGGTGACGCCAGAGGCTGGTATGCGCGGCGCATGCAGCAGGGTCTGCTTGAGTTTTTTAGCGCTTACAAGGATTTGCGCAGGATAAATGGCTACAGCGTCGAACTCACGTTATGGCTTGATGCCAGCGGTCGTGTTGAACGCTACCAGGTTGGAAAGGTTTCAGGTGAAGTGACGCGGGATTTAATTCAGGCAGTCATGGCGGATCTGACCCAACTTGATGCGCCACCCGAGGGCACGCCCCAGCCGATCCGTTTCCGTTTGAGTTCACGTGGTTAAAGCGTGTAACAGTTACGAGCCTGTATTTACGAAGGTGCTTCAAAGCAACTAATGGGATTAAGTGAATTTATGAGAATGTCTCGATTAAAAAGTCTGGTTGTGTGTGTCGGTTTAACTACAACCGCACTGCAAGTGAACGCTGAAAACCCTGTTGTGCCAGCAGCGGGTGTTTCGCAGGTGCAGCAGCAGGCCCAATTGCAACAAGCCCAGTTACAACAAACAATGAACGAGCTGATTAGTGCGCTGGTTAAAAAGGGCACGATTAGTGCTGAACAAGGGGCTTTGCTTACAAAACAAATGCGCACACAGCCTGCCGCAGTGCGTGAATTACCTGCGCCTAAATCACCTGACACCTTGCGTGTGCCCTATGTGCCCGAAGCGGTAAAAAATGCCCTCCGTGACGAAGTGCGCATCGGCTTGCGTGAGGATGTTGTGCGTGACATTAAAGGGCAAGCAAAACAGGAGCGCTGGGGTATTCCCGGTGTGCTGCCGGAGTGGGTCGAGCGCGTCAAAATAAAAGGTGATATGCGCCTGCGTCTTCAGTCTGACCTTTTTGCCGATGATAATCCGGCGCAAACCTATGTGAACTTTTCTGAGCTCAATCGCGTGGGTGGCTTTGGCAAGTCGGATTATCCATTTCTGAATACCACTGAGGACAGGCATCGTGAACGACTCCGTTTGCGTCTTGGTCTTGATGCCAAGATCAATGACAAGCTGCTGCTTGGCACACGATTGGCTACGGGTAACAGTAACGATCCGGTCTCAACGAATCAAACGCTGGGGACCAGTGCTCGCCCCTATTCTGTGTTGTTAGAACAGGCTTATCTGCGCTACAACTACGAATACGATGACTACAATCGCCTAAGCCTGTGGGGTGGTCGTATGCCAAATCCGTGGGTTTCAACGGATCTGGTGTGGGACAGCGATCTCAACTTTGAAGGAGTTGCAGCGAATTATCGTTTCAGTTTTGGTGCCAGCGATGCGTACGCAGATATGGCCAACAGTGATTTGCCGCTGTTCATTACCTTGGGCGCGTTTCCCTTGCAAGAAGTCGAGCTTTCAACTCACGATAAATGGTTGGTGGGTGCACAGTTAGGGGGGCAATGGCTTGCAAACAATCAATCGGCCTTCACGGTAGCGCTGGCTTATTACGATTACCGTAACCTTGTGGGTGAGCGTAACACGCTAGACAGCAAGTTGACTGATTTCACCGCCCCTGAATTTATGCAAAAGGGTAACACGCTCTTTGATATTCGAAACGATACCGATGTAGCCACCGATCGTTGGGCGCTGGCCTCAGACTACAACGAGATCAACCTGATATTACGTGCCGATTTAGCCAATTTTGCGCCTGTTCATGTGGTGCTGACGGGCGATTACGTCATGAATGATGGTTTCCAGGAGAGTGATGTTTCTGCTCTGACCGGCTTTACAGAAATAGCACGGACCAAGGGCTACCAGCTACAACTGGCGGTAGGCTGGCCACAGATCACCAAAGCGGATGACTGGCGTATTACGGCGGCATTTAAACATCTGGAGCGTGATGCCGTTGTGGATGCCTATACCGATTCCGATTTTCATCTGGGCGGCACCGACGCCGAAGGCTGGATTATGGGCTTTGAATATGGCGTGATGAATAATACAGCCTTGAATTTCCGCTGGTTAAGTGCGGATGCAATTGACGGTCCGCCGTTAGGCGTGGACGTGGTGCAGTTTGATATCAATACGAAATTCTGATGGTGATTAAAATGAAGCGAATGCAAGCCGTGATTATGACACTCGTTGTACTGTTGCCAGTGCAGCACGTGGTCGCCGAATCGGTGCGCCGTGGCGGGGGTGAGGGAGTGAATCCTGCGTTATTGCAACAGGTCGTTGCAGAGCGTGATGCCTTGCGGGCCAAGCAGGATCAACTTGCAGCAGATAATGAACGCCAGGCCAAAGAATTAATAAGTGCAAAAGCAAGCTTGGCTGAGAGCGCACGAGAAATTGCCCGACTCAAGGCACAAGTCAGTTCAAATACCCGCGCGCAAATGGGTGAGACGGCCACCGCAGCGAAATTGCAGGATACTCAACGACGATTGAAGAGTGTGGTGACAAAGTACAAGGAGCTGGTCTCGGTGTTGCGCAAGTCAGAAGAACGTTTGGCGCTACTTGATGCGTCTGCCGGCCAGGAGGGCGCGCACTTGAAACAATGTATAAAGGATAATCAGGCACTCTACACAACAACCCAGGCCTTGGTTAAAAAGTACGAAGACAAAGGGGTGCTGGATGCCTTTTTACAACATGAGCCTGTCACTCAACTCAAACGGGTTGAAATTGAAACGCTGGGTGAGTTTTACCGTGATCAGGCCGAGCAGCATAAATTCCGCAGGCAAGGTGAGGTATCAGAAAGTTTTCCGTAAAAACGCTATTGATAAATAGCGCTTCATAATAAACAAATAGCCATTACATACTCCGCAGACCTAGGGCGAACTTCGCACCATAGATAACAGGCTTAATGGTCTGTTGGATGGGTGCGTTTTTTTGTCGCAGATTCTGTTGATGTGTTTGATATCTGAAAAAAATAACTGATAAATGTTTAAAACACCGCGTTAAGGTTTCGCTGCGCCCGTGCTAATCATCACTCTTGGCCCGCAATTAACAGAATTCATATTCTGGTTTTTCTATGGTCAAAAACAGGCGATGTGTTGCGAAGATATTAACGCGCTTTTCATCACGCTGCGTCATTTCACATTAAAAATGATGCTTGCTACCCGTGTGTTCGCGTATGAGCGTTGTGGCATTTGCGCTTTGACGTTGTTTGATTTGTAGTTGCGTGTTGTAGTTGCATGCGCTGGATTGCGTCCCTGCTGCGGTTAAAGCGCTGAATTTCATTTTTACGGTACGGCCCCTATCCCCACTAAAGATTGATTTATCAAGAATTTCTAGCCTAACCCGTCGTGATTAAGCGCATATATCGCTTTTGTTAAGTTTTGATAACAAATCCAACGATGTTAGAGCGCATGCGTGCGCAGGCTTAACAAACAAAATACAACACGCTGTCATAGTATCAGCTGAAATTTTTACAAACGTAATACAAACGAAATTCGGGTGTAATAACACACGTATACAGTTGTGCTGTACCAATGCCATAGAGGCGTGACGAGGATAGAAAAGCATGAAAGAAAACAAAAAGCGCTTGGTGTCGTTACGAGTGGGCGCCAATGATCTCAATAAAGTACGAGGCGTAGCGCGACGATTATCCGTGCGGGAATCGGATGTGTATCGATTTGCACTCAAGGTCACGCTGGGGCGCTTAGGCATGTTCCATGATCCTGCCGTCGTAGGGCGTGATCTGTTGCCGGTGTTTATGGAACTAGGCACTGAGCTGGTTAACCATTTTGATCTTGATGCTGAAATGGTGGAGCGCCTTATTAATGATCGAGCGCAAGAGGATAACAAAGTGGACTGGCGTGATATTGAACTGGTCACACTTGCCGGCAGTCAGGATCGCTATGCCTGTCTGCGTTTGCAGCAGCTGACGCAGGGAAAAAATGACCATGCGTATTTTCCTGGTGCGATACAGGAGTATATGTACGAAAAATACATGCGTGATGAGCGCAAGGATGTGTTGATGGAAAGAGGTTCGGTGATTGAACGTGTCTAAAAATGAACGACGGGGTTTTTTAATAAAACAAGGGCGTAATAACTAACAATGAGGGTGTTTTTATGAAAGCTAAAAATCTGTTTAAAGTGGCATTGGTAGCGTTATTGTTTTGGGCCGGCCAGGGATCAGTGATGGCAGGCATGGTGGTGTATGAGGACATTGGCTTTATGTCCCAAAATGAAACACAGTCTCAATTGGAATCATTCACTATTAGTAATGCCGGTGCGTATCAAATCAAGTTAATGGATTTTTCTTTTCCAGAAAGTTTTAAGTCACTTGGAGTGTTAATTGCGAGAGATGCATCAGACGGTTACCAGGAAGTTGTGCGGCTCAATACCCAAGGTGAAAAAGTGTTTAATGTTGATGCGGGCACCTATTACGCTGCGCTGTTCGGGCAGCCGGGAGATATGTTGGGAATTGGTTTGTACGGTATCAAAATAAGTCAGCTTGATCTTCCGGCCCCCGTACCTTTGCCTGCGGCGCTGTGGTTGTTGGGTTCGGCTCTGGCTTCACTGCTTGTATTCAAGCGTAAAGCAAATGACGCTTGTGTTACGGTCGCGTGACTTGTCACAAAAAGATCATCTTGGGTCGTTATTCTTGCGCATCATACAAATGTAATACCTCGTTATGGGGGCTGGAGTTGTTGTGTATCGGAATCGGATGGTTGTTATTTTCGCACTGCTTACCTCTGCTGCCATGTGTCAGGTGTCTGCTGAGTCGGCGGAATTATCGCAGCCGTCTTCACCGGTGATTGATGCGTATGTGGTTCAGCCAGGCGATGTGTTGCACATTATGGTATGGCGTGAGCCTGATATGCAGGCAGAGGTTATCGTTAGCCCTGATGGACATTTCTCGATGCCGTTACTTGGAGAAATAAATACGGATGGAAAAAGTGTCACACAGTTGCGTAAAGAACTTGTGACACGCATCCAGACCTTTGTACCCGATGCCGATGTGACGGTAATGGTTAAGCAGGCGCTGGGTAACAAGATTTATGTGATCGGCAAGGTCAACCGGCCGGGTGAATATGTATTAAACCGTAACGTTGATGTGATGCAGGCCTTGAGCATGGCAGCGGGGATTGCCAAGTTTGCTGATGTGGATCAAGTGAAAATATTGCGCCGCACCGCTAAAACACAGCAGGTGCTTTCATTTGATTACAGTCAGGTCGAGGCGGGTAAAAAGCTTGAGCAGAATATTGTACTTAAACCGGGCGATGTCGTGGTTGTACCGTGAGACGCTGTTGAATGTTGTGGATGCGCAAGCGAGCAGGTGGCATATTGATGAGCGTTTTAACGGCGACATTGGCATGCAACGCAAAGGCGGATGCAGCATGGTTTGTTTCGCCACAGGTGGCGGTGCAGTCACTGCATAATACCAATCCCTATCTGCTTCACCGGCCTGAGCGCTCAATGACAACAGATCGACTGGATTTAAATCTGCCCTTGATGGGTGAATCTGAATTGTTTGATCTGAGTCTGGCGCCGCAATTTCATTTTATCCAGACACGTAACAGGGATGATCTGGATCGCAATGAATATTCGCTGGGTGCGGGTGCCAGCCGGCGCATGTCACTGGGTGATGCGGGTTTTAACAGCGACTATATCAGTGATACCACACTGACTAGCGCCTTTCTTGATACAGGCTATACGGGCGTGAATAAACAACGCACTGTCCAGTCGCTGGAGCCCTATCTGAATTGGCAATGGGCAGCCAAGAGTTCATTGATGACAAGCCTGAAATACCAGAAACAAGACTATAAAGATGCAGCGCTAACCCCTTTGACGGGTTATGAATATGCCCAGGCCAATGTAACACTGATCCATGAAATTGATGACCAAGATGTGCTGAAGTGTGGGCTAGATCGCTCCAAAATGCAGAGCCCACGGGTAGATTCAGACAAAACGGGTGTGCAATGTTCAGTGGTGCGCGAGATCGCTGAGCCACTAAATGGCAGCCTGACATTGGGGCAATATCGCGTTAGCAGTGCGGGGGTTTTTGAAACACGTGCCCAACATGGGGCGCTAGCGGCGCTGGATCTTACGTATCAAACAATGAATATACGCTATGGTTTGCGTGGCAGTCGTTCGGTGGAACCGGGCGGTTACGGCCTTTTGGTGCGCACCGATCAGTTAGAAGTTAACGCGGCTTACAGCATCAATGACTCTGTATGGACCCGAGCCAGTATCACAGCAAACCGATATGAAATGACAACGTCTGCATATGCGCTGCCTGATCGTGATTATGCGGTTGCGCAGTGGAATGTCGCATGGCAGTACTTACCCGAGTGGATTTTTGAAGTTGGTATTAACAATGCCCGGCAGCGCTATGACTTTGAAACGTCTTCCGCCAGCAGCACAACACTGCTCGTGCAGCTCGCCTATCACTCTCAACGTTATTAAGAAGTCAATTCCATGGAATCTCAAGAAAAAAATGTAAGTTATTATTTGGCGGTGATGCGTCGCTACCGCACACGTATGTTTGTTGTGAGCATCAGCATTGCTGTGTTGGCCTGTGTTGTTGCCATTGGCTTGCCGCCGTTGTACCGCTCCTCAGGAACAATCCTGATTGAGCAGCAAGAAATTCCACAAGACATGGTGCGCTCGACGATCACCTCGTTCGCTGATCAACGTATTCATGTCATTAGTCAACGGGTCATGACACGGATGAATCTTGCCACCCTGATTGAAAAATACAATCTTTATGAGGATGAGCGTCAGGATGAGCCGATGGAGGTGGTGCTGGAGGAGATGCGTGACAGCATCAAGATGGGGACGGTGAGCGCGGATGTGGTTGACCCCAGGAATGGTCAGCCAACCCAGGCGACCATCGCCTTTACGGTTTCGTTTGATCATGAATCGCCGGTGCTGGCGCAGAAAGTAGCGAATGAACTGGTCTCACTTTACCTCAATGAAAATTTGAAAAGCCGAGCGGAATCAACCACCGAAGCGTCTAAATTCATGACTGATGAAGTTAATAAACTCATGACGCATATGGCTGATATTGAAAAAAAATTGGCACAGTTCAAGGAGCGCAACGCCAATCAGTTACCCGATCTGTTGCAGGTTAATTTCCAGTTGGTTGAACGAACTGAGCGTGATCTGCTTGATGCGCAGATGCAATTGAGAACACTGCGTGAACGCAAGGCCTATATGGAATCACAATTGGCTCTGCTTGCACGTGATACCCATGTCTATACCGAAACGGGCGAACGCATGCTGGGTTCTGCTGACCGTCTCAAACAGCTTCAAATCAAATATTTGGGCATGGTGTCGGTGTACGGCGAACAACACCCGGATTTAGTGCGTATACGTAAAGAAATTGAATCGCTAAAAAAAGAGACCCAGGGCGAAACGATTAACAACGGTGATGATTTGCGACTTACGCGGGAAAAAGTTTCAGAGCAATTGAATACAGCGCGTGAAAAATACGCGGCCAATCATCCAGAAATTAAACGACTTGGAAATCAACTGGGCGAGCTGAATAAAGCCTTGGCTATGGAGCACTCAATACCACAAGCGGAGTCGGTGAATACAGACACAGCAAGTAATCCAGCTTATGTCCAGTTTCAGTCGCAACTGGAAAGTGCAACGGTTGAACTTGTGATGGCGGAGAAAAGAGAAGCGCAGTTGCGCCAAAAATTAGCCGAGTATGAGCAGCGTATGCTGAAGATGCCTCAGGTTGAGCGTGAGTATCGCGAGTTGCTGCGCGATTATGAAAACTCAAGTGCGAGTTACAAACAAATGAAAGAAAAACTGACCGAAGCTCAGCTTGCTCAGGTGATGGAAAGCGAAAGAAAAGGCGAACGCTTTACCTTAGTAGAGCCGCCTGAGCTGTCTGAAAAACCGCTTAAACCCAACCGTATGGCGATTTTGATAGTGGGGCTTATTTTTGCGCTTGCCGGGGGTGTTGGTATGGCGCTTATCAGTGCCAGTGTTGATACGGCCGTGTACGGCAATAGTGCATTAGCCACTGCAACAGGCATGCGTCCACTGGTCGCGATTCCTTTTATTGAAACAGTCGCCGAAATCAATGCGCACACACGCCGAAAGCATCAGGTGTTAGCTGGAATGTTTGCGATGCTTGTTATTGGATTGATTACGATTCATCTGTTCTACAAACCCCTGGATGTCTTGTGGTTTGTGATGCAGCGCAGAATGGGCATGGTGTAGGGGAAAGGCGTATGACAGTCAGAGCAGTAAGTGATCCAGTTTGGCGCGATGAGCGATTCAATGACAGCATGTCGGAACAAGGTATGACTATACGTTATTCAACAACCCGTGTTATTGAACTTGATGCTTCGGTTCTGGAAAAAAACAAAATACTTCGGGGTGAAGGCGACGATGAAACGGCGGCCGCATACAAACTGCTGCGTACCCAGATTCTGCATCGGATGCGGGAAAACAACTGGAAATCGTTAGCCATTACCAGTCCCAGAGAGGGCGAGGGTCGCACACTGACAGCAATCAATCTTGCCATTAGTCTGGCGCGTGATGTGAACCATACCGTGTTGCTTGTTGACCTTGATATGCGCCATCCGGGTGTGGCCAATTATCTGGGTGTTCATCCGACCGTGGGGGTTGATGACTGTTTGCTGGACAATAGGCCTATAGAAGAGGCCTTATTTAATCCCGGCATTGAACGGCTGGTCGTACTGCCTTGCCGTAACGTATTTTCGAGCTCATCCGAACTGCTCAGTTCACCACCCATGCAAAAATTAGCGGAAGAAATAAAAGCCCGTTATCCGGAACGTTTGGTGATATTTGATTTGCCGCCACTGCTTGTTCGAGACGATTTGCTGGCATTTTCTCCTCATATTGATGCCGCACTTTTGCTTGCCCGTGAAGGTAAAACACGTCAGGCCGATCTGCAGCGGGCGATGGAAATGCTCAAGAGTGTAAATGTGATCGGTACTGTATTAAATCATTCGCAAAATATTGATTTGTAAAATTTACGTCGAGATGGAGTTTGCTTCTTCAAGCACTATTGCGGTTGATAACAGGGTTACTAGGCGGTTTTAAATAAAATGTGCGGTATTGCTGGAATTATCACGAGAGATCCACTTCAGTCTGGACATATCGATATGCTGGGGCGGCTAAATGGGTTGTTATATCACCGGGGTCCGGATGGCGAAGGGAACTATCATGATCATCATGTTGCCCTGGCAATGCGACGGCTCAGCATCATTGATCTGACGACCGGATGGCAGCCTCTTTATAACGAAGATCGTAGTTTGGTTCTGGTGGCGAATGGCGAGATATACAACTTCATCGAGTTGCGCCAGCGCCTTGAGGCATCGGGTCACAGGTTCGCTACCGGTAGCGACTGCGAGACCATCCTGCATCTCTACGAGGAGTATGGCGATCAGTGTGTGGATCACCTGCGCGGGATGTATGCCTTCGCGCTGTGGGACACCAAGAGACGCCGTTTACTGATCGCACGGGATCGAATGGGGGAAAAGCCTCTCTACATCGCAAGCAGCGATGGACAGCTTGTATTCGCCTCTGAGCTTAAGGCGCTGGTGCGTGCTGGCGCCGTTCCTTTCGAACTTGATCCCCATTCGGTGAATCTCTATTACCATTACGGCTACATTCCCGAGCCTGGAACCGCGTTGCGTGGTGTGCGAAAGCTGCCTGCTGCGCACCTTCTCAGCATTGATCTGGATAGCTGGAAATTTCATGAGCGCCCTTACTGGCGTATCGAAGATGCTCCACCCATCGAAGCTGATCCAGTCACCACGATCAGGGAGGAGCTTGATCGCGTCAGCGACCTCATCATCCGTTCGGATGTTCCCATCGGAGTGGCGCTCAGCGGCGGCCTCGATTCCAGCATCGTCGCTACGTTGGCGGC
>Ga0209873_1000017_pt1 | contig 24710 bp, 19 predicted proteins | sample GWRWT2_30Apr14_FD_187186 | JGI IMG/M metagenome (GOLD analysis project Ga0209873, IMG submission 187186) | Sand microcosm microbial communities from a hyporheic zone in Columbia River, Washington, USA - GW-RW T2_30-Apr-14 (SPAdes) (version 2) | ecosystem: Engineered > Artificial ecosystem > Sand...
CCGCGCGTTACCATGACCCTCATCATTTGTTGGGCCGACATGCGCAGGGACAGCGTGGCACCTTGCGGGTGTATCGACCTGATTTAAACACTGTATCGGTGCAAATAGGCACAACTTTAGTGCCTCTAAAACAGACCAGTGCCCCCGGATTGTTCGTGTGGGAAGGTGATGCCAGAAATCTGCCTGAGCATCCTGTGTTGTATTTTACTGACAGCAGTGGGCAGACGTATTCGTTTGTTGATCCCTATTCTTTTGGCCCCATTGTGTCTGAAGAAGAACTTCAGCGTTTTAATTCGCAAACGCATTGGTCCGTTTACCGCATGCTGGGTAATCATGCCTGCGACCTGAATACGATTGCCGGCACCCGTTTTGCTGTGTGGGCACCGAATGCTGAGCGGGTCAGTGTAGTGGGTGATTTTAATCAGTGGGATGGTCGCCTCCATATGATGAAAAACCGCGGGTCTTCAGGGGTATGGGAATTATTTATTCCAGGTCTTGTATCGGGGTGTTTGTATAAATATGAAATCCGGCATCGTGATTCGGATCTGCCTTTTTTAAAAATCGATCCGTATGCCACGCGTTTCGAAATGCGTCCGCAAACGGCGTCGGTGACGGACGGCTCGGGCAATTTTTCATGGACTGATCAGTCATGGCTGACACATAGAAACCAGCAGGATTGGTTACATGCGCCCTTAACGATCTATGAGGTGCATCTGGGTTCCTGGCGAAAAAACGCAAACGGCGGTTTTTGTAATTACCGTGAGCTCGCCGATCAACTCATTCCTTATGTGCAAAACCTGGGATTTAATGCCATTCAACTGATGCCGTTAACAGAACATCCTCTGGATGATTCGTGGGGTTATCAGGTTACAGGTTATTTTGCGGCGAGCAGTCGTTATGGTACAGCGGATGATTTGCGATATTTTATTGATTGTTGTCATCACCACTACATACGGGTCTTGCTCGATTGGGTGCCAGCGCATTTTCCCAAAGACGCACACGCGCTGGCCCGCTTTGACGGCTCGGCAATTTATGAACATGACGATCCCAGACGAGGCGAACACCGTGACTGGGGCACCTTGATTTTTAATTATGGCCGTATCGAGGTTAAAAATTTTCTGCTCTCAAGCGCGTATTACTGGTTAGAAGAATTTCATATTGACGGCCTGCGAGTGGATGCCGTGGCATCCATGCTGTATCTGGATTATTCCCGTAACCGTGATGACTGGGTGCCTAATCAGTTTGGCGGCAATGAAAATCTTGAAGCCATCGCCTTTCTGCGTGAACTCAATACCGTCTTGCATCGTGAACATCCGGGCTGTCTGATTATGGCCGAAGAATCCACGTCATGGCCCATGGTATCGCGGCCGGTCTATCTGGGTGGTTTGGGTTTTTCGATGAAATGGAATATGGGCTGGATGAATGACACCCTGAGTTATTTCGCCAACGACCCGATTTATCGCCAGTTTCATCATGATCAACTGACCTTTGGTTTGCTGTATGCGTTCACGGAAAACTTTGTTTTACCTTTTTCACACGACGAAGTGGTGCATGGTAAACGGTCCTTATTAAGTAAGATGCCCGGTGATGCCTGGCAGCGTTTTGCCAATTTGCGCCTGCTTTATTGTTATCTGTATACCCAGCCGGGCAAAAAATTACTGTTTATGGGCGGTGAATTTGGTCAGGTGAATGAGTGGGACCATAAGCGCGCTCTGGAATGGGAATCATTAGAGCACGCCGATCATCAAGGCATTCAATGTTTGGTGAAAGACTTGAATCATTTATACCAACACGAAGCCGCATTGCATTACTACGATTTTGATCAGGCGGGATTCAAGTGGATCGATTGCCATGATAATCGTCAGTCAGTGATCGCCTATTTGCGTAGTTATGCGCAGGAAGATCTGGTTGTTGTGCTGAACTTTACGCCCGTGGTGCTCAAAAATTACCGTATCGGAGTGCCCAAGGCCGGTCTGTATGGCGAAATTCTCAACAGTGATGCCTCATTCTATCAGGGCAGTAATATCAGTAATGGATGCCAGATTTCCAGCGAAAACAAAGCTACTATGGGTTATGCACATTCGTTGCAACTCACCTTGCCCCCATTGGCGGGTATTATTTTGAAACGCCAACCCAGCTAAATCGGACGGATATCAGGAATGGAATCTAATAAAGAGGCACTGGCCCGTGTATAAAGTATTATTTGTGACCAGTGAGTGCTGGCCTTTGGTAAAAACCGGCGGATTAGCCGATGTATCGTCCAGTTTGCCCTTGGCACTTCAGGCACAGGGGCTTGATGTAGTGACCTTGCTGCCCGCCTATAGAGGTGTTAAATCGGGTTTTAAAAAGCTCAAAAAACTGGGCTCGATAAACAGCGATTATTGCGCTGAAACCATCGAATTGTTTGAAGGTATTGTTGAGATCAGCGGCCAGAAAATCTGGCTGGTGGATGTGCCGTCCTTGTATTCGCGTGAAGGCGGACCTTACCTTGATCAGACAAAAAAGGAATGGGGCGACAACAGCCATCGTTTTGCGCTGTTTTGTCGCGTAGCCTGCGAAATCGCCATGGGACGTGCAGTGAGCAGCTGGCGGCCCGACGTTGTGCATGGCAACGACTGGCAAACAGGGCTGATTCCGGCCTTGCTCTCACTGGAAACAAAGCCGCCGGCCACTTTATTTACCATTCATAATATTGCCTACCAAGGCATTTATATGCGTTACACCTTTGACGAACTGCGTTTGCCAGAAGCCTGGTGGCATTATCAAGCGCTGGAATTTTACGGCAATTTTTCCTTTCTCAAAGCGGCTATTGTTTTTGCCGATTACATTACGACGGTGAGCCCAAGCTATGCCGAAGAAATTAAACACAGCGACAAAGGCTGTGGTCTCGATGGTTTGCTCAATCATCGCGCCAAAGCACTCAGCGGCATACTCAACGGGGTGGATGATCACTGCTGGAACCCGAAAACCGATACCTGCATCGCCTACCCTTACGATGCCCAGAGTTTGCAAAACAAGCGTAAAAACAAACAGCGCCTACAACGACAGCTTGGACTGGCGCCGAATCCGTCGGCACCCTTGATTGGCATTATTGGCCGTTTTGCCTATCAAAAAGGCATTGATCTGGTGATTGAACAAATTACCCGCTTTAAAGACAGCCCCTGCCAATGGGCTATTTTGGGCAGTGGTGATCTGGCGCTTGAAAATGACATGCGTTATTTGGCAGAAAAATATGCGGGCAAGGTGAGTGTGACCATTGGTTACGATGAATGTCTGGCGCATCAGATTGAAGCCGGTGCTGATCTGTTTTTAATGCCATCGCGCTATGAACCCTGCGGTTTAAACCAGATGTACAGTCTGCGTTATGGCACGGTGCCCATTGTGACGCGCACCGGAGGTTTGATCGACACGGTGGTTGATTTGAATGCGCAGACCCTGGCCGCAGGCACGGCAAGCGGATTCTGGGCGCAGGAAGCCACCGCCGATGCCTTAACACAGGCCCTGCACCGAGCGCTGGACGCGTATAACAACAAACCGCTTTGGTTAAAGTTGCGACGTAATGGCATGGCGCACGATTTTAGCTGGCATCGCAGCGCACAAGCCTATGTGCAGCTGTATAAAAAAGCCTTGGCGGAACACGTTTCGCCCTGATGGGAAATGCGTTCACGCAAGCTTGTTTTTATAAAATCATCGACCTGTTGTTTAAAATCACACAGTAAAACTCAGGCGCATTATAATTACACCTTACATCAAGAACCCCTGAAGGAATACCCATGCCCCTCGCCCCATTTAATCAAGGCCTGATGGATTTTATCCAGCAATCGCCCACCCCCTTTCATGCCGTACATAATCTGGCCGCCACCTTGCTCAAGGCCGGATTTATGTCATTAAACGAAAGCGAGCTCTGGTCACTGCGAACACCGGGCAGGTATTTTGTCTGCCGTAATGACAGCTCCATTATTGCCTTTAAACTCGGTAGCGCATCGCTGGCGCAGACGGGTTTTAAAATGGTGGGCGCACACACCGACAGCCCTTGTTTAAAAGTAAAACCGCAGCCGATTATTAACTCCAAGGCTTATTTGCAACTCGGGGTTGAAGTCTATGGCGGGGTCTTGCTGAACCCCTGGTTTGATCGTGATTTATCCCTGGCAGGTCGCGTCAGTTACCGTGCTCACAACGGTGCATTGCGCAGTGCATTGTTGAATTTCGAAAAAGCGCTGGCCATTATCCCCAGTCTGGCAATTCACCTTGATCGCACCGCCAATCAGGAGCGTTCGATTAATGCGCAAAAAGACATCCCGCCTGTGCTGGCCTTGGTCAACGACAAAACGCCCACCTTTGAGCAGTTATTGATAGACCAACTCCAACGACAGGGCGTCAGTGATGCTGAGCAGATTCTGGCCCATGAGCTGTATTTTTATGATTGCCAGCCACCACGACAAATTGGCTTGCACGATGATTTTATAGCCGCCGCACGGTTGGATAATTTATTAAGCTGTTATACCGGCTTGCAGGCCTTAGTGGATGCATCTGGGGAGCGCTCAAGTTTGCTGATTTGTACCGACCATGAAGAAGTGGGCAGCACCTCAGCCTGTGGCGCGCAGGGTTCTTTTCTGCAAGATGTGCTGGCGCGGCTGCATGCCGACAATGAATCACGTATTCGCTGTAATCAGGTGTCGATGCTGATTTCAGCCGATAATGCTCACGGCGTGCATCCCAATTTTGCCGATAAACACGATGGTAATCATGGCCCGGTGCTGAACAAAGGCCCGGTTATTAAAGTGAATGCCAGTCAGCGTTATGCCTCGAACAGTGAAACCGTGGCGGTGTTCAGACACATCGCCCAGCGTCTGAATGTGCCGGTGCAGTCCTTTGTCGTTAGAGCCGATATGGGCTGCGGATCGACCATTGGCCCGGTGGTAGCGGCTGAAACCGGCATCAAAACACTCGATGTCGGCGTGCCCACCTTTGCCATGCACTCCATCCGTGAACTGGCCGGCAGTCAGGATGCCTATTCGCTGTATTTAATTCTTAAAGAGTATTTTGTTTCGTAAAGAGCCTGTACGGGTTGTTTCTGTTTGCGTGATCAGTGTCTTCAGTGTAAATAAATACGGTAATTCAACCGTCGAACACGGGCACGCACCTCATCCAGCAGCATCGGTTTGGCCGCTGCGCCAGAGGTGTGATCGACAGGTGTTTTAGGGTGCTTTACAACGTTTGACATGATCGATAACTCTTGTGTAATCTCGCCCTGTCAAATATTAGACACCCGCAAGGTGTAAAACAAGACGCCTTTTAGGGTGTCCAATTATAGTTATGTTTCACGGATAGAGCATGTCATTTCCTGAACTCACATCGCGTCGGCTCCAGCTCAATAGAATTGGCTCATCCGATGTCGAGTCTGTCTTTGAGTTATTTTCGCGCCCTGAGGTGGTGAGGTATTACGACCTGGAAGAGTTCAAAGAGCACGCTCAAGCTGAGAAGCTAATGCAGTTGTTCGAAACTCGGTTTACGTCCTCATCTGGTATTCGGTGGGCAATTCGCCTGAAGGATTCTGGCAACTTGATCGGTACTTGTGGCTTCAATTCTTGGAGCGAGAAAATGCGAAATGCCACAATTGGCTATGACCTCATACCTGAGTATTGGAATAAAGGAATTACTACAGAGGCCATTTCCAAAATCATTCGCGCCGCGTTCTCGGGTTTGCTGTCGTGCGGCCCGCTGCACCGAATCCAAGCGGACACCATCCCGGGAAATGTGGCATCGGAAAAGGTTTTGTTGAAATTGGGATTCAAAGAAGAAGGCACCCGTCGAGAGTGCGCGTACCTGAAAGGGACATATCGCGATATGAAGTGTTTTGGTCTACTGAAGCATGAATTCAGTGAAACATAACCCCGCGTTCAACACGGACCTTCGGGTCGCTGCGCGCCCCTCGGCCGGTTAACGCGAACGTTAGAGCGCACTATGAACATTGTTCCGGAATTCCTAAAGCAGTATCACGAGTCGGGCCGTCCGCTCGTATGTGAGTTGGATGTGGGCCCATATGATTGTGAATTTTGGCGTCTAGATGAGATAGAGAAATGCAATCTTGAGTACGAGGTCCAGAAGTATGCACCAGGATTCTTTGGCTTCGGTACAAGTGGCGGTGGAGAGATGTTTGCGCTTAGCCCAAGTGGTTCGGTCGTGTGCCTTCCCTTTATCGGTATGGAGCCAAAGGTTGCTATGCAGATTGCTGGTTCGTGGTCTGAATTCGAGCGCATTATTCGCGGTGCGCGCTAACAATTCGTTCAAGGCCGACGTCCCTGACGGGCCGCGGCCTGAGCTCAAACGTTAGGCGCCCTCGAGAGAACCATGGACACTCGAAATAGAGAGCAAGTGAAGGAATATGTGTTCAGAGAGGGCATTACGTCTGTCTCGAACAATGCCAAATGGGAACGTCTGTTTGCTTTGCTTGAGGAGAGCGACAGGTTCTTCCAGTACAGGCGAACAGATCTTGATGGATCAACATTTCCCGAAGATGGTACGAGTTACACGCCAGAGCTGGCGCAATACTGGGGCAACTTTTGGGTAATGGAGTGGCTGGACATTCTGGCGTACCGAGCCCACTCCAGGGGCGCATTGCTAGCACCAGAAATTGAAGATTTCACGGAGGAGGTGGTTGAGATTGCTAGCAGGGCCGGAGTCAAATTCACAATGCGCGAGCGCGGCATTCGGGTCTGGGGTTACGTGCGAAAAGGCAGTAGCCCAGACTTCTGCCGGCGCGCCTAACAATTCGCTGCAGGCGCGACGGCCCTGACGGGCCGCGGCCTGAGCTCAAACGTTGGGCGCTCTTGAAAGAATCGAGCAGGACGAAAGGGAAATCGCATCCATGAGCGTCGCCGCACCGCACTACGCAAAGTTCTACGAAGAGGTTGCCGAGTCTCGCGCGGTGTGGGCCATCCGTGACGCCGGTGGATATCCGGCCCCTCTCGCAATTGATGGGAAGCGCGCCATGCCGTTCTGGTCCTCTCAATCAAGAGCGCAGAAGGTAATTTCCAACGTTAAGGCTTATGCAGGCTTTGAGGCTGTGCAAATCCCGCTCGACGAGTTTCTTGAGCGGTGGGTTCCAGGCCTCTCCAAAGACAACCTGCTTATGGGCATTAACTGGGCAGGCCAGTCTGCAACAGGCTATGACGTAGGTCCGGAAGAGTTTATGCGCAATATTCAAGGTATCGTCTGAATGTTCGAAAAATAAGGGGTCAGGTCTTTGATTTATGATTCTTAAGATTCTAGCTTACTGTTGTGCGGTGCAGTCCAAAAAATCCCCGCGCCATCAGGGTATGTCCCTCCCTGTGATAGGCCACACGGTATCAGCTGGCTACCCTCCTTAAAAAATTGTACTTATTATCAGAATCTGCGGGATAGTGTTACGTTAGGCCGCGAATTAATTCGCGGCATCTGTGCTGCTGGTGACTGAGCCGTTGTTTGCGCTGGCACAACTGTATCGTTTGATCAGTTTTCCATTTCTTCGGGTTTCGAGATGCACATCAAATTGCCACAAGCTGTGCAAATGTTTTAACACATCATCAACACTGTCTGCCAAGGGTCTTTCGTCTTGCTGAATATGATGCAAGATTAAGGATCGATCGCCAACGAGATTAACATTAAACACCTGAATATTGGGCTCATTAATGCTCAGATTATATTGTTGTGACAGTGCTTCACGAATGCCGCGATAACCGATTTCGTTATGAATGTTGCCCACCATGATGTTTTCTGATTTTGGGTCATCAAGCAGATGAAAAAATTTAAAATCGCGGATCAGTTTAGGCGATAAAAACTGCAAGATAAAACTTTCATCCTTGAAATTCTGCATCGCAAAATGCAAGGTCTTGAGCCAGTCGGAGCCTGCAATATCTGGAAACCATTGTTTGTCTTCGTCGGTAGGGTTTTCACAGATACGACGAATGTCGTTCATCATGTTAAAACCCAAGGCATAGGGGTTTATACCGCTGTAATAAGGGCTGTCAAAGGGGGGTTGATACACAACCGAGGTGTGCGACTTCAGAAATTCAATAATAAAACCGTCAGTGACCAGTCCGCGATCATACATCGTATTGAGCAAGGTATAGTGCCAGAAGGTAGCCCAGCCTTCGTTCATCACTTGGGTTTGACGCTGCGGGTAAAAATATTGGGCAATTTTCCGCACAATGCGAACAATTTCACGCTGCCATGGCTCAAGCAAGGGCGCATTTTTTTCAATAAAATAGAGTAGGTTTTCTTGCGGCTCACTGGGGAAGTTAGCTTTTTTATGTTGCCGACTTTCACCCGCTTTGGTGGGGATGGTGCGCCAGAGGTCATTAACTTGACTTTGCAGATGTTTTTCACGTTCTTTTTGACGGCGCTTTTCTTCTTCGGCAGAAATAGGTGAGGGTCGTTTGTAACGATCCACGCCGTAATTCATTAAAGCATGACACGAATCAAGCAGGCTTTCGACCGCTTCCAGGCCATGCCGCTCTTCACATTTTGAGATATAGTTTTTTGCAAACACCAGGTAATCAATAATTGAACTGGCATCGGTCCAGGTTTTAAATAAATAATTACCCTTGAAAAAAGAATTATGGCCGTAACAGGCGTGCGCAATGACCAGCGCCTGCATGGTCATGCTGTTTTCTTCCATTAAATAGGCAATGCAGGGATTGGAATTTATAACGATTTCGTAGGCAAGCGCTGAGCGGCCATGTTGATAACTGTCGGTATGCATGACAAATTTTTTGCCGAAGGACCAATGATGGTAACCCACCGGCATGCCCACCGAAGAATAGGCGTCGAGCATTTGTTCGGACGAAATAATTTCAATTTGATTGGGATAGGTATCAAGCTGAAACTCTTGCGCAATTTTGGCAATTTCGTGGTTATAGCGTTCAATTAACTCAAAGGTCCATTCTGAACCGGTCGAAATCGGCGTCTGGCTCATGCGTGTTTCCTTTGAAAAAGCTCCCTGAACACGGGAAAAATATCTGCAATATCGACGAGCTGTTGCATGGAAAAAACATGCGGATTCTCTTGCTGGATTTTTTCATACTCATGCCATAAGGCCTGATGTTGGCGCGGCGTGATTTCGATGTAGGCAAAATACTGCACAACGGGCAAAATGTTTTTGGCAAGTAATTGTCCGCAGGTTGGGGAATCATCGTTCCAGTTGTCGCCGTCGGAGGCCTGTGCAGAATAGATATTCCATTGCTCCGGTGAATAACGCTCCTTGATTATTTCATCCATGAGTTTGAGCGCGCTCGAAACGATGGTGCCACCGGTTTCGCGGGAATAAAAAAATTCTTCTTCGTCAACTTCTTTAGCGGTGGTGTGATGGCGAATAAAAACAACATCAATTTTTTTGTAATTACGTTTGAGAAAGAGGTAGAGCAAAATAAAAAAACGTTTGGCAATGTCTTTGGTGACTTGCGTCATTGAGCCTGATACGTCCATGATGCAAAACATCACGGCTTTGGCGACGGGCTGGGGTTGTTTTATTTTAAGGTTGTAACGCAAATCAAAGGTATCGATAAACGGGATGCGTTTGAGTTTACGTTGCAGTTTTTCAATTTCGAGTCTGAGTTCGTCAATCCGGCGTCTGTCCTGATAGTCAGCATCTGTGCTCAGAATACGTTCCAGTTCCTGTTCAAGTAAGCGCAAACGTTTTTTAGAGGAGGAGCCCAGCGCGGTGCGTCTGGCTGAGGCTGAGCGCATCGAGCGACCAATATTAATACGGCTGGGCGTGCCCTCGGTGATAATGCCGCCGTGCACTTGTTTAAATGATTCAACGCCGGCTAATTGACGTTTAACTAGATTAGGCAGCTCAAGATCATCGAAAAGAAAATCGAGAAACTCATCCTGTGTAATTTGAAAAACAAAGGAGTCTTCGCCTTCGCCGGAATCGCTGGCTTCACCCTCACCGGAACCCCCGCCTCCTCCTGATGGACGGGGAATTTTATCACCCTTGATAAATTCCTTGTTGCCCGGATGCACAATAGAACGGCGTCCACCGGAACCATGATGAATGATAGGTTCAAAGATATCTTTTTTGGGAATGGAAATATTTTCGCCTTTTTCGATATCAGTGATACTGCGTTTGGAGATGGATTCTGATACCGCTTTTTTAATGTGACTCTTATAACGATTGAGAAAGCGCTGCCTGTTTACAGCGCTTTTATTTTTCCCATTGGTGCGGCGATCAACAATATATGCCACTGTGGACTCCTGCCCGTTTTATGTGCGTGCTATTGCGCTTTGCGAACGCGGAGGTACCATTCTGCCAGTAAGCGAACCTGTTTGTGGGTGTAACCACGAGCCACCATACGAGAAATAAATTCTTCGTGTTTGGTTTTGTCTGACAACGATGCTTTTGAGTTGAAGGAAATAACCGGTAGAAGATCTTCGGTATTTGAGAACATTTTTTTCTCAATTACCGTGCGCAGTTTTTCATAACTGAGCCATGACGGGTTATTGCCTTCGTTATTGGCGCGGGCACGTAAAACAAAATTAACCACTTCATTTCTGAAATCTTTTGGATTACTGATGCCAGCGGGTTTTTCAATTTTTTCCAACTCATCATTGAGTGCGGCGCGACTGAAAATTTCGCCCGTTTCCGGATCGCGGAATTCCTGATCCTGAATCCAGAAATCGGCGTAAATCACATAACGATCAAATATGTTCTGGCCATATTCAGAGTAAGATTCCAGATAAGCCGTTTGAATTTCCTTGCCAATAAATTCGACGTACTGGGGTGCCAGATATTCTTTTATGAAACGTAGGTATTTGTCATGTATCTCGGGCTGATATTGTTCCTGTTCAATTTGTTGTTCGATGACATACATTAAATGCACGGGGTTGGCGGCAATTTCAGCGTGATCATAATTGAACACTTTGGATAGTATTTTAAAAGCAAAACGTGTCGAGAGCCCGGTCATGCCTTCATCAACACCGGCGACATCTTTGTATTCTTGCAATGATTTTGATTTTGGATCGATGTCTTTGAGGTTTTCACCGTCATAAATGCGCATTTTTGAATATATGCTGGAGTTTTCTGGTTCTTTTAAACGAGATAACACAATAAATTGAGCCAGCATTTTCAGTGTGTCGGGCGCACAGTGGGCGTTGCTCAGTGAGCTGTTGCGCAGCAGTTTATCGTAGATGCGTATTTCATCAGTAACGCGTAAGCAATAAGGCACTTTGACGATGTAAACACGATCAATGAAGGCTTCGTTATTACGATTATTGCGGAATGTCTGCCATTCGGATTCGTTAGAGTGTGCCAGAATAATGCCGTTAAATGGAATGGCTGCCATGCCTTCGGTACTGTTGTAGTTGCCTTCTTGTGTGGCGGTGAGCAGCGGATGAAGCACCTTGATGGGTGCTTTGAACATTTCAACGAATTCCATCAAACCCTGGTTTGAGCGGCATAAGCTGCCCGAGTACGAATAACAATCAGGATCGTCCTGCGAAAACTCTTCGAGCTGACGAATATCCACCTTACCCACCAGACTGGAGATGTCCTGGTTGTTTTCATCGCCCGGTTCGGTTTTGGATATGGCAATTTGATCAAGAATGGACGGATACAATTTAACAACGCGGAATCGGCTCACGTCACCACCGAACTCATGCAGGCGTTTTGTGGCCCATGGGGACATGATGGTGTCGATATAACGTGGTGGAATGCCGTATTTTTCTTCGAGGATGCCGGCATCTTCCCGTGGATCAAACAAGCCTAACGGCGACTCATAAACGGGAGAACCCTTGATGGCATAAAACGGAATATGCTGCATCAATTCTTTTAATTTTTCAGCCAGCGATGATTTGCCGCCGCCCACCGGGCCAAGCAAATAGAGAATTTGTTTGCTTTCTTCCAGGCCTTGTGCGGCGTGTTTGAAGAAAGACACAATTTGCTCAATGCATTCTTCCATGCCATAGAATTCTGAAAAGGCAGGGTAGCGTTTAATGATTTTGTTAGAAAAAATACGGCTGGCACGGGGGTCTCTTGAGGTATCAAATAACTCGGCCTCACCGATAGCCTTCAGCATGCGTTCTTCTGCAGTAGCGTACACGAAAGGATCTTTTTTGCAGAGATCAAGAAATTCTTCAAGACTGTATTCTTCCTCTTTTGATTTGTCGTAGCGCTCTTGAAACTGCTTGAAAATGCTCATGGCTTGGCCTCATCTAGTGTATATACGACACAAACTTTGTCACAACGTACTGAATTTTACAGCTGTTTAATTAATGTTATTTTTCCACGTAACTTGTCTGACGCGTTTGCGTGTACGTTTGAGTAGTTGCTTCAAACGTTTATAGCATTGTTTTGTCCACAATAATTCAATTAATTCTTTGTCTAAATAAATGATTGATACGGTTTAACTATAGTCTTAGTTCTATTGAGATGCTCGCTATTCTTGCTATCAAAAAATCGATTTAAATTTTGTTGCCCTGCATTAAAAAAGTTAGGAAATTTTTACGTAAATAGCAACAAAATAGCGGATTAATTATCGCGATCTTCTGTTTATTGAGGCAAATGCGCTGCTTGCTTGCCCATGTTTTTTATTCCAAAGTAAAAACTCGTGCTTTTCTAAATAAGAATCATTATTATTAACGCGACTTTGGAGCGGATGCGAGGGCGCGGTTTTGTATTGGAAAATCATGGGTATTGTTTTTTTCTCCTGCCTCTTAACGGCGTGTTACAGCGATGATCAGACGGTTTCGACGACGGACTTGTCGCAATCTGCACGACTAGGCAAGCAACTCTTTGAGGATAAGGGTCTTTCTGCTTCAGGCTTACAATCGTGCGAGAGCTGTCATGACCCGGCGATGAATTTTGTCGACCCCGCTCAGGGTGCGGTATCGATGGGTGGTCTTGCGATGGATTTACCCGGTTTGCGCAATGCGCCTTCGTTACGATACACAAAATTTATTCCACCTTTCCATTTCGATGAAGACAGCGGCGCCCCGGTGGGCGGCCAATTCAGTGATGGGCGAGTTAATACCTTGGCTGAACAAGCGGCTAAACCGTTTACGAGTTCGTTTGAAATGGCGAACAAGGATGCGGCTGAGTTTTTTGAGCGGCTTAAAACGCGGCCCTATTTTCAGGATTTTGTTGATCTTTATGGTGAAAATGGCCTCAACGATCCTGAAACTGCCCTGACAAAAGTGGCGGAAGCGATTGCTGCCTTTGAAAGCGAAGCCCCGGAGTTTCAACCCTTTTCGAGTAAATTTGATTATTGGCTGAAAGGGCAGGCTCAATTGAGTGCGCGTGAGCTAAATGGCTGGCGTATATTTAACGATCCTGACAAAGGAAATTGCGCGGCCTGCCATCCCAGTAGCAAAACACAGGGTTTGCCGCCCATGTTTACCGATTTTACTTACGATAATTTAGGGGTGCCACGTAACGAGGCCATTGCGGCCAATAATGAAAATAACTCCCTCGACTATGTGCCCCTGAATGGGGATGACCGGCATGATTACTATGATCTGGGGCTGTGTGGGCCTCTACGTGAAAATCTGGCCAGTGATACGACCTTGTGTGGCGCATTTCGTGTGCCGACCTTGCGTAATGTGGCAAACACGGCCCCGTATTTTCATAACGGACGTTTTAATACCTTAAGAGAAACGCTGGATTTTTATGTGCGCCGTGACACCAATCCAGAGATGTTTTATCCCCCCAACGCGCCGGGGGAGGTCGAGAAATTTGATGATTTACCCCTGCGTTTTCATGACAACGTTAATACCCATGAAGCCCCGTATAATCGCCAGCGCGGCGAGGCCCCTGCTTTAAATGACGATGAAATTGAAGACCTTATCGCCTTCTTGTGCACGCTCACCGACGCTTATGATCCGATGAATGCTGAGACCTATGCGCTCTCATCACAATGTCCGCAAATGCAGGGGTCTTACTAGCCGAGTTTTTTATTTAAGGGCTGGGTTGACGGCAATGCGCTCACGGGTTTCAAGATTCATTGCCGTCAGCGGCCCGCCCCAGACGCAGCCGGTATCAAGCGCATGGATGTGTGCGACCGGGCAGTCACCGTTTAGCAGGGACCAGTGACCAAATACAATGTGATAGGGGTCGCTTTGGGGATTGCGGAATTCGTACCACGGGCTAAATCCTTGGGGGGCCTTGTCGAGACCGCCTTTGTGTTTTAGTTCCAGAGTACCGTCTGCGGAGCAAAAGCGCATGCGGGTCAAATAATTGGTAATCACGCGCAAACGGGCAAAACCGTGTAAATCTTCGTGCCAGCAAGCCGGTTCGTTGCCATACATGTGCGGATAAAAGTCAGCGGCAGCGTTTGAACGTAACACGGTTTCGACTTCCTGAGCGTGTTCGAGCGCTTGTGCCAGCGTCCATTGTGGCGGAATGCCGGCATGCACCATCACATAACCGAGTTCGGAATCGCAATGAATGAGCTTTTGTTGACCTAGCCAATGCAAAAGTTCGGCGCTGTCGTCTGCCTTGAGCAGGGCTTCGAGCGTGTCTTTGGGATGGGCTTTGATCACGCCGTGTGCCAATGCCAGTGCATGCAGGTCATGATTGCCGAGAACAACTCGGGCTGACTCGCCCAAGCCTTTGATAAAACGCAGGGTGTTAAGCGAGTCGGGCCCCCGATTCACCAGATCACCGCAAAACCAGAGTCTGTCCCGTTGCGGGTCAAAACGAAGGCGATCAAGTAGTTTATGCAATGTTGGCAGGCAGCCTTGTACATCACCAATGGCATAGGTCGTCATGTTGTGCCCTGTTTAATGCAATGACTTGGGTTTGGCCAGGGTAACAGCTGGAATGGGGGTATTAAACAACTGCTTGTTTTTTTGGCAGCGAAAGGTATACGCGCCTTCCAGGGTACCAAACGCTGTTTCCAGCAGTACGGCGCTGTCGTACGAAAAGCTTTCCCCCGGGGCAATAAGGGGTTGCAAACCAATCACCCCTTTGCCCTGCACCCGTTGTACCTGCTGATTGGCATCGGTAACGATCCAGCTGCGTTCCAGCAGCTGTACCGTCTCCTGTCCGTGGTTTGTGATCGTGATGTAATACGCAAAGACATAACGATGACTTTCGGGGCTGGATTCATTGGCCCGGAATTCAGGGTTAACCGTGATGCGGATTGATTCAGATCTTAGCGTTTCGGCATCCATTTTATTTTCTCGAATGAGTCTCATTGGGTCGATTGATACAGCCGGGTCAGGGCAATGAATTGCTGTGGACTGAGGGTTTCAGGTCGCGCGTTTGGGTCGATATCCAAAGAGAGCATTTGTTCAGCACTGAGCAGGGTTTTGAGATTATTACGCAAGGTTTTTCGTCTGTGCGCAAACGCGTGTTTAACCAGTGCCGCCAGTTCAGTCGGGTTGATGTCTTCTCTGCTATGACGCAGGGTGAGGCGAACAATGGCAGAGTCCACTTTGGGCGCCGGTCTGAAGGACTCGGGGCTGACGCCAAACAGCGATTCCACTTCACAGAAATACTGAACCATGACGCTCAATCGTCCATAGTTTTTGTTGCCTGGCTGCGCAGCCAAGCGCTCCACGACTTCTTTTTGCAACATGAAATGCATGTCCTGAATGATGTCGGCCTGTTCCAGCAGATGAAAAATCAGCGGTGTGGAGATGTTGTAGGGTAAATTGCCGACCAGCCGTAGACTGTGCGGTGCCTGGCTTAAGGTGCGAAAATCAAAACTCAGCGCATCGGCTGAATAAATCTGCACATTGCTGGAGGTGGCATAACGCAATTGCAGGCTTGAGACTAGATCACGGTCCAGTTCGACCAGTTTTAACTGACAGTTTGAATTGGCCAGGTGCTCGGTTAATGCACCCAAGCCCGGACCAATTTCAGCAATAATTTGCTGCGCCTCGGGGCGGATCGCCTGAATAATGCGATAGATCACCTGGCCGTCAAACAGAAAGTTCTGGCCAAAGCGTTTGCGCGCGGTGTGCCCCTGTATCTTTTTACCCATTACAATGTTTCCGTGGACTGTGCCGCGCGCATCTTGGCCGCGTGCATGTGTGAAGCGTAACGAATAGCGGCTTCCAGACTGCTTGTGTTGGCCTGACCGGAACCGGCCAGTGACAAGGCCGTGCCATGATCCACCGAGGTTCGAATAAAGGGCAGCCCCAGGGTGACGTTAACTGCCTCGCCAAAGCCGCTGTGTTTGAGTACAGGTAAGCCCTGATCATGGTACATGGCTACTACGGCATCGGCCTGGGCCAAATAAGGTTCGGTAAACAAGGTATCGGCCGGTAGTGGGCCGGTCAGCTGAAACCCGGCGTTGCGCAATGTGTTGAGCACGGGTTCTATGACGTCGATTTCTTCACGCCCCAAATGGCCACCTTCACCGGCATGCGGATTAAGACCGGCGACCAGAATACGTGGTTGTTTCAGGCCAAACTGCTGTTGCAGACTGCGATGCAGAATTTCCAGGGTGCGTTGCAACTCCTGTGGGGTGATGGCATCCGCCACCTGTCGTAAAGGAAGGTGGGTGGTTACCAGCGCGACTCGTAAAGTTGGGCTGGCGAGCATCATCACCACCTTGTCTACGCCACTGAGCTGGGCCAGAAACTCGGTATGACCACTAAAAGCAATGCCCGCATCATTGAGAATAGATTTTTGCACCGGGGCCGTGACCAGCGCGGCAAATTCACCACGCAGACAGGCCTTTGTCGCGTGCTCCAGCATGGAGAGCACGCTATGCGCATTGCGGGGGTTAAGCTGGCCGGCAGTGCAGGGGGTGTGTAAAGGCACTGGATAAACGGTGAGCTCATGGGCCTTGCAGCTGGCGAGTTGACCGCTTTGGTAGGTTTTGATGCCTAAGGCCAAACCGAGCTGTTGGGCCCGTTGTTGCAGCAGGTTGGTATCAGCAAATACCACCAAAGGTTGAGCGCGCTGTCTTTGGGCAAGCTGGATGCACAGATCAGGGCCAATGCCTGCCGGTTCGCCCGACGTCAGGGCGAAATTAGCCGGGGTCTGGCCTGTCGGTTTAGTCCAGTTTGATGTCAACATAGGCTTCCTGACGAATTTCCCGCAACCAGCGTTCGAGCTCTTCATCGTAACGACGTTTTTGCAAGGCCAGACGTGCCTGATTTTCTCTAAACGCCGGCCCCTGGTTCTCATTACGTCGGCCCAATACTTCCAGAATATGCCAGCCATATTGCGTCAAAAAAGGTTGACTGATTTTGCCAACGTCGGTGCTGTTCATGGTTTTTTCAAATTCAGGAACAAACACGCCCGGATCGGTCCAGTTGAGCTCGCCGCCATTGTTGGCGCTGGAGGGATCATCAGAATAGGTGCGCGCCACGTCGGCAAAGGTTTTTTCGCCACTGAGAATCTGCTGACGCAGGGTGTTTATTTGATTTCTGGCATCGGCTTCGGATCGAATTTCATTAGGCTTGAGCAGAATATGACGTACCTGTGTCTGCTGCACCATAAGCACGTCGCTGCCACGGACATCGCTCAGTTTAATAATATGGAAACCAGACGAACTGCGAATGGGATCAGCCACATCCCCTTTTTTCATTTTAACAACACGCTCGGCAAAAATAGTCGGCAGTTGGGCGGGTTTGCGCCAGCCAATATCGCCGCCTTCCAAGGCATTTTCACCTTGTGAAATGCGTGCAGCAACATCAGAGAAGTTGGCGCCATTGCGTAATTTGAGCACCCAATCCCGCGCCTCGTTTTCCACTTTGCTCAACTCTTCTTTGGACGCATGTTGCGGTACGGCGAGCAGGATATGGCTCAGCTGGTATTCCTCGCCCACCACTGATTTGCCTTCTTCGGAGGCCAAAAAGTTTTTTACATCTTGTTCGTTGATTTTAATGCGCCGCCCGACAATTTGTTGCCGTACCTGAGAAATCAGCAGCTCTCTTCTAACCTGTTCACGAATGAAGGGGTAGGAATCACCTGATGCCACGATATTTTGCTGAAACTGCATCAAGGTCATACGGTTTTGTTCGGCGATACGTTCCAGTGTTTGATTCAGTGACGCATCGTCAACGTTAAGTCCGCCGCGCTTGGCCAGTTGCAGCTGAATGTTTTCCTGAATCAAACGTTCCAGAACCTGTTGTTGCAAAATAGATTGGGGCGGCAACGCGGCACCGCGTTTGCTGAAATCGGCACTGATATAACGAATGCGCTCATTTAATTCGCTTTCGAGAATCATGTCATCGTCGACCACTGCCACAACACGGTCGAGCACGGTGGGCGTGGCCACGACCGTGTTGCTGAATAGGGCACAGCACAGTCCACTCAGGACTATGAAAAGTGCCGATGTTGTTTTTAATCGTCGCAGTTGGGTGTGTTGTATGGGCAGCAAGGCGGGGTTGTCCTCTTCTTATCAGGTATCGTTTTATCAGGTATAGGAAACAAGCAGAAACATTATACACGTCACGGAGAATTCTGCGCCTATCTGTTCAAGTTAAGAATCAATGCCGGCTTTTTTTCGGTTAGAACTGTTGACTGACCGACTTGCGAACACTGTATTTGATTAGCTCTGCCTGCTGTCATATCGCTTCGTTCAGTTCTATATTTCAATGCAGTGTTAAAAAAATAGCAGAATCAGGGAAAGAGTTATGGAACAGGCACAGGTTCTTTCACAGGATATTTTGTTGGGTTTTCTCAGTGATGAAAGGCAACGCATCAGGCCATTAGTCAGTCTTGCGTCCTTGAGCGCCGAGCAATATCACAGTGCTGAACTGCTGACGCGGGAACTGGTGGAAGCCATTCGACACCCCGAAAGTGAAACAGCACCGTGGTTGCCTCATATCAACTTTGATGCCTTTCTTAATGAATACGGTCTGGATTCGGCAGAAGGTTTATCGCTGATGTGTCTGGCTGAGGCCCTATTGCGTATTCCCGATCATCAAACGGCGCAGGATTTGATTCAGGACAAACTCGGTGACCGTGACTGGTTGTCTCATGTCGGCCACAGCGAATCGCTCTGGATTAATGCCTCAACCTGGGGGCTGTTATTCACGGGGCGCTTTTTTTCCGGACAACAACGGGGCACGCCACGATCGGTTATGCAAACACTCACCCATAAACTAGGTGATCCGGTGGCGGAGCAAGCGATCCGTCAGGCGATGAAGATGATAGGGGAACAATTTGTTGCCGGGAAAACGATTGATGAAGGGCTGAGTCACGGCATAAAAGAAAAGGAAGAGGGCTATTGTCACTCTTATGACATGCTGGGCGAAGCGGCGCTGTGTCAGGCGGATGTCGAGCGCTACTTTAATGCCTACAGCCAAGCAATTCGTGATGTCGCCCCTGCAGTGCACAGCGAGGGTGATTTTTTTGAAAACATTCAGCGTGACAGCGTGTCAATTAAATTGTCGGCACTGCATCCGCGTTATGAATTTCACCAGCGCGAGGCGGTGTTTGAGCACTTACTGCCGCGACTCAAACACTTGGCGCACTTGGCGCAAAGCCATCATGTGCCCCTCACCATTGATGCTGAAGAAAGCACGCGTCTTGAGCTGAGTCTGGAGCTTTTTTCGGCCTTAATTCGTGCGCCTGAATTTGCCGACTGGCCTTATATTGGCTTGGCTGTGCAGGCCTACCAGAAACGCGCGCTGGCAGTGATTCACTGGTTGCATGATCTGGCGCAGGAAACGCACAAACGTATTCCGATCAGACTGGTCAAAGGCGCTTATTGGGACAGTGAAATCAAAAGTGCCCAGCAGCGAGGACTGGAAAACTATCCGGTATGGACCCAAAAAAATCATACTGATATCAGTTATCTGGCCTGTGCGCGGCAACTGTTTCTTTATGGCGATCATCTGTATCCGCAATTTGCCAGTCACAATGCCCAGACCCAGGCCACTGTGCTGATTTATGGCATGCAATACCCTTTGGTTCACTACGAAATGCAACGACTGCATGGCATGGGTGAAGCGCTTTACACGCACCTGCTGCATCATTCGCAACGGATCAAACAAGGCGTGGGCCTGCGGATTTATGCGCCTATTGGCAAACATTCAGAGCTGCTGGCCTATCTGGTCAGACGTTTGCTGGAAAATGGGGCCAACAGTTCCTTTGTGAATGCCGTTAATAAAGGCGATGCCGATTTTGACTCGCTGTGTTTGCACCCGGTGCACCAATACACGGCTGACGCCGCTTTAAACATTCCTTTGCCCGCTTCGCTCTACGCCACGCGGCGTAATTCACAGGGTCTTAATTTGCAGGGTCGACTCGCCTTTGACCAGCTCAAACAGGCCATGGCGTCTTTCCTGTCTGCACCTTTGATCCATCGTTGGATGGCTGAGCCGACCTGCGTGTCGGTGCTTGCTGCTGCAACAGTACAAAAAACATCGCTGGCGATAAAAAATCCTGCGTCACAGGATGACATTATTGGTTACTGCCAAAACGCAGCGCTTGAGCATTGCGTCACGGCAATTGACCTGACAACTCGCGCATTTCCCTCGTGGAATTGTCTCGCTCCGCTGGATCGTGTCCATTGCCTTGAACGTATGGCCGATCTGCTCGAACAACACCGTGCCGAGCTGATGGCCTTGCTTATGCTGGAAGCCGGAAAAAGTTATGAAAATGGTCTGAGTGAAGTGCGTGAAGCCGTTGATTTCTGCCGTTATTATGCCCAGCAGTGCCGGCAAACTATGAGTCAGCCACTTATTTTGGACGGACCCACCGGCGAAAACAACCGTTTGCACTGGCAGGGGCGTGGGGTGTTTGTGTGTATTAGTCCGTGGAATTTCCCTCTGGCTATTTTTGCCGGACAAATTGCTGCGGCGCTGGTCACGGGAAATTGCGTCATTGCCAAGCCGGCCTCGTCCACGCCACTGATTGCCGCGCGTGCCATTGACCTGTTTCATCAGTCAGGAATTCCGAACGATGTCTTGCAGTTTTTGCCTTGCACCAGCAGCCAGCTCAGCCAGAGCGTGCTCAGTGATCCGCGTGTTGCGGGTGTTGCATTTACCGGTTCAATCGAGGTGGCCAGACACATTAACCGGACACTGCTCGACCGTCAGCACGCGGCGCTGCCGACGCTGATTGCCGAAACGGGCGGGCAAAACGCCATGATTGTGGACAGTTCCGCCTTGCCTGAGCAAGTGGTTCGGGATGCGCTGCGTTCGGCCTTTGATAGCAGCGGCCAGCGCTGTTCGGCCTTGCGCGTGCTCTTTGTGCAGGAAGACATTGCCGAGCACTTGATCAGCCTGTTGCTGGGCGCGATGGCTGAATTGTGTGTGGGGAATCCGCAAAATCCGGCCCACGATGTGGGGCCCACGATTAATGCCCAGGCGCAACAGAGTTTGGTGGCACATATCGAATCGATGCGAAAAGCCGGTCGTGTGCTGGGGCAGACGCCAATCAATCCTGCCGTGGCAGCACAAGGGTTTTATGTTCCACCCACCTTGATTAGGCTGGAGCACATTGGCGAGCTGACGCAGGAGTATTTTGGCCCCGTTTTGCATCTGATACGCTATCGCATTAACGATCTGGATGAGGTAATGGAGAGTATTAATGCTATCGGTTTTGGCCTGACCTTTGGTATTCATTCGCGCATTAACAGCCGTATCAAAAAAATCACGGAGACAATTCGTGCTGGAAATATTTATATCAATCGTGACATGATCGGTGCCGTGGTCGGTTGCCAGCCCTTTGGTGGACTCGGTTTGTCAGGCACCGGCCCCAAAGCCGGTGGGCCGCATTACCTGCACCGTTTTGCCACCGAGATTGTGGTGTCTAACAACAGTGCTGCGGTTGGTGGCAATACGGCTTTACTCATCGGCACCAATACAGCTACCGTCAAAAATGTCCTCAAAACATAGTGCCTAATCACATGATGTCTCTTTCTGCTTATACCGATATGCTCCGCCAGTTGGTGGCGCTTCCCTCCGTGAGCAGCCAGGATCCGCGTCTGGATCAGAGCAATCTGGCGGTGATCGAAGTCTTGGCCAACGCGCTCAGTGCACTGGATTTTGCCGTTGAAATCATGCCCCTTCCCGGTGAAAACGGCAAAGCCAACCTGATTGCCAGTCGTGGGCAGGGATCGGGCGGGTTGATCTTGTCGGGGCACAGTGACACGGTGCCCTGTGATCCGCTTCTTTGGCACAGTGATCCGTTTCAGTTGGTCCAAAAAGAGAATCGTCTCTATGGTTTGGGCGCCACCGATATGAAGGGTTTTTTTCCCTTGGTGGTGGAAGCCATGAAAACCTTTCACGACGTGCCTTTTAACCAACCACTTATTGTCGTGGCCACCGCCAATGAAGAAACCAGTATGTCCGGTGCGCGTGCGCTGCTTGAACAAGGCCGTCCCAAGGGCCGCTTTGCCATTATTGGTGAACCGACAAGCTTGCGTCCGATTCGTATGCACAAGGGAATTACCATGGAGACCATACGCATTCAGGGTCAAAGCGGTCATTCATCCAATCCGGCGCTGGGTTATAACGCCATTGATGCCATGCACAGTGTGTTAACGCGGATTCTGCTCTGGCGTAATGATTTATCAACGCGGATGCAAAACGCGCTGTTTGTGGTGCCACACACCACGGTGAACCTGGGTTGCATTCACGGCGGCGACAATCCCAACCGCATTTGCGGTAGCTGTGAGTTGCAAATTGATATTCGTCCCGTGCCCGGCATGTCCCTTGATGAATTACGTGCCGAATTAAGAAAACTACTGGCGCCGATTACAGGTCAGCATGGGGTCACACTGCACATGGAATCGCTTTTTCCCGGTATTCCAGCGTTTGAGACCCCCGAGAACAGTGAGCTGGTACGTTTGGCCGAAAAACTCACCGGCCATCGTGCAGACGCGGTGTCCTTTGGCACTGAAGCGCCGTTTTTACAGGAACTGGGATGCGAAACCCTGATTCTGGGTCCGGGGAGTATTGATCAGGCGCATCAGGCCAATGAGTTTATTGCCCTGGATCAGGTGACTCAGGGTGTTGTGCAGCTGCGTCAGTTTATTCAGAGACTCTGCGTTCAGCCACGCTAAGGCCATGTGGATTACTCGTCTGCGGCTTCCGAGAGTGCGTAGCGCGCTGTGTTGGGCTGTTTGATTTTTTTATCCTGCTGTAACCAGTGATGTAAGTGTTCGGCATTCATGGGGTGGGCAAAGTGATAACCTTGGCCGACTTCACAATTAAGCACCTTCAGCTGCGACAGTGTGGCGTTGTCTTCTATCCCTTCTGCAACCACCGTTAAACCGAGCTTATGCCCCAGCATAATCACTGTTTCAGCAATGGCCTGGGCTTCAGGATCATGTTGCATTTTTAAAATGAAGGACTGATCGATTTTGATCTCTGAAAAGGGAATGCGGTGTAATTGCATCATCGAAGAATAACCGGTGCCGAAATCGTCAATTGAGATTTTGAATCCTTTGAGTCGTAGACGCGTCAGGCTGTCGAGCGCTTTAACTTGCTCATCCATAATGATGGACTCAGTAACTTCAATCACCAGATTGTTGGGTGGCATGTCGTATTGCTGCATCAAGGCCGACATTTTTTCCGGCAAGTCGAGGGTGGAAAACATGCTGGCCGACATATTAATGGCCAGCTGCATCTCGGGATTTTGTTGTCGCCATGTTTTGGTTTGTACGATGGCTTGCGTCAGAATGAACCAGGTGATGGGGGTAATAAGATCAAACTTTTCGGCCAGTGGGATGAAGTCCGCCGGCAGGATAAGGCCCTTTTCGGGATGATGCCAGCGACACAAGACCTCAAGCCCCACCACTGTTTTGTCGGTAAGGGCAATTTGAGGCTGGAAGTAGGCGACAAACTGCCGGCTTGAGAGCGCGGCGCTGATCTCTGCGGCGCTGAAAGGTTTACTGACCAGGGCTTGCACTCTGGGCGCACGGGACTGTTTTTCGACTAAAGGTGTCAGGATCTGACGTAGCTTGGTAATACGAAAAGGTTTGGTCAGCGCACCTTTAAAATCCAGACGTTGTTCAATGGCCAATTCTTGTGCCGAGTGTAAGACACTGTTATCAAAACCACTGATCAGTATAAGCGCTGCTTGGCAGTGCCGCTCAGCCAGATCGCGGATCACTTCAATGCCATCCATTTTCGGCATGTGAATATCGAGCACAATCACATCAATGTGCTCACTGTAATGCGCATAAAACTGCTGGGGGTGCTGAAAGGCATGCGCCTCAAACCCCAGATTCTCAGCCACATTACACACAATATTGCCGATGCTGTATTCATCATCCAGAACTACCAGCAGCGGTCGTTGGCCAGGTACGCGACCAAGAGAGGGCATCACTGAATCAGGCACGATGGTGGTCAAACTATCGTGAAAGGTATGTTGCTGCACATGGTGGATGTACTGCCCGTCCAGACTGGCAATATGGTTCACGAGCCAGTCATAGAGAAAAGCCAGCAAGTCTTTATGGGGAAAGAGGCTCGGCAAATCATAATGGAGCTGTTTAAAACGATAGATCTCGGTGGCGAAGTAACGGTGGCTTTCGATGAGCGTATCGAACTGGGCATGGTTTATTTGGCGTAATACCGCTTCTTCATGTGCCAGATGAAAATGGACATAGCTTTGTGTATGGTCAAAAAGCGATCGAATAATCTGCACGCCGGGTTGGCCATGCTCAATGGCAAGGCGGTAGTTTTCTAAACGGAAAAACAATTCCTTATGTACATCATCAAGTGTTGGTACGCCTACAGCCAAACAATTGTTCCATGAAATAACGTCCATTTATAAGTACTATCCCTTTTCCGATGATCTATCTGCTTTATAGCGT
>Ga0209873_1000018_pt1 | contig 24477 bp, 27 predicted proteins | sample GWRWT2_30Apr14_FD_187186 | JGI IMG/M metagenome (GOLD analysis project Ga0209873, IMG submission 187186) | Sand microcosm microbial communities from a hyporheic zone in Columbia River, Washington, USA - GW-RW T2_30-Apr-14 (SPAdes) (version 2) | ecosystem: Engineered > Artificial ecosystem > Sand...
CTGATGCCACTCAAGAAGAAGACGACAAATGTTTCCATGAGAGAGCGACCGTGGCGCTGAAGTCAGTCAACCGTGAGGCTGACGAGAGGCCCCTGCCGCGGTGACCGCAGACAGGGGGGCGCTCAATGGCGTTGATCGGATCACCACGCCAAGCGATCCGGCCGTACTGCTGACTGCAAGGTGCGGCGGCGCCTGATGTCAGGCGCCGCCTGGCATCACGAAGGACGCTTCATCTGGCACGAAGTAGGCGTGCTCGACACGTAGGCATCGTAAGACTTGACCGCGGTGAAGGTCATGCCCGTCTTCTCGACGTCGTAGGCGTTCTTGGCATCGACCTTCTGCCACTTGGTGATGAAAAGCGGCTGTTGCAACTGGTGGTCGGACTTGCGCATTTCCACCGGGCCATTGAAGCTGGTGAACTTCAGGCCCTCCATCGCGGCGGCCACCTTGACCGGATCGGTCGACTTGGCTTTGGCGATGCCATCGGCCAGCAGAGCCATGGCTGAGTAGCTGCCTGCCGAGTAGAAGTCGTCGTTGAAACGCTTCTTGAACTCGGCCAGCATCTTGCCGTACTCGCCGCCCAGGTTGTAGTGGCTGTAGCCCACCTGGAAGACACGGCCTTCGGCGGCGGCGCCCAGCGCGGTGGGCGTGCCACCGAAGTTGGCGTAGTAGGTGTAGAACTTGGCGTTCAGGCCGGCGTCATTGGCGGCCTTGACCAGCAGCGCCAGGTCAGAGCCCCAGTTGCCGGTGATGATGGTGTCTGCGCCAGAGGCCTTGATCTTGGCCACGTAGGGCGAAAAATCACGCACCTGTGCCAGCGGGTGCAGGTCGTCACCCACCACTTGGATGTCCGGACGCTTGCGGGCCAGGTTGGCCTTGGCGAACTTGGACACTTGCTGGCCGTGGGCGTAGTTCTGGTTGATCAGGTAGACCTTCTTGATGTCGACCTGGTCTTTCATGAAGGTGGTCAACGCTTCCATCTTCATGGAGGTGTCGGCATCGAACCGGAAGTGCCAGTAGCTGCACTTGCTGTTGGTCATGTCCGGGTCCACCGCAGCGTAGTTCAGGTAGATCACTTCCTTGCCGGGGTTGCGCTCGTTGTGTTTGTTCACGGCGTCCATCAGGGCCAGGCCGGCGCCCGAACCCAGGCCTTGCACCACATAGCGCACGCCTTGGTCAACAGCCGACTTCAACGCATTGAGCGTTTCGGCGGGGCTGAGCTTGTTGTCAATGCTGATGATCTCGAACTTCACGCCAGCGGCGTTCTTGGCATTGAGCCTCTCAGCGATGTACTGGTAGGTCTTGAGTTGGTTCTGACCGATGTTGGCCATCAGGCCAGACAAAGGGTCGATCCAGGCGACCTTGACGGTTTCACCCTTTTGGGCCATGGCGGCACCAGCGCTCAGCGAGGCGGCCACGAAAATACTCAATGCTCGGCGTTGCAGATTCATGCTTTTCCTCTGTGGGGTATCGACCAGACACCGAGATTACCCCCCCAAACCCGGGGGTTCATTCAGGGATGACCCGAATCCTGAACAAAACTGAAATTTATCTGCCATTGACTCTGCAATCAATGCCGCGAGTTGTTGCATCGGCCACAAAAAAGCGCCTCGAAAGGCGCTTTTGGATTCAAGCCATTAAACCGTGGGCAACTTGTGGTCTTTGAACTGCTCTCGCAATTTCAACTTGTAGATCTTGCCCGTGGCGGTGTGCGGGATCTCGTCGGTGAAGACCACGTCGTCGGGCAACTGCCACTTGGGGATCTTGCCGTCGTAGAAGGCCAGGATCTCTTCGCGGGTGACCTCAACGCCCGGCTTCTTGACCACGACCAGCAGCGGGCGCTCGTCCCACTTGGGGTGGAAAGCGGCGATGGCCGCAGCCTCGTGCACGGCGGGGTGGCCCATGGCCACGTTTTCCAGGTCGATGGAGCTGATCCATTCGCCGCCCGACTTGATCACGTCCTTGGAGCGGTCGGTGATCTGCATGTAGCCGTCGGCATCGATGGTCGCCACGTCACCGGTCGGGAACCAGCCGTCGTGCAAAGGCGACCTGTCGACCTTGAAGTAGCTGCTGATGACCCAGTGGCCACGCACTTCCAGGTCACCAGAAGTTTTGCCATCCCACGGCAGCACTTTGCCCTCGGCATCAACGATGCGCATGTCCACGCCGTAGATCACCTTGCCTTGTTTTTCCAGCAGGCGATGCTGGGCTTCGACCGGCAAATCGGCATGCTTGGCCTTCAGGCGGCCCAAGGTGCCCAAGGGCGACATCTCGGTCATGCCCCAGGCGTGGATCACCTGCACGCCGAACTCGTCTTCCAGCGTGCGGATCATGGCGGGCGGGCAAGCCGCGCCACCCACCACCGTGCGCTTGAAGGTGCTGAACTTCAGCTTGTTCTGCTTGACGTGGTTGATCAGGCCCAGCCAGATGGTGGGCACGCCCGCGCTGAAGGTGACCTTCTCTTTTTCGAACAGGTCGTACAGCGAGGCACCGTCCAGGTGATGCCCTGGCAGCACCAGCTTGCAGCCGATCAAGGCGCCAGAGTAAGGCAGGCCCCAGGCGTTGACGTGGAACATGGGCACCACGGGCAGCACGGTGTCGACCGTGGCCACCGACATGGCATCGGGCAAGGCTGCCGCGTAGGCGTGCAGCACGGTCGAGCGGTTGGAGTAGACAGCGCCCTTGGGGTTGCCGGTCGTGCCCGAGGTGTAGCAGATGCTGGCAGCGGTGTTCTCGTCGAACTGCGGCCAGGTGAAGTTGCCGTCTTCAGCGTCGATCAGCTCTTCGTAGCACAGCAGGTTGGGAATGGCCGTTTCGGCCGGCATGTGCGAGCGGGCCACCATCACCACCACGGCCTTGACCGTGGGCAGGCTGGGGATCAGCTTCTCGATCAAGGGCAGGATGTTCAGGTCAACGAACAAGACCTTGTCTTCGGCATCGTTGATGATCCAGGCCACTTGCTGCGGGAACAGGCGCGGGTTGATGGTGTGGCAGACCAGCTCGGAGCCCGACACGCCGTAATAGATCTCCAGGTGGCGATAGCCGTTCCAGGCCAAGGTGCCGACACGCTCGCCCGCCTTCAAACCCAGGCGAGCCAGCGCCTGCGCCAGCTTGCGCGAACGCAACTCGACCTCGGACCACGTCGTGCGGTGCATGTCACCCTCGACGCGCTTGGAAACAATCTCGACATCACCGTTGTGCCTGGCCGCGTGCGTCAGCAGCGACGAGATCAACAAGGGCATGTGCATCATTTGGCCCATCAGGCTCATTGGCGGCTCCAGAAATGTGAGGACAGGAAATTCAGACAATGATCATAGTCAAATTTTGCACCGCCAGCGCGAAGTCGGCGGGCAAACTGGTCGGGCGGCGCGTGACGCGGTCCACGTACACATGGACGAAGTGCCCGCTGGCCGCCGACAAGGGCTGGCCTTCATCGAACAAGCCGATCTCGTAGCGCACGCTGCTGCTGCCGATCTTGGCCACGCGGATGCCGACATCGACATTGCGCGGGAAGGCCAAAGGCGCGAAGTAGTTGCAGTGGGTCTCGACCACCAGGCCGATCACGCTGCCCTCGTGGATGTCCAAAACACCGGCTTCAATCAAGTAGCGGTTCACCGCTGAATCAAAATAGCTGTAATAAGTGACGTTGTTGACATGCCCGTAAATGTCATTGTCCATCCAGCGGGTCGAGATGGTGTCAAAGTGCGCGTAGGCGCTGCGGGGTTGGGGTTGGGCGCGTTCCATGCCAATGATTATTAACGCTACATTACTGACCAGTCGGTCAGTTACTCACTTCAGCCCTTGCCTGCCATCAAACCATCCTGTCCTGTGACCTCGCTGATCCAATCGGTTGGACCAGGTCGTCAGCGCCGCAAGGCGGCTCGGCCCCAAGAGTTGCTGGAGGCCGCCTTGACGCTGTTCGTCGAGAAAGGCTTTGCCGCCACGCGCACCGAAGAAGTGGCCCGCCTGGCCGGGGTGTCCAAAGGCACCTTGTACCTGTACTACCCCAGCAAGGAAGAGCTGTTCAAGGCCGTGGTGCGCACCCACCTGGTCGAAGTCATCGCCGAGGGCAGCGGCATTGTCGAGCAGTTTGAAGGCCCCACGTCCGAGCTGCTGCACCTGCTGGCCCACACCTGGTGGTCTCGCGTGGGTGCGTCCAAAGCATCGGGGATCATGCTGGTCATCATCACCGAGGCCAACAACTTCCCCGACCTGATCCAGTTCTACATGGACGAAGTGGTCGCCCCCGCGCACGCCATGCTGACCAAGGCCGTGCAGCGCGGCATGGACCGGGGCGAGTTCCGCGACATGGATGTGAGCGCCGTGGTCCATGCCTTGATCGCGCCCGTGCACTTCCTGGTGCTTTACCGGCATTGCTCGGCGGCCTGCTCGGTCAACCCGGTGCCACTGGACCCACCCCAGTTCATTGCCACGCAAATCGAGCTCTTGCTTCGCGGTTTGGTGAAATGACAAAAAATGCGCAGCGTTTTCCGTTGTCCGGGCACTGCAGTTCTTAAAATCCCTGCTTTTTCCCAATATTTAACTTCTCCGACTGCCCCTAGGATGTCCCCATGAACGTCGAACAAGCCCGCTTCAACATGATCGAACAGCAGATCCGCCCCTGGGATGTGCTGGACAGCTCCATCCTGTCCCTGTTGTCCGTCGTGCGCCGTGAAGACTTCGTGCCCGAAGCGCATCGCTCGCTGGCCTTCATGGACCTGGAAGTGCCCTTGTCGGGCGGCCGCGCCATGCTGGCTCCCAAACTGGAAGCCCGCCTGGTGCAAGACCTGAACCTGAGCAAGCGCGACACCGTGCTGCACATTGGCGCAGGCACCGGCTACGTTACCGCACTGTTGGGCCACAAGGCCCAACGCGTCATCGGCCTGGAAGCACAGGCCGACCTGGTGCAGCTTGTCCGTGCCAACCTGCGCCACGCCGGCGTCAACAACGCTGAAATCGTGCAGTCTGATGGCGCTGAAGGCCTCATCGCCCAGGCTCCCTTTGACGCCATCTTGCTGACAGGCTCGGTCGCCAAGGTGCCGCAAGCCTTGCTGGATCAACTCAAGGAAGGTGGCCGCCTGCTGGCCATCGTGGGCGACGAGCCCATCATGCGTGCCCGCTTGTTCACTCGCCTGGGCAACGGCCAATTCAGCAGCGAAGACCTGTTCGACACCACCGCCCCTCGGCTGGCAGGCTTTGTCATTCCCAGCCGCTTCCACTTCTGACAGGATTCAACAAGATGTCCCCGAACTCGAAACGCCCCGCTCTGCGCCCCGTGGTTTGCGCAGCGGCCATTGTGCTGATGAGCATGTCCGGATGGGCCACCGCTCAAGCCCAGCAGGCGCGAGCCCAGTCATTGGTGGAACTCTTTCAGGCGGCCAAAAGCTATGACGCCGCCTACCTGTCGGCCAAATCGGAAGCAGACTCCGCCCAATACAAAGCCGCCCAGGCCGATGCCTTGCGCCTGCCCACCGTGGGCATGAGAGGCACCATCGACCGCACGAAGCTCGACTCCAGCGCACCAGGCGTGCAAGGGGTGCTGTCCAGTGGCTATAGCACCAACAAGAGCCTGGGCATCTCGGCCAAGCAACCGCTGTTCAACCGCAGCAATGATGCCGATGTGGGCAAGGGCCAACAGGCCTTGGTCGCCGCACAAGCCAGCCTGAAGTCGGCCGAAGACGACCTGGTCGTCAGGCTCACGCAGGCGTACTTTGATGTGCTCGCAGCGCAAGACATCCTGGCCACTTCGCAGACCAACAAGAAGGCCCTGGCCGAACAGTTGGCTGCGGCCAAGCGCAACTTTGAAGTCGGCAACGCCACCATTACCGACACCCGCGAAGCCCAGGCCCGCTACGACCTGGCGGGCGCCCAGGAGATCGCCGCCACCAACGACCTGCGCGTCAAAGGCCTGTCACTGGACCAGTTGGTGGGCCAGATCGATGTAAAACCTCGGCCTTTGATGACCCCTGTGAACCTGCCTGTGCTCATGCCTTCGTCCGTGGATGAATGGACATCACAAACCGCCCAGTCACCCACGATCCGCAAGGCCGAAGTCGCGCTGGCGCTGGCCAAGCTGGACACCGCCAAGGCCAGGGCTGGTCACATGCCCACGCTGGACGCCACCGCCTCCATCTTGCGCAACGACGTCGACAGCAACGCCCCAGGTGCCACAGCCGCCCAGCTCACGGCCAAAGCGGGCACCACCACCGCCGTCGGACTGGAACTGAACGTCCCCATCTTCGCCGGCTTTGCCGTGCAGAACCGCATCAAGGAAACACTGGTCGGCGAAGAGAAAGCCGAACACGATCTGGACAACGCCAAACGCACCATCAATTTGGGCACGCGTCAGGCCTTCCTGGTGGTTCAGTCTGGCATGGTGCAGGTCAAGGCCTATGAAGCCGCTGAAAGCTCGGCCAAGCTGGCACTCGAAGCCACGCAGCTGGGCTACCGCGTTGGCGTGCGCATCAACAAGGATGTGCTGGACGCGCAGAACCTGGTGGCCAACACGCAGAAGGACCTCTACAAGGCCCGGTACGACGTGCTTGTGGCCAGCATGCGGCTTCGCCAAGCCAGCGGCACCCTCAAGCCCGAGGACCTGGACACCTTCAACAAGCTGCTGGCACCACAGTGAACCGGTAACGCTTTTAGCAATCAACAAGCCCGCCTCGTGCGGGCTTTTTCTTGGCCCCTAGTTTGCTGGCCCCCGCCCCCTAGCCCTAGGGACCGGAATGAAGTTAGGGGTATGTCTCTCCCTGGAATGACCAGACATTGCGGCCATCCGATCAAGAAACCGGTCGGTGTCACACAGCCATCAGTCAAGTCATCAACGGAGCACACCATGAAACATCCCTGTCAACGTCTCGCCGCAGGCGCCCTGTTCAGCCTGGCGGCCATCACCAACGCCATGGCGTTGGACGGCGTCGAAGTCTTCACCAGCGGCAGCAGCTTCTTCAAGCGCGTGGTCACCAACACCAACCCGCAAACCACGAGCACCACCGTGTTCCAGGATCTGCCCTCAGCAGGCACCACGATCTTCGTGCCACCCCAAACCGCTGTGCTCGTGAGCGCACGGTTTGACGCCGAAGCTCGCTGCAGCAACACCGGCAGCACAGCGCAAGACTGGTGCGAAGCGCAAATCCTGATCGGTGGTGTCGAAGGCAGCCCTCAAGCCAGCACCTTTGGCCCGGACACCTATGCGGTCAAGAGCACGAACGCCGGCGCTGAAACCACCGCCTCCTGGGCCGCGCAAAGCTTCAGCCGCCATCGCTGCATCCGCAATACCTCCACCGCCCCCATGGCCGTGAACGTGAAGGTGCAATGGAAGGTGACCAACTTTGGTGGCGCCACAGCCGTCCCGGATTTCTGGATTGACGACTCCGCGCTGGCCATCGACATGTCGCGCGACTGCACCGTCACTTCACCCACCACCCCCGGCACCTTCGGCGCAGCCGCCGCCAAGGGCATCACCGCCTCCGACGCTCAATCCAACGCCAGGTAAACCATCATGAAACACCACACCACACACCTCCAACGCTTGGCCGCCGCTTCGCTGCTGGCCATTGCCGCCACCAGCGGCGCCCACGCCGCCAACGTCACCCTCTTCGGGGACCGCACGGCCTTCCTGACCGCCATTGGCGCAGCGCCGGTGGTCACGCAAGACTTCGAGTCCTTCGCCGATGGCACGAACATGGCGGGCGTGGACATCCTGCCCGGCATGACCGTCTCCACCAACCTGGCCAACCTGAAGGTCTTCCAGGGCTCCGGCGACAAGGAGCTGTTCGCCACCACGCGCGATTTTCCAGAGGCCGAGTACCACATCAACATCAACAGCGCCTACAAGTCCATTGGCTTTGACATTGATGCCTTCGACCCTGGCACGCCTGGCCCCGGCTTCCTGGATTTCTATTTCGCCGATGGGGACACCACCTACCAAGGCATCCCCGTGCTGCCCTTGAACGCCACTGAAAACGACCCCTTGTTCCAAGGGATCATCAGCGACACCGCCATCACCAAGATCGTCTGGCGCGAAGGCCCCGAAGTTGGTGGCATCAACTGCTGCGAAGAGACCGCGCTGGACAACTTTGTGGCGGTGCAAGCTGTGCCGGAACCCAGCACGACCTTGATGCTGCTGGCTGGCCTGGGCATGGTGGGCCTGCCGGCTGTGCGGCGCAGGATTGGCCTGATGCGCTGAGCACGCCATTTGGCCATGCCATGAGAAAAGCCTGTGTTGTCATTTCTGACATCACAGGCTTTCTGTTTTGGTGCCGCTTGTCGGATTCGAACTGACGACCTACCGCTTACAAGGCGGTTGCTCTACCAACTGAGCTAAAGCGGCGAATAACTGGCAAGCGCCGCATTGTACTGCGCCGCCCACTTCAATTTCACTTCACTCGGCGCAAAGCCGGACGACCCGCACCCGAAGGCGGCGGCGAATCCGGAGGAGGCTCATCACCTTCGGAGCTGACGATGCTGACCGGTGACAAGGCCTTGGTGGGACTTTTGTCTTCCGCCTTGGAGGATGCCTTGGTGCTGGCACGCTCCTTTTCTTTCGCTGGCGCAGGACGTGGGGTTCTGGCCAAGCGCAAGGGCGACGCTGAACGGTCTGCACCATCAGCGGGGGCATCGCCACCCGTCACATCGTCAATGGCCTGGTCACCATCCACACCATCCGACACGGTTGGAACGGGGAAGGCCATGCCTTGCCCATTTTCGCGCGCATAGATGGCGATCACATGGTCCACCGGGACCGAAATCTCACGGGCAATGCCGCCGAAACGCGCCTTGAACTCCACGAACTCATTGCCCAGCTGAAGCTGGGTGGTCGCCTCGAAACTGACGTTGAGGACGATCTCGTTGTTCTTGACGTATTCCTGCGGCACCTGCACCGAACGATCCACATACACGGCCAGGTAGGGCGTGAAGCCATTGTCGGTGCACCAGTCGTGCAGAGCCCGAATGAGGTAAGGCCTGGTGGACGTGCCCTGGCTGTCTGAATCGATCGGCGTCGTGGTCATAGGATCCGGTGGCAAGTGATGATCACTTGCGCATGACTTTCTCGGACGGGGTGAGCGCCTCAATGTAAGCCGGGCGCGAGAAGATGCGTTCGGCGTACTTTAACAAGGGCAAGGCGTTCTTCGACAACTCGATGCCGTAGTAATCCAGTCGCCACAGCAGCGGTGCAATGGCCACGTCGAGCATCGAGAAATCGTCGCCCAGCATGTACTTGTTCTTCAGGAAGATGGGTGCCAGCTGCGTCAGGCGATCGCGGATTTGCGAACGGGCCTTTTCCAGTTGCTTGTCGTTGCCCTTGATGCCACGGCCTTCCAGCACGTTGACGTGGGCGAACAACTCCTTCTCGAAGTTGAGCAGGAACAGGCGAACCCGGGCGCGCGCCACCGGGTCACCCGGCATCAACTGAGGATGCGGGAAACGCTCGTCAATGTACTCATTGATGATGTGCGATTCGTACAGGATCAGGTCGCGCTCAACGAGGATGGGCACCTCGTTGTACGGGTTCATCAGCGCGATGTCTTCCGGTTTGGCGAAAATATCAACATCCCGGATCTCGAAATCCATGCCCTTCTCGAACAGCACAAAGCGGCAGCGGTGCGAGTAGGGGCAGGTCGTTCCGGAGTAAAGCACCATCATGGCGGAGGACTCCTCAGTGACAAAAAACTAGTGGGGTGCAAGCACCGAAAAAATGAGCAAGCGCAGTGGTCGCCGATCAGGACAACCACTGCGCCCAAGGCGGTTAACGCTTTACTTCACGTCTTTCCAGAAAGCCGCGTTCAGGCGCCAGGCAATGACGAAAAAGATGCTCAGGAAAATCAACACGCCCACACCGATGCGAACGCGCTGACCCTGGATGGGCTCGCCCATCCACTGCAGGTAGGCCACCAGATCGGCCATCTCGCTGTCAAACTCCTGGGGCTTGAGCTTGCCATCGGTCAATTGCTCGAAGCCTGCGAACTTGTGGATTTTCTTGGCAGGATCGTGCGGATCTTGCTCTTCCACGAACTTCGCTGCGCGCTGGCCCTGCAATTCCCACAAGACGTGAGGCATGCCCACGTTGGGAAACACGATGTTGTTCCAGCCGGTGAGGCGGGCATCGTCACGGTAGAAGCTGCGCAGGTAGGTGTAGAGGTAGTCGGCGCCCGTGCCTGCATGGCTGGCCCGCGAGCGGGCCACCAGGGTCAGGTCGGGCGGCGTGGCGCCAAACCAGGCCTTCGCGTCCTTGGCGTCCATCGACACCTTCATGGTGTCGCCCACTTTGTCGGTGGCGAACAGCAAATTCTCCTTGATCTGCTTTTCAGTCAGACCAATGTCGCGCAGGCGGTTGTAGCGCATGTACGCAGCAGCGTGGCAGTTCAAACAGTAATTGACGAACAGCCTGGCGCCATTTTGCAAGGCCGCCAGATCGCTCACCCGTTCTTGAGGAAACCGGTCCAGCACCATCGCGGTGTTGGCATGTGCGCCGCTCATCAGGGCGAACACGGCCAGCAAGGAAGCAAGGATTTTCTTCATGTTGTGTCTCTCCTGCAGGCGCTCAGTGGGACTCGAAGGTCACGCGGTCAGGCACCTTCTTGAAGGTACCCAGCTGACTCCACCACGGCATCAGCAGGAAGAAGCCGAAGTAGAAGATGGTGCCGACTTGGGCCACGCGCGTGCCGACCACCGACGGTGCCTGGATGCCCAGGTAGCCCAACACCACGAAGAACAGCACGAACACGGCGTACAGGTATTTGACAAAGGCGGGACGGTAGCGGATGGACTTGACCGGGCTGTGGTCCAGCCAGGGCAGGAACACCAGGATCACCACCGCGCCACCCATCACGACCACGCCCCAGAACTTGGCATCGAAGGTCTTGAGCAGGAAGATGCCGATGACGGCCGCCACCAAGGCCACGACCTTGGCCTGGATGGTGCCTCTGCCTTTGAGAAGGTTCAACACCGCCGCCAGCCCAACGATGACGCACAACACGTTGACGAGGTCGTCGGTGGTGGCCCGCAGCATGGAATAAAACGGCGTGAAATACCAAACCGGCGCGATGTGCAACGGCGTCTGGAACGGATCAGCCGGGATGAAGTTGTTGTATTCCAGGAAGTAGCCACCGGCTTCGGGCGCGAAGAAGATCACGGCCGTGAAGACGATCAGGAAGCCAGCGACTCCCATGATGTCGTGCACGGTGTAGTAAGGGTGGAAAGGAATGCCGTCCAGGGGGCGACCCTTGGCATCCTTCTTGGCCTTGATTTCAACACCATCGGGGTTGTTGGAGCCCACTTCATGCAGCGCGATCAAATGCGCCACCACCAGACCCAGCAGCACCAGGGGCACGGCAATGACGTGCAGGGCGAAGAAGCGGTTGAGCGTGGCATCACCAACCACGTAGTCACCGCGGATCAGGATGGCCAGGTCAGGCCCGATGAAGGGGATCGCGGCGAACAGGTTGATGATCACCTGGGCGCCCCAGTAGGACATCTGGCCCCAGGGCAGCAAGTAGCCCATGAAGGCTTCGGCCATCAAGCACAGGAAGATCAGGCAGCCGAACACCCACACCAGTTCACGCGGCGTGCGGTAAGAACCGTAGATCAAGCCACGGTACATGTGCAGGTAGACCACCACAAAGAAGGCCGACGCACCAGTTGAGTGCATATAGCGCACCAACCAACCCCAGGGCACATCGCGCATGATGTACTCAACCGAGGCAAAGGCCGTGGCCGCATCCGGCTTGTAGTTCATGACCAGGAAAATGCCGGTCACGATCTGGATCACCAGCACCAGCAAGGCCAGCGAACCGAAGAAATACCAGAAATTGAAATTCTTGGGGGCGTAGTACTCGGCCGCGTGCTCGTTCCACAGCTTGGTGGCCGGAAAACGGTTGTCGACCCAGTTCATCAGCTTGGCGCCAGCACTGGCACCAGCAGGAGCTTCTTTGAATTCAGCCATCTCGACCTCTCCTGTCAGGCTTTTTTGTCTTCACCAATGAGAATCTTGGTGTCTGACAGGTACATGTGTTGCGGCACTTCGAGGTTGTCCGGCGCGGGCATGTTCTTGTACACGCGGCCGGCCAGGTCGAAGGTTGAGCCGTGGCAAGGGCACAAGAAACCGCCCGGCCAGTTGTCAGGCAAGGATGTTTGCGGCCCCGCCTGGAACTTGGAAGTGGGGGAGCAGCCAAGGTGCGTGCAGATGCCCACCGCCACGAACACGTCGTTCTTGATGGAACGGTGCACATTGCGGGCGTACTCGGGGGTGAGTTCGCTGGGCTTGCGTTCGGAATTGGGATCGGCCAGCTCAGCGGCCAGTTTGTCCAGGGTCGCGACTTGCTCGGCCGTGCGGCGAACGATCCAGACCGGCTTGCCACGCCACTCCGCCGTCATCATGTCGCCGGGCTTGAGGCCACTGATGTCGACTTCAACCGATGAACCCGCCGCGAGCGCACGCTCGGACGGCTGAAAGGTGAGGGCAAAGGGCACGGCGGCGGCCACGCCGCCTGCTCCACCTGCGACACAGGCGATGGTCACCCACGTCCGGCGGCTTTGATCCACTGGCTGATTGCTCATGGTTTGGATGGCTTGAGTTTGGGGGTCAACCTCGCATTCTAGCGGACGCCGCAGCACCAACGTTGACATGGCGCGGTTTCCGTCAATACTCCTAGCCTGTTCAACAACACATCCCGAGCAAGGGAAGGAGAATATCGATGGGTTTCATCAGTGAATTCAAGGAGTTTGCCGTCAAGGGCAATGTGGTAGATCTTGCGGTGGGTGTCATCATTGGCGCCGCCTTCGGCAAGATCGTTGACTCCATCGTCAACGACTTGATCATGCCCCTGGTCGGCAAATTGGTCGGCGGCCTGGATTTCTCCAACTACTACATTGCGCTGGCAGGTCAGACACCCGGGCTGCCACTGGTCGAGGCCAAAAAAGCCGGCGCGGTGTTTGCCTATGGCAATTTTCTGACGGTGGCCCTGAATTTCATGATCCTGGCTTTCATCATTTTCCTGATGATCAAGCAGATCAACCGCCTCAAGAAGGAATCGGAACCTGCGCCTGCACCCGCGGCCACGCCCGAAGACATTGTCCTGCTCCGCGAGATTCGTGACAGTTTGAAACAATAGCGAAAGAAGGGGCCGGAGCGGTCGATATCCAGAGATCAAAAGAAGTCCCTTTCTGGGACAGTGGTGGCGTAGCCAAGCTGCCAATTGATTGAACTGACTGGATCTGACCCGTGACCGACCCCCGTCTTGAACCCGTTTTGCAGGCATCGCTCAGCCGCATCCAGGTGGCGATGGCGGAGGCCGTGAACAAAGCCAGCAGTCAGATGGGGCTGTTGGCAACCACCTCCACCAGCAACGCGCACCGTCAGTTGCTGATGACCGCCGAATTCGACCTGCAACGCAAGACGTCGGCGCTCAACATGGCCTTCATGGTCGAGATGCGTAAACGCGTCAACAAAGATGCCCGACGCAAAACTGCTACCGGCACGGCTTATGCAGAAACCGACTGGGGCGCACTCAGCCTGGTCGACAACGCCGAGGTGGAGCGCAATGTGGTCGCCGAACGACTCGCCCAAAGCCTGGGCCAGGACTGCGAAACCGAGTTCAAAGCGGTTCACGACCACCTGAGCCCACTCCTGGATGACGCTCTGGCCGAACACAACCCGCTGCGCCCACAAACGGTGAGCGGCGCCTTGCTGGAAGCCTTGACCGAGGTCACCACTGACCCGGAAGTGAGCACCCTGCTGGCCCAACAAATTGGCCGTCACCTGGCCTCCGGGCTCAAGAACAGTTACGAGATGACGGTGACGGAACTGCGCTCGCAAGGCGTGCGCCCCGTGGACCCGGTCAGTGCCAGCAAATTCCGCACGTCCACCCAGGGCGGCCGAACCACCAGTCCCGGCAGCTTGGCTGGGACCTTGCCCACCCAGCCAGGCGCGTTCAACGACACGGCGCCAGGCCACAGCGGCAACACGCCATTGCAGGCACACCAGCGCGCTGTCAAGGCCCTGAGTGAGATGTTTGGCATGTCGATGCCGGCATCGGCATTCAACGCCCCCATCCCAGGCGTGCACTCCGGCATGGGCAGCATGGGTGGCGCGCACCCCGGAGGACAAAACGCCGCAGGCGAGTTCAACTCCCTGATCCGCCGGCTCAACAGCGTGCCCTACCTGCAGGGTTGGGGTGGCGTGGACGCGGGCTCGGTCGCCTCGGCCTCCGACTTTGCGGGCACCTTCCCTGGCGTGCCGATCGACGGCGCCGTCCAAGGCGGATTTGCCGGCCCGATGATGGCCGTGAACATGATCCGCGCCCACCGCGAGGAACTGGTTCGTGCCAGTGGCGGCGCGGCGCTGGACCAGATGGTCATCGACATCGTGGCCGCCTTGTTCGACCAGGTGCTGTCGGACCCCAAGGTCTCGCCACAGATGGCCCGCCAGATTGCCCGCCTGCAATTGCCCGTGTTGCGCGTGGCCTTGCAGGACATGGGATTTTTCAGTTCGCGGAAACACCCGGTGCGGCGTTTCGTGAACCGCATCGCCAGCCTGTCTGCGACCTTTGACGACTACGAGCAAGGTGTGGGGCAAGCCTACCTGGCCCGGATCACGGCCCTGGTGGACGATGTGGTCGAGGGCGACTTCGACCGGATGGAGTTGTACGAGGCCAAGCTGACGGAGCTGGAAGCCTTCATCGACGAGCAGAACCGCCAGGAAAGCGCAGAGAACGCCGCGGTGGCGGCCCTGCTCAGCGGCAAGGAAGCCGACTTGCGCGTGCAGCAGCGCTACATGCAGGTGCTCAAGAAGGAACTGGCGTCGGTAGAGATGCCGGAGTTCGTCCGCGACTTCCTGACCCAGATCTGGAGCCAGGTGCAGGTCATGGCCAGCGCCCGGGACGGTGCCCAGTCGGCCATGGCGCAACGGGTCAAGAAAGCTGGCCACAACCTGGCCTTGAGCGTGCAGCCCAAGGGCAGCCCGCAGTTGCGCAAAGAGTTTCTGATGAAGCTGCCGCAGCTGATGAAAGACCTCAACGAAGGCCTGGCGATGATCCAGTGGTCTGAAGAGGCCAAGCAGGATTTCTTCTCCAAATTGCTGCCCTCGCACGCGGAGTCGCTCAAGGCACAGCCTCAGCATGACCTGACCGTCCGCATGCTCGAAGCACAGCTGACCAAGGTTGAAAAGATCACCATCCCTAGCCGGGAGGAGGCCGCCAACGACCCGTTGCCCGCGTCGCTGGACAACATCGCCGAGATCCCCACGCTGACCGTGGTGACGGCCTTGAGTGCCGCTGAAATCAAACAGGCCGGCTTCATGCCCGAGGCCGCGCTGGCCAACGAGCCGCTGGACATCGACCTGGACGCAGCGGGCCCCAATGATCCCAGCCTGCTGGACATCGACATCAACCTGGATGCACCGCCGGTGCCCTCGGCCGGCGCCCAGTTGGTCCACCACATCAACAAGGGCACGGCCTACCAGATGCTGATGCAGGGAGAGTGGAAGCGCGTGCGCCTGACGTGGATCAGCGAAGGCCGCAGTTTCTTCATCTTCACCCAGGGCCACCAGTACAAGCAAACCATTTCGCTGACCTCGCGAACACTGGCCAAGATGTGCGATTCGGGTCGCTTCAAGGCGTTTGAGCAATCCGAGCTGATCGAGCGCGCCACGATGCGCGCCCGCCGTCAGCTGGCCGCCCTGGCTGGCAACAAATCGGCCGCTTGAACAGCGCTAAATAGCGCCCTGCCCGTTCACCAGTTGGCGCGCCATGCGCCATGCTTGCAACAGGCTGGAGGGATCGGCTCGGCCCGTGCCTGCCAGGTCAAATGCCGTGCCATGGTCCGGGCTGGTTCGCACAAAGGGCAGGCCCAAAGTAACGTTCACGCCGTGGTCCAAACCCATGTATTTGACGGGGATCAGGCCCTGGTCGTGGTACATCGCGATCACCACGTCGAACTCGCCGGGATGGTCCAGCGCGTGGCGGGCGCGCATGAAGACGGTGTCGGGCGCCAGGGGCCCGCTCACGTTGATGCCCAGGGCGCGTGCCGCCTGGATGGCTGGGCCAATGATGTGGATCTCTTCATCGCCAAACAAGCCGCCCTCCCCCGCGTGCGGGTTCAAACCGGCCACGGCGATGCGGGGGCGCTCGACGCCCCACAGCTTGGCGCTGTCGTGGGTGATGCGGATGGTTTCCAGCACAGACTCGAAAGTGACCGCGTCGATCGCCTGCCGCAAAGCCATGTGGATGGTGACCAGCACGGTCTTGAGCTGGTCGTTGGCCAGCATCATGCGCACAGGCGCCAGCGGCTGCCCCCGGGGCGCACCTTCGGCCTGCAGAAGCTCGGTGTGGCCAGGATAGGGCTCGCCGGCCAAGGCCAGGGCCTCTTTGTTCAAGGGTGCGGTGACGATGCCGGCGACCACCCTGGTTTGCGCCAGGCGCACGGCCGCGCGGATGCAGACGGCAGCGGCCCGCCCGGCACGCAGGTCAACCTCGCCGACAGGCGCGTCGATCAAGTCTTCTGGCATGCCCGGCGGCGCCCACACAGGCATCGCGCCCGCAGGCACATCGGTCCATTTTTTTGGATCGTGAACTTCAAAAACCACCGGCGCCTCGCCTCCTCGCGCCTGGGCCACCCATTGGGCCGCCCGGCGCATGACCTGCGGAGAACCCAACACCAGCGCCTGCGGCATGGCTGAATCCAACCAGAGGCGCGCGATGATTTCAGGGCCGATGCCACAGGCGTCGCCCATGGTCAGGGCCAGCGCGGGCCCTTGTTGGAGGTGAGAGGTCAGCATGACGGCATTGTCCCAGCAACGCCCTGGCATTGCGATTGCTACACTATCACCCATGAATTGGTTGGATGACATTCGCTGGGATGACCAGGGCCTGGTGCCCGTGATCGCGCAAGAAGCCAGCACGGGCGATGTGCTGATGTTTGCATGGATGAACCGTGAGGCCCTCGCACGCACCGCTGAACTTGGCGAGGCCGTGTACTGGAGCCGCTCGCGGGGCCGTTTGTGGCACAAGGGCGAGGAATCCGGCCACACGCAAAAAGTGCAGTCCATTCGCCTGGACTGTGACAACGATGTGGTGCTCTTGAGCGTTGAGCAATTGGGGCACACGCCCGGCATCGCCTGCCACACCGGCCGCCACAGCTGCTTTTTTCAGAAATACGAGCAAGGCCAATGGGTGAGCGTGGACCCCGTCCTCAAAGACCCCGAGCACATCTACAAGTGACTGCCCTCTTCCCTGATGCCTCATGAGTGAACCTTTGGCCACCACCACCGACGTCCTGCTGCGCCTGGCCGCCGTCATCGAATCCCGCAAAGGCGGCGATCCGGACAAGAGCTATGTGGCGCGCCTGTTCCACAAAGGGACGGACGCCATCTTGAAAAAAGTGGGCGAAGAGGCCACCGAAACCGTCATGGCGGCCAAGGACGCTGCCGCTCAGCCCAGCCCCGAACACAGCAAGGCCTTGGTGGGCGAATTCGCCGATCTGTGGTTTCATGCCATGGTGGCGATGGCCCATTTCGGGCTCAGCCCCGCCGACGTGGTGGCCGAGCTGGCCCGCCGCGAGGGTTTGTCTGGCTTGGAAGAATTTGCCTTGCGCAAGGCGCCAACGCGTCAGGCCAGCGAAGGCGACAACATGTAGTCATCAATCACAGGCAAGATGGCCTGGATTGATTTTTTGTTTTTTGGTCGAAAGACCGGTTTAGGAGAGCGACATGGGTTCATTCAGCATTTGGCACTGGTTGATCGTGCTGGTGATCGTGATGATGGTTTTTGGCACCAAGAAGCTCAAGAACATTGGCGGCGACCTGGGTTCCGCCGTGAAGGGCTTCAAGGACGGCATGAAGGACGGCGGCACGACCGACGCATCCGCTGCCCCCGGCTCGCCCGCTTCGCAGCAAGTGACCAACCATGCCAAGACCGACGCCAACACCGTCGATGTCGAAGCCAAGACCAAATCGTGATGCTGGCGTCCGCTGAGGACCGTTGAGCCATGATCGACTTTGGCATCGACAAACTCGCCCTGATCGGCGCCGTGGCCCTGATCGTGATCGGGCCCGAAAAACTGCCGCGCGTGGCCCGCACGGTGGGTTTGCTCCTGGGCAAGGCCCAGCGCTATGTGTCGCAGGTGCAGTCCGAGGTCAACCGCTCCATCGAAATTGAAGAACTCAAGAAGGTGAAGAGCGGGTTCGAGGACGCGGCGCGCAATGTGGAGCAATCGGTCTCGGATGGCATCAGCCACACCGAGGGCGAGATCAACTCCGCCCTGGGCAGTGGCCAATCGGACAGCTATTACAACGACCTGCACCAGACGTCCTACAACAGCTTCGCGCCCAAGCCTGTGCGCAAAAACTGGCGCCTCAAGCGCGCGGCCATGCCGACTTGGTACAAGCAGCAAAACGGCGTGCGACGCCATGTGCAATCGGGTGCAGCCCGGGTGGCGCGGTTCCGCCCACCTTCCGCCGCCAGCACCCGCCAACAACCTTGATGTGACCCCTTTGTGAGCGACAACGATCCCAAGCCCGGACTGGAGGGCGCCGAGCAGCCCTTCGTTGCCCACCTGATTGAACTGCGCGACCGACTGATCCGCGCCGCGCTGGCCATCGGCCTGGCCTTTGCCATCCTGGCGATCTACCCGGGCCCGGCCAGCCTGTATGACCTGTTGGCCGCGCCGCTGGTGGCCCACCTGCCCAAAGGCGCCACCTTGATCGCCACCAGCGTGATCTCGCCCTTCATGGTGCCCATCAAGATCACCATGATGGCGGCCTTTTTGCTGGCCCTGCCGGTGGTGCTGTACCAGGTCTGGTCCTTCGTGGCACCTGGGCTGTACACGCACGAGAAAAAGCTGGTGATGCCGCTGATCGTCTCCAGCACTTTGCTGTTCTTCCTGGGCGTGGCGTTCTGCTATTTCTTCGTGTTCGGGCAGGTGTTTGCGTTCATTCAAAGCTTCGCCCCCAAGAGCATCACGGCGGCGCCTGACATCGAGGCCTACCTCAGCTTCGTGCTGAACATGTTCCTGGCGTTTGGAGCGGCCTTCGAGGTGCCGGTGGTGCTGGTCATCCTGGCGCACATGGGCATCGTGACCGTGCAAAAACTCAAGGAATTTCGCCGCTATTTCATCGTGATCGCCTTCGTGATCGCGGCCGTGGTCACGCCACCGGATGTGGTCTCACAACTGGCCCTCGCCATCCCGATGTGCATCCTGTACGAGATCGGCATCTGGGCAGCGCAATGGTCGGGCAAACCCAAGGAAGAGGCTGCCGCTGACGCGGCCTCCTCCACCGATCACTCTTCCTGAGGGGCTTCCTGGCGGACGATCTCGTTGCGCGAGGCTTTGGGTCGCTGCGCGGCCACCACGTCCAGTGCCAGCATCTTGCCGGCCCGCTGCACGGTGATCTTGGCGGGCTCACCTGGCTTGAGGCTGGCCACTGCGTTGAGCAACTGCGAGGTATTGGCCACCGGGGTTTGCGCGATCTGAACGACCACGTCGCCCGGGTGCACACCGCCTTGGGCCGCAGGGCCATTTTGCAGCACCCCCGTGATCAACACGCCATCCTTGAGCGGCAGATTGAAGGTCTCGGCAATTTCGGCGGTCAAATCACGAGGCTCGACGCCGATCCAGCCACGGGTGACCTGGCCATCGCGGATCAGGCTTTCCAGCACATGCTGCGCGGTGGACACCGGGATGGCAAAACCAATCCCCAGGCTGCCCCCTGAGCGCGAATAGATGGCGCTGTTGATGCCCATCAGGCTGCCGCTGGCGTCCACCAAAGCACCGCCCGAATTGCCGGGATTGATGGCTGCGTCGGTCTGGATGAAATTCTCAAAGGTGTTGATGCCCAACTGGTTGCGGCCCAAGGCGCTGACGATGCCCGCCGTGACGGTTTGGCCCACGCCAAAGGGGTTGCCAATGGCCAGCACGGCATCGCCCACCTGCAGGGTGTCGGAGTTGCCGAAGGTGATGGCAGGCAAGCGGTCCAGTTCGATCTTGAGCACGGCCAGGTCGGTTTCAGGGTCGCTGCCGATGACCTTGGCGCGCGCCTTGCGCCCATCGGTGAGCATGACCTCGATGTCGTCCATGCGCTCGACCACGTGGTTGTTGGTCAGCACGTAGCCATTGGATGAGACGATCACGCCCGAGCCAATGCCCGATTGCGGCTGATTGCCCTGCTCGCCAAAGAAGTATCTGAACCAGGGGTCGTTTTGCCTGGTGCCTTGGCGCGAAGCCGCCTTGCTGGAGGTCATCACGCTGACCACGGCCGGCGCGGCGCGCTTAGCCGCATCGCTGAAGCTGAGCATGGGCGTGCCAGACAAACCACCGGTGGGCGTAGTGGCCACCGGCGCCGTGATGACCGTGGCAGGCTGGTGGGCCCGCCAAGGCATAGACTGTATCCACTGGGGCTTGAGCGTGGTCACCACGAACAACGCCGCCACGAGCACCGTGACGGCTTGCGAGAAAATCATCCAAAGTTTGCGCATTGATTGAACCCACAGACTCCAAAAGGGCCCGCCGTGATTGACCGAGACACTTTGCACCACCACCTCAACACCGTGCTGGAGGCGGCCCGCTTCAAGGATTATGGGCCGAATGGTTTGCAAGTTGAGGGACGGGGCCAAGTCGGCAAGATCGTCACCGGGGTCACGGCCAGCAAGGCCCTGATTGAAGCGGCCATCGAGGCGCAGGCCGATGCCATCCTGGTTCACCATGGGCTGTTCTGGCGAGGACACGACGGGCGCGTGACGGGGTGGCTGAAGCAGCGACTGGCCTTGTTGCTGGAGCACAACATCAGCTTGCTGGCCTACCACCTGCCTTTGGATGCCCATCCCACCTTGGGCAACAACGCCCAATGGGGCGAGCGCCTGGGGCTGGTCGCTGACGAGCGTTTTGGCGATCAGGACCTGGGCTTCACGGGCCCGGCACCCAGCGGCTTGACGCTGAACGGTTTGACCGGCCAGGTGGCGTCAGCGCTGGCCAGGACCCCGACCGTGGTGGCCGGCGATGGCCGACCGCTGAAGCGCGTGGCCTGGTGCAGCGGCGGCGCGCAAGGCTTCTTTGAAGAGGCCATCGCGGCCGGCGCCGATGTGTTTTTGACCGGCGAGATCTCGGAACCCCAGGCCCACTACGCCCGAGAAACCGGCGTGGCCTTCATGGCCTGCGGGCACCACGCCAGCGAGCGCTATGGGGTGCAGGCCCTGGGCGCAGCCGTGGCGCAGGAGTTGGGTCTGGCCCATCAGTTCATCGACATCGACAACCCGGCCTGACAGACCCCCGTCCGCAGCGCTGACACAGGCAACGTCAACGCACCAGCACGGCTTCCAACTCGGCAAAGCTGCGCGAATGCAGGTCGCTGCCAATGGACGTGCCCAAGGCCTGCTCCATACGGGTGGCGGAGAACAAACCGCGCAAAGTGGTCTGCCCATCCTTGAGCTGGGTGACCAGCAGGTAGCGCAAACCATGTTCGTGCATGGTGGCCACGATGTCACCCAGGCGGGCCGTGCGCACTTGGGACAGGTCCAGCACTTCCCAGTGGTTGATGGGGATCATCAAATCAGCCACGGTCAATTCTTTGTGCGCGACGTGGTGGTTGGACGCGCGAAGCACCGGTCGCTCACCTTGCAACAGGTCGGCGGTAACAACGCCGGCCAGGTGACCATCAGCACCCGACACGAACACCATGCGCACGCCCGCCCTCATCATCACGTGAAGGGTGCTTTCCAGGCTGTCGCGGTGGCTGGCCACCACGCAGGCGCTGTGGGTCAGGTCGGTGAGCAGGGCCAGCGCCGGATCTTCAGGGTGGGCTTGCCGGTGCGTTTGCGGCAAGCCGGGCGCCGTGTTCAAGGAAGACAACTCAAGGGGCTTGAATTTGGGGGCTAAAGCCATGTTCGTTCCCGGAAGTGACGATGGCTCAGCGTACGCTTTTCGCCCCTGGCACCCACGTGCTGATTTCATGGCCATTCGTGGAATGATGCCTACCCCTGGCCATGATCAGGCGCAGAGGTCCATAATCATGGCCCCGTCAAAGACGAACGGGGATGCCGCGCTGGTGCATGAGCGCCTTGGCCTGGCCCACGGTGTATTCACCATAGTGGAAGATGCTGGCGGCCAGCACCGCGTCGGCACCGCCTTGCTGCACGCCATCGGCCAGGTGATCAAGGTTGCCCACACCGCCCGAGGCGATCACGGGCACGCTGACCGCGTCGCTGACCGCGCGGGTCAGTTCCAGGTCGAAGCCTGACTTGGTGCCGTCGCGGTCCATGCTGGTCAACAGGATCTCACCGGCGCCGAATTCGGCCATCTGTGTGGCCCAAGCCACGGCGTCCAGACCCAGGTTCTTGCGGCCGCCATGGCTGTAGACGTCCCAACCAGGGCCGCGCGCGGCCAGGTCGTCGCCCACGCGCCGCTTGGCATCAATGGCGACCACGATGCACTGCGAGCCGTAACGGTCTGAGGCCGCGCGGATGATCGGCGGGTTGGCCAGGGCGGCGGAGTTGAAGCTGACCTTGTCGGCGCCCGCGTTGAGCAGGCGGCGAACGTCTTCGACCGTGCGCACGCCCCCACCCACCGTCAGCGGGATGAAGACCTGCGAGGCCACGGCTTCGATGATGTGCAGGATCAGGTCGCGGCCATCGCTGGTGGCGGTGATGTCCAGGAAGGTGAGTTCGTCAGCGCCTTGGTCGTTGTAGCGCGCGGCGATTTCCACAGGATCACCGGCGTCGCGCAGCTCGACGAAGTTGACGCCCTTGACGACGCGACCACCGGTCACGTCCAGGCAGGGAATGATGCGTTTGGCCAGCACGTCTTTGCCTTGCCTCAGCGAGCGCCGTTGAGCTCGTCAGCGCGGTTTTGGCCGGCTGCAAAGTCGAGGTCGCCGCTGTAGATGGCACGGCCGCAGATCACGCCCTGCACGCCTTCGCCTTCGACAGCGCACAGGCGCTCGATGTCGGCCAGGTTGGACAGGCCGCCCGAGGCGATCACCGGGATGGTCAGGGCCTGGGCCAGCTTGACGGTGGCGTCGATGTTGATGCCCGTGAGCATGCCGTCTCGGCCGATGTCGGTGTAGATGACACCTTCGACGCCATAGTCCTGGAACTTCTGGGCCAGGTCGATGACCTCGTGGCCCGAGAGCTTGCTCCAGCCGTCGGTGGCGACCTTGCCGTCCTTGGCGTCCAGGCCGACGATGATGTGCCCGCCAAACGCCGTGCAGGCATCGCGCAGGAAGCCGGGGTTCTTGACCGCGGCCGTGCCGATGATGACGTAGCTTAGGCCGTCGTCCAGGTAGCGCTCGATGGTGTCGAGGTCGCGGATGCCGCCACCCAGTTGCACCGGGATTTCGTCGCCGACTTCCTTGATGATGGCTTTGATGGCCGCCTCGTTGACGGGCTTGCCAGCAAAGGCACCATTCAGGTCCACCAGGTGCAGGCGCCGGGCACCGGCATCAAGCCAGCGCCGGGCCATCGCGGCCGGGTCTTCCCCAAAGGTGGTGGAGTCGTTCATGTCGCCTTGCTTGAGGCGCACACATTTGCCGTCTTTCAGGTCAATCGCAGGGATCAGCAACATGGCTGTGACAGGTGGTGGTGAAAGAGAGTTCAGGGATTCCAGCGCAGAAAATTGCGGTACAGGGCCAAGCCGTGCTGCGCGCTTTTTTCTGGATGGAACTGGGTCGCAAAAATGTTATCCCGGGCCACGGCGCTGGTAAAGCGCGCGCCGTAATCGGTTTCACCCGCAGTATGTTGCGGATTGTCCACTCGGGCGTAGTAGCTGTGGACGAAATAGTAATAGCTGCCGTCGGGGATGCCTTCCCAGACCGGGTGGGCTTGGCCACCCCGGACATCGGCGTGCGTGCTTTGGAAAACGCGGTTCCAGCCCATCTGGGGCACCTTGTAGCGGCTGCCGTCGGGCTGGCGCTGGTTTTCGAGGCGGAAACGAATCACCTGGCCAGGGATGAAACCCAGTCCGGGGGTGTCTTGTTCTTCGCTGTGGTCCAGCAGCATTTGCATGCCCACGCACACGCCCATCAAGGGCTTGTTGTTGGCCGCATGGCGCACGGCGCCCAGCAAGTCGCCGCCATGAGCGTCCCGCAATTCCTGCATGCAGTCGCGCATGGCGCCCTGCCCTGGCAGGACCACGCGTTCAGCGGCGTGCACCACGTCGGGGTCGTTGGTGACGACCACTTTCAGGTTCAGGCCCTGGGCGGCGTGTTCCACCGCTTGCGACACCGAGCGCAGGTTGCCCATGCCGTAATCGATGACGGCCACAGTCGAGGTTGAACTCATGGCATCAGATCAGAGCGAGCCCTTGGTGGACGGGATGACCCCGGCCATGCGGGGATCGCGCTCCAGCGCCATGCGCAGCGCCCGGGCGAAGGCCTTGAAGACCGTTTCGCATTGGTGGTGGGCATTGACGCCTTTGAGGTTGTCGATGTGCAAAGTCACGCCAGCGTGGTTGACGAAGCCCTGGAAGAACTCATAGGTCAACTGGGTGTCA
>Ga0209873_1000019_pt1 | contig 24310 bp, 24 predicted proteins | sample GWRWT2_30Apr14_FD_187186 | JGI IMG/M metagenome (GOLD analysis project Ga0209873, IMG submission 187186) | Sand microcosm microbial communities from a hyporheic zone in Columbia River, Washington, USA - GW-RW T2_30-Apr-14 (SPAdes) (version 2) | ecosystem: Engineered > Artificial ecosystem > Sand...
GAGCCCACTTGGCGTATCGGTGTTGAGACACGACTGGGGGTGATAATAATTTCTTCGTTGGCGTGAGCGGCCTTGGCAACAAAGAATTCACTTACAGCACACAGACCCAGACCGGTCAAAAATACGGTTTTTTTTAACATGAACAACCCCAATCAGAATAAGACAGCGATGCGATTGAGGGATACGGTGGGTAATCAAAAGAATAACCACTGACAATGCCCTCCGCATCGTCGAAGTAAAGTGCTGACAGGCTGGTATCGGGCTTGCACCTTGAGGGTGCCTACCGTTGCGGGGGCAGCGTTGGCATGACTGTAAACAGCGAACCAAACTTCCCATTTAAACCCCGTGGCAAAAAACTGGCCGTGGGGACCTGAACAGAGTGGCGGAATTTAGAGAGATCCTTCCTCCGTGTCAAGCAAGATGATGTAAAAATACCCTCTGCCGACCCGAGGCCGGCAGAGGGATTTTGTTTAACGAAGGATGCTAGAGCTGGGGGGGTGATTTTCGTTCTTTCTTTTTAACGGGTTTTTTGGACAACGTACCCTCTATCCGAGGCCCAGCTTTGGCTTTTGGAGCATCGGTCGTGTTGGTTGTTTTATGCGCAGCGGGTGATTTTGGAGTAATGGGTGCTTTGGGTGCCGGCACTCCTGACTCTGAGAGCAACGAAATATTCAGCTGCTTTTGACACACCCAGGTTTTCTTTAAGGTTTTAAAGATGGATTTTGGCATACCCGCAGGCAAGGCAACCGTGCTGTAGTCACCATAAATCTTGATTTCGCCAATATGCCGGCTTTCGATGTCGGCTTCGTTAGCGATAGCACCCACGATATTACCCGGCGAGACGCCATCATTATTGCCGACGTCCAGACGATACAGTTCAAATCCTTCAGCAGGTATTTCACTGCGCTGCTTGGGCGGCCGTGGTTTTTCATCCTTATTTCGGGGATTTTTGTCTCTATTTTTATCGCGACCTCTGTCACGGTCGCGATCTCTATTCTGATCTCTATCGTATTCACGGGGCGCATGTGCGGGCTGTTTGATCTGATCTTTCAACAGCAGTGGTTGATCACCCTGGAACATTTTAGCGAGCGCTGCGGCAATGCTTATGGCATCAATGCCGTTGTCATTTTGGTAATCGGTCACCAGTTGCTTGAAGAAATCCAGATCTGAATCGGACAGGGCTTCACTGATTTTTTGTTTGAAGCGCAGCACCCGCTGATCGTTAATGTCTGCATTTGATGGCAGAACCATGAGCTCAATCGCTTGTCCTGTTGCTTTTTCGATGCCACGCAGCATACGCATTTCGCGCTGAGCCACAAACAAAATGGCTTCGCCTGCGCGCCCTGCCCGACCGGTGCGGCCGATACGGTGAACATAGGCTTCGGTGTCATAAGGAATGTCGTAATTGAGTACGTGACTGATACGACCTACATCAAGGCCTCGCGCAGCAACATCGGTGGCGACCAGAATATCAATTTTGCCTGTTTTCAGGCGTTCTACCGTGCGCTCACGAACATTCTGCGAAATATCGCCATTCAAGGGTGCAGTACGGTAACCACGTGCTTCGAGTTTTTCTGCCAGTTCAACGGTGGCCGTTTTGGTGCGCACAAAAATAATCATGGCATCAAAAGGTTCCAGCTCAAGAATACGGGTAATCGCATCAAGCTTGTTGTTTTCATTGGCGGGCCAGTAACGCTGGCGGATGGTGGCCGCTGTTGTCGTTGACAGCTTGATTTGAACAATGGCCGGATCTTTGAGATAGGTGCTGGCCACCTTGGCAATCTGCCTGGGCATGGTGGCAGAAAACAGGGCGATTTGTCGCTCTTCAGGTACGTGGGTGAGAATCCATTCCACGTCATCAATAAAGCCCATGCGCAACATTTCATCGGCTTCATCCAGCACCAGATGTTTCAGGCCATCGAGTTTGAGCGTGCCTTTGCGCATATGGTCCATGATACGTCCGGGGGTTCCCACCACCACATGTACGCCTCGCTTGAGCGCACGAATCTGGCTCTCATAACCCTGGCCACCGTAAATAGGCAATACATGAAAGCCTTTCATAAAATGGGCGTAGGTCTGGAATGCTTCGGCAACCTGAAGCGCCAGTTCACGCGTAGGTGCCAGCACCAGCACCTGGGGTGAGGTCAGACGTAAATTAAGTTGTTGCAAAATCGGTATTGCAAACGCAGCGGTTTTTCCTGTACCCGTTTGGGCTTGGCCCAGAATATCGCGTCCAGCCAGTAGCAAAGGGATGCTTTCTGCCTGAATGGGGGAGGGCGTTTCATAGCCGACTTGTTTGAGCGCTTTAAGAAGATTGTCACAAATCCCTAATTGCTCAAAGGTCTGCGAAACATTAGTCATGATTTTATTCCTGTGGTGAAGGGGGCGGGACTGCTATAAAAAAAGTGAAGAATTATAACGCTTGAGCACTAAAGAGTCTGTTTCTTTCTGCAAGCGTAAGCTTGTACGCATTAAAACCGAAGACGAGTCAGGGGAAGGTCTGCCTGTTATTAAACACGCGTGGGGCGCATCAAGTGAGCGCGCGAATGACCGACATAAAGCGGATGGACCAAGCCTGCATATCATCGAAGGCCTGCCATTCTACTCTATTTTCTACTCTATTTGTGCGCGTAATTGTTCAATCAGTTGGGAAATGGACGAATCCAGTGGTGTTCGGTAATACAGATACATGTGGTGATGCAAGGATTCAATATCCGGCACGCTAAACAATTGCCTGGTTTGCAGCGAGGGCGTTACCCACTGGCGAGGCAAAAACGCAAAACCGCCGTGGTTTAACAGGATGTCTCTTGCAATGCGGCCCTGGTCGGTGCGAAACCGTGGTGTAAGCGCTTTAAACACACGCGTTTGTGTTGTATTGCAGTCGATACCCCAATCCACAAAGACGTGATCACGCAGGTTTAATTCGGTAAACACCGAAACGGCTTGATGGCTGACCAGAATCAATTCAAGGGTGCGGACTTTAAAACCTTCAAACGCTGTATTTTGCAGTTGATCAGAGCTGAACATGGCATCCAGTTGCCCTGTCGCCAGAGCCTTCTCAAGTGAGACCGGCATCTGAATATCAAAGCGCAGAGATGCTTCCGGCAGCAGACGCATCCATTGCGGCAGTTTTTCGCGCAAAAACATATCCCACAGATTGGGCGTGCAACCTACTGATGGCCCGTTTGTGTGCTGTGGCGCGCCCACCTCATGAAGCGCCATCTGCCACGCCGTTAACATGGTTTCGGCGTGCTCTCGTAAGCGCTCCCCTGCCGAGGTTAATAAAATGTTGTGGCGGTCGCGGGTAAACAATGTAACACCCATTAAGGTTTCCAGTTGTTTAATACGAAAGCTGATGGCCGATTGCGTGAGATAAAGATGATCAGCCGCCTGACCAAAATGACGGGTTTTAGCAACCTCAAGGAAGGTTCTTAAAAGTTCAATGTTCATGGCTTTTAATCAGAAATATTTGTTGAGTCGATAAGAAATTCTTATTTTACAGCCTGAATGAAGAAAAGAATAATCGTTCACCCAATTTTCCTCTATTTTTTTGAAAGGCTCGTCGAAATGAAATCCCAAGACTTTGATCAAGGCGGACGTAAATTCTGGGGAACAAAACACTTTCCTCACGGCATTGCCCGTAGCGGAGAATTTACCATTGAACAGGCGCGTTTACTGGAAGCGCATGGCTACGCTTATGAAGAGCTGGCCAAAGGGCTTCGCGCCCCCCAAGGCGCGATGGAAAAAGACTTTGTTGCTTTTTGCAATGGAAAAAAAGCCGCAGAAAGTGTTCATGAAAAAGCGTGGCAACGTTACGTTGACAAAACTTCCCGAACACGCCACTACTACTCATTAAATGGCGTGGGCAAAATGATAGATGGCGGTGGTAGTGGCTCGAGCAATAATAATGAGTCCTTCGATTTGAGTGATATGTAATCACCTCTATCCATCCGACTGAGGGATTCACGAGCGATGCTCTGAGTGCGTCTCGTTCTCTAAGGAGTATAAGAGAATGTAAGCAGCTCCGGGGCAAGCAACACGCCAAAGCGTGTGGATTTTCCAGACAAGTCTACGTGCCCAGTCATCTGGCTCGGTCATTCAAAGATACGCAAGCAAAGGGTCTATGCCTCTGCTTGCTGCACTGTCAGTGGTCACAGCCCTTCTCGGTAGCGAATAAGCAGTGTATTAAACATCCCGGCGTGAATATTAGCGGCTTTCCTGCCAATACGACTTTAACTACTTGATACGTATAAGTTGTTAGGTGAGAAGAAGAGCTTATTACTAATGGATGGCTCTGAGGTCTTCTGTCCTGTTGTTGCTCATTTTCATTTTTCTCGTTTAATCACATGTAATTCGATTGAATTAATCACATGTAATGACTATAGTGATGAGCACAGGTGTTGTGCATTTTATCCAAACCTCCACCTTGTGGATCAATCTTAGGGTAGTTTTTTAAAACATGTCAGCCAAATCAACACAGTATCAGCAAGCATTACGCGACAGGCGGCGTGCGCAAGGGCTGATTAAAAAAGAAATCTGGATTCTGCCGGAACACAGTCTGTTTCTGCCGGCCGTTGAAAAAGCACTTCGAAGCAAAGGAGCGAGAATTAACATGACAGCAAGCCTTCCAGTTACAGCAACAGACGCACGTTGGACAGTAAACACGTTGTTTGACGCCCTCAAAGCCGATGATTTTATTCAATCCAAAGAAGCAAACGTAGAGCTGTTGGCCGGTGCTGAGCCGGTTATCAATGTCACCATGAATGAAGCCGGAGAGTTGCCGATTCAAATTTCGGTGTCCGGTGAAATTATTGTGGTTCAAGCCATGTTATGGGAGCGCGCACTGGTTAAAGATCCCGCTGCGTTTAACGAAAGCGTGATGATGACTGAAAAAATGTTTGAGCTGGCGAATATTTCGCTGGATCAATTATCAAATGGCACCTGGATCTATGTGATGTATGGATCCTTACGTTCCACGGCCTCACTGGACGACATTATTTTTGAATTACAAACCCTGGCGGCAAATGTGATGGAAGCCGCTGAAGCCTATCGTGAACACTTAGCTGTATAGTCAGGAGAAAATCGTATGAGTATTTGGAAAAAATTGATTACCGCCGTAAAAGGTCACGCCACCGAAGCCGGTCAGTCGGTGGTGGATGCCAACGTTATCACCATTCTCGATCAGGAAATTCGTGATGCCGACACGGAATTACGCAAATCCAAAGACAGCCTGGCCAGTTTAATGGCTAAACAAAAAGTGGCGCAGGATAAACTCGTCAGCAAAAAAGACAAACTGGCCGAATACGGTAATTATATTCAGCAAGCCCTGACCAAAGGTGATGAAGCGCTGGCCAAAGACGTTGCCGGAAAATATGCCGACATTGAAAGCCATGTCAGTGAAGAACAAAAAGTCATTGACGATTACGGTGTGAATATCGACAACCTGAAACGGCTGGTCACACAAACCGAAACACGGCTGAAACAGTTGCGTACCAAAGTCGACACTGTGAAAGCAAAAGAACACGTTATTCGTGCCTCAAGCGCCATTGCTAATGCGCATGCAGGTTCGGATTCAAAAATGCGTAATGCCCTGGAAAGTTTTGAGCGTCTGCAAAACAGCCAGGCCGAAAAAATTGCCCGTATTGATGCGGCAAATCAATTGGCGCACGAAGCCGAAGGCGGTGATCTGGAAGACCGTTTAAAAAAAGCCGGCATTGTCCCCGGCGCAAATAACGCAGACGATGTGCTGGCACGTTTTAAAAAACAGTAAACGTAACGCGTTATTTAAAAAACACGGCGATTTTTCGTCGTGTTTTTATTTGAATAAACAGTCGCGTATTCCGCGTAACTCTGGCGAGATGTTCTATGTGGAAAAAATTTTTTGCTTCCTCAAAAAAAAGTGTTCAAAAGCGCTGGCCATTTGATTTGCGCAAAGGCGCGATGGTGGAGTTGGATAATCTCACCTTTAGCATGCTGCCCGACGATGCGCTATTTCCCAAAATAAACTGTAAACAAGCGGTAGAAACACGTGGTTACGTTGATTTGGGTGCGTCAACACGACTGCACCGTTTTTATTTGAATGAAGATGCGTGGATTCAGGCCAAGTCGGTTAATGGCGATGATGAGAGCTGCGTTGATGATTTAAAATTGTTTGTTTTTTATGATACTAAAACACATACTACCCAGGCCGGACTTGACGCCATGGCCGGTGAAAGCAGTCCACTTGGGCTGCAAAATTACCTCTTTGAAGGTAAAACGTTTACGCGTGTATGGGGCGATGGTGAAGCGCGTGCCGCGCTCGTTGAATTCACTGAAAACGTTTATGCTGCAGACGATACACTATTCGAATTCACTACCGTTCACCGCGCCATGCTTTACGAGCGCCCGATCGCAGCCAGCGATAAAATGGAATATTTACTCGTATCCGTCGAAGAAACAGACGGCGATGTATGCGTGGTATTTTCAGTGGGTCTTGATTTAAGCAGCGCTGATTTTACCGTTATTTAAACAATTAGTTACCGGAATAAAAATGAATACCACTGACTATCTTTTAGGACTGCCCAATTTTCTGGCGTATTTTTCTCTTTCCGTTGTGCTGATGATGGCCTTTGCTTTTATTTATTCCAAACTAACGCCACACCATGAATGGCAGCTTATAAAACAGAATAACCAGGCAGCGTCCATTGCTTTTGGCGGCAGCCTGATTGGATTTACACTGCCATTGCATAGCGCCATTTCGCATTCGGTAAATTTATTGGATTGTGCGCTATGGGCCGGCATCGCCTTTGTAGTCCAGATTATTACGTTTATTGCTGTGCGCCGATTTATTCCCAATATTTCAGAACGCATTCACAACAATGAAAGCGCCAGCGCCATTTTTGTAGCAACGGCATCTATTTGCGTGGGCTTGCTCAATGCCGCAAGCATGAGCTACTGAGCATGGGAGTAACGATGAAACGCAGCAAAACCATGAGTCTGGCCCTAATGGGTATGTGCCCTTTTGTGATCACGGCCTGCGGCGAACAAAAACAGGAAGCCTTGATTTATCCCAGTGTTCAGGTTTGCATTGAAGACGGCAAACTCGACGCGGCTCAGTGCCAGGCGGAATTTGAAAACGCGGCCAAAGAACATGAGCGCACAGCGCCGCGTTACGCCTCCGAAAACGATTGCAACAACGAGTATGGCGCCTCGCAATGTTACCGGCCGTCCGGTTCAAATTATTTTTTACCCTTGCTCGCCGGTTATATGATTGCCCGTGCCACCTCGCCGAGCAATTATTACGGTGGCTCCATGGGCCGTGCTCATCCTTTATATCACTCGCGTTATGAACCCTCGACATGGCGCACTCCGGAGGGTTACCGTATTGGTTCCGGGCAGGGTAAAGTCATGGTGCCTGAATCGGCCACGCGACCTAAAGTCTCGGCCTCTTCGATGTTCAGAGGTGGCTTTGGCTCACAGGCATCGGCACGTTCCAGCTGGGGTTCGTAAGCGTCGACTCGCTTAATAAGGAAAGTCACGTGAAACGCATTACATGCGCACCGCGCCCGCACTGGCAACAACTGGCTGAGCACTTGGGCTTTCATTTTCATTCCATTAATAATGCGCCCTACTGGGATGAAACGGCGTATTACCAATTTTCATTACAACAAATCGAACACGATCTCGAAGCGCCCACCGCCGAATTACACCAGATGTGTCTGGCACTGATTGATCAAATCGTAAAAGACGAAACCCGGCTGAAACAACTGAAAATTCCCGAGTTTTACTGGAACATGCTTGCAGAAAGCTGGCAGCAAAAATCGCCGTCCATTTACGGTCGTATGGATTTTTCCTATAACGGCAAAGGCCCGGCAAAATTACTCGAACTCAACTACGACACGCCCACCAGCCTCTATGAGGCGGCGTTTTTTCAGTGGATATGGATGGAAGATCAAATACGCGCCGGCCAATTGCCTGAGTCGGCCGATCAATTTAATTCCATTCAGGATGCGCTCATCGAACGATTTAAATCTATCGCCGCAGAGGATAAAACGTTTTCAGCGCCGTTGTATTTTGCCAGCGTGCGCGATTCCATTGAGGATAAAGGCACCACCGATTATTTGCGTGATGTTGCCCATCAGGCCGGCTGGGTCACTGAATACATTGTGCTTGAAGATATTGGCTGGACCACCGACTCGGGTTTTGTTGATTTAAATAACAGCCCCATTGTGAATCTGTTTAAGCTCTATCCGTGGGAATTCATGTTCCACGAAGCCTTTGGCCCGTTTATACCCTATGCATCCACCCGTTTTTTTGAGCCACCTTGGAAAAGTATTTTAAGCAATAAAGGCATTCTGCCGTTGTTGTGGCAGGTCTATGAAGGCCATCCCAATTTATTGCCCGCGTTTTTTTTAGACGAGCCGGTATCGCCTGCGCCAGGCTGGGTGGTCAAACCGCTCTTTTCACGCGAAGGCGCCAATGTTGCGCTGCACACACAAAACGGTGAACAGGTTTTTGTGGATGGACCCTACACCGATGCTGGCTGGATCCGGCAGGCCTGCCAGCCCTTGCCCAATTTTGACGGCAATTACGCTTTGATTGGCAGCTGGGTGATTGGGAATGCTGCGGTGGGCATCGGTGTACGCGAAGATGCCAGTTTGATTACCCAGGACAGCTCGCGCTTTGTACCGCATATTATTTTGTAATGTGAATACCTGACGCAGCTTACTGCCTGATTTAAACCGGAAAAATTCCTGTCTCACGACTCTTTGTCATTCATCACACGCTTTGTGCTGAAATTTTGCCTCCGAAACGCTAGAATGTGCGCCTGTTCTTTTGCGCCAAATCCTTCCCACCTTCTTTTGTTTTAACCAAGGCCCTTACGTGATAGCGACTTCCAATCTTACCATCCAGTTTGGCTCCAAACCCTTATTTGAAAATGTCAGTGTTAAATTCGCCAATGGCAATCGTTATGGCCTTATCGGCGCCAACGGTTGTGGCAAATCGACTTTTATGAAAATTCTGGGGGGCGATCTCGAACCGTCCTCCGGCAATGTCATGAAGGGCCCCAACACCCGATTAGGCAAATTACGCCAGGATCAATTTGCCTATGAAGACTTCACACCCATTGACACCGTCATCATGGGGCACGAAGAACTGTGGCAGATCAAGGCTGAACGCGACCGCATCTATAACCTGCCCAACATGAGCGAGGAAGACGGCATACGCGTTGCTGACCTTGAAGTGCGTTTTTCAGAACTGGATGGCTACACTGCGGAATCACGCGCGGGTGAATTATTGCTCGGCGTGGGTATTGCCATAGAACAGCATAACGGGCCGATGAGCAGTATTGCGCCGGGCTGGAAATTGCGGGTTTTACTGGCACAAGCCTTATTTGCCGACCCTGATGTGCTGCTGCTCGATGAACCCACCAACCACCTCGACATCAATACCATCCGCTGGCTGGAAGACATTATCAATCAGCGCTCCAGCACCATGGTTATTATTTCGCACGATCGGCATTTTCTGAACAGCGTCTGCACCCACATGGCCGATCTGGACTACGGCGAATTACGGGTGTATCCCGGCAATTACGATGAGTACATGACCGCCGCGACCCTGGCACGTGATCAATTGCTCAAAGACAACTCCAAGAAAAAAGCCCAGATTGTCGAATTACAAACTTTCGTCAGTCGATTTTCTGCCAATGCCTCCAAAGCCAAACAGGCAACCTCGCGCGCACGCCAAATCGAAAAAATCAAGATTGAAGACATCAAAGCTTCCAGCCGTCAGAGCCCGTACATCAAGTTTGAGCAGCTTCAAAAGCTGCATCGCCAAGCGGTGACCCTCATCGAACTGAGCAAGGGTTATGATGGCAAAGCCTTGTTCCATAACTTCAATTTACAGGTCGAAGCCGGTGAGCGCGTTGCTATTATCGGCCCCAATGGTGCGGGCAAAACCACCCTGTTACGCTGCCTGATGGGCGAAATTACCCCTGATGCCGGCGAAGTAAAATGGGCCGAGAGCGCCCAGATTGGCTATTACGCGCAAGATCACGCCAGTGATTTCGCCGAGGACATGACACTCTTCGACTGGATAGCGCAATGGACCAAAGGCGATGACCAAGCCGTGCGCTCCACCCTAGGGCGTATGTTGTTTTCGCAGGATGACGTGAAAAAATTTGTTCGTGTGTTATCGGGCGGTGAGCAAGGGCGTATGCTGTTTGGCAAACTCACGCTGTTAAAATCCAATGTATTGGTGCTGGATGAGCCGACCAACCACATGGACATGGAATCGATAGAATCCTTAAATTTGGCACTGGAAAATTATCCCGGCACTTTGCTGTTTGTCAGCCATGACCGCGAATTTGTCTCGTCACTGGCGACACGTATTATCGAGTTTACACCCCAAGGACTGGTGGACTTTAGCGGCAATTATGAGGATTATTTGCGTAGTCAGGCTCCGCGCTAGTCTTGAGCCTCACCTGCATACCATGAATGCAGTTCAACGAATACAGAGAATGTCAGGAGTCAACCATGGCCAAGAACCCCTTGCAAGATCAGCTACTGAAGGCCGGTCTGGTCAAACAGAAAGACGTTAACAAGGTCAACAAACAGCAAGACCATCAGGCCCGCGTAAGCCCGGTCTCGGCGCCTAAAGAAGCGACCTTGCTGGCGCAACAGGCGCAAGCCGAAAAACTGGCCCGTGATCGCGCACTGGCCGAGCAGGCCAAAGAGGCCTTGCGTTTAAAAGAAATCAACGCGCGCATCCGGCAGATTATTTTGCACAGTCGCATCACAAGGGATGCGGGCGAAACGGCTTACCATTTCACTGATAACACAACAATCAAGAAAATCTTCGTCACACCACTTCTTGCTGAACAACTCAGCCGTGGTCAACTGGCCATTGTGATGCTCGATCAAAAATACGAACTGGTGCCACTTAAAGTGGCTGAAAAAATCAGGGAACTCGATGCCACCGTGCTGATTGCGCTCCATGTGCCCGAGAAAAAACCCGTTGCTGAAGACGATCCCTATGCCGACTACCAGATTCCTGATGATCTGATGTGGTAAAACGTGTTTAAACCGCACAGGACAGCGGTCAGCGGAATCCATCCATGAGCACAATCCATTCCGAGCACAAGCCTAACCCCATACCATCGGCCCGAGCATGAAGCATGACCGATCTTCTTGAACCTCAGCCATTTTCAACCTACCCCACGCCGCTGGAACAGGTGAATTATCAGCGTTTTTCCACGGCCGGTGAAATCCATGCGTATCTGAAAACGCTGGCTGCCACGAGCTCTGCGGCGCACTACGAGCGCTGGGGTTCTTCGGTGTTAGGCCAACCTGTGGCCGCACTGCGACTGTGTGCGACCGATGCGCTGCCGGCCAATCAGCGTCTGCGTGTTATGTTGGTGGGCTGTCATCACGGTGCATCCGAAGCGGCTGGCGGCGAAGCCCTCATACAGCTGGCGCGGCAATTACTTCATGAAGATCTGCAACCCTTGCTGAAACAGCTTGAAATCTATCTGCTGCCCGATGCAAATCCAGATGGCCGCGACGCCGATTCGAGTAAAAACGCCAATAAGGTCAATTTGAATCGGGACTATGTGCTCTTGTCGCAACCCGAAAGTTACGCCCTGGACCAGGCACTGAATCGCATCCGTCCGCATGTGGTGCTTGATGCGCACGAATCCGCTGCGCTCAAACGCAAAACGCTGGCCGTGGAAGGTTACATGACGGAGTTTCAGGCGCAGATTGACTATGCCAACAATCCGGCTATTCCCCTGCACACCCAGAATTTTTGTGAACGTGTCATCCTCAATCCGCTTCTGGAACGTATTACAGACAAGGGCCTGCAGGCGCAGCGTTATATTCGCGAAATTTCGTCCGTGTCACAAGCGTTGACCTACGGCGGCGTGACGGCGCATATTTTTCGCAACAAGGCCGGTGTGTGTGGTGCGCTTTCATTTCTGCTTGAAACGCGTATGGATCCAAAATACGGCGTTTATGCGAGTTTTCGTAACATTCATGTCCGGCTCAGCAAACAAATGCTGTGTATCCGTGAGTTTCTGACCCTGCTGAACGAGCAGAAACAGGCGATACTGAACGAGTTTGATATGGTAAGTCAGCTTATGCCCGGCGATGTGTGCGCGCTGAATGTCGACTATGTTGAGCACCCGCACGAACCCGTTTCACGTTTGCCCATGCGCCGTATCGATAGCCAGGAATTGGTCGACATTGAGTTCATCAACCATCGTCACACCATTCAACACACCCTGATCACACGACCCCATGCGTATATCATTACCCAACATATTGAGCGCATCAGCGCCGTACTTGTGCGCAATGCGCTTGATTTCGAAATCATTCAGACAGAAACAATCATAAATGCGATAGCACTGCGCGTCCCTGGCATCCCTCAAACGGACGCTTTCAGCGTGCAAATGATCCCGACACGTTTACAGGTGTTACCCGGTTTTCTGCGTGTGCCGCTTGCCCAAGCCAGAGGAAATCTTGTGCCACAATTACTCGAACCGCAATCGAGCAGCAGCCTGTTTCAGCACGCGAGTTTTCGCACCGTGCTTGTTGATCAGGTATCGGCTTTCATATACCGTTGCCCGGCCTGACGCTCGGCGCAATCTACGCTTAAACTTGTATTCAGGGCTCTGAATCAATCCAAAAACGAAGGAAAACCTTCATGTTTAACTCTTTTTTTAGCCGTCACCGATTACGTTTTTTGTTGGGCGTGAGTTGTCTGGCAACATCACTGACGGTACGTGCCCTGCCACCGATTCCGCTTGAGGCGCAACAGTACACGCGCATCAGCCGTTCCGCCGAACTCAGTGAGTACATGCATGTTCTGGCGGCCAATAATCCACAGGTGCGCCTTGAAGTACTCGGGCACAGCGTACAAGGCAGAGCGATCGAAGCCCTGGTTTTTTCATCGCCCAAAAAAACGTCCTCCCAACGTTTAAAAATCCGGCCTTTAAAAATGATGTTGATTGGCTCTCAGCACGGTGCGTCGGAACCGGCCACCGGTGAGGCCATGATTGCCATTGCCCGTGATCTGTCCATTGGTGCGCTGCCTCATGTACTCGACAGTATCGAGGTGATGGTAATCCCCAATGCCAATCCGGATGGCCGTGATCTGGGGCGGCGTGCCAACGCCAACGGCGTGAACATCAATGTCGATTTTGTCACCATGACCCAGCCCGAAACACGGGCGCTCAAGGGCGCTTTGTTGGCGTTTCAACCCGATGTGATTCTGGATTCTCACGAATCGGCCGTGCTTAAACGCCAGTCACTCGGGCGAGAAGGTTATATGACCGATTTTAATGCCCAGTTCGAGAGCAGCAATCACCCCTCCACGCCCTCTGCCTTGCGCGAACTGGCCTACAATAAACTGCTGCCAGAGATTACCCGGCGTGTCTCGGCAGACAAGCTGCCTTCACATCGTTATATCGGCGAAATCGTCAGCATTAAACAAGCCATTGCCAACGGTGGCTTGACCTTAAAGAATTTTCGTAATACGGCGGGCATGAGCGGCGTGTTGTCCTTTCTGGTGGAAACAAAACTCGACAACAGCGATTACAGCTATCCCAGCTACCGCAATATCAAAGTGCGTCTTGAACGCCAGTTGATTTGTATACGGAACTTTATCCATGTCATGCAGGAAAATCAGGTTGAAATAGTAACGCAGCTTGACGCAGTACGTGCGGCACGAAACGCTGAAGCCATCACCCTCAAGGCACGTTATGTTACCGACCCCACACACCCCTATGAAAAAATTCCGATGCGGCGCATTGATACCCGTGCAATTGAAATGCTGACCTTTGCTGATCACCGTCGTGTCGAAACCGCTGGAGTGATGCCTCTGCCGCGCACGCTGGTAATCACCGAATATCTACCGGAAATGGCCCGTTTTCTTGATGCCCAGTTTATTCGTTATGAGACCGTACAAAACACAAAAACGGTCACAGCAACACTTAATCACTATGCCTGGGGTAAAAACATGCTCGACGGGGCCACGCTGCTGGCATCAAAAACGCAGCAAGTCCAGTTAAAACCCGGCGCGCTGCTGGTGGATTTATCCCAGCCACAGGGGCGTATGGCGATGCTGCTGCTCGACCCACGATCAAACAGTACGGTGTTTATGTACCCTGAATACAAAACGATGTTTGATAAGGCCAAAACTTTTTTTGTTTATCTGGTGATGTAGACAAGCAACACAGCAGGGCTGCCCAGCCCTACTGCTCTTTCATGGTGTGCTTGCACGGTCTGAGCCGTGCCTTTTATTTTAATCAGATGTAGGCGATTTCAGACACATCGGCCATAAAATGCCGGTAATCGCAGGTGAGCTCTTCACCGGGCTGGATATCGCGTGTTGCCCAGCCTTCATAAATCACCGAAAAATCCACACTCGGTTCACGCGAGTGATTCATGTATTTGCCCATGGTAGTTTCGTAATAAAAATCGCCACCCAATTCGGGCTCGTACATGTGCACTTCAATTTCCTGCTGACAGGAAGGCGGCAGTTTGGCAAATTCTTCCGGGGCGATGCGGATATCAAACACCGGGTGGAATGCCCACACCTTGGTGCCTTTGGCGATAAATACTTTGGCGAAAACGCCAAAACCCTGGATGTCACTTTTTTCAAGATAGGTTGGTACGATCAGCATGCTAGAGTCTCAGATTGGCCAATGATTTATTTGGTGCAAACGCTAATGGCAGACGCATTGGACGTCAAGCAAGTTTTATTCGTAGTGCGTCCACATCCGAATAACTTTGATGGCTTGCTCTTTTTCCAGCACGTGATATATCAAGCGGTGCAGGATAGTTACTTTTTATGCACACAGGCTTTGCACTGAACAATGTCCCGCTCAAACCCTTTTCAGGTTTGTTCATAGTAATGCGTTTTTTATTTTTTGGGCCAGTCGTGCCGATTCCTGGCGGCGAATATAAAAATTGCCATACAAGGAAGTGTTTAATCCAAGAAACCAAAGGCCCGGATAGTAAGGTGATGACGCATCGGCATAGAAGGTGGGGAAGCCTGACGCGTCTAACAAGTCAAGATCTCCCAGCAGCTTCTTCAACCCCAAACGGTAGCCGGTGGCGCAGATGATCGCATCCGGTTTTACGCTGTCGCCGTTGATAAGCTCGACGCTGTCTTCGCTTAACTGTTTTATTTCTGGTACAAGCACAAAGTCGCGGCGACGCAATGCAGCAACAAAGCCATCATCCAGGGACGGTACCATAAAATTTTTCCTGAATAATGCACCCGCTCCCTGTGTTGGTTCCGGCAAACCCAATGAGGGTAGGTCGTTGTAAAATAAACGACTCATCCACTTGATTGCTACATCAATCACAGACAAAGGAATAAACTGTAAACGGGAAAAAACAGGCTGTATGGGGCCAAGCAAAAACTTGGGCGCAATCCAGTTGCTATTGCGTATAGAAAACCAGGAAGGTGCTAAGTGTTCTTTTGCCAGATAATTACCGATATCAACACCCGAATTGCCTGCGCCGACCAAGAGCACGGATTTTCCCCGATAATCGGCTGCGTGCCGGAAACTGCCGCCATGAATCAATTCGCCTTTAAATTTTTCCCGACCGGGCCAGTCTGGAATATAGGGCACATGATCAGAACCCGTGCACACTACCACGTGTTTGCACTCAATCGTTCCTGTGTTGGTAGTGACTTGCCAGTGCCCCGTGCTTTTTTGGCTAATCGACTTGGCTGCCGTATTCCACTCAACAGGCAGGTCGAGAAATTTCACGTAATCTTCCATATACGCCACGTACTGATCACGAGTCGGATAGGTCGGATACGATTTGGGTAGCTTCAAACCAGGAATGTTCGAAATACTTTTATGTGTATTGAGCGAGAGCTGCGCATGGCGAGCTCGCCAAGACGATGCCACCTGTGAGGCTTCGTCAATAATACGAGGATGAATACCAACTTGTTTTAATTGATAAGCCAGCGCCAAACCTGCACTACCAGCACCTATTATTAATACATCGGACATATGTTTTTTTCCTGGAACCTGTTTGTGATCTTGATCAGGGGGTACAGGTTCTTATTGGATTTTAGTGTGGATAATATTATGCCAATGTATGATTGTGACATAACACCGCAGGGCCTACAGAAACCAATCCTGAAACTCTCGGGCCTGCCCGAAAACTATTCACCCAAATAAGCTTTTCTCACGCGTTCATCCTGCTGCAAGGATTTGGAATCCCCTGTGAGGGTGATCTGTCCACTTTCCATCACATAGGCGCGTTGACTGATTTGCAAGGCCAGATGGGCATTTTGTTCCACCAGTAAAATGGCCACACCGTTTTTTGCAATCGTTTGAATGGTGGCAACGATTTGTTCCACCAGCATGGGCGCCAGTCCCATGGACGGCTCATCAAGCAAAAGCATTTTTGGCTGGCTCATCATGGCCCGTCCAATCGCTACCATTTGTTGTTCGCCACCGGACAAGGTGCCGGCCATTTGTTTTCTGCGTTCAGCAAGACGTGGAAATAACGTGTAAATCTGTTCAATGTCGGTCTGAAGTGTGCCGTCTTTTTTACGGGTGTAGGCACCCATTTCAAGATTTTCGAGTACCGTGAGCCGACTGAAAATGCCACGGCCTTCAGGCACCAGCGCCAAACCACGCTGCACTCGCTGATGCGGCGGCACCTGTGTGAGTTCTTGACCGAACAGTGACACTTGGCCACGTGTGGGTCGAATGAGGCCGGCGAGGCAATTTAACGTGGTGGTTTTTCCGGCACCGTTGGCGCCGATCAAGGCAATCAATTCGCCGGCATCCACATGTAGACTGATACCCTGCACCGCGCGAATGCCGCCATAGGCGATTTCAAGTTCGTTCACATCAAGCACTTTCATGCGCAGGATGTCCCTAAATAAGCCGCTACCACCGCCGGGTCAGACTGCAGGTCAGCGGGCAAGCCTTCGGCAATTTTCTGGCCAAAATTCAGTACCGCCACTTTGGTACACAGGCCCATAACCAGCTTCACGTCGTGCTCAATTAATAAAATGGACACCCCGTCGGCATGTATTTTTTGCATTAACGCGCGCAAGTCCATGCGTTCAGACGGGTTCATGCCTGCGGCGGGTTCATCTAAGGCCAGTAATTTGGGCTCGGTTGCCAGGGCACGTGCAATTTCCAGCCGCCGTTGTTCACCGTACGACAGTTCGTTGGCTTTTTTATTGGCGCGCAGTTCAAGCCCTACGTAAGTTAACAGTGCCAGGGCGCGGGTTTTGATTTCGGCTTCTTCTTTTTGCACCGAGGCCGGCCTGATGATAGCACCGAAGACGCCCGCCTTTGATTGACTGTGACGTGCCACCATGACATTTTCGAGCGCCGTCATATGGCCAAACAAGCGGATATTTTGAAAGGTACGTGCAATACCGGCCCGCACAATGACGTGGGGTTTGCTGTTTAAAATGGCCTGACCATCGAACGCAATTGAACCGCTTTCGGCCTGATACAGCCCCGTGAGCACATTAAACAAGGTGGTTTTCCCGGCGCCATTAGGGCCAATCAGGCCGTAAATGGCACCGGCAGGAATACTGATGCCTACATTGTGCAGCGCTTTTACACCACCAAAACGTTTGCACAGGGCCTGCGCATTCAGCAAGGAATCACTCATGCACATCCAGTTCCTGCTTGCGTCGTTTTGAGGGCCAAATTCCGGCGGGTCTAAGCAGCATGACAAGAATTAACGCCAGCCCGAACAACACCATACGAAAATTTTCCGGGTCCACCACCACACGGCCAAAGATCTGGTATTGCAGCGGTGTAATGCCTTCGCGCAAAAGTTCAGGGGTGATGGTTAACAGCACGGCGCCTAAAATTACGCCCGGAATATGGCCCATTCCCCCTAATACCACCATGCACAGCACCATGACCGATTCCATCAGCGTAAAACTTTCAGGGCTGACAAATCCCTGAAAACCGGCAAACAATCCGCCCGCCACACCACCAAAACTGGCGCCCATGGCAAAGGCCAGCAGTTTAATATTACGTGTATTGATGCCCATGGCCTGCGCGGCTATTTCGTCTTCACGAATGGCCACCCAGGCCCGGCCTATGCGCGAATTTTCCAGGCGAACACAGATAAAAATCACCGCCAGCAAGGCCAGCAGAAACAGATAATAATAGGCAAACACACCACCAAAGTGCGTGCCGAATAAATCAAAGCCCTGATTTAATGAGTGCCCGGCCATGCTCACAGGATCAATCAGATTAATCCCTTGCGGGCCATTGGTAACGTTAACGGGTCTATCCAGATTATTGAGGAATAAACGCACAATTTCGCCAAAACCCAAGGTCACAATGGCCAGATAATCACCACGTAACTTGAGCGTGGGTGCGCCCAGCAGCGCACCAAAAAAACAGGCTAATAGCGCACCCAGGGGTAAAATAATCCACACCGGTAAATGAAGGCCGAACTGCTCCGATGCCAGCAAGGCGTAGACATAAGCACCCACCGCATAAAACGCGATATACCCCAGATCAAGTAAACCGGCAAAACCCACAACAATATTCAGACCAAGTGCCAGCATCACATAAAGCAAGGCGAAATCGAGAATACGCACCCAGGCATTGCCGGCTGTAAATCCCACCAAAAAAGGCAAAAGTGCCAGCCCGACTGCAAGCGCGGCATAGCTGAGCCAGATACGGATCGGCACTGTTTTCATGGCCGATCAGCCACACGTTCACCCATCAGGCCTGAGGGTTTGAGCACCAGTACCAGAATCAAAACCAGAAAGGCAAACACATCCTGATAGTGGCTGCCCAGAAAGCCCCCGGTTAAATCACCAAGATAACCGGCACCGATACTTTCAATTAAGCCTAACAACAGGCCGCCCATCACGGCACCACCGAGGTTGCCAATGCCCCCTAAAACAGCAGCAGAAAAGGCTTTTAATCCCAAAACAAACCCCATGGTGGCGTGGGCCTGACCGTAATTGGCACTGACCATCACCCCCGCCACCGCACCCAAGGCCGAGCCTAAAATAAAGGTCATTGAAATAATTGAATTCACATTCACGCCCATGAGTTTGGCCGCATCGGGATTTTGCGCAACGGCACGCATCGCGGTGCCCAGACGGGTGCGCTGTATGAGCCACACCAAGGACAACATGATCAACGCCGCCAGAAAAATGATAACGATTTGTACATCTGTGATGGCCGCCCCGAAAAAATGATGGGGCATGGTGGGCAAAATAGCGGGAAAAGGTGCGTAGTTTTTGCCCCAAATAATCATCGCCATATTTTGCAAGACAATGGACACGCCAATGGCCGTAATCAAGGGCGACAATTTAGGCGCCTTGCGCAAGGGGCGATAAGCGATGCGTTCAATGCCATAACCCAGCAGCATGCTCACCGGAATTGCCAACGTTGTCGCCAGCACTACCAGCACTGGCGCGGGCAAACCCAGACTTGCACTCACCAGCAGGTTAAGCAAGGTGATGGTGGTCATGGCGCCAATCATTACAATTTCGCCGTGCGCGAAATTAATCAGCCCCAGGATGCCGTACACCATGGTGTAACCCAGCGCAATCAAGGCGTAGATACTGCCGATGATCAGCCCGTTCACGATTTGCTGAAAAAGAATCTCCACCCAGGGCTCCTGTTTACACATGCACGCATTAACACTGACCTTGAGCCAATCACCTAACGAAGTGGCTCAAGCTCAGTCAGGCAATTTTAATCACGGAGGGTTTTCAGCATTTTCCACTCACCCTTTTCAGCACGATACACGGTAATGCTGCCACCTTTTAAATCACCCTTATCGTCAAAGGCGATATTTGCCGTTATGCCTTCATGCTGGCTTGCGGCCAATTGTGCACCGTACACAGCAGGATCAATGGATTGTGCTTTTTGCATGGCCCCTATCAAGACATAGACGGCATCGTAACTGTAAGGCGAATACAATTGTATTTTACCGTACTTGGCCTGAAACTTTTCACTAAATGCCAAGCCACCGGGCATGTTCTCCAGCGGCACACCCGGTAAAGAAGCAATCACACCCTCGGCGGCCTCACCGGCCAGGCTTATAAATTCTGCGGTATGCGTCCCATCGCCACCCATAAACGGCACAGCCATGCCCAAGGTGCGCATTTGTTTTACCATGGGCGCGGCTTGCGCATCCATGCCGCCGTAAAACAGCAGATCGGCATTAAGGCCTTTGATTTTGGTTAAAATAGCCGTGAAATCGCTGGCCCTGTCGGAGGTAAATTCATGCCCGACAATCACGCCCCCCTGAGCCAGCACCGCTTGTTCAAACTCAGCCGCCAAACCCTGACCATAGGCGGTGCGATCATCAATAATGGCGATTTTTTTCGCCTGCATGTCTTGCACGGCGTAATTGCCCAGCACCTTACCCTGTTGTGCATCATTGGCCATGAGTCGAAACGCTGTTTTAAAGCCCTGCTGCGTGTATTTAACATTGGTGGCCGACGGCGAAATTTGCGGCACGCCGGCATCAAAATATATTTTTGAGGCTGGAATGGTGGTGCCGGAATTCATGTGACCAATCACGGCATGGACTTTTTCATCAACAAATTTTTGCGCCACCGTGGTCGCAACACGCGGATCGGCCTGATCATCTTCCGAGATCAGCTCAATGGTGGCTTTTTTGTCACCAATTAAAATTCCTTTGGCATTTAATTCATCAATGGCCAGCCGCACACCATTCTCGTTGTCTTTGCCCAAATGCGCCTGAGGGCCGGTTAAAGGGGCCGAATGCGCGATTTTAATCACCAAGGCATCCGCTGTGGCGGCCTGCGGTTTTTTTTCTTTGCTGTCGTTGCAGCCGGCCATCAGAACAAGCGAAAGAGCCAATGCCAAGGGCTTTAACACGCGGGTAGTTACTTCCATTTTTACCTTCCAGACAAGTTATTAAATTAATCGCTGCAAAAGAATCAGACGCTTTAACGTTGCATCCATTGAAAGATGTATTTAGCAGGCTGTTAGCAGAGTGAAGAAGGCTACACAAAGAAATCAAAGCCTGTCAAACCGGACGCCCATCGTAAAACTGCTCACGCAAGCGAACTATTTCAAATAACGCGTTCGCATGGATTATGGCATGTTATGTTAATACTTTCTGGCAGAACAATCCCGCACAAAGGCATGCCGCCAGATTTGCCTCTTGTTCAGGGGTTAAATTAATGAGGACTCCAGTTCCATCTCGGAAAGAGTTTTCCCCGTTGTAATCTGAGGATGAACTAGCAGACATGCCATTGGGACTGAATGAATAAGTAGTCCCATTCGCATCAGTAGAAACATGGCCGAAAGATGAGCCGCCCCAGCCAACCGGGTGCCATATCGTGATTTCGGTACGAAGCCCTAACGGATCGATATAAAGCAAAGGATCAGCGTTCGCGTACAGATAAGTATTCAACCCCCCATCCAAGCCTATCGGATCAGATTGCGTATACCGCCCCGCCCCGTACCCGGATCATAATCCCGCATTAAGTTGTATGACAAGCCGGTTTCCGCGTCGTAATACTGTCCCGGAAACCGGAAGGGTTGCTGGATGGTGGCCACCGGAGTAAAAGCGGAGCGGAGTAAAATGGTCAGGTCTTTGATTTACCGGAGTAAAAGGGTCAGCACATAAAGGGTCAAGCACATAAAGCACATAAAGGGTCAGGTCTTTGATTTATGATTCTTAATAATTCCACTCACTGTTGAATAGTGCAATCCAAAGTGATCCCCCAGCGCCTTCAGGGTATATCCTCCACTCTGATAGGCTGCACATATCGCTGAATTTCGATCTGGATTTGAATTCTCGTAATAATACAGATCTTTTGGTGCCTGCCGTCTTTGGGAAGATGGAATTTCACTGAGCTCTTTTTTTTCATCTATCAGCGATTGCATTTCTTCGACAAACGCATCACCACCTAAAAACACCTGGTTTCGTAACGAAGTCCACGGTGAGATCTGATTTTTTCCCTCCGAAACAAACTTTTTGTATCTCTCAATTGCCAAAGACCGCCTTTTGCCAAAGCTGCTCAGCAGCCATTCCACACTCAAGCAATCGGAGGCGCCTTTGCCTTCTCCCAGCGTTGCTCGATAACTACTCCACGGCCAATCTTTAGCGGAACGCACCATGCCTGCACGTACAGGATTCAGCACAATATAACGTGACAGCTCCAGAAGGTAACTTTCTTTTTCTACCAGAATCGCTTTATATCGACCTTGAAAAACATGGCCTGCCCGTCCATGGGCGCGATTGAAGGTCTGCGTGTAAACACCATTGAGCTGGCGCATGCCTCTCGTCAGGTTTGCATCAGGCGTTTCGATCAGTAAATGATAATGATTGTTCATTAAACAGTAGGCATGACATACCCAGTTACAGGTTTTGCAGGTATCGTTAAGAATGGATAAAAACGCCTTTCTATCGGCATCGTTTTCATAGATATCTTCCCGGCGATCACCACGTGAAGTGACGTGATAAAGTGCGCCCGCAAATTCTAATCGCAAAGGTCTGGCCATAATTCACTTATTCTCAGAAATAAACTAGAGAACAGTTTAACAAGAAGGTTGTCATAAATCAAAGACCTGACCCTTAAATTTGACCCTTAAATTCCTCTTAAATTCCTCAAACAATCGGAGGCGCCTTTGCCTTCTCCAGCGTTGCTCGATAACTACTCCACGGCCAATCTTGACCCCATGACCTGGACCCCATGACGCATGTCGTTATAGTGACCAAGTTGCGCCATAATATTTTGCCAAAGGGTTGTTGTCGTAAGCGGATAGAGGGGCTTTGCTTTATGAGTCTTAATAATCCCATTCACGGTTCTATAGCGCAACCCAAAGAGATTCCCCTATATTTGCTCAGCCATAAAAACCTGACCGAATACGCCGTTCTGATCGAATTGTTTGACGAACTCTTTGCTAAAACCACCCGGCTCGCTTTTGAACCAGGCCATGTGTATCCCTGCTTCGTCCTGGATCACTGGATACCAGGTGTCGCGCAAGGCCGCATCTTCATCGCAGCGGTCGGCGATTGATTCGAGAAAATTCCATATCATTCGCGCATAGATAGCGTACTCACGCGCCTGCTCTGTCCGCAGCGGACTCGTCTGTATCAACCCCGGTTGTCTGAGATAGGGTTTATCCAGCGCCATTTTCAGCAGTTCGAGATACATGTTATCCAGCTCGGTGTAGTGGATGTTCTTTGCCGACTTTCTGAAGCTGTTTGCTGTATGCAGCAACGCCCATACAGCCACAACAGCACTGAGCCCGGTTGCCAAAGCGCTCATCGCATTGATCATGATCTCAGCGGTGATGCAAATACGGTTAACACAGAAGATACACTCCATCGCTACTCCCTCACCTCAACCAGCTTCACGGGGTCATCCACTGCATCAACCATCTGCTCGATGCGCGGATCGGCAGGCGACTGGCCATAAACCTGCTCATAAATGACGCGCAGCCAGTGAGCCAGATCGGCGCGCCTTATTACCGTATCACCGGCCGCGAGCAGCAGCATCAAGTCCATTTCCGGTGGCGCGGTGCCGGTATCGAGCGGCAGAAGGTATTTCAGGCGATCCACCCGCAGACAACCCAGCCGTTGGTAGAAAGTTTGACGCCGCTTGCGCAGTTGCCGATCCGGTGCTGCATCGCGGTCCGAATCCACCTCTAGCAGCAGGGTAATGCCACTGCGACTGGCCCGGACCAGATCAGCAGTGTGCTGAAAGAGCTTTGAACCGATTCCGCGGTTGCGGCAGGCGGCATCCACCGCCATATATTCGAGCAGGCAGAAATTGTCATATTCAGGTGCAAAAGTGACGCTATAACCAATAAGCCGGCCAAACTGCCGAAGCAGCACCAGCCGATAATCAGGACGCCTGACCAATGCCTGCATGGCCAACTTGGATTTTCTCTCCGACTTCGGCATCGACGCCAAGTAGAGCGCGAAAAACTCCTCAAACCCGCTGGTGTCATCCGGGGCGAGCCGCTGGTAACTCTCCTCCTTAGGTGGCTGGACATGACGACTCATTGCAATTGTGCCTCTATTGATTGGCAATTACTGGCTTTCGCTATCACGAAACGGCAGGGCAGGGCCATCCGGCGGCTCTGCCCACAGGCTGCCACGGCCAGCGCTTTCAGTGAATCCTTTGTTATGATATACCAAACACATAAATCGAAGACTCCGTAATTTTTTATCCACACCCCACTAAGCTGCAAATCACTCCCCGTTTACTTTTGCAAACACGCTCTGCAAATTACTGAAAATTTTTTACTAAACAATCCCTGCCGATTTAAGCCACTGTGAAAATTGGGCCAGTGACAGGGCGCCGGCTT
>Ga0209873_1000020_pt1 | contig 24262 bp, 19 predicted proteins | sample GWRWT2_30Apr14_FD_187186 | JGI IMG/M metagenome (GOLD analysis project Ga0209873, IMG submission 187186) | Sand microcosm microbial communities from a hyporheic zone in Columbia River, Washington, USA - GW-RW T2_30-Apr-14 (SPAdes) (version 2) | ecosystem: Engineered > Artificial ecosystem > Sand...
CCTGCGTATGTCGCCCCAACAAATGATGAGGATCATGGTAACGCGCGGCGAATAAGCGCAACCACTCGACTCCGGTATAGGGTTTCTGTTCTTTCAATAAATTGTTCAAGTTGATTCTCACTAAGCGCAGAAAATATAAACACGCATATGCACAATTAATTCCCTTGGCTCTGCGTGACATTTTAAAAATACACCTTAAACCCAAGATACCTGATTTGTTTTTATAACACGTCTTTATGCCTGACACCGACTTTATTCACGATAAAACTGGCGTCATTGACATGAATCAAGTCACGCTTTGCAAACTTCACTTTACAGTTAGATGAGAATTGCTCACAAAATTAAATTTATCGTGCGGTACATGCGCTGTCTGTTGGATTAAATTTTGCAGTCAATTTTTACATGAATACTTTTTTAAAAAAACAGTGAACGATTTTTCAAGTATTACATCAAGAAATGAACTATTGTCTATTGGCTTTACACGTGGCTTTACGCGACTTTTGTTCTGAAAAACCACAAGGCTCTGGATTCATTAAGTTGCAATATTTACATCCTCATACTATTAAATGTTCAGTTACAGCACCTTTAAACGCGTCCTGCGAGGACATTAGCCATGCCTATCATGCACTCTGCCAAGCAGCTGCCGTTAAACGAGATTCAAAACACCTTATCGCTGATACTGGCGGGCGGCGCAGGCACACGTTTGCGTGATCTGACACGTTGGCACGCTAAACCCGCCGTTCCATTTGGCGGCAAATATCGCACCATCGACTTCGCTTTATCGAATTGCATTAATTCCGGTCTAAGAAAAATCCACATTCTAACGCAATATAAATCCCACTCACTGAACTTGCACGTACAAAAAGGCTGGGATTTTCTGCACCCCGAACTTGGAGAATTTATTGACTTGCTTCCGGCGCAACAACGGATCAAGGACGCTTGGTATAGCGGCACTGCAGATGCGGTGTTCCAGAATATCGATATTATTGAAGAGCAACAGTGTAAATATATTTTGATTCTCGCCGGCGATCATATCTATAAAATGGATTATCAAACCATGTTGACTCAGCACATTAACAGCGAAGCTGAGATGACGATTGGCTGTATTCAAACCTCGCTGGATGAAGCACGGCAGTTTGGCGTTATGACCATTGACAAGAATTACCGCGTACAAGCCTTTGCCGAAAAACCGGTTCAACCCGATGCATTACCCGATGATCCAGAACAAGCATTGATTTCGATGGGCATTTATATTTTCAATAAAGATTTTTTGATGTCGCAATTGAATGCGGACAATCGTAACAACCGATCCAGTCATGACTTCGGCAAAGACATTATTCCAAAAATAATTCGTGAACATCGAATTTTTGCCTTTCCCTTTGAAGAAGCCGATGGCAGTCAGGCCTACTGGCAAGATGTTGGAACGCTTGATGCCTATTATCAGGCCAACATTGATTTATTGTCGGTGACCCCACGGCTGAACATGTATGATGCAAAATGGCCCATCTGGACCTATCAGGAACAACTGCCTCCAGCAAAATTTGTGTTTAACGACGAAGATCGCCGGGGCATGGCGGTCGATTCGATGGTCTCGGCTGGATGCATTATATCTGGCGGACAAGTCGATCACTCACTGCTGTCCAACAATGTTCGTGTTAACAGTTACAGCGAAATTAAAGACTCCGTTATTTTGCCTAACGTTAACATTGGGCGTCACTGTATCATCAGAAACGCTATTATTGACAGCGACTGCGAAATTCCGGCGGGTACGCAAATTGGCGTTGACCTTGCGTCGGACATGGCCCACTATTATGTCTCCCCTAATGGCATAGTGCTTGTTTCAAAAGAAATGCTAAGGCAGGACGCCGCACATCATGTCGCCTAAACCAAAAATTGCCCAGCCCACCAAGGTTGTCTTGTGCTGGCATATGCATCAGCCTTATTACCGCGAGCAAATAAGCGGTCAATACCAGCTGCCTTGGACCTATTTGCATGCCATCAAAGACTACATTGACATGGCAAATATCATTGAGTCCATTCCGCATGCACGTGCTGTCGTTAATTTCTGCCCAACGCTTCTTGAACAAATTGATGATTATCGCCTGCAAATCCAGCATTTTTTTGAAAATCGCCAACCGCTGAATGACCCGCTGCTGGCACAACTAGTGGCTGTTAATATTCCAGGCCATGACGACGATAAAAAACTCCTGATACAGTCCTGTTTGCGCGCCAACGAAAAACGTTTAATTGCCAGCTACGCGCCTTATATGGAGCTGGCAACACTGGCCAGAGAAGCACTGAAGTCCGACATTGTGCTGAACTGTTTGAACGAACGTTTTTTCTTTGATTTAGTCAGCTGGTATCACTTGGCATGGCTGGGCGAAACGGTAAAAATCAGCAACCCTATCGCCCAAACACTCTTGACCAAAGGTCACAATTTTTCCTTTCAGGATCGTTTGCAATTACTTGAAGTCATCGGCCATATTTTTAATAGTCTCATACCAAAATATCGTAAACTGGCCGAATTGGGGCAGATTGAACTCAGTGTCACGCCCTACAGCCACCCTATTATGCCGCTTATGCTCGATATGCAATCCGCGCATGAAGCCTTGCCCAATGCGATTTTGCCTGCGCATACGTATCCGGGCGGACAAGAGCGCGTGCAATGGCAGCTCTCCCATGCCAAAAAAGTGTTCATGGATTTTTTCGGTTTCGAAGCCAAAGGTTGCTGGCCCTCTGAAGGTGCCGTAAGTATCGACACACTGCATCTGATTGAAGCGGCCGGTTTCTCCTGGACCGCCAGTGGCGGGTCCGTTCTCAACAACAGTTTACGCCTCAGCGAGGCCCTTCAGGGTGACTGCATCCATCGCCCTTATCATATATCCAACAGTAATTTGTTTTGTTTTTTTCGCGATGACAATCTTTCAGACTTGATTGGTTTTAATTATTCCAGCTGGCATGCTGACGATGCCGTGAATAATTTTATCCATCATTTGACCAACATCAGCGAAGCCTGCAAGGAAGATGGCAACCGGGTGATTGCCATTATTCTGGATGGCGAAAACTGCTGGGAATATTACAGCCATAATGGTTACTACTTTCTAAAGGCGCTTTATGCGGCTATCGCCGAGCACCCCAGCTTTGACCTCACCACTTTTCAAGACGCCATTCAACAAGGCGCGCAGTCCCGGCATCTTCTGCGTTTAGTCGCGGGCAGCTGGGTGCATGGCACTTTTTCCACTTGGGTAGGCCAGCCCGCCAAAAATCAGGTATGGGAACTCCTTATTGAAGCTAAAAACCACTACGACCGGGTAATAAAAGAAAACAAACTCCCGGATGCCCTCAAGGAACGCGCCCAGCAACAGTTAGCCATTTGCGAGGCCTCCGACTGGAGTTGGTGGTGTGGTGATTATAATGCCGAGGACTCGGTACGTCTTTTCGATAATCTCTACCGCACCCAGCTTAAAACGCTTTACCACATTCTGGGTGAAACACCCCCGGCACAATTAGACCAACGTATTGCGTGGGGCAGCAAAGACGCGCCTGAGAACGCAGGCACCATGCGCCGGGCCAATGAAAATTAACATGCAGACCGCTCTCAAAAAACGTGCGTCCGGTGTTCTGTTACATATAAGCTCCTTGCCCGGTCCGGGTATCCAGGGCAATTTTAACCAAGACGCCTATCGCTTTATCGACTTCCTCTGCGCCAGCGGGTTTTCCTATTGGCAAATACTGCCCACCGGGCCCACGGACAACAGCTTTTCACCCTATCAAAGCAGCTCTGCCTTTGCGGGCAACAGTTTATTTATCTCACTGGAAAAAGTCGCCGATATGGGGCTGCTCAACCCAGATCAAAGCACTGCAACATCCAGAACTACACATCATCGGTGTTTGAAACAGGCCTTCTCCAACTTTACACATGCACAATACGATATATGGCACGCTGAATTTCAGCTCTTCTGTCAGCAGGAACAGCATTGGCTTAGGGCCTACGCCACGTTCAGCGCTTTTAAGCAACACTTCGATGGCGCACCTTGGTACGAATGGCCCGAGGCTCTGCGCACAAGAGACCCGCTTGCACTTGATGCTTTAAGTGCCCAGATAAAAAACGAGATTGATTTTTTTTGTTTTGAACAGTGGCTGTATGACAGACAATGGACGGAATTAAATGCTTACGCCCGCAGTCAAGGCGTGGCGTTGATTGGCGACATGGCTATTTTTGTTGCCCATGACAGTGCCGACGTCTGGCAACAACCCGCATTATTCCAATTAAACAAGCACGGCCAATTACTCGCTGTTGCCGGCGTTCCACCTGATTATTTTTCGGCTGAGGGGCAACGTTGGGGTAATCCTCTGTATGCCTGGGAACGCATGTTGGCCGATGATTTTCACTGGTGGGTCCAACGTATTAATCATCTGCTGCGATACGTACCCCTGATACGTATTGATCATTTCAGAGGCTTTGAAGCGTGCTGGGAAATACCAGCACAAGAGTCCACCGCCATACACGGTCACTGGCACAAATCACCCGGTAAAAAACTGTTTAAGCGACTGGCCAAAGACCATGTCTGCTTGCCTATTATTGCGGAAGACCTGGGTCTGATTACGCCTGAAGTCATTACCTTGCGAGATGCCTTCAAATTGCCTGGCATGAAAGTACTCCAGTTTGCCTTTGATTCGGACAACCACAACCCCTATTTGCCGCATAACCACGTGCAGAACTGTGTTGTTTATACCGGCACCCACGACAACAACACCAGTCTGGGCTGGTATAACGCTTTATCGCCCCACGAAAAAGAACGGGTCAACGACTACTTGGGCCACCCGAAGGACGCCATGCCTTGGCCACTTATTCACTGCGCATTGGCCTCTGTCGCTCAACTGGCCATTATGCCCTTTCAGGACCTGCTGAGCCTGGATGCCACTCACCGAATGAACACACCCGGCACCTGCGAAGGCAATTGGCACTGGCGTTTTGACTGGGAACAACTGGCCCCAAACTTAAGCACACGATGCCGGCAGCTGAACAATCTCTATGGTCGCCAATAAGGCATACTGATCACAACCCTCGCTGTATCCACTTATATTTGGCGCTTACCAGAACCGGACGCGGCCGAAAACCTGGGTTCAAGGCCTGATCATGAAGAGCAAATACAATAACTAAAAAAGCAGCTCAGGTATTTTGTAAATAGCGTGTTAATGCCAGTTGCGCACTGGCATCATGATAAGAAACCTTGACCAGCTCAAGGCTGGCGCAGATCACTTCCAATGCGCCCGCAGGGGTAGACATAAAAAAATGCAGCGAATCCTGAGCGTTAATTTCAAGCGAGTTTTCAAGCAAAAACAGTCCTTTTTGTTCACACAAACCCTTTTCGTCATAGGTGAAACAGCCGTAGGGCTGCACAAGATCCAAGACCACCGCGCCCACTGTCGACGTACGAAAACACACAATAGCGTGCGTTCTCGGTACGGAATGAAAATCCCGCTGCGTTTCATAACACAAGTAATGTGCCGCGCCGCTTTCATCCAGAATGGCATTATAAAGAAAACAATAATCAGATGTTTGCTCGCTGACGATGTCAGGCAAGGGTGCCGGAACATAAAACGTTTCTGCAACCATCACAACACCCTCACGCTACGGTCTGAAAAATTTAACACGTGCCATTAAAATCGACGTCACCCGTTTATGAATCTGCGCGCATGCGCGTCAGCCTGTCGTAGGTACTTTCGGCCTCAGACATCACACGTTGGATAATGTCGTCGCAGGAAAGGATGTCATGAATCAGACCTTGTACCTGACCACTTAAATGCACACCCTGCTCCAGGTCACCTTCTTTGATTGCTTTCATCAACGATTGGAAGGCATTCATGGCGTGCCCGGCTAATTGATCACGTGGTAACGCCTCGCCCTCGGCAATCACCCGCTCCGAACCAGGGGACTTCATGACCCGGCAATAGATGCCATCAAAACGATCAGAATAAATCGTGTCGGTGCTTTGTTTTTGAACAATGGCCTCTTTGGTTAATTGATGAATGGGGCTCTCTTTTGAGGCCGCAAAACGTGTGCCCATGGCGATGGCTTCTGCACCCAATGACAAGGCCGCCAACAAACCATGCCCATCAGCAAAACCACCGGTGGCCACCACCGGAATAGTCACTTGTGCAAGCAATTGAGGAATCAGCACCAGCGAAGTAACGGCTCCGCCATGCGCAGCCGCTTCATGCCCCGTCACCAGCAACGCATCGGCACCACTTTTTTGCGCAGCAAGCGCGTGCTTTTCGTTGATAACCGTCGCAATAACTTTGCCGCCATACGCATGAATTTTTTCCGTCAGCCAATCACCCTTACCCAAGGAATAGTTAACCACCGGCACTTCATACTCAGCCACCACGTCAGCGTTCTGCCGTACGGTGGGGTAAAGTAAAGTCAAACCTGCACCAAAGGGTTTGTCGGTCAGGGATTTTACTTTTTCAATGGCTTCGCGGGTTTCCGATGGCAGGCGATGGCCACAGGCTAAAATACCCAAGCCACCGGCATTGCTTACTGCTGCCACCAGTTCCGGATCCGACACCCAGCTCATGCCCGGCAATATAATCGGATATTTAATACCAAACAGACTCGTTATTTTTGTTTTCATCGTATTTTTTAAATCCACATGAAGGGTGATAAAACAAACTCATCGACGATTAAGCAATAAAGGCCGGTCACGGTCTCTGACGCCAATCAAATAAAGAATACCGTCCAGACCCAAGGTTGAAATCGAATGTTGCGCCGTTTCTTTCACCAAGGGTTTGGCGCGAAAGGCAATACCCAATCCGGCGATGCTGAGCATTTGCAGATCGTTAGCACCATCACCCACAGCGATTACCTGTTCCAGACTGACATTTTCTCGGGCAGCTATTTCACGCACGATGTCCGCTTTGCGGCCGGCATCCACCACCTGTCCGACCACCTGCCCCGTGACCCGCCCGTTTTTAATTTCCAGCTCATTGGCATAGACGTAATCAATGCCCAGTTTCTGTTGTAAATAGTGGCCAAAATAATTAAACCCGCCCGAGACTATTGCAGTTTTGTAACCCAGGGTTTTTAGAATTTGAATCAGCTGCTCCGCACCTTCATTGAGTCGCAAGGTGGCCGCCACCTCCTCCATAACGGACTCAGGCAAACCCTGCAACAAAGCCACACGCTGGGTAAAACTGTGTTTAAAATCAAGTTCACCCTGCATCGCACGCTCAGTAATCGCCGATACTTGCTCGCCCACCCCGGCCCTGTGTGCCAGTTCATCAATGACTTCGGCATCAATCAAGGTGGAATCCATATCAAACACAACCAGACGACGATTGCGGCGAAAGGCGTTATCTTGCTGAAAGGCGATATCGATATCCATTTCATTGGCAATACGCAGAAACTGCGCACGTAATCCGGCAAATCCTTCCACGGTGCCCCGCACCGACAACTCGACGCTCGACATGGTGTGTCCGGCGAGCTGCTCTTCAAGCTCAACGCGTCCCGACAAACGCGTAATATTATCCACCACCATATTGGCCGAATCGATCACAGCCATGACGGTGGCAATCTGCAAAGCAGTCAGTTTTCTGGCCAGAAGTGTAACGATGTAACGGTTATTGCCCTGCAAACCCACCCATTCGTCATACTTGGTCCGACTGATCGGCGTATACCAAAGTTTGACCAATTTTTCTTTGCCAAGAAGATCCAGCGCATTTAACAGGGGGCGCGGCGGTGTAGACGAGGGAATTTCAATCAAGACTCCTAAGGTCAAGGCCTCATGAATGACCGCCTGGCCAATATCCAGCACATTCACCTGATGCTGGCCCAGCAAAGAAAGAATTTCCCGGGTCAAATGCCCTTCATTCTGCCCAGCCACTTGTAACAGATATATTTCACTCACACGCAAGTGCCCCAAAAACGTAGCAAGCTGCTATTATACTGAGTCACTTGCGATTCAGAATAGGTATATAGAAAATCGTCTACTATGGTACAAATAAATAAAGTACAAAGGTACAAACAAATAAAGCACAGGCACAGAGAACTCCTGCAAACGTCTTAATTCGGAATATCAATCCATCACATGAATGACACTATGACGCCCGTAAAAACGTCTCGCTTCACTTTCCTGCAACAATGGAATCCCACGCACCTGCCCGTCGCCCACAAAATTGCACTGAGTTTTGTCCTGCTCACTTCACTGATACTCGGGGTGTTATGGACCAGCATCTATCATACGCTCAGTGACTTGCTCGAAAGCCAGACCAAAACGCTCGGCAACGCCATTGCCACCCAATCAGCACGCTCTGCAGCAGAGTTATTACTTGCCGAAGATTTACTCAGTCTCAATGTCATCGCCACCAAACTGGCAGAGGACGATAACATCGACTTTGCGCTCTTTTTTAATGCCAAAGGTGAAGTGCTTGCCGCATCACCGAATATTCCTATCAGCAAACAAAAATTAATTTCCCTGCAAAATAACGATGTAAAAAATCAAACCACCTATTTTGTAGAACCGATTATTTTCCAGGATTTAATCGTAGGTTACGCGCAAATCAGTCTTAACAAAGATGCAATTACCCGCACCTTTAAACAAACCCTCGCGGGCATGACAATAGCCACCTTTGCCGCGTTTATGCTTGCTATTATTTTATCGATCCTTGTCAGCAGAAATATCACGCGCCCACTGAAGCAACTTATTGCTGCCACAGACAGCATTGCGGGCGGAAATTTTGATACACGCATTCCGAATGAACGCAGCGATGAAATAGGTCAACTGATTCGTCATTTCAACTCCATGGCCGTCGGGCTCAAAGAACGCGAGCAAATCACCAGCTCGTTCAGTCAATATGTCACACCCAATATAGCCACCAACATTCTGGCCAATCCTGAGCAACCGCGCGTTCCAAGCAAACACATCAACGCCAGTGTCTTATTTATCGACATTGCCGGCTTCACGGCCATGTGCGAGAAAATGCCACCGCAGGAAGTCGAACACTTGCTCAACGACTACTACACCCTCATCGTTAAAGCCAGCCGCCTGTACAATGGTACGGTAGATAAATACATGGGGGATGGGGCAATGATCCTCTTCGGCGAAGCAGAAAATGACCCCAGTCATGGCATGCACGCCATCTGCTGTGCGCTGCTTTTGATGCGACTGGTTGATCAGCTCAACATCTCTAATGAACGCAGCCGCTATAATTCTGCCGTTATTAAGTTTAAAATCGGCATCCATTGTGGCGGCATGCTGGCCGGCACGGTTGGATCAAACGGTTATCTGCAATACACGGTCGTCGGCAACACGGTTAATATTGCCTCGCGTCTGTGTGGCGCTGCCGAAGCCGAAGAAATTATTATCAGCGAAGACGTTAATCGTGAAGTAGAAAATACGCCAGAAAACCCGTCTGAGCGTAAATTAGTCCTGGCTCCGCCAAAAATGCTATCGCTCAAGGGAAAATCCCGACCACTTCGAACATTTGTAGTCACTGATGTAGGTTCAAAATTCCGTGTCCTTATTGAAAAACAGGCTTTGGCTTTACTTAACAGCTCGGTCGACATTACGCAGGAAAATTAAACGCCCCCGCTTCTGTCTGCTTTGTTTTTGTATTTTCATACAGGCGTGCGCAACGCAGGCGCCCTCGCCTGCACGCGTCAATGACCTGGCAACACCCTCGTATGCAGCCCAAACGAACTACTCCGTTAATCAAGCGATCGGCGAAGCGCAGCGTTTATCCCAAACCAGGCAATTTGCTAATGCTGAAAATATTATTAGCAAGACACTCAGCGCCTATCCCAACGATCGTCAGCTTCTGGCCGCGCAAAAAACCTATCACGATCTCAATGCCCGTGAAATAAAAACGCTTGAACTTGAGGCGCTCATCAAACGCTCACTTTGGTTAAAAAGCGAATTGCGCGTGCAAGAAACCGTTCTGATTAATACCCCTTCCATGCTTAAAAAATGGCGCATCAACGGCCTTAAAGAAGAACAAGCCCAGATAAATAGCGCGCTTTTATACTGTGCCCAAAAATACCTATCAAAAGGCGTGTCCGAACAGGCATCCCAATGCCTCAATGCCATCAATACGAATGTGCTGTCTCGTGAGGAATTACAACAATTCCAGACACTCAGAAATACGCTCAATCAACAATCACAAAAAACAGCACGTCTGGCACGCGAAGCGCTTGTTAGTTCTGCGTCAGAACAAGTCACCGCCGCAACCGAAACCCATATCCAGGCACAAGCCCTCGCTTTAAAGGAACAGTTAAAAAACCTTGAAGATGCCTTAAAGCAGAATGATTACAAAGACGCACATGTCCTTGCTGAAAAGCTCAGAGAAACTAACAGCAAGGATAAAAAAGTTCAGCAATTGCTCGCACGTGCCGATAAACAGATTCGCCTGTACGCTGAACGTTTGTCATTGGAAGCCGATCAGTTCTACTTACAGGAAAAAGTAGCTGAGGCCGATGCGCTCTGGCTACAACTTATGGAACTCTATCCAAACAATCCCGCGTATCGTCAGAATCATGAACGTGCAGAAAAAATTCTGAAAAATATTGAGTCTATAAAACAAGACTCAATAGACGACAAGCCCTGATCAACAACGCGGTTCATGCTTGCGCTTCAGTCTATAGCAAGAAGAAACAGAGTAAAGAGCGCATAAAATGCGCTCTTTACTCTTAAAGCGCGTCTTTTCTCGCAACCGATAACTGGGATATCTTCTGAAAACCACGAGGCAGCTTACTGCCACGACGACCACGCTCGCCTTGATAATGCGACCACTCGTCCGGCGTTAGTGTCAGGTGACGTTTGCCGGCATAGATCACCAAGGCATCTTGTTCACGAAGACTGACACAGTCGAGCATAAGATCGCCGTTCTTATTGCGTCCGGCTACCCCGATGATTTTATTGCCCTTGCCCCGCGCCATTTGTGGTAATTCAGTCATAGGAAAGAGTAATAATCGGCCCTCATCACTGACAGCTGCAATCCAGCTATCGTCTTCATTGATTGCAACAGGCATCAAGGGTAGCGACTGTTCAGACAGATTTAGCACGGCCTTGCCGGCACGATTTTTGGTGATCAAATCATCACTGGTGGCAATAAATCCATAACCGGAATCGGCGGTGATCAACCAGCGCTGCTGATCATTTTCGGCGACCACAACAGCCAGAAAACGTGCGCCAGAATCCGGGTTCAGGCGGCCACTCAAGGGCTCACCCTGACCTCTGGCCGAAGGCAAACTGTGTGCGGGCAAGGTATAAAACCGTCCGCTACTGTCGAGAAACAAAACATTATGATGACTGCGACCCAAGGCTGACGCCAGATAGGCATCACCGGATTTGTAGCTCAGTGTAGTGGGGTCCACGTCATGGCCTTTGGCGGCACGCACCCAACCCTTTTCCGACAACACAATCATCACCGGTTCAGATGAAATCAGTTGGGTTTCATCCAGAGCCTTTGCTTCTGTGCGCAAGACAATAGGCGAGCGGCGTTCATCGCCATAGCTTTCAATATCGGCTTCAATTTCGGTGGCAATCAGTTTTTTCAGGCGGGCATTAGAGCCAAGCGTTTTTTCAAGCGTATCGCGTTCATTAGCTAACGCATCCTGTTCGCCCCGAATACGCATTTCTTCAAGTTTGGCCAGGTGCCTTAACTTCAGGTCAAGAATGGCATCGGCCTGAATCGAAGAGAGCGCAAAACGCTCCATTAACACGTTTTTTGGGTCGTCTTCATTGCGAATGATAGCAATGACTTCGTCAATATTAAGAAAAGCAATCAGCAAACCATCGAGCACATGTAAGCGTTCCAGCACCTTATCAAGACGGTATTGCAAGCGCCGCCGCAGGGTAATCATGCGGAATTCAAGCCACTCACTCAAAATACCGACCAGATTTTTCACCTGAGGCCGGCCGTCCAGACCGATCATATTCAGATTAACCCGATAACTGCGCTCAAGCTCGGTGGTGGCAAAAAGATGGTTCATCAGCGCTTCAATATCAATGCGGCTGGAACGCGGCACAATCACCAGACGGGTTGGATTCTCATGATCAGATTCATCGCGCAGATCAAGCACCATGGGTAATTTTTTTGCCTGCATCTGCTGTGCGATTTGCTCCAGCACCTTGGCGCCCGAGGTTTGATACGGCAGGGCTGTAATGACAATTTCGTCATCTTCTTTTTCATACACGGCCCGCATTTTGATGCTGCCACGGCCAGTGGCATACATCTGGATCATTTCGTGCCGAGGCGTAATAATTTCCGCTTCTGTCGGAAAATCGGGGCCCAGCACAAATTCACATAAATCATCTAACGACGCACCGGGATTGTTTAACAAATGCATCGTGGCCAAACCGATTTCACGCACATTATGCGAAGGAATATCGGTTGACATGCCCACGGCGATACCACTGGCACCATTCAATAAAATGGTCGGCAAACGTGCTGGCAAAAGCCGGGGCTCTTCCAGGGTGCCATCAAAATTGGCCTGCCAGTCAACGGTGCCTTCACCCAGTGAGCGCAATAATAAATCAGCAAACGCAGACAGCCGCGCTTCGGTGTAACGCATGGCAGCAAAGGACTTTGGATCATCCGGTGAACCCCAGTTACCCTGACCTTCGATCAAAGGATAACGGTAGGAAAAAGATTGCGCCATTAACACCATGGCTTCGTAACACGCGGAATCGCCATGCGGATGAAACTTACCCAGCACATCACCCACTGTGCGCGCCGATTTTTTGAATTTGGCGGAGGCCTTCAGCCCCAGTTCGGACATCGCATAAATAATGCGCCGTTGCACCGGTTTGAGACCATCACCAATATGCGGCAGGGCTCTGTCCAAAATGACATACATGGAATAATCGAGATAGGCTTTTTCCGTGTACTCTTTCAGGGAAACGTGTTCAATACTTGCAAGATCAGTCATAGTTTATCTTCGTTCAGGGGACTTAACTCACGCGCGCAGTCTGCACATCAAGATGTGACACCTATTCGGTGTAACTCAGCTAAAAATCAGACAGTGTGCAAACCAAAGCGCATTAACATACTCAAGGTAGCAAGGATAACATGACAGACAACACAGGGCTTGTTACGAGGGAAGCTGGATAATATTCCCTTTTTTATGCCGTTCTCTAGAGGGGCGCAGTTTAACCAAAAAACGAGGTGAGACATTCCACTTTTCACCTTGATCGGTCAATACGCAAACCGTCTTGGAATTAAACTTGACCAATGTGCCTGTAATCACGGTGCCGGTCGCCGGCTCAAAACACACCCGCTCACCCAAACGCCATTCGGATCCACCTTCCTGATGCTTAAGAATTTCCAACTGTTTTAATCGCTCAATAATACGGCGATTCAACTCAATAAGTTCTTTTTCAGACAAATGACTGATATCCATATACTCTACTACACTCTAAATTGCTTTTTTTATGAGATCGGTTATAACTATTTCCTGGGAATAGCGAATTTCCACAGGTCTTAATCTACACTTTACATTTGATCCTGATGTTATATACGCATGGGTACATAGTAGTACATTTTTCCAGCCTGATCGAAAAGCACCCCACATTATTCCCTTATGACAAGGATTCCACCTTCAGACCTATGCAGGGAAACGGCCTATCAGCCAAAAGCAAAAAATCTTCAGGCAGACTGCGCAGGTTAGGCATCCGTCTACTGCGACAGAGTATATTGTGGCTATTTTTCGTGATCGCTTCCGGGGCATTCGCCTCGTCAATCGATAAAGACAATACGCATGCGATTTCAATATCACCCAACCCCGAAAAGAGTCAATGCATTGCAGAACCCTTACCTGCCTGGCAAAAAAGAGCCTATCAATTGTCTGACACCCGGGATGCATGGAGCGGCCAGGTTGATCAATTTGCCAGAAACATGGATACTTTTTTTGCCGGTCCCAACAACCTTGCCCATATCAACGAAAGTTATGTCCGACTGACCCTGGGTGGACAATGGGGCGAAGGTGGGAACTATGTGGATGAAACCGATATAAAATTTCGCCTGGATTTACCGTCCACTGAAGAAAAATACAAGCTGGTCATTGAAAACAATCCAGAAGAACAGGAATCTCTCAGTGACAAGAACCGTCCCAGTCTTATTGGTAATCAAGCTGAAGTGGATTCAGTATCCGCATTTTTTCAACGCGTAAAAAAATTAGACACGCACTGGGATACTAAAGCACGTATTGGCATTAGGGGTGTTTTTGATCCCTTTGTGCGTTTTGATGCTGAACGTGATTGGACACTGGGTAATTCATGGAATGTCCCCTACCGCTTTCGCGTCGCCTACTTTCATTCGGGCGGTTACAAGGCTATTAATACACTGGCTTTGCAACGAAGCATCAATGACATGCTGCTGTTTGAAGGCAAAACGGATATTGCCTGGACGCAGGAACGTGACACGCTGGAGGCCGTACAAACACTCAATCTTCTGCAGCAACTTGGGCCCCAGAAAGGAGTGGTATACACATTCGGTGTTTTTGAAGAAAGCGCCTCCTATACCGTGGTCAACTCATATTTCTTGTCTGCCCATTACCGCCAGCTGATCTATAAAGACTGGCTTTACTTTAACATTATTCCTGAAGTGAACTATCCCAGAGAATTTAATTATGACGCACGAACATCACTAACGCTAAAACTGGAAGTGTTCTTTCGGCAGAAAATGCCCTGATGAGCGACAATAACAGAAGCCCCTCTAATCACTCTCACAAAGACATGAGCATGAACGAATCAAAAGTCTCCGACTTAAAACCCGACCCCGAAAAATTGCGTATCATCCAGCACGCGGCAGAAATTGACATGGCCTATACCGAGGCCAGTGGTTTCAAAAAGCTGGGCATTCATATGCGCCGTCAATTTCAACCCTACTACTTTATGCAAGCGCCTTTGTGGCGAACCGCCATTCGCTCCCTGAATAACAAAAACCGGGTAACACCCGACTTTTTCAGCATTGGGGCTGTGCGCTCAGGCACCACCCAACTTGCTGACTATATTATGCAGCACCCCTGCATGGTTTTGCCGCTGGCCAAGGAAATCGGCATGCGTGAAGCCCCATTGTCGCGGCTGCTTGAAGCACAGTTTCCTACGCGCAAACAAAAACAAGCCATTGAAGAAAAATATCAGCTCGCCCGAACTGCCTATTGTTCCCCGGTAGTTCCTTCACTGCTCTTTCCCTTGTTAGCACGAAATGTTAATGCTAATGGCAAGGTGGTGGTGATCATGCGCAATCCCATAGACAGAACTTTTTCTCACTGGCGCTGGGATCAGGTCTTTTTAAACAAACTGAAAAAAGACAAGTTATGGGCTGATTTTCCCGGTTTTGATGACTTGATTAAAATGGAACTCGACGCCAGCACCCAACATGCAACCACAGGCATCACCCTCGCGGGCGCCGGTTGCGGGGGCTATATTCAGCACAGTATTTATCTGCCTTTTTTAAAGTGTTTGTATCAGTGCTTCAAAAAAGAAAATATTCTGCTGATTAATGCTGATCACTTTTTTAGCGATTCAGTTAATGTCGCCAAATCAGTGTACCGTTTCTTTGAATTACCGGAGTACGAACCCGTGCCACCGCCTGTGGGCAATGCCGGCCCGCCCGGCGCCATGAGTGACGACACCCGCGCCGCCCTAAGCACATTCTTTGCACCGCTGAATCAGCAACTCTACGAATTTATTGGCGAAGATTATGGCTGGTATTAAAAGTCTGCTTATGGAGCATCAATTCAGACCATCGCTGACAGGATAAATCACATAGTCCTCATATCCGGTGATCACCCGCATATAACCCGATAATTGATGGTTAAGCGCCTGATCCCCGGTATCCAGAAGAATGGGCCGGCCATTTAGCATGTTGAGTTTATTTTTACTCGCAACCACCCAAATATGATCACGCCCAATAACACGTATCACGGCCGGGCTTAACTGTTGATTACCCCGACCAAACAGGTGCCCTTGCCCCCCGATCAAGGTAATAATCAACGTGGCCGTTTTCCCAACCGGCAGCACAGACAAGGCCGCCAGAATTTCCTGCTCGGTGGCATCCGCTTTAAACAGCTCGCCATTCAACACCAGATCAACACCCAGCAAGGTGCCTTTAATACCCATGGCCCGTTTGATAGCCTGCGTCGTTGTACCTGCGCCGATAATATAAAGACCGTGTTTATCCATGGAAGCCATGATGTCTGCGGCAATTTCATCAAGCACCAATGCTTCGCACTCAAGGCCGCCACACTTTACCTGTTGCAAATAGCGCACATCTGCAGGCACACGTAATTGACCGAAATACCGCGAACGCACCTTGCCCTGCCGGTAGGCCTCTTCGTCGATATCCCTCACTTCGGCATCAATCAACGATAACAAGGCACCCTGAATCAGGAGACTCACCAAACGACCCGCCGCTTGCGGTGAATTGGCATAAACGCCCGATTGCATCTTGACCCCGGCAGGCACACCCAGTACCACGGGCCCAAGCCCCACGGCGGCGTAAATATCCCGCGCGGTGCCATCCCCCCCTACAAACAGTAACAAATCAAGCCCATGTGCACATAAGGCTTTGGCGGCTGCCCGGGTATCATCCGCCGTGGTCGCAGTTAAGGGTACAACATCAGGCAAAAGGCGATTCGAAAAACCCAGGGCAGCGGCCAGATTGCCGCCCATAACACCGGCAACCGTTACAATCACCATCTGTGCTTTAAAAGGCTCAAGTAGTGTCAGGGCTTGCGCACAGCGCTCTTCTGCCATCGCAATAGCGCCTCGATCAAAGGCTGTTGCCACGGTGTCAGCACCATCACTGCCCTTCAGCGCCACCGATCCGCCCACACCGGCCAATGGATTAATAATTAAACCCAAACGAAACATAAGCATTGAACTCATAGAAAATCAGTCATTGGATTCATAGAAACATAGTCATTGGACTCATAGAAACATAGTCATTGGACTCATAACTAAATAGAGGTGAATTACATAGTGCGATTGTCATTTATAACAATTATTATCACGTGCGTCGTATTTTTAGCACCAAAAAAAACTTCTACTCATTGCTATTGAAGCTACACTGAACATTAACGTAGTATTAACGAACTTGGCCTGCGCACATCCAGCCATGCCCAAGTCGTCACTATCTTAACCAGTAGTTGAGCCGTCTCCTTACCGGGGTACACTATGCGTCAATCGTTCAATTTTCGTCTTGTGCCATCCACTGTGCTACCCAATGGCAGCGCTCTCGTCACCAATGAGGGCAAAGAAATTCCTATCACTGAATATATGGTACAGCGCGCATGCCAGCGTCTGGAGGATCATACTTTCCAGATTGGCGCCATGTTGCACAACCCTGCTTTTCACGCAAAACCAGTGCATTTGCGTCTGATTTAAGCGCTCTTTCTTAGCTATGAAATAAGCGCTTTGAGGTGCAGAATTTACGCTTTCAGCGTTTGATCTTTGATCTGAACCAGTTTAAACCCCATACGTTCCAACAAAACCGCCTCTGTCTTTGCCCTGGGGGGTAAAACAAGTTGGTACGCACCAAACTCGCGACGTTGCGGGTAATATTTGCGCAAGCGATCAAAGTCCTGCCCGAGTTGTACCGTACTCTGCGCCTGACGCGCTGCTTGTTTTAAAGCATCATCATCACGCCTGATCGCGTAGGCCTGTTGTATACACGCATTGATTAATGCATCACCCACGAGTTGCTCCGACGGTTTGCATTGAATCAAGGGCACCGGTGCTGCTGCCGGCTCCGGCAGCGACTGGCCGAGAAAATCTCGTAACGACTGAAATAACATCTGGGTGCCTTTGATTTTGCCGTCATAACTGTAACCGGCAATATGCGGTGTCGATAGATAACAGGCTTGAATCAACAACGCCTCAGGCTGTGGCTCACCTTCCCACACATCCAAGACCGCGCTTAAATCAGTGTGCGTGGTCAAGCGCTGCAACAAAGCAGCATTATCAAACACGGCACCGCGACCGCTATTGATCAACAAGGTACCCGGTTTCAAGGAAGACAAAAAACGCTGATCAGCAAGATGATGCGTAGGATAAGCGCCCGATTTTGTCAGTGGCGTGTGAAATGTAATCACGTCGGCATTACAGATTTCATCAAAAGGGATGGCTGTGTCCGACGCTTTAAACGGGTCGTAACACACGGTGGAAATTTGCAAGTGTTCACACAGCGTTTTGACACGCGAACCAACATTTCCCAGCCCAACGATGGCAATACGCAAGTGCTGTAAAGCGCTCGCTGATTTAATAATTGCAGGATTCAACCACCAGTCAAACAATGCGGCCAACACGTACTCAGCCACCGAATTAGCGTTACAACCCGGTGCATTGGCAAAAACAATTCCGGCCTCTGCAAGATAGTCTTTGTCGATATGATCCTCACCAATAGTGGCGGTGCCAACAAAACGTACACGACTGCCGTGCAAGAGCGCGGCATTCACCGTTGTCACCGAACGCACCAACAAGACATCGGCATCACGCACACACTGTGCTGTGATATGACGCCCCGGATAATACGTAATCTCCCCGAGTGAAGCAAAATAGTGATCTGCCAGGGGAATATTTTCATCGCATACAATGTTCATGATTAGCCGCTTTATTTTCTCGTATTTAATTCTCGACCGGTGCTTGTCTACGTCGAGCCAGGCATTTCTTGATGATACACTACGCGGCCTTTGATAATCATTTTGCTGTTTTGCCCTGACCATCCTGCTGAGGGATGCACGCGTACTTTTATGGCCCACACTTTATTACTGCACATTTTTCATATAGTTGCCGTGCTCGTGCTAATCACGGCAAACACTGCGCGGGCGGCTTCGGCTGCTGAAGAGACATCCTCTACCCAGATGCCTGCATTTCTGGATTTTATTAACCCCTTTGCCAAACCACCTTCAGGGGCAGCAAAAAACACCGACGACTGGTTCGAGACGAACAAAGACAAAAAAAATGCAGACTCCGGCGCTTTCTTTTTTGCGCTGGGACACTGGAGCGATGCCTATTTAAAAAAACAAGGCGAATACCTCCGATCGATATGGGCGTTCCCAGGGCCCGGTCCGGCATGGGTCGACGCGCCTTATATCGATCTCCATACAGGTCCAGACCAGACATTTCCGGCCTTTTATATTGTCGAAAAAAAGGAACGTATCCTACTGCTCAAAACCGAGGCCGACTGGGTTAAAATTCAGGCACCTGATGGCACATGGGGCTGGGTCGAAAGTTCTCACTTGCTCAAGCAGGTGCGTTTTTCACCCCCGCATCAGACAAACACTGCAAACGGCGCTCGTCCTGTCGCCAGCCCAATGCCTCCTACCCCGTTTGAGTTAAGTGTGAGCGCGGGTGATTTTGAGCATGACACGCTCTACCAGATGACGCTCAGTCGGACAATGTCACCGCATTTTTCACTGGCACTCACCGGCGGTGACATCATAAACAGCAGCGCCGACAGCCAGTTTATCGAAACCAGTCTACGTTATTACCCTTCCTTGCCTTATACATTCAACCCCTACTTCCGGCTGGGCATGGGCCGTTTTTTTCATCCGGCTGTTTGGACGGAACAAATGGCCAACAAGGACAATGCCTCCTTTGTTACTGCGGGATTCGGCGCTGATTATCCCTTGTCATCACAGCTGCTTGTGCGTTTGGATGCCACCAACTACAGCACCAAAGTGAATAACACCCCTATGAGTAATACCGGTGCAGACAATTCGAACCGGAGTTCACTTCAGGCCTACACGCTGGGTTTGGCCTTCCGTCCGGAACAAGTCTCTGTACACGCCTTGCAACAGCGCATGGGGCAAGGTCTGCACCACAACGATATGCAAGCCGGTGTTTTTACCGGGGTCTATGCCGCCTCGGGTAAAGGACGCTCAAGCGCACCGGTCAGAGGCTTGTATCTGAACTACCTGCTGAGCAATCGTTTGTTCATTGAAAGCGCCTGGGGTGAAACCCAAAACCAACAAATAAATGAACGCAATCAGAACGGCGCCTTGTCTTACTATCGAATCTCCTTGGCCTATACCGCATTGCGTGGCGACTACATTTTTGCGCAGCGCTTCTGGCGCACACAGGCCTGGTTGTCAAGTGGACTGGGAAACACGCGTTTTTCCGGTCAGGCACATCCCAGTGGTCAGATAGGGGCCGGCGTCAGTGTGCAAGCGAATGACTATTTTTCCTGCCGATTAATGCTTGTTGACCATGTTCTAAAAGACACCCTGTTCGAAAATTCAAAAATATCTCATACTCCCGAACCCAGCTTTGGTCTGGCTGTACATTTTTAAACACTACCTTTATTTACTTATCAAGGATCCGATTGACCATGACCATTCGCAACACATTCTTGCCTAACTTGCAGCGTCACCTGTTCATACTTGTCCTGCTACTGTTTTGCAGCGCCAATGCCAGCGCCAATGTATTTGACCGAAACTTCAAACCAGTCACTCTGGGCAGTCCAGCCCCCGACTTCACGCTCAAAGACCTTTCCGGTAAAAATGTCCGCCTGGAGGAATACCGAGGCAAAGTGGTCCTGCTCACATTCTGGGCCAGTTGGTGCAGCCCCTGCCGTATTGAACTCCCGCACTTTCAGTCTCTGCAAAAAAAACTGGGCCGTGGCAACATCGTCGTGCTGGCTGTCAGCGCTGATAACCGATTGGAGGACATCACGCAGTTTTCCAAAGAACTTAAATTAGACATACCGCTCTTCTTTGACCCAGATCTTGAAGTCAATCAACTGTATCGAATCAAGGCCATGCCTACCACCTTCATCATTGACCGAAAGGGTGTTGTTAAACACATTCACCAGGGATTCAAAGAAAGTATTCTGCCCGTCTACGAAAAAGAACTGCGCGTTTTACTGAAAAAATGAGAAAACGTTTACTCCTTTGCCTCAGCCTGGGGGCTTTAAGCGCCTGCACCACACCTCCGGACATGCCGGTGTGGCTAGCCCCTTATGAACAGGATTTTCGCGCCGATCCTGACTATCATCTGGGCCGTGATATTCAAAACGATCATTGGCTTGATCAGATTCATCAAAACAATGAAGCTGCCCGTGGTGCAACAATAGACACGGAGCATCATTAACGTGCAGTTTTTCTTTAACAAACACCGCGTCTGTGCAACAAAACGTTGGGTCACTCTATGCCTTTGCGGGTGGAGCGTTTCAATCGTGCACGCACTTGAACTGCCTGAAAATCAAAGTTCACTGGCCTATCACAGCTATTCTGGCAACAACACTTCGGTAGAGGGTTCGCGCCTTTCCATACGCCAAAGCCCGGATCCACACCTTTCTTTTGCTGCTGATTATCAGTACGACACGCTGTATGACAATTCGTTTGAAACTGCGGCCTCGGCCAAACCTTACCGCGAAACACAAGAGACACTGGCGCTTCACGGCAATTACTTACGCGAAGCGAGTTTGATAAAAGTATCCGTATCGGGCAGCAGCAAACCCGACTATGAGGCCACCCGTTTAAGCCTTGATATGTTTCAGGAGGGCGACAGTGGACTCAACACGGTGTCCATGGGTTACTCGCGGGGCTGGGATACACTTGAACCTTATGGCAGTGATCTGCGCGAAGATATTGACCATCACAATGTGCGTTTTGGCCTGGCGCAGGTATTAAGCCGACGCTGGACCAGTCAGTTTAATTATGAATTCAGCAGCGACGCCGGCGGCGCACTCGGCAATCCTTACCTCAGCGCTTTGCTCAACGGCGCACCCATTATCGCCACCTATCCATCCACACGTAACAGCCACGCTTTTTCAGTTGCTTTGCTTCAGTATATCAACCGTCAAACAGTGGCCACGGTGCATTACCGCTATTTTATGGATGACTGGGACATCCATGCCCACACCCTGACGCTAAATTACGCGGCACCGTTAAGAAATCCATTCTGGCATCTCGACTCGCATCTGCGTTTTCATCGTCAAGATGAAGCATCGTTTTATGCCAACAATGCTACAACCGCGAGCACCTATCTTACGCATGATAAAAATCTCAGCCGTTTTAATGACATTGAGCTGGGCATGAATGCCCGCCTCGACTTGAGTCACTGGTTTACGCCCTATGCCGAAAAAGTTTACGGTCATCTGGCTTATGCCATGATTTTTTATGATTTTGATAATTACAGCCAAATTGGCAATGATGAAAAACTTTTCAGTTTCAAGGCCAATGTCTTGCAGTGTTACATTACTGTAACATACTGAGCTCTGCCGCACTGGCATACTGGCCTGACCACCCACAAGAACAAAAAACCACAAGACCCGCGCATGCCTCGAATTACTCACTCACGTCCGTTTTACCCTTTTTCCCTGTTCATCGTTTTTGTTCTGTTAGGGCTGTTAACACATAGCGTGCCCTTGCTGGCTGCGGATTCGACACCTTCGTCTGATCAACCCGCACTGCAGAATGACCTTGAGCTGGCTCAGAAAAAGCTGATTGAACTCAAGCGCGACTTGCAACAGCTGGAAACAGATTTGCTGTTCCCCAATGGCACTCAAGTTGCGCTGTTTCTATCAATAAAAGCACCCTCGCTTTTTGCACTCGACAGCGTCAAGGTGATTCTCGACGACTCAAAAGTCGCGTCTCATTTATACACCGATCGCGAGCTTGATGCCTTAACTCGCGGCGCAAGCCACAATCTCTATAACGGCAGTTTGTCGCAAGGTAAACACCATCTTTTGATGACCTTCATTGGTCGCGGCCCGGACGGTCGCCCCTACCGCAAAGCCGCTGAACTCGACTTTAAGAAATCCACAGGCACCCTCTATGTTGAACTGATCATTGACGCGGATTCAAACAAAAAACAACCCACTTTCCTCTACCATGTCTGGCCCTAGGACGTGCGTTTGATGCGGGTCACCATTTTGTCCGGGCATTGTTTTTTTGCGAACCGAGCCCCTTGCAATAGACAGCGAAAGCGACTCATGGCCTTGCTCATGGCCTTAATAGTGACCAGCCTGAGTTTCATGCCTCTACAGTCTGCTTTGGCACGCGCTGTCACTACCCAAGCGATGCCCGCAGAACTCGCCTACAAAAACCTGCTGTTCCATTACTATCAAAACGACTTTTTCACCACTGCTACACTCGCCCTGGTGCAAGAACCATCGGGCGACTATGGACAAAAACAGTACGAAAAGCAGCGCGTGCTTGCCGCATCGTGGTTAGCTTTGGGCGTTCCAGACGAAGCAGAAAAACAACTGGTTCGCCCTAAAAACCAGCGTACCTGGCTGCCGGACATTGATAATGATCTGGTGCTTGCACTTGCAGACGCTCGGGCGCAACGCAACCAGGGCATTGCCATGGAAAAGACCTTATTGCATTTATCGCCGGTGTTATCAGCCCGTCAACAAGACAAAAAAAATCATTTACTCGCTGTGTATTATTTTAATCAGGCGCAGTATCTGCAAAGCATTCACGCCTTTAAACAAATTTCAGTGCACTATCCTTTGTACCCTTATATGCAATACAACCTGGCCCTCTCGCAACTCAAGGCCAAAAAAGAACAAGACGCCGAACGCAGTCTGAATAATTCATTCTCACAACCAGCCACTAGCGATGAAGCGCTGGAATTACGTGACCGCACTGCTGTTACCTTGGGACAGTTCTACCTCAACAGGCAGCAAGCTGACAAAGCACGCGAGGTGTTTCGTAATGTTCGCTTGCAAGGCACCCAGGCGAACGCCGCGTTATTGGGCCTGGGCTGGAGCCACCAGCAACTGGGACAGCCTGAATCAGCCCTGCAAGTCTGGTTGGAATTGGCAAACAAAAATGCCAGTGACCCTCTGGTACAACACGCCTTGTTACTGATTCCAGCGCAGTATGAAACCCTGCATGCCCAGCAGCAGGCGCTCAAGGGCTACCAACAGGCGCTAAAGCGTTATAACGAGCAACTCAAGAGCCTGGATCAGACGCGAGTCTACCTAAGTCACCATGACTGGCTGGACGAACTTCAGCCCCGAACAAATGCCGACGACCCTAACGAAATAAGCCAAACGCTTGATCTGCAACTACCCGGTACTGCTGCGGCATATCTCTACCAGCGTTTTGCTTCCAATGATTTTCACCAGGCTTATCTACGCTACCGGCAAACAGAAGAGTTAAAACGTGCATTGCTCACAGAGCACACACGTTTGCTTGCCTGTGATGAAATCATCAGCAACACGCCTCATCGACAACAACAGCTAAATCAACAAAGCGATCGTTTACTCGCACTCAGCGAAGCGGCTCATGCACAAACACGTCCCT
>Ga0209873_1000021_pt1 | contig 23767 bp, 12 predicted proteins | sample GWRWT2_30Apr14_FD_187186 | JGI IMG/M metagenome (GOLD analysis project Ga0209873, IMG submission 187186) | Sand microcosm microbial communities from a hyporheic zone in Columbia River, Washington, USA - GW-RW T2_30-Apr-14 (SPAdes) (version 2) | ecosystem: Engineered > Artificial ecosystem > Sand...
TGTGGAGCAAACCCACTATCCCTTGACCCTGGTGGTTTTGCCGGATGAAACACTGGGTTTGCAACTGTCCTATGCGCCGGAGGTGTTCAGCGAACAACAAATTCAGCGTTTGCTCAAACAAATGACCGTCATTCTGGAGCAAATGCTTGATCATGCCGACGAGACTGCCAAGTCTGTCGGCGCGTTGACTCTTTTGCTGTCGGAAGATCTGGTGCGTATTCATGGCTGGAATCAAACGTATCTCACCCTGCCAGAGAACGAACACTTGGTCAGCTTATTTGAGCAGCAGGTGGCGCTCAGACCCGAAGCCCTGGCGTTGGCAGAGGGGGGGCAAGAGTTTACCTACCAGCAGCTGGATCAAGTGACCAATCAGTTGGCGGCTTACTTGCTTGAACAAGGCTTGCAGCGCGAAGATATCGTGGTCGTTATGCTCGAACGGGGTATTGAAGCCACCGTGTCCATGCTCGCTGTGCTCAAGGCCGGTGGTGTTTATGTGCCGGTTGATCCGTATTACCCACCTGAACGCATTCGTTTTATGTTGAGCGATACCCGGGCCGCATTCCTGCTGTCGCGACAGGTGCACAGTGAAAAAATACAGCTGCCTTCGGGGCTTCGGTTTGTTCTGGCGGATACCCTGTTACCCACGCTGAGTGCATATCCGGGTGAGCGATTGGGCATCGCTATTTCACAGCGACAACTGGCCTATATCGTTTATACCTCGGGTTCGACCGGGCAACCCAAAGGCGTGCAAATTGAGCATCGCAGTTTGCTTAATTTTTGTTTGTGGGCCAAAAAATATCTGGAATTAGGACCGTCTCATCGACACAGCGTGATGGCCGGTTTTGGTTTTGATGCCAGTGTGCTCGAACTCTGGCCGTCGCTGATTGCCGGTGCTTCTTTGCATTTTGTACCGGAAGCCGTGAAGCTTGCTCCTGAATTGCTCATGGACTGGCTGGTGAACCACGCCATTAGCCATGCGTTTATGCCCACGGTTATTGCGGACTATTTTATCAAACAAGCACCGGTCAAGGCGCTTCAGTTGCAGTGTCTGGTGATAGGGGGTGACAGGTTAGTGCATCGGCCCGCCTATGCCTTGCCGTATACCGTATTCAATGCCTATGGCCCGAGTGAATCAACGGTCATCAGCACCATGGCACGTTTGGATTGGACAGAAAAATCCCCGCCGCCTATTGGTTATCCCATTGCCAATACCCAGGTGTATTTGCTTGATAGCCAAAAACGGGAGGTATCGGTGGGTATTGCCGGTGAGTTGTATGTGGGTGGCCTGGGTCTGGCCAGGGCCTACTTGAACCGGCCGGATTTAACGGCGGAAAAATTTATTAAAAATCCGTATTCGAGTCCGGTGGCGCCCTATTTATATGCAACCGGTGATCTGGCCCGTTATCGGGAAGACGGCCAACTCGAATTTTTGGGGCGTATCGATCATCAGGTTAAAATACGCGGTGTACGAATTGAGTTGGGCGAAATTGAAGCGCAACTGGCACAGATTCCCGGTATTGAACAAGCGGTGGTTGTGGTTCTTGCGCTTGAGGGCGAAACCGGTGTCAGCGCGATGCCTACCCTTGTGGCTTACCTGCAAACGACCGTTGACATCAATGTGCCCGACTTGCGAGCCACCTTGGCGAAACACCTGCCCGACATCATGATTCCAAAAGTGTTTCAGCGTGTAGAACGCTTCGCCCTGACCGCCAATGGCAAGGTTAATCGTAAAACCTTGCCGTCTGTTGTTCTGCCCAAACAGCTTGATACCTATGTGGCCCCACGTAACGACATCGAACTAAAACTGGCGCAGATCTGGCAGCAGATATTGCAGCTGGAGCGCGTGAGCATTCACGATGACTTTTTTGCCCTGGGCGGGCATTCGCTGTTGGCGACCCGGGTGAATAATCGTCTGCGTGATGCGTTCATGCTCGAAATCCCCTTACGCACGCTGTTTGAAGTCACCACCATTGCCCAGTTGGCCGGGGTGATTCAATCGGTGTTAATGGATAAAGGACGAAACGAAAACGACGATAAGGCATCGACGGACGATGATTTCGAAGAGGGTTCTTTGTGATGACAAGGCTATGTTAAAACGATGTTAAGTTATCAGCACGGCTTTCATGCCGGTAACGTGGCCGATGTGTTGAAACACAGCGTGCTGTGTCAAATCCTGGTCTATATGCGGCAAAAAGAGAAACCTTTTTATTTTCATGACACGCATGCGGGTCGGGGATTCTATGATTTGCAGCATCCGATGGCGCAAAAAACAGGGGAGTTTCACGAAGGCATTGCGCGTATCTGGAATCAAAAAAATCAGCCACCTGCGCTACTGCCTTATATAAACGCCTTGCAGGCGTTTAACGACGATAAAAACCTGCGTTACTATGCCGGCTCGTCCTTATTGGCACAGCAGCTCATGCGCAAAACCGATCGTCTGGTGGCCAATGAACTGCATCCGCAGGAATATACTGCCTTGCAGGAACAGGCGAAAGTCCGGCGCGGCCCGCAGCTGCCCCGATTGCGGATCAGTCAGGAGGATGGTTATCTGGCATTAAAAGCCGCAATGCCGCCACCAGAACACCGGGCCGTGGTGCTGATTGATCCCAGTTATGAACTCTTGAGCGATGACAAGGCCGTGGTGCAGGCACTGGCTGAAGCGCTTAAACGTTTTGCCACCGGTGTGTACCTGCTGTGGTATCCCATTGTTGATCCAAGCCGCGCACAGAAACTGGTGAGCGCCGTCAAAAACTTGCCCGCTAGCGAACTATTGCAGCTGGAACTCTTGGTTCGCGAACCGCAAAGCGAGGATCGAGGCATGGCCGGCAGTGGTATGTTGGTGATCAATCCGCCGTGGCAATTGGATACCAGCATGCGTGAAGCCTTGCCTTGGCTGGTGCAGAATATGGCGCCAGACAGCGGCCATTGGCGCGTCGATTGGCTCAAAAAACAGCGCCCTTAATCGTTTAACTATTTTTGAAACAGAGGACACGACGGACACAATGAAACTGTCAGCATTTGAGCACTTTGTGCATTTACAGGTCGATGAAAATACGCAAGATAAAACAGTGGTGTCTTTTCCCGCACAAGAGGTGACCTTAAACCTCGGTGGCACCCTGCACGGCGGCGCATCCATGAGCATTATCAACATGGCCGCCCGACATGCGCTTTATCCCTTTGTGGCCGATTCGGCGGATACGATTCGCACGCTGGATCAGTCGGTGCGTTTTACCAGTACGGCACGCGGTGAAAAAATTATTGCACGGGCTGTGGTCATAAAAAAAGGCAAAGAACTCGCTTTTGTTGAAGTTGATGTAGCGAACGACCAAGGCAAGCAGGTATCCAAAGGGCTGGTGACTTTGCGTTTTGGTGCATCACCAGCCGAGGTGAATGCGCAGGGCAACACCAGCCCCTGCCTTGATGTGCGCAGCTACTACCCCGAGGAATGGCAACCGGGGCCGATGGCTCAATGGTTGGCGCAGCGAGGGTTCACGGCCAATCTGGGTTTACGTATCGCCCATGCCCATGCCGGACTCTCGGTGGTGCGACTTGAGCCACAAGCGCACGTTCTTAACGCCAATGGACGCATTGACGACGGCGCCATAGCCACCTTGTGCGACAGTGCCGGTGCCATGGCGGCTATTTCCATGAACAATGACAGCATGGCGCGTGGCTCCACACCATCCTTGCACATCAATTATTACGACACACCGAAAAATGAAACGCTGGTGGCGCTGGGTTCGGGACGCTGGCGGCAGCAGGAATCTTTTCTGGCGACCGTGCAGGTGGCCGGCGAAAACAGTGGCATGGTGTATGCCGATGCCCAGGTGCTGTTTCGTATTGTCTGATTGGACGTATTGTCTGATCCGACCGCAGCGGGATTCTACGCATGACGCCATTGCGTGCGTCATCGTTTAATGCCGTTCACTATTGGTGCATTAAACCAGACACCTGATCAGGCATCTCTAGCGAGACGCGTTGGAAAACCCCGCTAACACAAGTCTTTTTCCCCTGTTACTCATAGCGTTATATGCACTCATGCCTGCATTGATTAGGTCTGGCATGGGCATTGCCTTTAACAATGTATGCAACGTGGTTTTTTACGTTTTGCGTTAGCATCAGGCGGATGAGTGCGCCTGATCATTCGGATAACAAGAGGCTAGCTGCATGACTCCAGTGGTTGTTAAACGCAAGATACATCAGCCGTCATCCTTACCCCTGCAGGCCTATCTGGAAGACCTGTATCACAAACTCAGTGGCGCCACGGCTGGCGAAGTAGCGAGTTACATTCCGGAATTGGCGCGGGTTAATCCGGATCAGTTCGCTATTGCACTGGTCACGGTGGACGGTTACATCTATCAGGTGGGGGATAGTCATCAGGAATTCACCCTACAGTCGATATCCAAAGCCATTACCTATGGTCTTGCGATTGAAGATCAGGGTGTGGATGCTGTACTGGAAAAAGTTGGCGTTGAACCTTCGGGTGAAGCCTTCAACTCCATCAGTCTGGAAAAAGATACGGGTCGCCCGCTTAATCCGATGATTAACGCAGGTGCCATCGCCACCACAGGTCTGATCAGTGGCGCGACGCCGGAGGTGAAACTCAAGCGTATCTTGCAGCGTTTTGAAAAGTTTGTCGGCCATCCTTTAAGTATTGACGAGGAGGTCTACCGTTCGGAACGTGACACCGGGCATCGCAATCGCGCTATTGCCCATCTCTTGCGTAATGCCGACATCATCGAGGGTGATCCTGAGCCTGTTGTAGATCTGTATTTCAAGCAATGTTCAATTCGTGTCACGGCACGGGATCTGGCTGTAATGGGCGCCTGTCTGGCCAATAATGGCGTTAACCCGATTACGTCAGAGCTTGCACAAAAAAGCGATTATGTTGAAAAGGTGCTGAGCATCATGACCACCTGCGGCATGTACGATTATTCCGGCAGCTGGGTCTACAGCGTTGGCATGCCGGCCAAGAGCGGCGTCGGTGGTGGCATCATGGCGGTATTGCCTGGGCAGTTCGGTATTGGCGTGTTCTCGCCACGGCTTGATAGCAAAGGCAACAGTTATCGTGGGCTGAGTGTCTGTGAGCAAATTTCACGGGATTTTGGTTTGCACCTGCTGAAAGTGGTGCGTGCGACCTCTTCGTCAGTGCTGCGGGTACGTTATAACGCCGTGGATGTGCATTCACGACGGCTTCGGCCTCTTGCGCAGCGCGAGACCTTGGCTAACCAGGGCCAGCGCATCCGTGTTTATGAGTTACAAGGAGAGTTGCGTTTTGCGTCATCCGATTCGCTCATTCGCAGCATTATTGCCGACTGGGATGAAACAGATTATCTGATTCTCGATTTCCATCGTGTGGTAGACATCGACCGATCCGCGGCCTATTTGCTCAGCGGTCTGCTGATGCAATTTGATCTGGCGGGCAAGATTGCCTTGCTAACCGGCACCGATGATAAATACACCTTCCGGCGCTGGATTAAACAAAGTGTCACCACCAGCGATATCAGTAAGTTGTATCGATTCGCTACCACAGATCGTGCGCTGGAGTGGTGCGAGCAGGTCTTGCTTGAGCAATTGGGTCAGACCGTGCCAGCCAGCGTGGAAATCCCACTTTGGCAACAATCCTTGTGCGAAGGCTTAACTGAGGACGAGCTCGAAAGCCTGAGCCTTGCCAGCCGACGCCACAGATTTGCGCAAGGGGACATTATTTTTCGCAGGGGCGAGACGGGCGTTTCACTGTTTTTTCTGCTGCGCGGTGTGGTTGATATGTTGGTCAGTACCGGGAATGGGCAAGAACGCCGGGTGGTGACCATGTGCCAGGGCATGTCATTTGGTGATTTTGCCATGGTCACCGGTGGCCCGCGGTCAGCCGATGCGCACGCCGTAACAGATGTTGTCTGTCTGGAGCTGGCTGTTGCGGCGATCAGTGACGCCGTGAAATTAAAATTGATGGCTAATCTCGCCAAAGAACTGGCGCGACGCATGAATGCCGATGCACGCACCTTGCAAATCTTGGGTTAAAACCGCGTATTGATTGCGCTCATGCGCTATGAGAGACGCCCACTTGAGTAGCGAAAATGACTAAATATTTATCTGCCGCCTTAAGTTTAAGCGTGTTTTGTTGCCTGCCATGGTCAGCCACTCAGGCCGCAGATTGCAAGAGCGCTATCGGCACATTGGTCACCCTCGAAGGCGTGGTTGAAATCATGGCCAATAGCTCGCCGCAATGGCACAGGGGCGAACTCAATACCGCACTTTGCAAGGGCGACACGATTCGGGTGGGCGAACGCAGCCGTGCGGCGGTCGCACTGGTCAATGAGGCTGTGTTGCGTATTGATCAAAACACCACGCTGCGTCTGGTGGATATTTCCACCGTAGACACCGAGCGTTCCTGGCTGGATTTGCTTGAGGGTGCGTTCCAGTCGTTTAGCCGGCGGCCGCGTCAGCTGACAATTAATACGCCTTACCTCAATGGTTCGATTGAAGGCACCGAGTTTGTCTTGCGCGTTGAAAACAACACAACACAGCTCACCGTATTCGAAGGTATGGTCATCGCCGCCAACCAACAGGGCCAGAGAAAGGTGCCAGGCGGAACGGCGGTGGTGGCCCGAGCAGGTCAGCCGCCCCAGTCAATTTTTCTGGCCAAACCTCGCGAGCAAGTGCAGTGGGCACTGTATTATCCGCCGGTGCTGGCTGCGGGTGAGTCATCGGGTGCAATAGTTCATGCTGCGCACTTAATGGCCGTGGGGCGAGTCGACGAGGCGCGTCCAATCATCGAACAGCAGATTAATACAGAAAAAAATCCTGCCAAGGCCTATGCCTTACGGGCTGTGTTGAATGTGGTGCAGGATCACCTTGATCAGGCATTGATCGACGCCGAAAAAGCCGTGCGTCTGGAGGGCGGCAGTGCGGGTAGCGTTGCGCTGTCCTATGTTTTGCAGGCGAAATTTCAGCTCATAAAAGCTAAAACCGTCTTGCAGAACGCTGCGGCAAAATATCCCGCTGATGCGCTGATTTGGTCACGCTTTGCCGAAGTGGAGCTGATGCTGGGCAATCGTGGTGAAGCCATCATAGCGGCGCACAAGGCCAGCACATTGGCACCAACGCTGGCACGTAGCCACGTGGTTCTGGGTTTCGCCGAGCTTGCCGCCTACCATAATGACAGCGCGCTGGCGGCTTTCCAGCGAGCGATTCAACTGGATTCTGCCGATCCGCTTGCACATCTTGGCCTGGGTCTGGCGACAATCAGTGCCGGCGACCTGCATTCAGGACGCCAACACATTGAAGTGGCGGTGAGCCTTGATGGTTCGAGCGCACTGCTGCGTGCTTACCTGGGCAAGGCCTATTTTGAGGAAAAACGCAGCCCGCTGGACAAACAGCAGTTTGACATTGCCAAAATGCTGGATCCGAACGATCCAACCGCATTTTTATACGATGGCATTCGCAAACAGACTGAAAACAAGCCGATTGATGCGCTTGCAGATCTGGAGCAATCCATTGCACTGAATGATAATCGCGCCGTTTATCGCAGCCGCCTGTTGCTCGACAAGGATAGAGCCGCGCGTGGCGCAAGTCTGGCACGGGCCTATAACGATTTGGGCTTCATCCCCTTGGGTGTGAGGGAAGCCACGCGTTCTATCACCACCGATCCGGCCAACGCCGCCGCACACCGTTTCCTGTCCGATGTTTATCAGCACGAGCGCCGCCGTGAAATTGCCCGGGTAAGTGAATTGTTCCAGGCGCAAATGCTGCAGGAGTTAAACATCAATCCGGTCCAGCCCAGTAGCAGCGAGGTAAACCTTAATATTGTCACCTTGGGCGGCCCAGCCAGTGCCGGGTTTAACGAATTCTCGCCTCTGTTTCAGCGCAACGAAACCCGGTTTAACCTGTCGGGTCTGGGTGGCAGCCAGGGTACACGCAGTGCAGAAGCCGCAGTGTCAGGGTTGTATGACCGTTATGCCTTTAGTCTTGGCGCACTCAATTACGACACCGAGGGCTGGCGGCCTAACAATGCTCTTGAACAGGAGGTGTACAACGGGTTTTTCCAGGCGGCTTTAAGTGAGCAGGTGACTATTCAGGCTGAATTACGTCAACGCACATCCACTGAGGGCGATCTGGCTTTTAATTTTGATCCTGACGATTACCAGGCCGACAAAACCCTAAAACGCGAACTGAGAACGGCGCGGCTCGGCCTGCGTTATTCGCCCGTGCCACAGAGCCATTACCTGCTGTCCTATAGCGATAGCCAGCGCGAAGAACAGGTCAGTGAAAGTCAGTTGCAGCCACCGGTTGTGGGCATCACCACCTTAAGCAATACCAGCGCGGCGGATGAAGCGGCGAAGCAATTCGAAGCCCAGTTTCTGCACACGCTGACGGCGATGAATCTGGTCGTGGGGGCGGCGTGGAGTGAATTGGATCGTGTTAACAATATCAATCTCTCGGTGGACGATTCAATCATCGGTAATCTGTTCGCGCGGGCTGGTCAGGAACAATCGGACAGCACGCATCCGCGTGTTTATAGCTATCTGAATATCCGTTCAGGACAGACTGCGACCTGGACCCTGGGTGCAAGTTATGAGCGCTTTGGGCAGGGTGATTTCAAGGAAAGCGAATTTAACCCCAAGCTTGGACTGCAGTGGGATCTGCCGGCCGATCTACGTTTGCGCGTTGCCGCATTTCAGAGCATCAAGCCCGCCCTGGTCGGTAATCGCACGCTGGAGCCAACGCAGATAGCTGGTTTTAATCAGCTCTTCGACGATATTAACGGCACCCGATCCCGGCGTTATGGCCTGGGTCTGGATTGGCGCGCGAGTCGCACGGTGACGAGCGGCATCGAACTCAGCACGCGCAGGCTGGACGAACCCTTATTCGACGGGATGAACAGTGTCTGGATTACCGAAGAACGTAAAGAGCAGTACCACCAGCTTTATGGCAACTGGGCCCTTTCGCAGCAGCTGGCGCTTGATGTTGCGCTGGTGTACGACCAGTACGAAAGCGCCATCGGTATTGCGACAGAAGGGGGCAATCTTCCTGAAAACGTGACGGCCTGGCGCATTCCGGTGAGCCTTAACTATTTTGCGCCCTTCGGCGTGTTTGCCGGACTCGGTTCAAGCTACGTCGATCAGTCGGTGCGCCGTTCGCTCACTGCGACCCAAACCTCGGGTGAGAATCAGTTTGTTACCGTAGATGCATCGGTCGGTTATCGTCTGGCCCAGCGTCGTGGTCTGCTCAGTCTGGCGGTCAGGAATCTGTTTGACACCCGTTTTAATTATCAGGATGACAGTTATCGAGAGTTCCGGGACGAACCTTCTATTGGGCCTTATTTTCCTGTACGCAACGTCGTTGCACGACTCGTATTGAACTACTAATGCAAACAGAGGGCATGAAAATGAATATTAACCAGATCAGGTTTTGTACGATGATTATTGTGCTGATGACCGGGGCATGGGTTCAGGCATCAGACAATGCCGTTACCGTTATACCGGCAGAAGGCAACAAGCAGTGCAGTGATTACGCAAGTAACAGCCTGATTCAGCAAATGGGTGCGAATGCACCGGGATCCGTGGGCACGCTGGTGGGTCCGGAAAATCCACGTGATACTGATACCACGGGCGAATCGGCTACCTATGTGCTCAGCAACGGCACGGTGGCCAGTTTCAGTGCTTCTACCACCCCTGTTGACTACGCCATTCTCCGATCAAGCAAATTCATCGCTCTGTTTATTTACCCCTCCGGTGGGGTAAAGCAGGATGCGAATATGAAACTCATGGTGAATGGTCAACCACAAAGCATCACCGGCATCAGTCTGTGTTATGGACTTGGTAACGTCGCACCACCACCGCCGCCAGCCGCTACCATTCCCAGTTGTGAAGTGCTCAACGCAAGCCAGGGCGGAATAGACGGTGTCGGAATTGTTTGTCCGAGTAATGGCGAGCGCAGTCTTATTTTCAATCTTGAGCTGGATAAGTCGCTTTACAACACAGCCAACTCACCGGTCGCCTGTGTTTGTAACAGCGCTGCGCTTACTGAGTGTGATCCGGGTGTGGCGGCCGGTGAGCTCAATGCCTGCCCTGATCCGGCAAGTGCCACCAAATTGCCGACCGAAGTCACGACGCATATTGAGCTGAATAATGATCCCTACTTTTGCACGACTGTAGCGGGTGTACGCAAGTGTTACAGCTACTGAGTCCTGGGTCATGCCTGCCGATCACAAAGTACATTGAATCCAGACTGGTGCTGATATGGTTCAATCCACCAGTCGGATCGTAAATCGTGGGTTCAGGGGCGTTCTGATTGGTGTCGCTGTGGGGGGGCTGGGTATGTTAGTGAGTCTGACACCTTGGTATTTGCCGCTTGAGACTCGTGTTGGTTTGTATCAACTGTTTCATTTGCGTGGCGTGCAAACCCCTCCGATGGAGGTCGCCATTGTCGCCATGGATGGGCAGACGGGTACAAAACTGGGTTTACCTGAGTTGCCCCGGGACTGGCCGCGTTCGATTCACGCTCAGCTCATTGAGGCGCTGGTGCAACGCGGGGCCGCTGTTATCGTGTTTGATATGGATTTTCGCCGTTCGCGTGATGCGCATGAGGATCAGATTTTGGCGCAAGCCATCGCGGCAGCGAATCGTGTTGTTCTGTTTGAGCATCTCAATGGTCGCCTTCAACCCATCGAAGATCTGAACGGCCGCCATCAGGGTGCGGTTTGGCTTGAGAGTGTGGAGCCGCCATTGCCTGAACTGGCTGCTGCCGCCAGAGCCCTGGCACCGTTCCCTTTACCTAAGCTCAATGCCGCTGTTGAACAGTACTGGACCTTCAAATCGAGCACATTGGACACACCAACTATGCCTGCTGTCGCTCTGCAAATGTACGCATTGCCGAGCTACCAACAGTGGCACGCCTTGCTTGCGGATTCGACGCAAACACTGAGCGACTTGCCCCAGCACAGCAGCGAGATTCGCACGCCACAACAGCTCAGAGCACTGATGCTGGAAACACGCGCACTGTTTGAACAACAGCCCGAACTCGCCGGGCGTATTAGCGCTGCGCTGGCAAGCAGTGATGCCAGAAATTTTTCCAGGCGTGTTCATTCGGCCTTGCTGAATCTGTATGCCGGTGATAGCGGCCGTTATCTCAATTATTACGGTCCACCCGGCACCATCATGACGGTGCCTTATCATGCCGTGATCAAAGGGGAAGATGCCAATGTTGCTCCCGCCGCAATGGATTTCACCGGCAAGGTGGTGTTTGTGGGTTACTCCGATTTGTTTGATCCGGGGCAGCCCGACCGTTTTTATACGGTGTTTACCCGTGATGATGGCGTGGATTTGAGCGGAGTGGAAATCGCCGCCACCGCGTTTGCCAATCTGTTCACTGGGCAATCCGTGAACCTGCTCAGCGCTGGCGCAACGCTAGGCTTATTGCTGGCCTTTGGTTTGATCGTTGGCGCCTTGACCTATCTCGTCCCGGCCGTTTATGGGGTGATGCTCGCCATAAGTCTGAGCGTGCTTTATGTGTTCGCCGCCCAGCTCAGTTTTAATAACCAACAGAGCTGGTGGCCCATGGCGACGCCCTTGCTGTTGCAGTTGCCGCTTGCACTTATCAGCGGCTTGTACGGCCAATATAGGCTCGAACATCGCCGCGTTTTGCACATCAGTCAGGCCATTCGTGCCTATGTGCCGGAGGATGTATCGAGTATTCTGACTGCGACTGAGTTTGACGCCCGCAGTGTTGACAAGGTCACCTACGGCACCTGCCTCGCCACCGACATGGCCGGTTTTTCTACCCTTGCGGAAAGAATGAGCCCCGGCGAGCTGGCAGGTTTTCTTAATGCCTACTTTGACGTCCTGGCTCAGGCGCTCAAACGCCATGGCGTTAAAATCACGGAATTTCGCGCCGATGCGATCATGTGCGCCTGGACCGGCAGTGCCAACGATGATTCGGTGCGTTGCCAGCCCGTGCGCGCGGCACTTGCGGCGGATCAGGACATCAGCCGGTTTAATCTGCAACGCGCGTTGTCTGGCAACCTGCGAATAGGTTTGGCCGACGGCGAGTTCTATGTCGGCCATGCCGGTGGTGGCGGGCATTTTGTCTACAGCATCGTTGGTGATTGCGCCAACACCGCGTCACGCATTGAAGGCTTAAACAAACATCTGGGTACACGCATACTCGCCACTGCCAGTGTTGTTAACGGTCAGAATGATCTGCTGCTGCGTTATCTGGGTAAGTTTCGTTTCGTTGGCAAGAGCGAATCTTTGCCCATTGTCGAAATCCTTGCGCTGCGTTTAAACGCAACGGCTGCACAACGCGAACTGTGTGAGCGTTTTGCTTCCGCTCAGGCTGCATTCGAGCACAATGATTTAAAGCTGGCGATAGAGGAATTTGAGGACCTGGCTTTGAATTATCCCTATGACAGCGCGACCCGTTTCCTGCTTATTTACTGCAAGTCACGACTTGGCAGTGATACGGCGCTCAACGAGCCCGGAGTAATAATTATGACGACGAAATAATTGATGCTGAATAATGCGCACTATCTTGTGATTCAAACATAAGGTAAAGGAACCTGTTCAGTATTAACACAGTAACTTACTAGAAATAATCTAGCAGAGGGAATGTGCCATGATGAACATCAATTCAAGCAACAACCAGCCCGAATACGAAAAGGCGATTAATTACGCATTAACTCGCCTGCACAATGAATTGCCCCCTTATTTGTGTTACCACAATGCCGGGCATACCGCGTCTGATGTACTGCCTGCTGCTCGTCAGTTAGCGCAGCTCGACGGCTTGTCGCATACAGACGCGCGGCTGCTTGAAGTGGCCGCCGCCTATCATGACATTGGCCATATCCGCAGGACACTGGGTCATGAGGCGATCAGTATTGTGATCATGACCGACGTCCTGCCGGCTTATGGTTTTTCCACAGCTCAAATCGATCGTCTGGCGGCGATGATTCTAGCCACGCGATCACCGCAGATGCCCCATAATGAGCTGGAGTGCTTGCTCGTTGATGCCGATATGGACAGCCTTGGCCGGCCCGATTTTCTCGACACCAGCAAAGCCTTGTGGCAAGAACAAAACAACCTTGGTGTCGCTTCAAGCTGGGCGCAGTGGCTGCAATTGCAATTATGTTTTCTACGCGGACACCACTATTTTACCGCCACCGCCAGAGCACTGCGCGACGAATGCAAACAGCAGAACATCCAGCTGCTCGAACGACTTGCCGTGGACGAAAGTCGCACTGCAGCTTTCGTTGGAAGTTAAAAGGTCTTCTGCAACGCTTTGAATTTTTACTCCTTTGCCTTGTCGTTAGCGTATTGTTTTCGTAAGGCGTGGGCCGCCTGCACCATATAGGTTAGCGCGGTTTCAACCTCGGGCCATTGCCGTGTTTTGAGGCCGCAGTCGGGATTGATCCACAAACGTCTGGCCGGAATATAACGCGTGGCTTTATTGATCAGGGTAATGATGTCCTGCACTGTGGGCACGTTGGGGCTGTGGATGTCGTACACCCCGGGGCCGATGTCGTTCGGGTAGTGGAATCGCTCGAAGGCATCAAGCAGCTCCATGTCTGAACGCGAGGTTTCAATGGTGATGACATCGGCATCCATGGCGGCAATGGCTTCGATAATGTCGTTAAACTCTGAATAACACATGTGGGTATGAATCTGGGTGCTGTCTGCCACGGCGGCGGCTGTAACCTGGAAGGCTTGCACACTCCAGTCGAGATACGTACCCCAGTCGCTTTTACGCAGCGGCAAACCTTCGCGCAGTGCTGCTTCGTCAATCTGGATGATTTTGATGCCCGCTGCTTCCAGATCAAGCACCTCATCGCGCAGTGCCAAAGCAATTTGCATGCAGCTTTGTGCTCTGCTTTGGTCGTCACGCACAAAGGACCAGTTCAGAATGGTGACCGGGCCGGTCAGCATGCCTTTCATGGGTTTTGTGGTTAGTGACTGAGCATAGGTGCTCCATGCCACCGTCATCGCGTTGGGGCGGCTGACATCACCGAAGAGAATCGGTGGTTTGACGCAGCGTGAACCGTAAGATTGCACCCAGCCGTTGTTACTAAAGGCAAAGCCGCGTAACTGTTCGCCAAAATATTCCACCATGTCGTTGCGTTCGGCTTCGCCATGCACCAGCACATCCAGGCCAATCTGTTCCTGAATTTTTACCACCTGCGCAATTTCGGCCTGCATCTGTGCGTGGTACTCAGGTGCCGTGATTCGTCCCTGTTTGAAGTCGCGCCGACAGGCACGAATGGCTTCGGTTTGCGGAAAGGAACCAATGGTTGTGGTGGGAAAAAGAGGCAGCTTTAGCCAGGATTGCTGTTGCTGAATGCGCTCGCGGTAGGGCGCGTGGCGCCGGGTCCAGCTTGCATCAACAGCGGCGCAACGTTGTTTAACGGGCTCGTTGTGGATACGTGTTGAGCTTCTGCGGTTAGCCTGAACCAAATCAGAGTGCTGCAGCGCGTCGTGAATGGCATCACGGCCTTCGTTCAAGCCGCGTTTGAGGGTGTTGAGCTCATCGAGTTTTTGCACGGCAAACGCAAGCCAGGACTTGAGTTCGGCATCCATGTGGGTTTCGTGAGTCAAATCGACGGGTACGTGCAACAAGGAACAGGACGGTGCCAGCCACAGCCGTTCACCTAATCTTGATTTCAGTGCTGCGAGATGCGCAAAGCGTGCGCTCAGATCGGCGCGCCAGATATTACGGCCATCAATGATACCCAGCGACAGAATTTTTGAGTCAGGCAAGCGCTTGATCAGGGTCTCAATTTCCGCCGGAGCCCGTACTGCATCCAGATGCAGGCCGGCCACGGGCAGTTGACAGGCCAGCGCCGCATTCTCTCGCAATTCACCAAAATAGGTGGTGAGCAAAATGGCGGGTGCGTTGTCTTGCAGCTGTTCATAACACACGGCAAACGCGCGCTGCCAGGCTTGGGGTAAATCGAGGGCCAGAACAGGTTCGTCAAGTTGCACCCATTTGATGCCCTGTGTTGCCAAACATTGGAGTATCTGCGCATACACGGCGGTGAGTTTGGGTAGCAAGGCTAATTTGTCAAAGGCGCTGCCTTTGGTTTTGCCGAGCCAGAGATAAGTCAAGGGGCCAACAATCACGGGTTTGACCTGATGCCCCAGTGCCTGCGCTTCAGCCACGTGATCGAACAGCTGAGTCGATGACAGCGTAAATTCTTGTCCAGCCTCAAATTCCGGCACGATGTAGTGGTAATTGGTATCGAACCACTTGGTCATTTCACAGGCGCTGGTGCTCGGTCCGCTGTGTGCCCGTCCACGTGCCATACGGAAATAGGTATCAAGATCAACAGCGCCCCCTTGCCAGCCAAAGCGCGCAGGAATAACGCCGAGCAAGGTGGACAGATCCAGCATGTGGTCATACCAGGAAAAGTCGCCCACAGGTATCAGATCTATCCCTGCATCGGCCTGGCACTGCCACTGTTCTTGTCGCAAATTTTTACCCAACAGCTGAAGTGTCGCGGCGCTGATGTCACCGCTCCAGTAAGATTCGAGGCCTTTTTTGAGTTCGCGGTGGGCGCCAATGCGAGGGAAACCGAGGTTATGTGTAAGGGTCATGCGATGCTCCTGCGTTGAATCTGCAATAAATGTTGTCAGTGATGGATTTGCAGGCCAGTGTGCACAGGCTTTAGAATTGAAACAATTTCACGTTTTTACAAATAATAATGAGAGTAATTCATAATGTTTCTGGAAATTCGCCATCTACGCAGTTTGTTAGCTATTGAGCAAGAGGGTAATCTGGCCCGTGCTGCTGAACGGGTACACTTGACCCAGTCGGCCTTGTCGCATCAGATCAAAGCGCTGGAACGTTATTACGGCCTGCCCCTTTTTTTGCGCAACACCAAACCTCTGCGTCTGACGGCAAGTGGTCAGCGCTTGTTGAAATTGGCGCAGCGGATATTGCCGGACATTGACGATACCGAAACAGCCTTGTTCCGTCTGGCCAAAGGTGAAATCGGGCGCCTGTTTATTGCGATCGAGTGCCATGCCTGTTTTGAGTGGCTGCTGCCGGTGCTGGACGCGTTTCGTTTGCGCTGGCCCGAGGTAGAAGTAGATATTCGGGTGAACCTCAGTTTCGAACCCATGCCCGCCCTGCAAAAAGGCGATATTGATCTGGTGATCAGCTCCGATCCGCTGGTCCTGGAGGGTGTAGTCTTTGAGCCTTTATTCGACTATGAAGCCCGACTGGTCATGGCGCATACCCATGTATTAACCAGAAAAACCTACATTGAACCCGAGGATTTGGTGCAGGAAACCCTGATTACCTACCCTGTTCAGCGTCAGCGTCTGGATGTGTTCACCCGATTTTTGCAGCCCGCCGGAATCGAACCGGCAGCGGTGCGTCAGTCGGAATTAACCGCCGTCATTTTATTGTTAGTGGCGAGTCAGCGTGGCGTGGCCGTGTTGCCCGACTGGGTTTTACGCGAAGGCTTGCAAAAAGACAGCTTAAGCAGCCGGCCTTTAAGTGCCTCAGGCATGAAGGGCACCTTGTTCGCTGCATTCCGGCACAGCGATGCGCAGGCGTCTTTTATGCGTGAATTTGTAGCACTGGCGCGTTCACAGAAACAGTAACACGTGCTTGTCATTCTGTATTTTATGATCTATCTTGTGTCAACGCTCCGGTTTTACTACTACATATGGTAGTAAAGTCAACAGGGAACCCGGTGAGATTCCGGGACTGTCGCGCAGCGGTATAGGGAAACAACGACCACTGACTCTGTCAGGCACTGTCCACAATAGGATGGGAAGCCGTGGTCCGAGGTGAACTGTTCAGGTTCATATCCCTAAGTCCGAATACCTGCCGGAACGATTACTTCATTGGACCTCGCGTCAAGGTTACAAGGTAGGGCACTTCTTGGGTCGTATTGACCTTTTCTGTTCTCTCCCGCCTTCGCACAGGTTCCCCGCACATTATTTTGAGAGGGAAGCCATGCAGACATTTACTTCATTGACTGTCGATTCATTAGTAATCGACGCTGTGCTTGAGCCGCAGACCGAAACCAGCGCGTATCAGGTTGTGCGTCGTAATGGCAGTTTGACCGCATTTACGGCCAGCAAAATCAGTGTTGCCATGACCAAAGCCTTTTTGGCTGTTGAAGGCGAGGATGCCGTGACCTCGCGACGTATTCACGAGATTGTCGAGGACTTGACCGCGCAGGTGACCCAGTCCTTGTTCCGGCGTGTGCCGGAGGGTGGCACCGTGCATATCGAAGCCATTCAGGATCAAGTCGAACTCGCCTTGATGCGTGGCGGACATCATAAAATCGCCCGTGCTTATGTGCTCTATCGTGAAGAGCATGCCCGTATGCGGCAGGCGCAGCCTGAAATAAATACACCCTTGTTACATGTCTGTCTGGCTGATGGCCGCCGTTTGCCGCTGGATCTGCTGGCCTTGCAGGCGGTGGTTACAGACGCGTGTGCTGGTTTGAGTGATGTTTGTGTCAGCACCATCGTGACTGAGACCCTGCGTAATGTGTATGACGGCATCAGCGAAAAAGACCTCAGCACAGCCTTGATCATGAGTGCCAGTACCTTGATTGCCAAGGAACCGAACTATTCGCAGGTCACCGCACGCTTGTTGTTGTTATCACTATGGGATGAAGCACTGACGTTTATGGTGGGGGGGCCAGTGTCGGCGGCGACCATGACGGACAAACGCATGCCGTATGCGGACTACTTTGTTGTCTACATCAAACGCGCGGCCAGTCTGGAGCTGCTCGACTCTGAATTGACCCGTTTTGATTTGCCCAGATTAGGGGCTGCGCTGCGGAACGAGCGAGATAGGCAGTTCACTTATCTGGGCTTGCAAACCTTGTATGACCGTTATTTCCTGCACAGCGAAGGGCAACGTTTTGAACTGCCCCAGGCATTTTTTATGCGGGTGGCCATGGGGCTGGCCATTAACGAAATCGACCGGGAAACACGGGCTATCGAGTTTTACGAGTTGTTGTCTTCGTTTGATTTTATGAGCTCAACGCCAACGCTGTTTAATTCGGGCACAAAACGGCCCCAGCTTTCATCTTGTTATCTAACGACGGTGCCCGATGATTTGGACGGCATTTTCAGTGCGCTGAAAGACAATGCCCTGTTGTCGAAATTTGCCGGGGGTCTGGGCAATGACTGGACACGGGTACGCGGTCTCGGGGCGCACATCAAGGGCACTAACGGCCGTTCGCAGGGGGTGGTGCCTTTTCTTAAAGTGGCCAATGATACGGCGGTGGCGGTGAATCAGGGAGGCAAGCGCAAGGGCGCGCTGTGTGCGTATCTCGAAACCTGGCATATCGATATTCTCGATTTTCTTGAATTGCGTAAAAATACCGGTGACGATCGCCGCCGCACCCATGACATGAACACCGCCAACTGGATTCCTGATTTGTTTATGCAGCGGGTGCTTGACGAAGCGCAGTGGACGCTGTTTTCACCAGATGAAGTACCGACATTACATGAGCTGACCGGTGCTGCGTTTGCCCGTGCCTATCTTGCCTACGAAGAACAGGCCGATCGTGGTGAAATCAAAGTCTGGCGCCGACTGCCGGCGGTGGTGTTGTGGCGCAAAATGCTCGGCCAGCTTTTTGAAACCGGCCATCCCTGGATCACCTTCAAAGATCCCTGCAATGTGCGTTACACCAATCAACATCAGGGCGTGGTGCATTCGTCCAATCTGTGTACCGAAATCACCCTGCACACGTCCGACAGTGAAACAGCAGTGTGTAATCTCGGTTCGCTTAATCTGGCAGCGCACGTTGATGAGCAGGGTTTGAATCACGACAAACTGGCCAAAACCATCACCACCGCGATGCGCATGCTCGACAATGTCATTGATTATAACTATTACGCCGTGCCTGAGGCGCGCAATTCTAACTTGAGGCATCGGCCGGTGGGTTTGGGTGTGATGGGTTTTCAGGATGCGCTCTACAAATTGGGTTTGCCCTATGACTGTGAAGAGAGCGTGCGTTTTGCCGATGAGAGTATGGAAGTCATCAGTTATTACGCCATTCGTGCCAGCTGTGATCTGGCGGTAGAGCGCGGCGCATACTCAACGTTTCAGGGCTCACTCTGGAGCCAGGGCATTCTGCCGATTGATTCGCTTGATCTGCTCAAGACGCAGCGCGGTGAGCATTTACAGGTCGACACCACGTGTACACTGGACTGGGCCGATTTACGCGAGCGCATCAAAAGTTCAGGCATGCGCAACAGCAATTGTCTGGCCATTGCACCTACGGCCACCATTTCCAATATCTGTGGGGTTTGTCAGTCGATTGAACCGACGTATCAGAACCTGTTTGTCAAATCGAATCTTTCCGGCGAATTCTGCGTGATTAATCCTTATCTGGTGCATGACTTGAAAGCACTTGGTTTGTGGGATGAGGTCATGATTAACGACCTGAAATATTTTGATGGTTCAATTCAGGCCATTGACCGTATTCCCGCTGAACTGAAACGTAAGTACGCCACCGCCTTTGAAATAGATTCGCGCTGGCTGATCGACGCCGCCAGCCGGCGGCAGAAATGGCTGGATCAGGCGCAATCGCTGAATCTGTATCTGGCCGAGCCCAGTGGCCCCAAGCTCGATCAACTCTATAAACAGGCGTGGTTACGTGGCCTGAAAACCACCTATTACCTGCGCACGCTCGGCGCGACGCATGTAGAAAAAAATGCCGTGGGTGCCGACAACAATGACAGTTTCAGTGACAGCCCCAAAGTCTGTTCGATTCTTGATCCTGATTGCGAAGCCTGCCAATAACAAAGGAAAGACCTATGTTGCACTGGAATACACAAGTTGAAAAAGAACGGCCCGCTGACGAAATAAAACCCGCAGCGCGTGCGATTAAATCTGAAGATAAACGGGTTGTGAATGGACAAGGGGATGTGAATCAACTGGCCCCCTTCAAGTACCCCTGGGCGTGGAAATATTTCCTCAATGCCAACAAAAATCATTGGACGCCGCTGGATATCAACATGGCGCAAGATGTGGATGATTATCACCATAAACTCAGTCCGGCCGAACGGCATGTCTACGAAAATGTACTGGCCTATCTCACCACGTCAGACATTCTCGCCATGCGAAACATTGGTCTGGCGGTGATGGAAAAAATGACCGCGCCCGAGTTGCAGATTTATCAGGCGCGTCAGGTTTATGAAGAAGCCTTGCACACCTGGACCTATCAGCACTGCATCGAAACCCTCGGTCTGGATCAGGGCGAAATTTACAACCGCTACCGTGTGGTGCCGGAAATTCACCATAAAATCGAGATTGCCAATCGGCGATTGCACAACATTTTGCGCCCCGCTATTGATTTACGTCAGCCCGAGGAACTCGAAGCCTTTGTGATGTCGTATCTGTTTTTTGCGGCGGTGTTTGAAGGCAGCTGGTTCTACAATGGTTTCAGTCCGATTTTCGCACTGCAGCGTCGTGGTCTGATGAAGGGCACGGCCGAACAGTTGCAATACATCATGCGCGACGAGGTCATGCACTGTGGCTTTGGTTTGCGCACCATTAAACAAATTTTGATAGAAAATTCTGTTCGCCTCGATTTACAGGCGATTCAAGCCATGTGGGACGAAGCTGAAGCCGCGGAACAGGCCTATGCGAGCTATTTATTACGTAATCCGGTTCTGGGGTACAGTCTTGAGAATCACATGGAACAATTCCGTTACATCGCCAACCGGCGAGCGCGCCAGGTGGGCATGGTTGAACCCTTCCCCGGGGCGGAATGTCGGCTGACCTGGCTCGATGAACAGGCCAACATCCGTAAGGAAAAAAACTTTTTTGAAACCAAAGTGACCGAATATCAAACGGGCGGTGCCTTGAGTTGGGATTAATGTCGCCCATAGACGGGTTGTGAAAAACTTTGTATGACCTGATCTATAGTTTCTTGCCATACTGTTTGTTGTTGTTTGTGCATGCACGAGATAATGAATGAGCAATTAGAATAGCACCGGATTATGCCCATAACAAAAAAGGGAAGGCGTTTGATGAACTATTTGCAACGGAATGCATTTACCAGCCTGCTTTTTTTTATACTGATCGCAACACTTGCCTTGGTCGCAGGGAAGGGGCCTCACCTGCTTGATATGAAAGCGGCCAGCTTCTTGCCCTTGCATACTTTTATGGAAACTTTTTCCGTAATGGTCTCGATGCTGATTTTTGCGGTCGGCTGGACCTTATATGGCGTTGAGCGCGCCAAACCCACCCTTATATTAAGCTGTGTTTTGTTGAGTGTGGGCATTCTGGATTTTGCACATCTCTTGTCCTATCCGGGTATGCCCGATTTTATAAGCCCCAGCTCCGTGCAGAAGTCGATTTATTTCTGGTTGTGTGCGCGTTCTGTTCTGGCTGTTGCGATGTTGGCGAGTGTATTTATTAACTGGCAATCTTTTCATCACACGGGCACCCGCTATATTTTTCTTGTTTTTATACTGTTTAGCACCCTGTTTCTGAGCTGGATTGGTTTGTTTTACCTTGATTCAACGCCTGTATTTTTTATTAAAGATATAGGGCTCACACGCACCAAAATTCAAATTGAAACATTATTATCCATTCTTTATTTCGTGGCGGGTTTGTTATTTTTGGTGCGAGCAAGACAGAAAAAAGTTACCTGGATGGCTGATTTGTCCATTAGCAGTTTTATTATGGCCTTGGCTGAAACGTATTTTACCCTGTATCAATCACCCTACGATATTAATAATTTGATGGGACATATCTATAAAGTGATTGCCTATGCGTATTTGTACAAAGCCATTTTTTTGCACAGCGTACGCTACCCGATGGAACAATTAAAAGCCGCCGATGAGGCGCTTCGGCGCAGTCAAAAAACCTTGCAGATGACCCAATTCGCGGTGGATCGATCGGGTGATTATATTTTTATGTTTGATGCGATGGGTAAATTTACGTATGTCAATTCAGAAGCCGCTGCGCGTTTGGGTTATAGCCGCACCGAGCTGCTAACGATGTCGGTCAGTGATGTCGATATGGACAGCGTTGATAAAAACTGGATGCATTATTGGGGCGACTTGCTCAAAGCCGGTTTTATGCGTTTTGAAACCAAACATAAAACCAAAGCGGGCGAATTTTATCCGGCCGAAGTCAGTCTTTCGCTGATTGACGCGCATGAGCAAACCTTCGCCTGTGCAATTGTCAGAGATATCAGCGAGCGCATTTCCTCGCAGACAAAAATTAACAATCTTGCTTATTACGACCAGATCACCCAGCTGCCAAACCGGATACTGATTGAAGACAGAATTCATCAGGCTATTGCAAACGCCAACCGTAATACCACCAAAGTGGCCGTGTTGTTTCTGGATCTGGATAATTTTAAAAATATCAATGACAGCTTGGGGCATCAAGCGGGTGATCACTTGCTCAGACAGGTCGGTTTGCGATTATTGTCCAGAATCCGGGCAAGCGATTCCGTGGGACGTTATGGCGGCGATGAATTTATTTTTGTGTTGCCTGCTCTGCAAGCGCCTTATGAAGTCGCCGATATTGCAAATAAATTACTGGACGCGGTGGCCAAACCCTTTGCATGGCAGGGTGCTGAATTTCGTGTAACGACCAGTATTGGCATCAGTCTTTATCCGGAAGATGGCCATAATTTTTCGCAATTAGTCATGAATGCTGATGCGGCCATGTACCATGCAAAAAAACTGGGTCGAAATAATTATCAGTTTTTTTCCTCTGAAATGAATGTGCGCGCAACCAAACAGTTACATATGGAAAACAATCTGCGACGGGCGATAGAACTAAAACAATTTGTGCTGCATTATCAGCCGCAAATAGATATTAAAACCGGTGAATGTGTCGCCTTCGAAGCGTTAATTCGCTGGTTTGATCCTGACAGGGGTCTGATTTCGCCGCTGGAATTTATTCCCTTGGCCGAAGAACGGGGTTTGATTGTAGCCATTGGTGATTGGGTGATAGAAGAAGCCTGTCGTCAAAATGCCTTGTGGTTGAACGCAGGACTACCCGTGCTGCCTATCTGGGTTAATGTTTCGTCACCTCAGTTTCATCGTGCAGATATTGTTGGCAAGTTGAAAGCAGCGTTAGACAGGCATCAGCTTGATGCAAAGTACCTGGCCGTTGAAATCACTGAAAGTGCCATCATGCACGACGCTGAACAATTTATTGTGCGTTTGAATGAGTTAAAAGCGATGGGTGTGTCGTTGGCCATAGATGATTTTGGCACAGGCTATTCCAGCCTCAGTTATCTCAAACGTTTTCCACTCGACAAAATTAAAATAGACCGATCGTTTATTCGGGATATGACCGATGACAATGAAGATCTTATCCTGACCCAGGCGATTATTGCGCTGGCAGGTCAAATGAAATTAAAAGTGATTGCCGAAGGTGTTGAGATGATGCAGCAATATGATCTGTTAAGAAAAGCAGGCTGCGATGAGTTTCAGGGTTATTTGGTCAGCAAGCCTGTGGCGGCAGATGAAATAGAACACATGTTAGGTGGGTCGTGCGTATTATTGTCAGCGGCTTTGGCATGAGTCCCGTGACAGGTTTCACTGTCACGGGCTTGGCCAGTATTAATAGATTCTGGCGTGCTCAGGCACTTATTTTTTTGTACTTCAGTCGTTTCGGCGCAGCGGCCTCGGCACCGAGTTTTTTGCGGCGGTATTCTTCGTAATCCGAATAGGCACCTTCAAACCATTCGATGGTATCGCCTTCAAAAGCCAGAATATGAGTAGCAATCCGGTCGAGGAACCAGCGATCGTGCGAAACCACCATA
>Ga0209873_1000022_pt1 | contig 23506 bp, 19 predicted proteins | sample GWRWT2_30Apr14_FD_187186 | JGI IMG/M metagenome (GOLD analysis project Ga0209873, IMG submission 187186) | Sand microcosm microbial communities from a hyporheic zone in Columbia River, Washington, USA - GW-RW T2_30-Apr-14 (SPAdes) (version 2) | ecosystem: Engineered > Artificial ecosystem > Sand...
TGTGTTCATCGACAATAACAATTTCATTATTCTGGACAATATAATCCACATCTCGACGAAACAGGGCGTGCGCCTTAATTGCGGCATTCACGTGATGAAACAGGTTCAAATTTACCGGCGCATAAAGACTCTCGCCTTCTGCCAACAAATTCTCCTCGGTTAAAAGCTCCTCGACATACTGATGCCCAAGTTCAGTTAATTCTATATTGCGTGATTTTTCATCCACTACATAATGGCCCGTGTCTTCAACCGGCTCATCCATGGGGCCACGCTCAACGTATTCTTGCTGTTGCAGCTTTGGCACAAACTTATTGATCTTGCGGTAAAGCTCGGAACTGTCCTCGCTCGGGCCTGAAATTATTAGTGGCGTGCGTGCTTCATCAATAAGAATTGAGTCAACTTCATCAATTACGGCAAAGTGCAGGCCCCGCTGAAAGCGCATCTCCTTGCTGAAGGCCATATTGTCACGCAAATAGTCAAAACCAAACTCATTATTTGTGCCATACACAATATCCGAGGCATAGGCTTTTCTTTTTACATCGGGATCTTGATGGGAAATAACTACACCCACACTTAAACCGAGAAACTGGTAGAGTTTGCCCATCCATGCGGCATCGCGCTGCGCCAGATAATCATTAACGGTGATCACATGAACACCTTCACCAGTTAACGCGTTCAGGTACACAGGCAAGGTGGCAACCAGTGTTTTACCTTCACCTGTACGCATTTCAGCAATTCGGCCCTGATGCAGCGTAATACCGCCAATCATTTGCACGTCAAAGTGGCGCATACCCAGAACCCGATCAGAGGCCTCACGCACTACCGCAAAAGATTCTGGCAATAAATCATCAAGCGTCTCTTGTCCTGTCGCCAGACGCTGCTTAAATTCCTCGGTTTTAGACCGCAATTTTTCATCAGAGAGCGTTTTGTATTCATCCTGAAAGCTATTTATTTTTTTAACTAGCTTGGCCACTTTTTTTAACTGACGATCATTTTTTGATCCAAGTAACTTGCTGAAAATAGTTCCAATCATGATATTTTTTTCAGAGAGGTTTATGAGAAGGAAAGGCGTGTCAAAAGGATAAACCTATTTTACATGAGGCCTCTGTTTAAATTGCAAAGCATAGCAACTTTTATAATAGAAAGCAGATCAAACAGAAGGTTTTTTCACATTATTCATTGATACGATTCATGAAACGTACACAGACATGATGCCTGTTGGCATCACCTGCCGAGACGGTTCATTCAAATACGTAAAAAATATATCACAAGGCGGGTCTAGCCTTGGTTCTTTCGACTGATATAACGCGCTGGATTAACCGCTTTACCATTGGAAAATACTTCAAGATGAACATGGTAGCCGGTAGCACGCCCCGTGTCTCCCATCAAAGCCACGCGCTGCCCTTTAGTGACCATGTCGCCTACCTTGACCAAGTTGGCGTTATTATGACCATAGCGTGTAATGTAGCCATCGCCATGATTAATTTCCACCATATTACCGTAACCCTCGCGCTCACCCGACCAGGTAACAATGCCAGAAGCCAGGGCCAGCACAGGCGAATTTTTCTTTCCGGAAAAATCAACTCCCTTATGCCAAGCTAACTTTCCGGTAAAAGGATCAACACGGTATCCATAGTGAGACGATAACCAGCCATGCTCAACCGGACTGCCCGCCAGATAAGCGTTATCCTTGAGATTTTGCTTACTCAGCATTTCCTCAAGAATATCCATTTGTTGCGCACGCTCCCTGATTTGAAGAGAGATATCATCCAACACACTGACAAATTCCGGTTTTTGATATTCCTCGCCTAATTTTGCAAGCTCTTCCGGACCACCTACTGCTGACTTTTCAGAGAAATCAAATTCCCCGGAATCCAGCTTGGCAACACCAATCAAATGCTCGCCTAATGCATCCAGCTTAATCATTTGCGCCTGAATGTCTGCAACTTTAAGCGCAAGAGCGCTCATTTTTTCGTTTACTTGTCCACGTGCCTGTTCCACTTGCTGATTTTGTTCTTGTAATTCTTTTTGCCAGGCAGTCACCGTATCAGATAAAAAAATGCTGCCATTTGAAAGTCCAAACTTACTCAGCCCATAGGCGGTTAATGCTGCGGAAATCAATGCACACGCCAGAAACATAAGTAAAAGATACACAAAACTAATTTGTCGTCCGCTGTACTTTTTATCTTTCGAGTTTAAGATTGTGAAACTCATAGAGTTACTCCATTTTATTTCTTTCCGACTTATCATTCTTAGCGCTCTACTGGAGACACTGAATTAAAAAATTCGCGCCCGGTTTTACCAAAAAATTTAATCGTCAGACCTGTCTCGAAGCATTTATACTTGCAAAACAGCGTCCAATAATACTGAAGCCTGAACATAAAGCAAACAATTCAACGCCGCCATCCTCAACACTATACCCACTTATGTCAGACTGATGTCATGAAAAAACCACATTTAGTAGCCGATTTGACCACCATTCATTTTAAAAAGAGTGATCTGTTACACAACACCTTGGCATTTGCGCATTATTTGCGGGCGCTTGAGAATATTGTGAAACAGTATTTACCTGACACTTTTCAACCCCGCTGCCAAGTCTCTGCCTTTAATTATGGTGAGCTTACTTTGTGCTGTGACAATGCAGCATGGTCTATCAAGCTGCGCTTTCACCTTGCTCAACTAAAAAACCATCTTGAACGCCACGGAGAATTTAGCGGCCTATCGAAAATCATTATTAAAACAGAGGTTCGCAAGGTCTACAGAAGCAACAAGAAACTACCAAAGGCAAAGTTACTCAGTCTGGAGAATAAAGACTTATTGCTGCAGACAGCCGCATGCGAAACCGATACTCAGTTAGCGCAAGCGCTTAAACGACTTGCAGCACACGCCAGCACTGCGAATGAAACATCCATATAAACATTTACTGAACTGGTTCAGGCGGGATAGAAGAGAGTAGATAATTCATCCAGCATTGATTCAGGTGGATGAATTACCAAGTGGGGGCTTGCCTTAAAACAAACTCACGCTTCGGCGGCAAGTGGTGGTTTCATATAGGAAACTGGCACATTGGCAGCATCTTCAAACGTAAGCAAATCCCAAGCATCGGGCTCTTGTAAGAGTTTCCTTATCAGCTGATTATTCAGGGCATGTCCTGACTTATAACCAACAAACTCACCAATCAGGCTATAACCTAACAAATAAAGATCGCCAATTGCATCCAGGACTTTGTGCTTAACAAATTCATCATCGTAACGTAAGCCATTTTCATTAAGCACACCAACGTCACTGATTACGATCGCATTCTCAACACTGCCGCCCAAGGCCAAGTGCTGGGAACGAAGCATTTCAATATCTTTCACAAAACCAAAGGTACGTGCACGACTGACTTCTTTCACAAAAGAAGTAGTGGAAAAATCTATAGTCACCGATTGCGCACGTTCTTTAAAGACAGGATGATCAAAATCAATACCAAAGCTTACCTGAAAACCATTAAAAGGCAGAAAAGTAGCTGTTTTATCCCCTGATTCGACCGTAATTTCTCGTTTTATACGAATAAATTTTTTCGCTTCAGATTGCTCTTCTATGCCGGCCGCTTCTATCAGGAAAACAAAGGGACCCGCGCTGCCATCCATAATAGGCACTTCTGACGCCGTTAACTCCACATAGGCATTATCAATTCCCAGACCCGCCAGAGCAGACAATAGATGCTCTACCGTTGAGACTTTGACGTCACCCTTCACAAGGGTTGTAGACAAGGTGGTCTCGCCAACATTTTCAGCAATGGCTCTAATTTCAACCGCCGGATGAAGATCTACACGTCGAAACACAATACCCATATTCACCGGAGCTGGGCGCAGTGTAAGGTAAACCTTTTCTCCGCTATGAAGGCCAATGCCCGTGGCTTTGATACTGTTTTTGAGGGTTCGTTGTTTGATCATCATAATCCCTTTTAGCTGTTAGCTTACGACCTGCAAAATCTATCTGCGACACAAAAAAATGAACTTTATTTTGCGTGAAAAATAGATACGCCTCGTTAGCTCGTCACTCTCCAAATTAATAGATTGGCTTGCATTATGGCCCGACTTAGCTGAACGCAAGCTGTATTATCCAGACCTTAAATTTGAATTTTTCCCTGAGTGACTTACGTACAATAATTAAAGAAGCGCCTCCCTGTTAAAAAAAGGGGAGGCGCTAAAGCGCTTTCTAATCGGCTTGCTGTCGCAGAAATGCGGGCAAATCGAGATAATCCATATCAGGTGCAACAGTGGCTGAAGCCGCTAAGGTTTGGGACTTGATACCTTGTCTACGTAACACGGCGGGACGATCAAGCTCGTTATATTTAACACCGCCATCACGGTTTACTGGAAAACCACGCACCTTTTCACTGATATTGCGGATTTCTTCTGTGACCGATCCACCCAAACCTGTAGCCACTACAGTTACTTTAAGCTGATCACCCATGCTCGGATCAATTACAGTGCCAACAACAACAGTTGCATTATCAGAGGCAAATTCTTCGATGGTATCACCCACTTCAGAAAACTCACCCAAACCAAGATCCTCACCCGCCGTGATATTCACCAAAATACCGCGAGCACCCTGGAGGTTAACATCCTCAAGCAATCGGCTTTTTATAGCGGCTTCTGCAGCCAGACGTGCCCTGTCCTCGCCTGAGGCGATTCCTGTACCCATCATTGCCATGCCCATTTCAGACATAACGGTTCGAACGTCGGCAAAATCGACGTTAATCATACCAGGGCGAATAATCAGATCCGCAATACCTTGCACCGCTCCGAGCAACACGTCGTTGGCTTCTTTAAATGCATCGAGGAGCCGGGTGTTTTTTCCTAACACTGGCAACAGCTTTTCATTTGGAATGGTAATTAATGAATCAACGTGTTGTGAAAGCTCAGCAATACCGGCCTCACCAACGCGCATGCGCTTGCGTCCTTCAAATGAAAAAGGCTTGGTCACCACTGCCACCGTTAAAATCCCCATTTCCTTGGCTATTTCTGCAATCACCGGCGCAGCACCTGTTCCAGTGCCACCGCCCATACCTGCGGTAATAAAAAGCATGTCTGTCCCTGCCAGCACCTCCTGAATTCGCTCTCGATCCTCAAGCGCAGCCTGACGACCCACTTCAGGATCAGCGCCCGCGCCCAGACCTTTGGTGACCTCACTGCCTAACTGCAGCAGTGTGCGTGCATGCAAACCCCGGAGCGCTTGTGCATCGGTATTGGCACAAAGGAATTCAACGCCGGTCACATGATTTGCAAGCATATGTTCAACCGCATTACCGCCGCCGCCGCCCACTCCAAACACTTTAATTACCGCACTTTGTGGCTCATTATCAATCAGTTCAAACATGGCGCTCTCCTTTTTGCGTTAAATTCAAAAACGATACATTAGATAAGTTAGAAGTTTCCCTTGACCCATTTTTTGACACGATGAAATAAATCCCCGCCCATAAGGCCTGTACTGGTATTGCTCGGCTTTCTTTCCTGAAATTCTTTTTGTCCATAGAGCAGCAAACCAACGGCCGTTGCGTAAATGGGATCTATCACCGCGTCAGTCAAACCCAGAATTTCTTTAGGCGCACCCAGTCTTACCGGCATATGAAAGATCTCTTCAGCAAGCTCTATGACTCCCTCCATTTTGGATGAGCCGCCTGTCATTACTATTCCCGCCGAAATCAGCTCTTCGAATCCACTTCGCCGTAGCTCAGCTTGAATAAGCGTAAATAATTCTTCATAACGAGGTTCAACGACTTCTGCCAACGCTTGTCGCGATAAATCACGATGCGGACGATCACCCACACTAGGCACCTTGATCCGTTCATCAGGTTTTGCTAACTGGGTCAGAGCACAGGCGTATTTTATCTTTATTTCTTCGGCATATTGTGTCGGGGTTCGCAATGCCATAGCGATATCATTGGTGACCTGATCACCCGCTATAGGAATTACTGCTGTATGTCGGATGGCTCCGCCGGTAAAAACAGCAATATCAGTGGTGCCACCACCGATATCGATCATACAAACGCCCAGTTCTTTTTCATCCTCTGTCAGTACGGCATAACTTGAGGCCAGTTGTTCAAGCACAACATCCTGGGTTTGCAGACCACTCAAACGCGCGCATTTCTCAATATTTTGCAAGGCATTCACAGCACAGGTCACTAAATGCACTTTGGCTTCAAGTCGCACACCCGCCATACCTAGTGGCTCTCTTACACCACCTTGATCGTCAATGATAAATTCCTGAGGCAGAATATGTAAAATGCGCTGATCCGCAGGAATTGCGACTGCTTTAGCCGCATCAATAACCCGATCTATATCTGCTTGCACGACCTCTTTATCTTTAATAGCGACTATGCCGTGAGAATTCATACTTTTAATATGACTGCCAGCAATGCCACAATAGACAACGCTGACAGACGAACCCGACATCAACTCGGCCTCTTCAATGGCACGCTGAATGGATTCAACCGTTGATTCTATATTTACAACTACTCCTTTTTTCAACCCTCTTGAAGGCGCAGAACCGAGACCAACAACCTCCAATGAGCCATCTAAATTGGATTTCCCAATAACGGCAACCACTTTTGATGTACCAATATCCAAACCTACGAGGATGTTTTCCTGTTCTGTTTTGCTCATTACTCTGTTCTCTACCAAAAACTATCTCAAGGCCAACGATTCACCAGACAATACTTTTTTGTCATCGCGCCACGCCACAACAAAACCAGCATCATAACGTAAATCAATATGGGCGATATTCCCAAGTTGAGGAATAATATGTTTCGCATACACACTTCTGAGCTGTTTTAATTTATCGACCCCTTGCCGGGAACTTAAAATCAATACCAGCCCATTATTCAATTCGAGGCGCCAGTCGAATGCAGAATTCATTTCCAAGGATACCAGACTTAAGTCTTGATCCAGCAACATTTGATTGGCCTGATAATAAAAATCCGTAATTTGGTTTCGCTGCTCAATTTTACCTTCAAGACGTGGAAGATTATCAAATCCACTCAAGTTGCTCGGTGTGAACAACTCGCCTTTTGCGCTGATCAATGCACTATTTCCCCAACGGGCAATAGGTGTTTGCTCGGTAATATTCACCATTAATATATCCGGCCATATTTTTTTTACCTGAACGGAGTCAACCCACGCAATGTCATTTACAGTTTGCGCAACGGTTTTCAAATCCAATGTAAAGAAATTTTTCTCCAATGCTTGCTCAAGCAACAGATCAACATCATTTTTATCAACATAGTGCAGCGATTTATTTATCAAAATTTTCTTAATCGCTATTTGATCATTCAAGTTTGGTAATGACCATAGAACGAATAACGCGACTGCCGATAAAATCAACAAACAAAAACGAGGAACAACAATTTCACTCAATCCATTTTTCAACATACATTTTCTTCCAATGCCAAACGATCTTCATTGCCTGAAGAACAACTTAAATTCACTATTGCCAAAACCAATTGATTAAACGACAAGCCATACTGCTTTGCCGCCATAGGAACCAAACTATGACTGGTCATCCCGGGCACTGTATTGAGTTCAAGCAAATAAAACCGCCCTTTTGCATCACGCATTACATCGACACGCCCCCAACCCGATGCGCCCACACTCTTAAACGCTTGAAGTGCCAAATCCTTGAGTTGTAATTCGTCTTGCTCACTCAGACCACAAGGACAGATATAGGCGGTATCATCCGAACAATACTTGGCTTGATAATCATAAAATGTGCGCGGGGTGTCTAAACGAATGGGAGGCAAAACGGCATCACCCAGTATCGCAACCGTGTATTCAGAACCCTCTATATATTGCTCAATCAAGGCAAGGTCATACTGGAGCGCCAGTTTGACCGCCTCGACCAACTCGTCAGCATTATCGGCTTTACTGATGCCCACACTGGATCCTTCACGAGCAGGCTTCACCATAACAGGAAATTTTTTTATCGTTTCTATCACAGAAAGCTGACTGGCATTTTCTATTACCCAAAAATCCGGTGTAGATAAATTGGCACCCATCCATAGTTGTTTACAACGCACTTTATCCATTGCCAAAGCAGAGGCCAGCACCCCGCTGCCGGTATAGGGAATTTTCAAAATCTCAAGCAGCCCCTGCATCGTGCCATCCTCTCCACCCCGGCCATGCAAAACAATAAACACACGATCAAACTCGCCTAATCGGGATAAAAACTCATCGCGTACATCCAGACCCTCGGCATCAACACCTTCTTCTAACAACGCCTTTAGTACGGCATGCCCACTCTGCAATGAAATATCCCGTTCAGCAGAATTGCCTCCATACAAAACAGCTACTTTTCCCAACGGGCCGATGTCACTCTGTGTTTTCATAATGGGTGTTTTATTTAAAATCATTCAAGGGATTGATTAAACCATTTTCAGCCAAGGCGCTGGCAATTGCACCAATATTTCCTGCGCCCTGTAATAGTAAAATATCGTCGTCACGCAATACGCTTTCAAGAAGCTTGGGTAATTCGTCCGCACGCTCTATAAAAATGGGGTCCAATTTTCCGCGTAGACGAATACTGTGACAAAGGTTGCGACTATCTGCACCAGGAATAACGTCCTCCCCCGCAGCGTACACGTCCATAAGAAAAAGAAAGTCGACCTCAGCAAGGACACGAACAAAGTCGTCATAGAGTTCTTTGGTTCGACTGTATCGATGCGGCTGAAACACCATAACCAAGCGTCGCTCAGGCCAGCCTGCCCTGATGGCCTGCATGGTTGCCTCAAGCTCGCGCGGATGATGCCCATAATCATCAATCAACATCACTCGTCCTTGGGGCAGTTCAAATTCACCATAGGATTCAAACCGTCGACCAACTCCCTGAAAGTTTTCTAAAGCCGCTGTTATGGCATCAAAGCCAATGCCTTCGTCTCGGGCTACCGCAATTGCCGCCAAGGAATTGAGCACATTGTGTTTGCCAGGAATATTCAAATGGATAAGCTGTTTATCAAAATCGGGGCCACTCATTTCAAAGGTCGTTTTAAATTTGTCTTGCCTCACATTAAACGCACGGTAGTCCGCCTCTTCACTGAAACCATACGTGAGTACAGGCCTGGGCACCTCTTTCATCATTTCATTTATAACCGGGTCATCAATACATACAACAGCCAAACCATAAAACGGCAAGTTGTGCAGAAACTCATTAAAGGTTTTTACCAGACGGGAGAAATCACCGCCATAGGTGCTCATGTGATCGGCATCAATATTGGTAATAACAGATACCATGGGCTGCAGGTGTAAAAATGAAGCATCACTCTCATCGGCTTCTGCAATAAAATATCTGCTTGCACCCAATTTTGCGTTTGTCGCTGCGCTATTGAGTCGCCCTCCTATAACATAGGTTGGATCCAGACCTGCCTCTGCATAAATAGACGAAATCAAACTGGTGGTCGTTGTTTTACCGTGCGTTCCGGCTACCGCAATACCGTGTCGAAAACGCATTAATTCAGCCAGCATTTCTGCGCGCCGGACAATGGGTATTTTTAATTCCCGTGCCGTTTCAACCTCGGAATTTGTGGAATCCACCGCGCTGGAAACGACCACCACATCTGTTCCGACAACGTTTTCGCCTCGGTGACCAATTTCGATTTTAACACCCGCTTTTATTAGCCTTTGCGTCATGGTGCTGTGTTTAATATCAGAACCTGAAATCTGGTATCCTTGATTCAGGAGAACTTCGGCGATACCTCCCATGCCAACACCACCGACACCGACAAAGTGTATTTTTTTAATTCTGCGCATTTCTGGAATCGTTTTATACATTGATTACATCCAAGCACGCATTAACGACAGCATTTGTTGCGTTGTGTGGCGCATTATTTTTCGCTGCAACTGCCATGGTTTTCAATTTAGTTTTATCCAGTAAATCAACAATAATTTCCGTAAGATTTTTCACACTCAAGTTCTTTTGATTAACAACGATAGCCGCCCCTTCTTGCGCAAGAAATTGGGCATTCTTTGTTTGATGATCATCTGTCGCTGCCGGATAAGGCACAAAAACTGCTGCCACACCGGCTTGTTGTATTTCACTTACAGTTAATGCACCGGAACGCGCAATCACCAAATCAGCCCAGGCATAGGCTTTATCCATATCAACTACAAAAGGCGTTACACGCGCCGGCACCAGACAGCGTTGATACGCTTCGGTAGTTTGTTCATCTTTATCTCGACCCGCTTGATGCCATATATTCAGGTGTAATCCACGCATCTGTGCTTGTTTATATGCTTCGACTAATGAAGGCGGTACCGTTTCATTTAGCGCTGTGGCACCCTGACTTCCTCCCAAAATAAGAATATTGATTCCCTGTGGATCAGGACGCTGTTCATATCTCTGCGCTGGCTCAGGTAGAACGGTAATTTCCTGCCTCACCGGATTGCCTGTAACACAGTATTTTTTATTGCCCGGACTGACCTTGAATGTACCTGGAAATGCCTGTAATACACGCGTGGCGAGAGTGCTTAAAATTCGATTTGTCAATCCGGGCACTGCATTTTGTTCATGTATGACCAATGGATAACACATAAGTTTTGCCATCAGACCGCCAGGGCCAGAAGCAAAACCGCCCATTCCCAGAACAAGACTCGGCTTGACCGTCATGAGTACGTTGGCCGCTTGTAGGCACGCTATGCCTATTTTAAACGGCGACAGTAATAAACGTTTTAATCCCTGCTTGCGCAAACCCATTACAGACAAGTAATACAGATCGATATAATTTTCCTGAGGTATCAGTCGCGCCTCAATGCCATTGCGTGTGCCTAACCAGGAAACACGAATGCCCATGTCATGCATCTGCCGCGCCACTGCCAAAGCAGGAAACACATGACCACCGGTCCCTCCCGCCATAATCAATATTTTTATATCCTTTGAATTCTGATTTTTCATGCAGCCATCTCACTCTGAGCACTTACATGAGGTCTTCCTGCAATAACAGGTTTCAAATTTCGCCTTGGTTTTTCACGCCCATTACTACGATCTGTTATTTGCTTGTTTTCTTTATGCACACGCAAAACAATCGCCAAGATGACACAGGTCGCCAGCAAACTGCTGCCGCCATAGCTCATTAACGGCAACGTTAATCCTTTGGTGGGCAACAAACCCATGCTGACCCCCATATTAAAAAGCGACTGAATTCCTATCATGGCGCCCAAGCCATACCCCAGATAAGCCGAGAAACAGGCCTGCCTTTTTTCAGCGGCTCTTGCTATAAAAAAGACTGACAGAATTAAAACTACAAATAATAAAATAACCAACGATATACCTATCAGCCCAAACTCTTCAGCCAGCACGGCTATAAGAAAATCTGTGTGCGCCTCCGGAAGATAAAAAAGTTTTTGCACACTATTGCCGTAACCCTGACCCAGCCATGAACCACGACCATAAGCGATCAAACTTTGAATCAGCTGGTAGGCTGAACCAAACTGATTTCCCCATGGATCTAAAAAGGCAACCATCCGTTGAATACGATAGGACTGTGTCATTAGAATTCCGTAGAAGGCAGCACTACCGGAAATCATCAGTAACAGAAAATAACTGATTCGCACCCCGCCCATAAAAATCATGACAAATGCCGCAACGCTTAAAACAACAAGAGAACCAAAGTCGGGCTCAAGCAGCAGCAAAACCGCAGGTACGAATAAAATAACGATGGGCTTGATAATCCCCATCCACTGCCGCCTGATTTCGGCTTGTTTTCTGACAATAAAACTCGACAAATAGATCAGAATAAAAATCTTGGCGATTTCAGAAGGCTGTAAATTTAATACACCCAAATTCAACCAACGTTTACTTCCATTGATTTTGTCACCGAAAATCAATACAGCGATCAGCATCAGCAAGGCTGCAAAGAACAGGGCTGCACTGGACCTTTCCCATACTTTCATCGGTACTTGATACACAGTCACAGCAACACAGAGCGCTATAACAATCGAGATGCCATGTCGAATAATAAAATAAAACGTATTACCGCCAGTTTTACTCTCGGCAATAGCCATCGATGCCGAGGTCACCATAATAAAACCCAGACACAGCAATGCAAATGCACTCCCCAAAAGGAGCCGATTTAACGCAGGCAAGCTGTTTTGCGACTCACTCATGATATTATTTCCGTCGACTGAATCAAGCCATGTTTTAAATCATGAACGCGTTTTTTAAATTCATCACCGCGTTTTTCAAAATTCTTGAACATATCAAAACTGGCACAGGCAGGAGAAAACAAAACCAGACCTGATTCGCCAGCCTCGTAATGTGCCCTTTTGACAAGCAAGTCAAAATCGTCAACGTCTGTCACGGGGCAAGTCACACCGGCCAAATCTTTTTGAATTTTTGCAGCGTCCTTTCCGTAAACAATAACTATTTTTACATGCTGCGTGATCATTTGGCACAGCGGCGTAAAGTCGGCTTCTTTACTCACCCCTCCCAACAGCAAAACTATTTTGCCAGAATACGCGTCAGCATAACCTCTTAATGCCGCCAGGGTTGATCCAACGTTTGTTCCCTTGGAATCATTAATCCAGCGCACATGGCCAATATCGGTCACCCACTCACAACGATGCGCTAATCCACGAAAATTTCTCAAGGTTTTTTGCACACTGCTTCGATTTATGCCCAAGGCATCACTCACTGCCAGTGCAGCCAAACAGTTAATATGATTATGTACGCCTGACAACTTCAAGTCCCGAACCGGAAATACAGCGTCTTGTCCCTGTGCCAGCCAGCTATCGCCATTGTTCAGCAGATTGTACGAAATGACATCGTCCTCTACGGCTGCTTGCAAACCAAAACTCATCCGTTTGGTTTTTCTATCTGGCGAGGATGCGTTCTGTGAAGGTCTGGTCGCTTCATCATCGCGGTTATAAAGCGCCCACTCACAATGTGCATAAATCCGCTGTTTTGCTTGCGTATACGACGCAAAATCAGCATAACGATCCATATGATCGGGCGTAACATTCAGAACCGCAGCAACTTTTGATTTGAGTGAATACGTTGTTTCCAGCTGAAAGCTCGATAATTCCAATACATAAAAATCTGGCTCTCCTTCTGCGTTATCAAGCAAGTCCAATACTGGAATACCAATATTTCCTCCCAGCGCAACTTTGAATCCAGCGTCGTTGATGATATCGGCAATAAGTGTGACAACCGTGCTTTTGGCATTGGTACCGGTAATTGCAATAATGGGGGCTTGTGCCTGCCTGCAGAAGAGCTCGATATCACCTATCACCTGAATGCCTTTTTGTTTGGCTGCCTGCACTAGGGGATGTGCAGGTGACAAGCCCGGGCTAATCACCAGCTGATCAACATCTTCAAGCAGAGCCATGGGCAAATCACCAAGATGGATATCCAGATCGGGATATTGATCGGTCAAGGCTTCTATGTCTGGCAATCTTGCACGGGTATCGGCCACTTTAACGGCAGCGTTATGTCGACGTAAAAAACGCGTCGTCGACAGTCCACTTTTTCCCAGTCCCAAGACCAAATAACGCCCCATACCGCTACCGATTCTCTACCGTAATTTTAAAGAAGCAATCCCGATTAACACCAAAATAACCGTTATAATCCAAAAACGAACAATGACTTTTGGCTCAGCCCAACCTTTTAATTCAAAGTGATGATGCAAAGGCGCCATGCGAAATATCCGGCGTCCCGTCAACTTAAACGAAGCCACCTGCAACATAACTGAAACAGTTTCTGCAACAAAAATACCGCCCATAATAAATAACAAGGCTTCTTGTCGGGCAATAACAGCAATAACGCCCAAGGCGGCTCCCAGAGAAAGTGCGCCCACATCACCCATAAACACCTGCGCCGGATACGCGTTAAACCAAAGGAAACCCAACCCGGCACCGGCAATCGCAATACAAAAAATTAATAATTCGCCGACACCGGCGATATAGGGCAAATGCAAATATTGCGCAAACTCAATATGTCCCGTGAAATAACAAAACATGCCCAAGGCACCTGCAACCATTACGGTGGGCATAATGGCTAATCCATCCAGACCATCGGTTAGGTTCACCGCGTTACTGCTGCCTACGATGACAAAATACGTCAGGAAAATATAAGCCGCGCCCAAATCAATCACGATATGTTTAAACAACGGTACGATCAATTGCGTTTCTGCGGGAACCGAAGCAAAAGAAAAAAGTAAAATGGCGGCACTCAAACCAAAAACCGATTGCCAGAAGAATTTCCAGCGCGAGGGCAAACCTTTCGAATTTTTCTCAATCACTTTACGATAATCATCCACCCAGCCAACCCAACCAAATGCCAAGGTGACAAAAACAACGATCCACACATAATGATTACGCAAGTCGGCCCACAGCAAGGTGCTGATCATAATGGCCAGGAGAATGAGAATTCCTCCCATGGTAGGTGTACCCGCTTTGGCCAGGTGACTTTGAGGGCCGTCATTTCGTACCGACTGGCCCACTTGGTAAAAACGTAATTTGTTAATAACGAAGGGCCCCATCCACAAGGCAATCATCAAGGCGGTTAATGCCCCAAGTATCGCTCGCAAGGTCACTGACCCGAAGGCAGAAAATCGGACATCGTACTGCACCAAATAGTCAGCTAGCAGTAAAAGCATTTAGGTCTTACCCCTTTCCAGTGCTCTGATTGCCTGAACAATAACTTCCATTTTTGCTGATCGTGAACCCTTCACTAAAACGGTCGTTCCGGCCATCAGTAATTGCGGCAACACGCTCATTAATTCGGATTGTGTATTAAAACAGCGCGCGCCTTTACCAAAACCTTCTGCAACAGACTCTGCATAGTGCCCCACGGCAAAAAGCGTATTAATGCCTTGTTTTTTGGCCCATTGGCCCACTTCCCGATGGTACATCTGAACGTCCGCACCCAATTCGGCCATATCGCCGAGAATAAGAACTTTGTTTGTTTCAGGGTATTGCGCAAGAAAATCGATTGCGGCTTTTACCGAATGCGGATTGGCATTGTAGGTATCATCTACCAGCAATAACTCACAACGTGTTAAAGGGTAAAGGTTCAATCTGCCGGGCGCGGATTTTACGTTCTCAAGCCCTGCTTTGATATATGCGTCATCAATATTCACACTTTTTGCAAGCGCAGCTGCGAGCATTGCATTTGTTACATTATGCTCTCCCGGCAAGGCAGCATGAATGGTCACACTGGAATCCCGAGAAACAATATCGAATTGATAGTCTCCTTGTTCAGAGACCGTAATATTTTCAAGCCAGAAATCAGGTGCAACTCCCTGCTGATGGATGGAATGTTTTGCGCAGGTAATAATTTTTTTTCCTGCTGCAGACATCTCGCCGCACCACGAAGCGCCGTGAGCGTCATCCAGATTAATCACCGCAACTCCATCCTGATGCAGCGCGTGATAGATAGCGCCTTTCTCTTTGGCAACATTGGCAACATTACCAAAACCGGCAAGGTGAACCGCTTCAGCATTGGTAATTACCGCCGCATCAGGATGCACCAGTTGCGCACTATAGGCGATTTCTCCAGGCGCATTGGTTCCGACTTCGAGAACAGCAAATCGATGCGTTTCATTGAGTCTTAATAATGTCAGCGGCACACCGATATCATTATTTAAATTCCCCAAAGTCGCTAAAGTCGGCGCCACTTGGCTGCATATAGACGCCAGCATGTCTTTGACCGTTGTTTTGCCACAACTGCCGGTAATCGCAATCATTTTTAACTGTTGAAACTGCAAACGCCAGGCTTCAGCCAAACGCCCCAAAGCAATTCGCGTATCGACCACCACCAACTGAGAAATTTGTAACGAAGGAACATAATGATCGACCACTACCGCAACGCAGGCTTTTGTTGCGGCTTCAGCAAGATAATCATGGCCATCGAAGCGCGCCCCCCGCAAGGCAAGGAATAAATCACCGCTATTAATAGCGCGCGTGTCAGTGCTGACACTGCTTACTGAAACATCCTGTCCATAAAATTCCGCATGTGTAACTCGGGCAATTTCAGAGAGCAACATTAGGCCGCCCTCCTGGCTAACTGCGCTTCAGCTACGTGATAATCGGAAAAGGGCCGTCTTACGCCTGCGATTTCCTGATAGTTTTCTGCTCCCTTGCCTGCAATTAAAACAACATCATTTTTCTCTGCCACGTTAATCGCATACGCGATCGCATCGGCACGATCCAGAATAACGTGCGTATTTTCCTGCGATGGGATGACGCTGATAATTTGCTGACAAATTTTTTCCACAGATTCACTGCGTGGATTATCTGCCGTGACAATCAACAGATCGGCACATTCCCACGCGACACGCCCCATTTGAGATCGCTTGCCTTGATCCCGATCACCCCCACAGCCAAAAACACAAATGAGTCTGTTCTTGCAGTAATTTCTCGCTGACTTAATGGCATTTAAAAGTCCATCGGGCGTATGCGCATAATCAATAAATACCAGGGGATTATTTCCACCGCCCATTTTATTCATGCGTCCAGGCACGCCATGGACCTGTGCCAACACAGCTGCGGCGTTAGCCAGAGGAACATCAAGCAACAGCAAAATAACAAGTGCCATAGCCAGGTTAGATACGTTGTAGGCACCGTAAAGATGTGAATTAATAATTTCACCCTCACCCCAAGCAGACGTAAATTTAATTGTTATTTTTTCATCGCTAATAACCGAGTCGAGTATTTTTATGCCCGCATACGTTTGAAGACTCAGCGTTGAACCTATTCCAAAAACATTCACATCTGTTTGTTGGTTAACACGCCCACTCATACTATGCGCAATTGAATCATCCACATTAAAAATGGCGTTATTCAGATCAGGCCAGGAAAAAAGTCTCTCTTTGGTTTGAATGTAATGCGACATACTTTCATGGTAATCAAGATGATCACGGGTGATATTTGTCAGCGCCGCTGTTTCAAAGCAAATGCCATTTACACGACCCTGAGCCAAACCATGCGAAGATACCTCCATGATCACAAAGTTCACGTTTTTACTACGCATTTCGGCCAATTGCCGCTGCAAACTGACAGGATCTGGTGTGGTGTTTTTGGTTTCTACAAGCGCCCCCCAAAGGCCCGAACCTAGTGTGCCAATAAGCCCCGAGCGCTCACCCAACAAATACAAAGCCTCCGCCACCAAATGACTGCAGGTGGTTTTCCCATTCGTACCTGTAATGCCAACAACGCGTAAGTGTTTAGAAGGATGCGAATAGTAATTTGCTGCGAAATATCCGACATGCTGCGCAAGATCCGCAATATAATACACGGGCACCTCTGCACCTGGCCCTTTAACAAGACGCATGGCAGGAAGACCTTCTAACGCCTCAGATAAAACGGCAATAGCGCCTTGCGAAACGGCATTCTCAATGTATTTTCGCCCATCCGTATGCACACCAGGGAATGCCAGAAAAAGATCCCCCTTTTGCACATTACGGGAATCTATCTGCAAGCCTGATATTAATGGATTGTAGTTTTGATTTATTTCAAGAAAGGGTGTCACAACATCGTTCAGATATTTAGGTAAAAATGCTGTCGTCAATGGGTGCTGATCATGATTACTCATAGAGTCGCCCCCGATAAATCACTTACCTTTAAAACGGGTGGCTCAATTTTAGTTTCCGGTTTATCCGGCCTGATATCGAGCAATGGCAAGGCCTGTTTCATAACACTGGCAAAAATAGGCGCTGCCACAGCACCACCGTAATACTCCTGACCCTGGGGATTTTTCACCACAATGACAACAGCTACTTTAGGTTTATGTGCCGGAGCAATACCCGCAAATAAAGACATGTATGCATTATCGGCATAACTATTTTTTGCTGATTCATTTCTTTGCAGAAGATGAACCGTTCCTGTTTTTCCGGCAATACGATAACCTTCGATTTGCGCACGTGAAGCTGTACCCTTGCGACTTACTACCGACTCCAGCATGGCTACAACTTTTTCAGCGGTCTCTTGTTTTATTACCCTGTCACCTGCCGGTTTTTCTTTTAATTTAATCAAGGATACGGGGTGACTCACACCGCCATTAGCCAAGGTTGCATACACATGCGCAAGTTGCAAAGCCGTCACAGATAAACCATAACCATAAGATAAAGTGGCTACGTCAATATTTTTCCATTTAACATGCACAGGCAAACCGCCGGAACGCTCTCCGGGAAAACCGCTATTTGTGGTTTGCCCTAAACCAATTTGGCCGAAGAAACCATTCAGCGCTTCGGGGCCTACCGCAATACCCAATTTAGACGCACCCACATTACTTGATTTAGTCAGAATACCTTCGATATTGAGCGTGCCGTAATAATGAATGTCTTGAATGCGCTTACGATTCATATAAATAGGCTTTGTTTCGATCAAGGAATTCTCATCATATTTACCACTGTCCAGTGCAGCAGCCGCTGTGAAGGCCTTTATGGTAGAACCCGGCTCAAAAAGATCCGTCACCGCAAGATTGCGGACATTTCCTGCCGCCATTGCCGCCCGATTATTAGGATTAAAAGACGGGTGATTCACCATTGACAACACTTCACCGCTTTCCACATCAAGAATGACCATGGACCCGGAATTCGCACGGTGTTTTTTCACTGCGAGCTCCAGCTCTCGGTAAGCAATATGCTGCAAACGCATATCAATACTGAGCTCAAGATTATTGCCCGCGCTCGCTGATTTAATCAGACTCAGGTCTTTAACCCGTTTACCATGCAAATCACGAATAACCGTTTTTGCCCCGGGTTTACCGGCCAGCCAATCATTGTAAGCAAGCTCCAAACCTTCCTGCCCCTGCTCATCAATGTTAGTCATGCCAACCACATGCGCTGCCACATTAGCCGCCGGATAAAATCGGCCATACTCAGTGGCGCCGTACAATCCAGATTCAACCTGTGCGATAATGCGATCTGCTTCCTGCGGGGCTAATCCACGTTTGATATACAAGAACTCCTTGTTCCTGTGCTTATTTAGTAGTTTTTGGAATTCTTCCGGCACCAAATTGCAGGCCTTGGCAATCTGGCGTATTTGCTGTGTTTTTCCAGAAACCGCCTTGTCCTCCAAAAGAGCCTCAGGATTTACCCAAATAGACTTAAGCGGTGTACTTACGGCCAGTGCTATCCCATTACGATCGACAATCAACCCTCTGTGTGCGGGGATTGCTTCAGTTCTAACAACGCGAGCATCACCTTGTCGCAACAAAAAGGGGGCATTAATAACTTGCAAATAAACTGCGCGGGCAAACACTGCCGACACCGCCAATAAAAAGCAGACAACAAGAATCACAAACCGGAACCGGCTTATTCCTTGAAATGTATTTACGTCTGACTTTATCACGGGCTTACCGTCACCACTTGATCAAGTTGAGGAACTGTCATTTCCAGCTGTTTTTGCGCTTTATTTTCAATTTCAACAAAAGAACCCAAGGTACTTTGTTCTAATAAAAGACGACTCCACTCTTCATACAAATGATCTCTTTGTTGTTCGAGTGTTTGTAATTTTCCCACCGCTTTTCGTGTTCGATGCACGCTATAACTGGTCGCCACCGCCGAAACAATTAAAACCACTACCAATACAAAAGGCATAAAACTTTTTCTAAGATAGTCTGCTTTAATTCCCATAAAAGTTCGTCTTGCCTGCACTTAACTCTTTTCAGCTATACGTAAAATGGCACTGCGCGCTCGAGGGTTGGCATTGGTTTCTACTTCATTTGCACGCACTTTTTTGGCAATGATTTTTAGCTTCTTCCCCGTTTCACTGTGACGTACAGGCAAGTGTCGAGGCAAGGATTCGCCCTTCTCCAGCGTGTGCATTTTCTGCTTCACAATACGATCTTCCAGCGAATGAAAACTTATCACCACGAGCCGCCCATGCGGAGCCAGTGAGTCGAGCACTGTATCGAGAAATATTTCCAGATCTTCCAGTTCTCGATTGATAAATATTCGTATTGCTTGAAAACACCGCGTTGCCGGATGTTTATGTTTTTCTTTTATTGGTTGTGCGGCTGCAATAATTGTCACCAGTTGTTGCGTTGTGACAATCGACTCAGTTGCTCTGTGTTCAGCAATGGCGTGAGCAATTCTTTTTGCAAAACGCTCTTCACCGTAGGTTTTAAACACATGAGTGATTTCGTCAACTGACGCACGAGCCAACCACTGTGCAGCACTTTCTCCCTGGCCAGGATCCATGCGCATATCCAGCGGACCTTCTTGCATGAAACTGAAGCCCCGCTCGGAATTATCGATTTGTGGCGACGAAACGCCGAGATCTAATAACACTCCATTCACTTTTCCCGTCCATCCTTTGGACTCTATCATGGCAGCAATATCCGCAAACGAACCCTGCACACAACTGAATCTTTTGTCCTTGCCAAAATGCTCACGCGCAAAGGCTATTGCATCCGGATCCTTGTCAATCGCGAGTAACTGACCCTCTTGATCAAGTGCCGACAACAGTGCGCGCGAATGCCCTCCACGTCCAAACGTACCATCGACATAGCGCCCCTTGGGGTCAATAGCCAAACCATTAATGGCTTCATTGAGTAAAACCGTTTGATGTTCATCTGATCTACTCATCAATCCACACCAACCATGAATGACTACAGAGGGATATTGGATGCTTCTTGCGGCAGACCTTCCAGCCCCAGAACCCCCACTGACAAAATCGCATCGCGCTCAGCTTCCCACACTGACAAATCCCAGATTTCGAAGCGCCGACCTACACCTACAAGCATGATTTTTTTATCGAGATTAACCACGGGCCGTAAAGAAGGATGTATCAGGATACGACCATTACCATCAATCTCGACATCTGTAGCGTGTCCCTGAAGAATCATTTGCATTTTTCTAACGGCAGGATTGGAGCTTGGAAGTCGAAAGAGGGCGTTCTCTATGTTTTGCCAATCCGGGTATTTATAAAGAAGCAGGCATTTCTTGTCTGTATCAAGCGTCAAAATAAGACGACCATCACAGCCCTCCATCAACTCGTCACGATAACGAGCAGGAAGAACCATGCGTCCTTTCTCATCCAGATTAATTTGCGTCGTTCCTCGGAACACCGTTTTGCTCGCTCTTAAGAGGCCATTAACCCACTTTTAACTACATCCAACCACAATATACCACTTACTCCCACACTATAGGTATTATGGTACAGAAGGTCAAGCCAAGCCCCTTAGGCGCAAGCAAAGAACGCCATAAAAACCCTTTATAAAACAGAATGATATGAATGCGACTCAGAATGGCGCGGGCTATTTGTCTATTTTTTGAACCAGTCGACATTGAGAAACAAAAAGTTACCCATGTTTTCTAAGAAAACACTTTAGGCATCAGATTTATTCAGAATATAAAAGACTTTAAAGTAATCAAGTGGCTATATAACGCCACCTGTCACTCAAATAAGGATACGAGTCAGCCTGTAAGCCGGGTTCTGTCGAGGGTAATCATTCATCTAGAATTTATATCACTATAAACTTCAAGCAACCTACCCAAATCCAGCGCGAGCAACGCCATTGGATTTCTATTTGGTCTTGCTCCAAGCGGGGTTTACCATGCCACGCGATGTTACCACCCGTGCGGTGTGCTCTTACCACACCATTTCACCCTTACCGGCTGCAAAACAGCTTTGGCGGTATACTTTCTGTTGCACTTTCCGTGGACTCACGCCCCCCAGGGATTACCTGGCGCTTTGCTCTATGGAGCCCGGACTTTCCTCCCCCTGTTTACTTAAAAAGCAAACAAGCGGCGATTACCCGGCCAACTCGCGGGCACATCTTCGAGTTGAGCTCCTGAAATGTCAAGTTTTTTTGCTCAAGGCATAATCATAAAAAACTTTTTTAGGCACATCGAAATACTTTGCCGCCAACTGCGCCGCACGATTGGGCGGTAATTCCAGCAACAATAAATCCATCAAGCGCATGGACTCCAGCGCCAAAGACGGGCTCGTCTGCTTCTCATTAAAACCCTCCACCATAACAACAAACTCACCCCGCTGCTGATCGGTATCAGCATTCAACCACTGCCACTGTTCTTTCAGGGCACCCCCATGAATGGTTTCATAATTTTTTGTCAGCTCACGGGCAAATACCGCCCGACGTTCTTCGCCAAAACTGTTAATCAATGCCTGACATAAAGCCAGAATACGGTGAGGTGCTTCATAAAAAACCAATGTTCCTGTCTGCCTGGATAAGTGCTCCAGGCGCTGCTTACGCGACGACGCACTGGCTGGCAAAAAACCCTCAAATTGAAAACGATCTGTTGCCAATCCCGAGGCCGAAAGTGCGGCGATGACAGCACAAGCGCCCGGAACAGGAATCACACGATAGCCCGCAGCAAGAACTTCTTTGACCAGCGTATAACCTGGATCACTGATCAAGGGCGTTCCCGCATCGGAAATCAAGGCAACACTCATGCCCGCCATCAGCTTGGCAATGATATCCACTGCACGCTGACTCTCATTATGCTCATGCAGCGAAAGCATGGGTTTATCAATACCAAAATGCTGTAATAGTTTACGGCTATGTCGCGTATCTTCTGCCGCCACAAAATCAACTTCTTTCAAGGTAGAAAGAGCACGCAGCGTGATATCCTGCAAGTTTCCAATTGGCGTAGCGATGATATAAAGAACAGCTTGAGACAAATCAAATTCCCCTGAATAACTTACGAAGTTCACAAGCCTGTTGTCACAATAAATCAATCCCTGATCTATTTCCATTGAACAGGACAGTTTCCTTGGTCGCATTTAATAAATCAATCCGTGCCCAACGATGAATTAATGCCAGTAAAACATATTCCATATACATACCAACACAAATCCAACTGACAGAAATTTATTCACACTAGGTTAATGTTTGCAATCTTAGGATGGCGGCTCACTATTTATATGAATCCATGAAAAGTATCACATTTTCAGCCAAAAAATTCATATACAGTCCGGCCCGGAATTGATTCCATTAATCAGAGAGACTATTACATGAAAAAAACCCTTATTGCTCTTGCTGTCGCCGCAGCGACCACGACTCCTTTTGTTGCTAATGCCGCAGCACCTACTGTCAGCGGTTTTGCTGACATCAATTACACATTGATTGACGATACCCGTGAAAATCCCGTAACGGACATCAATGACAAAGAAAATCAGTTTGCTGCTGACGGTGAAATTGATTTCGCTGGCAATTTAGCCAGCAACGTTAGGGTGCAGGCTGATATAGATCTAAGTACCACTACCGGATCATTTGATTCTGCTGAAATTGAACAGGCTTTTTTTGAAACCGACATCTCGAATAACATCGGCTTGATCGGTGGTGTTTTTAACAACCCTATTGGATGGGAAGCCGAAGACCGTCCCAATATGTACCAGACTTCGCACAACTTCAGTTACGATATTCTGAATAGCCAAACAGCCTTACGTGGCAACAATGTCACTGGCGTGGGCGTAACAGGAAAATTCAGCACCGTATCAGTAACCGCTGCCGTATTAAACGATATACAAGAAGTACCGGAAGAAAACTCCATCGCTGTAGCGGT
>Ga0209873_1000023_pt1 | contig 22663 bp, 6 predicted proteins | sample GWRWT2_30Apr14_FD_187186 | JGI IMG/M metagenome (GOLD analysis project Ga0209873, IMG submission 187186) | Sand microcosm microbial communities from a hyporheic zone in Columbia River, Washington, USA - GW-RW T2_30-Apr-14 (SPAdes) (version 2) | ecosystem: Engineered > Artificial ecosystem > Sand...
AAGCGACCAGCATCGAAAGTTTTGCCCGTTATTTCGAACAGATTCTGCAAGATGTTTGCACCCAGCCTGACAAAGCGCTGGATGCTATCAAGGTGCTAAGCGTAGCCGATCAACAGACGCTGTTGCACTTCGGAACGGGACCGCTACTGCCGCTAACACAAGGCCTGATTAATCGTTTTGAACACGAGGTCAAATCAAGTCCTGAGCGCATCGCACTGGAAATTGGCGCTCACCAATACAGCTACCGCGAGTTGCAACAACGTGCCAATAAACTGGCCAATTATTTAACAGCCAATGGTCTGAAAAAGGGCCAGTGCGTCGCTATTTTCTGTGAACGCAGTTATGACTGGATTGTGTCCATTTTGGCGGTGGTCAAGGCCGGTGGCGTGTACTTGCCTATTGAAACCCGTGTGCCCGAGGCACGGCTGCGTCTGATGCTCGACGATGCCAGTCCGCGTTTTATGCTCAGTCAGGAAAACGCAGTGGTGAACTATCCCTCACTGAGCCAAGCCAAGTTAAGCTTTGGCATCATCTGTGTTGATCGTGACTGGCGCCGTATTGCGACCCATTCTGGCGAATTTGCAGCGGCTACCTACGAAGCACAACGAGCGCTGTATATCATTTACACCTCGGGTTCGACCGGCGTGCCCAAAGGCGTGGTGGTGCCAGAACAAGGGCTGTGCAATTTGCTGGCCTGGCATCAACACAATTTCTTTGAGCCGGCTGCCGTCATACGCATGGGGCAGGTGGCCGGTGCCGCCTTTGATGCGGCGGCCTGGGAAATATGGACCACCCTGTGCGCAGGTGGCACTTTGGTGCTTGCGCCAGAAGATGCGCGCATCAGCGCGGCAGAAACGGTGCATTGGATTGCTGCGAGCAGCCTCACTCACGTCTTTTTGCCCACGCCACTGGCCGAAGCTGTTTTTAGCGAACCCTTGCCCAGAAACTGGTCCTTGCGTTATCTCTTCACCGGCGGTGATCAGCTCACCCAATACCCGCCACGCGAGCGCAGTTTCAAACTGATTAATGCCTACGGACCTACCGAGTGTTCAGTGGTGGCCACGGCAGGGGAAATCACCCACCCGACAAGCGACAAAGGCTTACCCTCCATTGGGCGACCGATTAGCAATGTGAAGCTGTACATTCTCAATTCTGCCTTGCAACTGGTGCCTCCGGGGGTGATGGGCGAGCTCTATATTGGCGGTGCCGGACTGGCGCAGGCTTATCTCAATAAAACCGAGCTCACGGCCGAAAAATTTATTCCTGATCCCTTTGCGGCCGGTCACCTGTATCGCAGTGGCGATCTGGCGCGCTGGCTGCCCACGGGTGACATTGCCTATTGCGGACGTATCGACCAACAAGTACAGATTCGGGGTTTTCGTGTTGAACTGGGCGATATCGAAAGCGCACTGACTAGCGTTGAAGGTGTTAAAGAAGCGGTTGTGATTGCCTCCCCCCTTGCCGATAACACGAAAAGACTGCTCGCCTACCTGGTTTTGAATCCGCGTCAGGGCGACACGTTTGATAAATCGGCCCTTGAACAGGCCATGAAAAAACGCCTGCCTGAGTACATGCAACCTGCAGACTATGTGTTCATTGAGGCCCTGCCGCTCACGGCGAATGGCAAAATTGATGTTAAACGCCTGCCACGTGTTGAACTGAGTCGCAGTGATACCGCCCTGGCGCCACCCGGCACCAACACCGAACGTGAAGTGTTGGCGATCTGGCAGCAGGTATTAAAAAGCACGCACTTTGGGGTGTTGCACAATTTTTTCCAGATTGGCGGGCATTCCTTACTGGCAACGCAGGTTATGGCGCGTCTGCGAGACCACTTCAAAAAAGAATTGCCGCTACGACTGATTTTCGATCACGCTACCGTAAGTGCACTGGCGGCGCATATCGACCGTCAACAAGTGAGTCAGGGTCTGGCATTGCCCGCGCTGAAACCGGTGCCCCGAACACAGCACTTGCCGCTGACTTTTTCGCAGGAACGGCTGTGGGTGCTCGATCGTCTGGAAACCGGTGCCGAAAAATACAACAGCGCTCGCGCCTACAATATTTCCTCAGCCTTTGATCTTCGGGGTCAACTGAATCTTGACGCATTAAAATTTGCGTTTACCCAACTGGTGGCACGGCATGAAGTGTTACGCACCACGTTTAACAGCCGGGGTGAACAAATTGAGCAGTGTATTCTGCCACCGTATGCCTGGTTTTTTATGATTGAAGATGTGCGCCACGCGTCACCGAGCGTACAGGAAAACACCGTTGATTTAATTCGCCACCAGGAATCCACCCGCGCGTTTGATCTGGAAGAAGGGGAGCACGCCCGCCGTACCCGTTTGATCCGCACGCGTTTGTTGCAACGGGCCGATGATCATTATGTGCTGTTTATTACCTTGCACCATATTATTGCCGATGGCTGGTCGGTTGATATTATCTGCAAGGAATTGAGTTATTTTTATCAGCAATACCTGAGCGTGGGCACGCAGGGGCCGCCTTTGCCTGCATTGCCGGTGCACTATGCCGATTACGCCGTATGGCAAAGAACCGTATTACAACAAGACTACCTCACCCCGCATATTGAGTACTGGCGGCAGCAACTGGCAGGTATCGAAGCACTGGAGCTGACGCTGGATTTCCCCCGTCCGCCCCGGCAAAGCTTCAGTGGTGCGGCGATTACGATTGATCTCCCGCAGATGCTTTACCGTCCGCTGGCTGAATGGGCACAAAGCCAGGGCATGACGCCTTTTGTGCTGCTGATGGCCGCCTACAAGATATTATTAAGCACCTACACCGGCCAATCGGATCTGTGCGTGGGCACTCCGATTGCGCAACGCCCTGTGGCTGAAACCGAACAGCTGATCGGTTTTTTTGTGAACACACTGGCCTTGCGTTCGACGATTGATGCTGACGCGAGTTACCTCAGCTGCGCGCGCAATGAACAGGCCACCTTGCTTGCGGCCTTTGAGCATCAGGACGTGCCCTTTGAAAAAGTCGTTGATGCGCTGGCGCTGCCACGTGATCTGAGTCGTTCGCCGGTGTTTCAAACCCTGTTCAGTTTTCAGAAAAGCGATCTGAGCAGCCAGTTATCCCTGACCGGTTTAACGGCCGAGCAATTGCCACAAAAAAATACTGCGGCACAATTTGAACTGTCTCTGGCCATTACTGACAGCCCGCAGGTGACCCAGGCCCGTTTCGATTACAACAGCGACCTGTTCAAAGCCGAAAGCATTCAACAATTTGCACATCATTATGTGGTGTTATTGCAGCAAATTCTGGCTCACCCCGAACAGCCCTTGCATACCCTGAACCTGCTCAGCCCGGCGCAATACCAGCAGCAAGTCTTCGACTGGAACGCAACGACCAAAACCTACCCCCCCGTGAAGGCGCTGCATCATCTGTTTGAAACACAGGTCATCACCAACCCCAACGCTGTCGCACTGGTGTTTGAAGAGCAAACCTTGACCTACGCCGAACTTAATCAGCGCGCCAATCAGCGGGCCCATCATTTGATTGCCTGCGGTGCCACGCGCAACCAGCCCATTGCCGTGTGTATGCAACGCTCCTTCGAGCTGGTCATCAGCCTGTATGCCATTCTCAAGGCGGGCGCGGCTTATCTGCCGCTGGATGTCAGCTCGCCTGCACATCGTTTACAAGCGGTGCTTGACGATGCCGGCGTGTCTATTTTATTAACCGAAAACCACGCCAGCGTACCGAACTTGTCGGCGACCCATCGCCTGTGTTTTGCCGATATGCACAGCGCACTGGGCACGGTCTCTGCGCAAAATCCGAATGTAGCGACCCAGCCCGATGACATCGCTTATGTGATTTATACCTCCGGCTCCACGGGCAAGCCCAAAGGGGTAGCCGTGCCACATGCCGGCGTAATCAATCGTTTATTGTGGATGCAGGACGCGTATCCGCTCAATGTAAACGACGTAGTGCTGCAAAAAACCCCCTACAGTTTTGACGTGTCGGTGTGGGAATTTTTCTGGCCCTTATTCACCGGTGCCCGACTGGTGATTGCCAAACCCGAAGGCCATAAAGACCCGGATTATTTGTGTCACTTGATTCAGGCGCAGAGGGTCACAACCTTGCATTTTGTGCCCTCGATGCTGGGGTTATTCTTGCTTAATAAAAAGGCGGCCGAATGCCGCACCCTCAGCACGGTGTTTTGCAGTGGCGAAGCCTTAAAGCCGGAACACTGCAAACAGTTTTTTGCCACCTTGCCTGAAGCCCGTCTGGTGAATTTGTATGGGCCCACCGAAGCCTCTATCGACGTGAGCGTTTGGGAATGTCACCCGGACGATAGGCATCCCCGTGTGCCCATTGGCAAACCGATTGCCAATACCCAACTCTATGTGCTCGATAAACATCTAAAGCCCGTACCACAAGGCGTGCCCGGCGAATTGTATATTGCCGGAGTAGGTTTGGCGCTGGGTTATCTAGGCCAGCCAGCGCTGACGGCTGAACGTTTTATTCCGCATTTTTTAAGCCAGTGCGCCACACAAAAAATGTATAAAACCGGTGACAGGGTGCGTTATCTGGCCGATGGCAACATCGACTACCTGGGCCGTTTTGATTTTCAAATCAAACTGCGCGGTCTGCGTATTGAATTAGGCGAAATCGAAAATCAGCTCGATCGTTTGCCCCATGTAAAAGAAAGCGTGGTGCTTTTGTCCAAACAGCATGAAGATGCGTATCTGGTGGCCTATGTAGCCACCGACGATGCCGACTTTAATGCCGATGAAGTAAAAAAAATCTTACGTAGCATCCTGCCGGATTACATGATTCCCAGTGCGCTCATTGCCCTGCCCGAATTACCCCTCAGCCCCAACGGCAAACTTGATCGCAAGGCCCTGCCCGCCTGGACGCCTGAACGTAAGGAAAGCTCGGTGTTTGTCGCCCCGCGCAATGACACCGAAACCCATATCGCCCAATGGTGGTGTGAACTGCTGCATCTGGATGCCGTGGGTGTAACCGACAATTTCTTTGAACTGGGCGGGCATTCATTGTTGGCCACACGGCTTGTTTCCCGAATCCGCGATTTTTTCAGTGTTGAAGTGCCCTTGAGCCAGCTATTTGAACAACCCACGGTAGAAGCGCTCGCCAACAGTATTCTGGCGCTTGAAATGGAACAGCTCGATGATGATACGCTGGCCTTGCTGCTCAATGAACTGAGTTAAGCAAGAACCCCTTCCAACTAAAAAACCCCGTAATAACGGGGTTTTTTAGTTGCTAACTGTTAACAGGTCCTAACAACTGGTTTCCCAGCAGTTTTCGGAGCTTCCGGTAGTAGTAGAGATGGCGCCGTCGTTGTTTCTGTCCCAGGTGCGTGCGCCGGTGGAACTTAGCGTTAAGTTGCCATTACCGGCCTGCGCCCCGGTGGCTGTAGCCGTTAAGGTATAACTGTTGGCAGCGGCAGCACTAATGGTCAGGGTATAGTAGGTGGCTGAGCCGTCAATGGGTGACTTGGACGGGAAAATGGACGGGACGCCTCCGGTTCCGGCCGCACCTACATAGGTGCCTTTTTCGGTATACCACCGTTCCATGGCTTGCGCCAAACCCTGCAAGGCACTGGCGGCATCAGTGCGTCGGCCCTTTGTGATGCTGTCCTGATAGGCGGGTATGGCAATGGCGGCCAGTATGGCCACAATAGACACCACTATCAGTACTTCAATTAAGGTAAAACCAGCCGTTTTTTTCATAGAACTCCAACACAATGGGGTAAGCGGTCGGGGCAAGCCGACCGGGTTAATCACGGAAAATCTCATGCCATGACAAGCGGCCTTCTCTGTTGCCGGGGCCGACATTTACTTTTCTGTCTTCTATAGTGCCTTTGGTGCCTGGTGTGTATTGCCGTTCACCCAGCACACCCGATTTCGTTGGCATGCCTTCATCGAATTTTTCGCCAACAAAACCAATGTCGTTACTGTCAATAAGGCCATCGTTATTGCCATCAAAGACACCAAAGCCTGGGGCCAGACCTGTATCGTATTGCACACTCATCAGCCAGCCTGAACCGCTGGTTTTGCAATCATCGGCGTCAGGAATAATGGTGTTAAAAAACAGCACCTGACGACGTAACAAGGAATCGGCCACCACCCGTTCGCCCTCAGCTGTAGTGTTGTTCAGCAAGTCGATATACCAGCCGTATTCTTTGGTCCAATCCACCGCAGTGCCACTTATTGTACGTGTTGTTCCCGTGGTCACTTGTGTTCGGGCTGCCAGGTTGCTGCGGGTCAAGGCCGAGGTGCCATTGTCCCACACGGCGTAATAGGCCATTTTGGTTTTGCTGGTGTTATCAGCGGACACAAGGTATTGCCCGGTGCCAAACATCACCAGCACATTCGGATTGCTCGCGGAGGGTGTTGTTGCATTGTTGGGGTTAAGGGCAACAATAGGGGCCGAAGTGATAGGTTGCGCTGTGCCATCACCGTTAATGGCGGTAAATAGTTTGCGCTTAGTCCAGGAACCGGTGCTGCTGCTACTGACATCAAAAGCCCACATATTGCCTTTAAGGTCACCGGCGTAGATCATGTCAACCACACTGTCGCCATCAAAATCAATGGCGCGTGGGGTGGATAAACCATTGTCAGTGCCCACGCCGGTATCCAGTGCGATATAGTCCGTGTTCACTGTCCATGCTCCATCCAGACCTTCTTCGAGAAAAATAATAAATAACTTGGCAAATCCACTGCTACTGTCATAACCGTTGGGGCTGATAACCGCCCACTTGCCATTGGCCATCATGGCCACGGTGGGCGTGCCGAAGACATGGCCCATGTCTGCACTGCCAGTAGTTGTAGCGCTGCCATCGAATTCCCACAGCACCACATCATCGGCGTAGTTGCTGGGGTTAGAAAATAACGAGGGTTTGCTGACATCCAAGGCAAACAGCCCCTTGCCGCCGGCTTGTAAACCGCCGACCAGCACGGTGCGCCAGTCGGGGCTGCCCGTCGTGGTGGTTTTAATAAAGACATCCGATACCGAGGGGGTCAGGTCAACATAAAACCTGTGCTGATACTGCTGGCTGGCGAGGTAATGCAAACCCTTGCTGGCCTCGCTTGAGTACACCAGTCCGGGAATATAGGCAAACACTTCTGCGCCTGTGCTCGTGCCCGAAATGGTGGCATCAAAACCATGCAACATGCCGTCATTGGCACCCACATAAACCACAGGGGTGCGCGTCTGGACGGTGTTATCATTTTTGTACTTGGAATAGGGATTGCTACTGCTGCCGAACTTGGCATTGTCAACGTAGTCGGGCCAGTTCATTTGCGGTTTGCCCACAAAAACGGGCGCAGAATTCACAATATCACCCAAACGGCTTTCACGGGTGCGGTAGCGCTTGTTTGATAGCCCTTCTTTAGTGCGATCGCCAATGAGGTAAGCCAGCAAATTTTGTGCATCGGTATCGTCTACACCCCCGCTGTCGTTGGAATCTACGCCGTCCTTACGCAAATCATCTTTCTGGGCCACGTTTAGACTTGCCCAGGCAAAGGGTATACCGTCTTTAAGCGTGGTCTTGTCATAGGTGAAAATCTTGCGATTGGTATAGTTCATGGCATTCAGCGTGTCACCGGCTTTCCACGCGGTGACGGGAACTGGGGGGGTTTTGGTGGTATCGAGCTCAATGTCGCCATTGTCTTTGAGCGGCAGGGCGTTTAAAGCGCCGTACCAGCGGCCGGTATTAAATGTGGCCTGGTAAATGGCGCTGTTTTGTTCCAGCTGGCTGGAGTTAAAGGCCACCGAGGACATGGCACCATCCTGTGCATCGATATCATTAATAATGTCACTAAAGGCGGCGCTGAGCTGGGTGCTGTTAGTGGCTGTGAAATATAAACCGCCGCCATTTTTGGCAGCGTCTTGCAGCAAGGTGCTACTTAGCTCAAAGCCGATCACGTAACTGATAATATTGTTTTTAACGTTTGTACCAAGATCGGGCCTTAAATCAAGATTGTACAAAGCGCCCGCGATATCGTCAAAATCGTCGGCCTCACTGCTTGCGCCATCAGCCCATTTACCCAACAAGGTGGTATTGTAGTTACTGTCCGCAGAGGGCTCGCCATCGGTCATGGTAATAACGAAATTCTTTTGGCAGCTTTTCAGAATGTATTCTTGGCCGGCAGCGCCGCTCCTGGGGAGTTTATTAAAGAGCGTATGCGCTTGTTGAGGGGAGCTGACATATTCTGTTTCAGCAGTAGTAAATGTCAGCGTTCGGTCGTTCTTCACAAAATAACGGCCCACCTGGGCCAAGGCACTGGAAAGAGGGGTGCCACCGTAAGCACTGAATCCGTCAATTGTGGTAAGAAGATTACTTTTATTGCTGCCGACGTTAATATCAGCCAAGTTACTTACCACATTGGCGCCATTTCGGTCATTAGGGACTAAATCATAGCCTGCATCATATTTAAATATCGTGAGGCCAACATAGGCCTTGGTTATACTGTTGGTGATCAGGCTCGTGAGTGATGCTTTGGTGACTTCCAGGCGGGTTTTGGTATCTGCACGTCTTTTGCCTGTGGTGGTAGAAGAAAGACTAATACTGACAATATTATCGGCGGCGCCCGTTCGAGCGGCATTGGAGAAATACCAGTTCAGATAATTGCCCGAATACGAATAGGTGTAATATCTCAAACTCGCAGCCAAGCTTGAGTCCGAGGGTGAGATAAGCGCGGCTTGATAATCCCAGTCGGGTTTAAAGCATCGATTGGCGGTATTGCCCAGCCAAGATACCGATGTGCCTGAGCTAGAATTGATCAGGGCGGTGCCATCACTTGCAATACTCAAATAATAAGTTACGGCATCTTTACTTAGAGCCACAGTCGTGGTTCTCCTGCCGCTGGTGATGCTCTCAGGGCAAGTGGCATAGGTGGTGCTGGCTACATACGGCGCATCCACCACGATATGATTCATCGACCCCGAGGTGTCAATAATAAACATCATATTAGGGTCGACGTTAGTCGCTGCAATCAGCGGCACATTTGACAAACCAATCTCCGCCAGCAAAGGCTGTGTGAACATACAAGCCAGCAGCCCGGCACCAGCACCGATAAGATACTTTTTCGTTTTATTGGTTTTCATATGAACACCTGCGCTGTGGGTTGCATTCGTGAAAATTCGTTATAAACGTCGGCCAAATTGCACTTCAACAAGTCGTTCGGCATTACCACTGCCGCCGGTGGCGCGGGCCACAACCCGGAAGGCATTCACGTCACCGCCGCCGGTTGTTTGGCCATAGCCCATCACATTGAAGCCGTCCATGTTTTCATCGGGCAATGTCATGACCCCCAGACTTTCAATAAAGTACTGGGCAGAATTAGCCTTGTTTTGCATGCTGTAGCTGCTGCTGGTGCGGGATCTGTCTGTGGCCCACACGGCCGATGAAAACAAACCGTCTATGGTTGGGCCAGAACCTTCAGCATAGAGACCACCGCTGCCATCGGTCTTGAAACTGGTCAGGGTGGCTAACGTATCGATGTAGGCTTGGGCATCTTCAACGGCTGATTCCACCGTTTGCAGCGACATGTGACCATCGAGCATGGCCGATGACATTTTTTCCTGCAGCAGGGTGGAACCATTACTGCTGATAACCATGATGGTGAGGATGAGCAACATCATTAGCCCCACAGCAAGAACGGCACCTTTTTGTTTTGTTTTTGTGAGCATGACGGTGTGCCTCAATCTCTTAGTAAACGATTTCTGATGGTGGTGGTGGTGCTGTATTCACGTTGCAGCGAGCCTGAACTAATCACGCTCGTGTCGCTGCTGGCCATCACCAAGGTGGTGCGTACCGAGATGACCGTGTCCATGTTGACACTGCCGGCATCGCCATATTTATCGACCGAGTGATCGGTGCCATTGTTTTCGCCATATTGAAATTGCAGATCGGCCACATTGGGAATCAGCTCCATCAGATTGTCGTCCTGTTCGTCGTAACGATAGAGCGATGTGCCTCCTTTGGTATTGGCACCGACAAAGTAGGCTTTTGATACCAGCGTGGATATGATCGCATCACCTTTGTAGGTTTGGGATAAGTTTTTGCTGGTGTTGTTTACAGCACCGGTGGCGGTGACATTGCCTATGGTATGCAAAACCTGACTGCCTGTTTCCGTATTGTTGGAGGTGTTAGTGAAAAAATCCCCCCCATTACAGTTGGTAATTAAAACCAATGCGCCTTCGGGCAGGGTAGTTACGCCGGTGTTGACCTTGATAGTTGCCGATACCGTCGGCATATAGGGCGGCAAAATTCTCACATCCGGGTTGGGTGCTACGCCCTTGAGGTAAAGCACATCAGTACCCGGTTTGACTGTGACCCCCCCCAAAGTGAGTGTGCCCACATCATTCGCCCCGTCGAGTCCAGCAGAGGTGGTGGGATTGTGTTTGGTGGGGTCGTAGTCACTGTCTGTGGTATTGAGGTGATTCACAATGGACGAAGGATCGGGCATGCAGCCCCAGTAATCGGCCATACGAATATCACGCGAAAGCAGTTCTAATCCAATACGTCCGCCTTCTTGCACATTGGTGTTGGCATTAAGCACCCGAATGCTTTGGCTGTTGGCGCTGAACACTTGCACCACACCGGCGAGCACCATCAGGCCCAGCGCATTGGCCACCAGTAATTCGAGCAGGGTATAACCGTTGTTTTTACGCATTGTGTTGTTAAACCTCAACCAAATAGGGCTCAAAGTAATTTCACCTGCATACTCAGCGTTTTGCTTTCAACACCCTCTCCTGTTGTCCCTTTGTTTTGTTCCTTCCAGGTCAGGGTCACGGTATGGATATTGCCATTGCGGGTGACCGTGCCGTTGGCATCGGTGCCGAGCCCACCGGCGGCAAACGTTCGTTTGATATTGGCGTTCCATTGCGCGGCATCCGTGGTGGCCATGGCCGAAGGCGTGCAGGAGCTGGGACAATTGCTGGTGCTGGTTTCGCTGCCGCTAATGCTGTTGTAGTTACCCGCCGCTACACCGGCCGGATTGGCGCGCATGCGGTCGATAATGTCGTAGGCAAAAAAGGTGGCGACGGTGCGCATCTGTGAGTTGTTAACGTTTTTGGCGCTGACCAATTGCATGCCGATTAAACCCATGATGCCAATGCTAAGAATCACCAGCGTCACCAGCACTTCGATCATGCTGAAGCCCTTGAGTTTGTTTTGGCTTGACCTTAGCTGCATGTGACCTCCGACAGGGATGCCAGCCCTGAAATCAGTAAGGTAAGCTCGCGACCGCTTTCGCCACTGCGATTGTCACAAAGGGTGAGCTCGTCATCGTTGTCGACCATGCCAGAGGCCTTAAAGATAAATTGGGTGCGGCCATTGCCGCTGCTCAGGCTCATACTGCTGTGCAAGGGTTCCCACAGACGAATTTCTTCACCGGTATTCCAGGTGTTATTGTTATTGGCATCAATCCAGGCAACAAAACCGCCGTTCCAGTTAGTGCCGTTGCGGCGGCTGAAATGCACGTTATTACCACGACGAATGGCTTCGGTGCGGGTGTAGGCAATAGCACCCAGCAGGCCATTGGATTCGCTCTTCATGCGGCTGTTCTGAATGGCGGTGTTAAAACTGGGTACGGCCATCGACACCAGAATACTGGCAATGGCAACGACAACCAGTACCTCGATCAAGGTAAATCCCCGCTGTTCCTGACGGAACTGTTGGCGCTTGAGAGGCGTTTTTTTGATGCACCAATGTTCAAACATAAGACTGTATGACCCAATAAATAAACGTGTGAGAACTGTTGCTCTACGCTTAACTATAGGTGATTAGATAACAGCCAAGGGTTAAATACCGTGAATGGGGCGGCAGAATTAGGTAACGAATTGTTATCGTTGGCCAGAATGTGATACAAGCCTTCAGCGTTTGAAATTTTATATACTCAAAGCGTGAGTCGTGATTTTTTATTAGCGCTTTTGGCTTTAAAAAAACACGCACAAATTTTTAAAGGGGCCCTGTTTCACGGGCCTCTTTAATTTGAATGCCTACACAAAAAATAACGGGAGCGGCCCGAGCATCAGGCCCTCTACCTAAAAAATATAGCAGACACTAAGCCTAACGTTTTATGGAAAATACATCGCTTGCGGCCAAGTTGGCCAAACTATCACCGGCTCAACGCGAAGAGCTGCTGAAAAAAATTCAGACTTTAAAGGGTAAGGAGCAGGGGGCGCTTGCGACCCGATACACCCTTGGTGTGTACCCCAGAGTGGGGCATTTGCCTCTTTCTTTTGCGCAACAGCGTTTATGGTTTCTTGACCAATTTGAAGGCCAGAACCCCAGTTACAACATGCCGGCTGTTTTTTCGTTGCAGGGTGATCTTGATGTGTCGGCGCTGGAGCGCGCCTGGGGTGAAATCATTCGTCGCCACGAGATATTGCGTACCACCTTTCACACACTTGATGGCGTAGGGCAGCAATGTATTGCCGCCGACATGCCGCTACATTTGAGCTGTCACGATTTGAGTGTTGAATCCTCAAGTGAGACGCTGGATGACCTGTGCCACGCATTTTTTGAACACTGTTTCGATTTGACCACGCTGCCGCTTTTTCGTCTGGCCCTGATTAAACAGTCAGCTCAGCAGCACCTGATGCTGATGAATTTCCACCATATTATTTTCGACGGCTGGTCGGTGGGTGTGCTCAGTCGTGAGCTTGAACAATTGTACAACGCCTATAAACAGGGGCAGGATTCTCCTCTGCCGCCTTTGCCGATTCAATACGCTGATTTTTCGCAGTGGCAGCGCGATTTTCTCAATGATGCACGCATTGAGCAGGAGCTGGGTTTTTGGCGGAATTATTTACAGCAAGCGCCGATGCTGAATTTGCCGCTTGATTTTCCACGTCCCGATGAGCTGAACCATGAAGGACGCACGTTACGTTTCGAATGGCCGCTGACTTTAAGCAACGAGTTAAAAAAAATCAGCAAGGAACAAGGCGGCACACTGTATAACACCCTGCTTGGTTTGTTTTTGTTGTTATGTTCGCGTTACAGCGGGCAGGACGATGTGGTGGTGGGCACGCCGGTGGCCAACCGCAATTACCGTGAACTGGAACCTTTGCTCGGCTTTTTTGTGAACAGTCTGGTGATTCGGGCCAATCTGGCGACGGCAAAAAACTTTCTTGACCTGCAACAGCAATTGCAAGTGACACTGCGTGAGGTGTGGCAACACCAGTCCTTACCTTTTGAGCAATTGGTGAATGAGTTAAACGTGCGCCGGCAGAGCAATGTGACGCCGATTTTCCAGCACATGTTTGTCTGGCAGGGTGAGGAAAACAACGTTAATCACTTTGATGGCCTTGATGTTGTGGTTCAACCAACACAATTTAATACCGCCAAATATGATTTAACGCTCACGCTCAGTGAAAATTCAGGCCAAATCAGGGGTGAAATCGAATACCGTACGGCCTGTTACACGTCTGAAACCATGCAGCGTTTTGTGGCGCATTTTGAAAAAATAGCCGAACAGGTGGCAAAAAATCCGGCCTTGCCTTTGACGGAAATCTCCTTGCTGACCGAGGCTGACCGAACGTACTTGCGTGCCTTTAGTTCGGCACAGCCGCATGCTGATTGGTCAGCGAGCAGTATGGTGGCGCGTTTTGAAGCACAAGCGGCCCGATTCCCGCAGCAGGTTGCCTTGCGTGAGTCAAATCAGGCCATGGATTATCAGACGCTTAACGATAAAGCTAACCGTCTGGCGTATTTTCTGATGGAGCAGGGATTAAAGCCTGGCCAGTGGGTCGCGGTTTCGTTTGAGCGCAGTGGTGATTTGATTGTCGCCATCATCGCGGTATTAAAATGCGGTGCGGCCTATGTGCCGCTGGATCCAGCCAGTGCGCCAGCGCGTAATGCGATGATTCTTGACGATGCACAACCCCGGCTTTTGCTGTGTGATGCCTTGCGGCCGTTTTATGGTGACAGACCGGTTATCAATACCCGTGAATTGGGTGAAACACTGACGTTTTATGCGAGCGGCAACCCAAAGGTGCCGATCACACAAGACCTGCCGGCGTATATGATTTATACCTCGGGCACCACCGGCACCCCCAAGGGTGTAGTGATCAGTCATCTGAATGTGTTGCGTTTGTTCAGTCAGAGCACGCCGCCGTTTGAGTTTTCAGAACACGATTGCTGGACATTATTCCACTCCTTTGCCTTTGACTTTTCGGTGTGGGAAATATGGGGTGCCTTGTTTTATGGTGGCACACTGGTATTGGTCAGCCGTGATGAAACGCGCGATCCGGAACAGTTTTATCAATTACTGCAACGCGAAAAAGTGACGGTGCTGAATCAAACACCCTCGGCGTTTTACCAGCTGGTGAGCGTGGATCAACAACGCCCATCGTCAACGTTAGCCTTGCGTTATGTGATTTTTGGCGGTGAGGCGCTGAATTTTACTCATCTTAAACCTTGGGTGAGTCGTTACGGTTTTGATCAGCCGCAACTGATCAATATGTATGGCATTACTGAAACCACGGTGCACGTCACCTGGCATAAATTGTGTGAAGCCGATTTTCTGCACCCGGTGAGTAATATTGGCCGGCCCCTGGCTGATTTGGCCATTGTGCTGCTGGATGAGCGTGGGCAACAGGTCTTGCCCGGCGTGGTGGGTGAAATTCATGTAGCGGGCCGTGGTTTGAGTGAGGGCTATTGGCAGCGTCCGGAATTGAATGCCGAACGTTTTATTACCCGTACTCTCTATGGCAAAAGCGAACGTTTATATAAAAGCGGCGATCTGGCCTATTACACGCCAACAGGTGAGCTGATTTATGTCGGCCGTAACGATGAGCAGGTCAAAATCCGGGGTTATCGTATTGAACTGGGCGAAATAAACGCCCAGTTGAAAAGCTGTGACGGCGTGAAAACATCGGCCGTGATCAGTGATGAAGATAAAAAACAGTTACTGGCTTTTGTGGTGTTTGAGCCTGCGCAAATGCAGGAGCCGGCACAGCAATTGGCCCAATTACGGGCACACATGGATGAACACTTGCCACCTTACATGCGCCCGGCGTTTTTTTATATCTGCGAGCAGCTGCCGCTGACGCATAACGGTAAACTGGACAAGCGCGCATTGCTGGCGCAACACGAAGAGGCGCGTAAAAGTGGCGCGTCGCAGCCGGTGGGTGTGGCCGGTCGAATGGCGCCGCGTGACCACGAAGAAGAAGTACTGGCCAAGGTATGGCGCGAGGTGCTGGGTCTGGACTGGGTCGGTGTGTTTGATAATTTCTTCGAGCTCGGCGGCGATTCCATTCTCTCCTTGCAAATTATCAGCCGCTGCAAAAAAGCCGGCGTGGTGATTACAGCGAAACAACTGTTTGAGTTTCAGACCATTGCCGGTCTGGCGGAGGCGGCGCGGCATCATTCCCTGCAAGTCATTGCTCAGCAGGATGCGCTCAGCGGTGACGTTGATCTGATGCCAATACAGCAATGGTTTTTTGATCAGGTGGCCAATCAGACGATTCGAGCGCCGCATCACTGGAACCAGTCCTTGTTATTCAAATTGAAACAAGGGCTCACCTTGGCGCAACTCCAGCGTGCCTGGCGTCTGATTATCGAAAAACATGACCAGTTGCGTTGTCATTTCCGATCGGTCGATGGGCAGTGGTCTGGTTTTTATAAAACATTGGCTGACATGCCTGAGTGTGTGTCTGAGCATGCCTGCGACACGCATGAACTTGCCGCTGCGATTCAGCGTTATCAATCGAGTCTGCATATTGAAACGGGCCCCTTGCAGCAGGTGGTGCTGATTCGCTGTGGTGAGGAAAGTTATTTATTTGCCACGATTCACCATTTATTGGTCGACGGGGTGTCTTGGCGCATTATTCTGGATGATCTGCATACGCTGTTAGCACAGCCCGAACCTGGTCTTGAGGTGCTGGGGCAGAAAACCACCTCGCTGCGTGAAGCCCGCGAGGTGATGCAGGGCCGACTGGAAGGCGGCGAGTTTGATTCTCAGCGCGCCTATTGGTTATCACAGCTTGCAGCCAATGAAATCCTGTTACCCTCGTTCACGCCGCCGGATAACACGGCGCGGCCACGCAAAGGTCGTGTCGAGGCTGTGCTTGATCGGGCGCTGACCCAAAAATTGCTTCACGAGGCCTCGGTCAGTCTGAATACCGAGGTGAATGATCTGTTGATCACAGCCTTGTTGCTGAGTCTGAAAAAATGGACCGGTCAAACGCGGCTGCGTCTTGATCTTGAAAGTCACGGCCGTGATATCGGCAGCGAACAAAACGATCTGTCGCAAACGGTTGGCTGGTTTACGGCTATTTTTCCGCAAACCTTTACCCTGGCCGACAATGTTTCAATGGCGACCAGTATTCTGGCGGTTAAAGAGCAAGTGCGCACCATCCCGCAGCAGGGACTGGCCTATGGCTGGCTGGCCAGTGTCGGTGAATGCCCGCGCTTGGTCGATCAAGCCGCAGACATTTTGTTTAATTATCTGGGGCAGGCCGACCGGCAAAGTTCACCCTGGCTGGAATGGCTTGCTGAGCCCGCGCTTGAGCCGGTGAGTGCAGACAATCAATCCTTGTATCCTTTGGAAATCAATGCCGTTATTCAGGGGGGTGAACTAAAAATCAGTGGTCAGTTTGATACGCAGCGACTGTCAGCGGTGGATCTGGAGCATTGCTTGGTCAACTATGTCGATGTGCTCAAGCATCTGATTCTCTTTTGTTGTGAGACGAGTCGTTTTGCCTATTCGCCCAGTGATTTCCCCTTATTTACCGTGCCTAACGAGAACTTTGAGTCGCTGATCAAGCATCTGAGCTATCAAGACACGCACCGTGCACTGGAAGATGTCTATCCCTTGACGCCCATGCAACAAGGTATGTTGTTTCATGCCTTGTTTGATGAAAGCGGTGAAACCTATTTTGAACAGATTTACATAGAAATTCAGGGTGAGCTGAATCGAGCCGCGCTGGAATGGGCCTGGCAAGGTGTGCTGGCCCGGCATCCGATGTTACGCACCGGTTTTGTCTGGGAAGACCTGCCGCAGCCAATGCAGTTTGTGCGTTCGTCTGTGGTGAATCCGCTGTTTGATTATTCCATGGCTGAAAACGAAACCGCCGCCCATGCCTTGCAACGGTGCCTGGAGGCCGAGCGACAACAGGGCTTTGCCCTCGATCAGGCGAGTCTGATCCGCGTGGGTTTATTGAAAAAAGCCGAGAATAATTATTATCTGCTGCTGAATTTCCACCATCTCATTCTCGATGGCTGGTCGATGTCTCTGGTGTTAAACGAGTTGTTTGTTCATTACCAGCAACGCTGTTTGGCGGTGGATGTGCAGCCGACACCGGGCCCGCGTTTTGAACCCTTTATCCGGCATCTTGTGTCGAATGATCCGGCCGCCGCACAGGCCTATTGGCGCGAACAGTTGGGTGATTTTGAACGGGCCACCACCCTGCCCGGTGCTGAAACCGCACGATTGACTCATGAAACACCTTCGGTGCAGGCCACTTATGCCACCGAGGTGATGCACTTGCCTGCGGAATTAAGTCAATTACTCGACGCTTTCACCAAACGCCACCATGTGACTTTGAATACCCTGTTTCAGGGCGCGTGGGCTTTTTTATTAAGCCGCTATGCCGGTGAATCAACGGTGGTTTTTGGTACAACCGTGGCCGGTCGTCCTGCACAGTTGCCGCAGATTGAACAGACCGTGGGCATGTTTATCAATACCTTGCCCTGCGTGATAGAAGTTCCGCTGACGGCGAATTCTACTCAGGATGTGAGCATTCTGGATTGGCTGGAAAAAATCCAGCAACAGTATGTGGCCATGCAGCCCTTCGAACACACGTCGCTGAGCGAGTTGCAACAACTGTGTCGTTTGGGCGGTGGCGAGCATCTGTTCGAATCCATTCTGGTGTTTGAAAACTATCCTGTTGATCAGGCGCTGTCTTCAGAGAAGCTGCCTTTTGTGATTGGTGACGTGAACGCCGTGTGGAAAACCAATTTCCCGCTGACCGTTATTTTTATTCCTGGGCCATGTATTACGCTGAAAATGTCGTATCAGGGTGACTTGTTTAGTCAGTCTGCGGTGCAAGGCCTGATGCAGCAATTGACGCAGATTCTGGCGTATTTTGTCGCCCATGCCGCTCAGGCGGTGCATCAGATCAGTCTGGTGCGTGCCGACGAACGGCGGCGCATGTTGCAGCAGTGGAATCAGAACGACGCGCCTTATCCGGCCGAAAGCAGTATTGCCGAGCAGTTTGATGCGATCGTGCAGGCCCAGCCGCATCATCCGGCGCTGTGGTGCGAGGGCGAGCTGTGCTCGTATCAGTCGCTGGCCAGACAAGCCAATCAGTTGGCACATCACTTGATAAGCCAGGGCGTGGGGCCGGAAACCGTGGTGGCTTTTTGCGGCGAACGTTCACAGAGTATGCTGGTGAGTTTACTGGCTATTTTAAAAGCCGGTGGTGCCTATTTGCCGATTGACCCGAACTATCCGGATGAGCGCATCCGTTACATGCTCGATAACGCCAAAGCACAATGGCTGATTTATCAGCCTGAATTCAAGGCACGTCTGCAGGAACTGAGCTTGCCGCTGATTGATGGCAGCGCCTCGTATGAGCATTTGCCGGTCAGCGCGCCCGTGTGCCCGATCAAACCCGACCAGTTGGCGCTGGTGATTTATACCTCCGGCTCCACCGGTAAATCCAAGGGCATCGAGCTGACCCAGCGCAACGTCTTGCGTCTGGTGAAAAACAGCAATGTGATCCCACTGAACAGCCGTGAAACCCTGCTGCACTATGCGCCGATTTCGTTTGACGCGGCGACCTATGAAATTTGGGGCGCACTGCTCAATGGTGCAAAACTGGTGGTGGCACCCCGGGGACATTTGGATCCTGAGCTGCTGGGCGAACTGATCCGTCAACAAGGTATTAGCACACTCTTTCTGACAACGGCGCTGTTTCATGCCGTGGTCGACTATCATCCTGAAGCGCTGGCACCCTTGAAAGTTATCATGACCGGTGGTGAAGTGGTTAATGCAGCGCGGGTCAAAGCCTTGCTCGAAACCTATCCACATCTGCGATTTGTGAACCTCTACGGCCCCAGCGAAAACACGACGCTGACGACCTATTATTCGCCCGAAAACGCCCAGAGTATTCAAGGCTCTGTGCCCATTGGTTACCCCGTATCGAATACCCAGGTCTATGTGCTGGATACCAATCTTCAACCCGTGCCTGTCGGCATGGCCGGTGAGTTGTGTACGGCCGGCGATGGCATTGCCCGAGGTTACCGTTTTAACGCCGAGCTGACGCGGCAGGTGTTTGTGCCCAACCCCTTTGCTGCCGAATACGGTCATGGCCCGGTGTTGTACCGCAGTGGTGATATGGCGCGTTTCCGTGCCGATGGCGCGCTTGAATTTTTGGGGCGACGTGATCAGCAGGTTAAAATTCGTGGTCATCGTATTGAGCTGGGCGAGGTCGAAGCCGCGATTAAACAAACGGCCAATGAACTGGGTTGTGGTTTGCGTGAGGTGATTGTCCGGGCGCAAAAGTCGACGCGCGGCAGTCATTTACTGGCCTGGTGTGTGCTTGACGACATCACGGCCATGCCGGCACTCAAACAGGCGGTGGCGCAACGTTTGCCGGCTTATATGCTACCTGCTTATTGGCAAACGCTCGACCATGTGCCGCTGACACCTAACGGTAAGGTGGATCACCGCGCCTTGCCTGAGCCGGTTATGGAACGTTCGGTTACACAGCACGCTGAGCCACAAAATGCGGTGGAAAAAACCTTAAGCGAGATATGGAAAAGTCTCTTGGGACTGACGCAGGTCGGTGTACATGACAATTTCTTTGCCCTGGGCGGGGATTCCATTCTGTCCATTCAGCTGGTGAGTCGTGCCAAACGTGCCGGTATTCGCCTGAGCACCCGGCAGGTCTTTGAAAACCAGAGTATTGCCGAATTGGCCAAGGTGGCCGGATGCGAGGAACAAATCCTCGCGCAACAGGACGCACTGACCGAACGCGCAGCGCTGACGCCTATTCAGCATTGGTTCTTCGAACAGTCCTTCGAGGCTCAGCATCAGTGGAACATGTCCTTGTTGCTCAAGCCGCGTCAGGTGGCTGCCACGGAAGAGGCGCTGTGGCGTATGATCGACAACACACGATTGGTTATTCGCGCACTGGTGAGCCAGCACGATATGCTGCGCGCCATTTATCCGCAGGGAAAACAGCAGTATTTGCCTCTGGATTGGACACATCCGCGTCTGCAACAGATGTTTCAGGTGGTGGTTATTGATGATACACACCCCGAGGCGCTGGAGGCGGCCCTGTCTCAAGCACAGGCCAGTCTTGATCTGGCGCAGGGGCCTTTGTTCCGCGCCTTGTGGTATCGCTGGGGCAATGAACAGCGTTTGCTGCTGGTGGTGCACCATCTGGTGATGGACGGGGTGTCATGGCGTATTTTGCTGGAAGATCTGGCACTGGCTTTTGATCAGGTGTCGGCGGGTAAAAGTATCCATCTGGGCCCTAAAACCACGGCCTTTGCTCATTGGAGTCAGCGTTTGTGGCAGTATGCCGACGCGCCTGCTGTTCAGGCACAAAACGCCTATTGGCAAGGGATTCATACCGCCAGAAGCAATACGCTGGTGCCTGATCTGATTGCCCAGCCAACACGGGCAGACAACCGCGCAGAGGATACCTGTAGTGCACAGATTCTGCTGGATGTGGCCTCGACCGAGTTGTTGTTGCGGCAAGCGCCCAAGGCCTATCACACCGAAATTGGTGATTTGCTTTTGGCCGCACTGGTAGCCACGCTGGATGAAATCAACCGTGAACAAGGTCAGCCGTCAGCCGCGCAACTGATTGCACTGGAAGGACATGGCCGCGAGTATCTGGGTGAGCAATACGATACCAGCCGGACTGTTGGCTGGTTTACGACCCTGTATCCGGTTTTGCTTGAGGCCAGGGGGCATAGCTGGGATCAGAAAATAAAGGCCATCAAACAAGGGCTGCGGGAAATCCCGCGCAATGGTTTGAGCTACGGCCTGTTACGTTATCAGGCGTCACACGATGTTGAACTGGGCGGCAGAAACCGTGAGCGGGGCGATTTTGCATCAAATTACGTACAGCCACAGATCAGTTTTAACTATTTAGGGCAAACCAGTGATTTGTTTAATGAGACACAAAGTTTTGTTCTGGCTACAGAAAGTCCGGGTAGCGAACGGGCGGCCACTGCACACCAGCCTTATCTGATAGATATCGGCGGCCTCATTCAAAGTGGTGAACACGGGCCGCAATTGCAGCTTATGTGGCGCTACAGTGACAAAATATTTTCTCAGAAAATCATTCAGCGCTGGCTGCTGTCTTATCAGCAACATTTGCTTGATCTGATCGCGTATTGCAGTAATCCCCAGCACGGTGGGCGCGTACCCGCCGACTTCCCTCTGCTGCAGCTGAGCCAAACAGACATTGATCAACTGATGCCCCGACCCAGGGACATTGAAACCCTGTATCCGTTGTCGCCGTTACAGCAAGGTTTGTGGTTCCATCACAAACTACTGGCCGGTGGGGAGGGACTGTATTTCGAGCAGCATATCGTCATTCTGCAAGGTCAGATGAATTGGGCCTTTCTGCAAGAAGCGTGGCAACACGTGGCCAACCGCCACAGTATTTTCCGCAGCGATTTTGTTGAAGTGACGGATGCACCGGTACAACGGGTGCATCGGCGGGTGCAGGTGCCGCTGCAGCATTATCACGAGCGCGATATCGACCTTGAAAGTCTGTTGGCCCGTGATCGGCAGCAGAGCTTTGACTTTGAACAGGCACCTTTGATGCGCGTGGCGGTTTTATCCTCGGCCGATGAGTGCCAGCATCAAATGGTCTGGAGCTTCCACCATATTTTGCTTGACGGCTGGTCGGTAGCGTTAGTGTTGGGTGAGCTGTTGCATTGTTATCAGCATTTATTGCTGAGCGATGCGGTGCCAGCACTGCCCCCCGCGCCGCTTTATCAAGATTATATTCAGTGGATCAGCGAGCAGGATGCCAACGCCGCCAGACAGTTCTGGCGCGAGGCAATGGCCGGTTTTGCTGCGCCGACGCCCTTGCCCTTGATGACATCAAACATTGAAGCTGAGCCGGTAAGTAATAAGCACAAGCCTATGCTGGGTGTAACACTGTCCACTGACTTGACCACGCGGCTGAATCAGTTTGCGCAAGGCCAACAAGTGACGCTTAATACGCTGTTTCAGGCGGCTTGGGCTTATTTGCTTGCGGCTTACAGCGGCGACAATGATGTTGTTTTTGGTATTACAGTCTCGGGTCGCCCCCCGGAGTTGAGTGATATCGAACAGCGAGTGGGTTTGTTTATCAACACCCTGCCCATGCGCGTAACCATTGATCGGGCGCAAGGTCTGGGTGACTGGTTACAAGGTTTGCAGGCGCAGCAAAATGAAGCACGTTCTTACGAATACCTGCCCCTGTTTACCATTCAAAGTTTAAGTGAGGTGCGCGGGGAGCTGTTCCAAACCTTGCTGGTCTTTGAAAACTACCCGGTCGCCAAAGAATTAAGTGAATTTGCCGATCTTCCCGGTGCGGTGAAAATTCTCGGTTCGCGCAGTGTGGAGCAAACCCACTATCCCTTGACCCTGGTGGTTTTGCCGGATGAAACACTGGGTTTGCAACTGTCCTATGCGCCGGAGGTGTTCAGCGAACAACA
>Ga0209873_1000024_pt1 | contig 22493 bp, 20 predicted proteins | sample GWRWT2_30Apr14_FD_187186 | JGI IMG/M metagenome (GOLD analysis project Ga0209873, IMG submission 187186) | Sand microcosm microbial communities from a hyporheic zone in Columbia River, Washington, USA - GW-RW T2_30-Apr-14 (SPAdes) (version 2) | ecosystem: Engineered > Artificial ecosystem > Sand...
ATGGATAATCCGTTTATTAATAAAACAGCTATTCCATTTTTAAAGGTACATGCCGGCGGTAAAACCGATAACAGCACACTCAATGATCAGACAACTACACAACACCCGCAAAGCAGCCAGGCTGCATTGCAATTCTTTTTTCTTGATGGTGACCGACCTTACAGCAAAAAAGACTATCAGCGTTGTTTGGCCGAATCCTGCGCCAATGAGATCTGTCGTTTACTTTTAGCAGGGCATACGCAGCAGCTTTTAATTGGCGAACGGCCGCTGGAATGTAAAGATATTGCCGTACTGGTGCGCGACTTTACAGAAGCCAATCTGATGCAAGCCTGTTTGAAAACACGGCAGATTGATTCGGTGTTTTTAAGCAATCGTGACAGTGTTTTTGCCAGTAACGAAGCAGGTGATTTATATTTATTTCTTCTGGCTGTGACGCAGCTGTGTGGCGTATCTTCGGGTGCGAATACGCCGATCCGTGCCAATGAGACAGCGATACGTAGCGCATTGGCAACACGGCTTTTTGATTACACGCAAGATGAACTCGAACAGATGTTTTTCGATGAAACACGCTGGGATGCTCTTCTTGACGAATTCAATAATTACCAACAGCTTTGGCAGCGTCAGGGCGTGCTGTCGATGTTGTATCACCTCTTCCACCGGCGCGATTTATTACGACGTTTGCATCGGAGCGAACAGTATGAGCGCCGTCTGACCAATATCATGCATCTGGCCGAGCTGTTGCAGGCAGCGGCCAGTGAGCTGTCGGGTGAAAAAGAAGTTCTTGCGTGGTTCGAAGTGCAATTGCAATCAGTGACTGAGCGTAACGATGATCAACTATTGCGTTTGGACAGCGACCGCAATCGGGTGCAGATTGTTACCGTACATAAAAGCAAGGGTCTGGAATATTCCATGGTATTTATGCCCTTTGCGTGCAGTTACAAAAAAGCCAAAAACGCACTTTTTTATGACGAAAAAACGCAGCACAACACTTTTGATCTGCTTGATCAGGACGAATATAAAAACTGCGCTGACAATGAACGGCTCGCTGAAGATATGCGCCTGCTCTATGTCGCACTGACACGCAGCAGGTACCGTTGTTATGTAGGCGTGGCCGATGTGCGTTTTGGTAATGCCAAGGAAAGTCAGCTGAACAAAACCGCATTGGGTTACCTGTTGCTTAACGGTGGCGTTAATACGTCACTGCGTTCAACACTGCATGCCTTGGCACACGAAAACGCGGCCATTCATGTGCATACGCTGTCTGCGGCGCCTGACTTGCCTGTACATTTTCCGTGGCAGATCGTTGACAGCACGGCCTTGTTTGCCCGTGAATTCAAAGGATACATTTCGCAGCAATGGCGTGTCAGCAGTTTTACATCACTCACACAGGGGCAAAAATTCCAATTAACCGATACGAGCAAACAACTCGATCTTGATGCGCTGCAGGATGTATTTTCTTCGTCCTCGGCCCCCGCTGATGAGCGCAACAGGTTTACCTTTCCGCGTGGTGTACAAGCGGGCAGCGTGCTGCACAGTCTTTTCGAAGAAATTGATTTTACCAGTGTCACGGAATCGGCTTTACATAGACTGGTCGAACAAAAATTATTGCTGGCAGGTTTTGATGCCATTTGGCGTAACACCTTGGTTGAGCTGGTCCTGGATGTGTTGGCTACACCGCTGCCAGTGCCAGGTAGTCAAAATTCGATACCTCTGAGTTTGAGCAAAATCCCAACGCATAAACGATTTGTAGAACTGGAATTCACCCTGCCAACGGCCTTGCTCAAAAGCACCCGTTTGCAAACGTTTGAACAAACGCTGATACCTGAGGTGACTTTTCCGGCGCTGGAATTTTTGCCCCAGCAAGGCTATATCAAAGGCTTTATTGATCTGGTCCTTGAATGGCAAGGCCAGTTTTTTGTGCTGGATTACAAATCAAATTATTTGGGGGAGCGTGTTGAAGACTATCAAGCGGCACGCTTAACGGCGGTTATGGCCGAACACCATTACACCCTGCAATACCTGCTTTACAGTGTGGCGCTGCACCGTTATTTGCAGCAACGTTTGCCACACTATGAGTACAACACCCATTTTGGTGGCGTGTTTTATTTGTTTGTGCGTGGCATGCGCCATGATTTGCCCGGCAACGGCGTGTATTTTCATAAACCTGATCGGTCTTTAATTGATGAGTTCGACGCAACTTTTAAAGGCGAGGTGAATTGAATTGAATATGCCAAAGGCCCGTAAGAAAAATCTAACTACTACATTGTCGCAACTGCATGCTCTGCAGCGAAGTGGCGTAATCCGCGCGCTGGATTATCAGTTTGCCGTTTTTATTTATCAGCTGCTGATGAAAGATTCCGCACCTGCTGCATCGCTCCTTATTGCACAAGAACACTGTTCGCACCCTGAGGCGATACAACCTCACACTGAGGCGACACAACACAACGACGCACCCTTGTTGTGGTTGGCGGCACTGGTGAGTTTCCAGCTGGGTGCCGGTCATGGTTGTATTCAACTATCGAAATTACCCCGGCCTTTTTTTGCCTTGCCCAATGAAAGCAAAAACACCGGTGCTGATGCACAACTGCCAGATACTATGCACTTGCTGGCGCTGCTGAAAGCTTCCCCTGTGGTGCGTTGTATTAACGATGCGCAGGACGACAGTGCTCAAGACGCTAGCGTGGCACCCTTGTGTCTAGAAGGCGATCGTTTGTATTTGTACCGTTACTGGTTTTATGAACAACAGGTGGCAACACGTTTGCGCGCCATGCTTGCTACCGAAAAAGAGGTAGCGTCAATTCCTCTGTTGCGGCCCCTCATTAATACGCTGTTTGTCTTGGATGAAAACAATCCCTGGCCACGTCTGGCTGCCGCACTGGCGCTGAATAATCGTTTGCTGATGATTACCGGCGGGCCTGGCACGGGCAAAACGACCACCGTAACCCGCATTCTGGCTCTGCTGCTGGAGCAGGCCAATAGCCGGCAGCAACGATTGAGTATTCAGCTAGCCGCACCCACTGGCAAGGCGGCTGCACGGTTGAGCGAATCTATTTCTGCGGCGAAAGCGCATTTGCTGGTAAATGCTGCGGTGCTGGCGGCAATTCCCGATCAGGCTACAACACTGCATCGTTTATTAGGCACCGTGCCGCAGAGTCAGCACTTTCGTTTTAACCGTCATAATCCTCTGCATCTGGACGTGTTGTTGATCGACGAGGCGTCGATGATCGATCTGCCGATGATGTTTGCCTTGCTTGAAGCCTTGCCTGTGCATGCGCGCCTGATTTTGCTCGGCGATAAGGATCAACTGTCTTCAGTGGAACCTGGGAGCGTATTGGCCGATTTATGCGCCCATGCTAACGACAAACTCAGTTTGCACACGAGTGCGTATGTGCAGCAATGTATCGATTTTACACCGGGTGTTGATGAGTCATTGCCCGAAACTGCATTGGCAAACAGTGTGTGCCAGCTCAAAAAGAGTTATCGCTTTTCTGAACACGGCGCTATTGGTCATGTGGCACGTTTGGTTAATGCCGGGCAGGAGAGTGCCTTGGATGCTTACTTGCAGGTCGATAGCGCTCAAAGTGATGTGGCTTTTTTCCCTTTGAGTGAGGCTGAATCCTGTTTGCAAACAGTCGTTTTGCGTTACCGTGAATTTATTCTTGCCTGCCGGCAAGGTGGGGGACAAGCCGAGGCTGTGTTGCAGGCATTTTCCCGTTTTCAGGTGCTCTGCGCTACCCGTGAAGGTGTGTTTGGTGTGAATGACATTAATCAACGGGTGGAGGATGCTCTGTACAGCCAGGGGCTGATCAAGCAGCGTGATTATTACATCGGTTGTCCGATTATGATCACGCAAAACAGTTACACCCATCAGCTGTATAACGGTGATATTGGTGTGGTGCTGGCGGATTCCGATAATCAGCAGCATTTGCGGGTGTATTTCCCCGCATTAAATTCACTGGCAGATAAAACACCGCGAAAATTTTTGCTTTCGCGTTTGCCCGTCCATGAAAAAGCGTTTGCCATGACCGTGCATAAAAGTCAGGGATCGGAGTTTGATGAGATCATGATCATTTACCCCAAACAGGACAGCCCGGTGCTCACGCGGGAATTACTCTACACCGCGATTACCCGTGCGAAGACGCATTGTCTTGTTTTGGCTGACTACGCCGTTTTACAGGCAAGCATTAAACGCAAAACCCGACGCGATTCCGGACTGGCTGATAAGTTGCGTTAATAGCAAGTCAGTTTCCATTGCCCAATTCTTAACTCCAAATGTTGCCAATATAGACTTTACGGGCGAGGATTCAATTCGTGCTCTACACTGGAGCATTGTTGAGAGGTCAAGTGTTCTTAATAGACTCATTGGTTATGGTAGAGCGCTTCAGTCATGCAATTTTTGCTTTTTACGTGTTATTAAATTGGTTACATCTATCGCTTGTAATTTTTTGTGCTAGTTTCTTTAAGTAGATGTATAAATTGTGTTGAGCAATTTCAGGGTGAAATATTCACCGTATGGATTTGTATGAATACCGTCGTATGTGTGCAAAGGGGATAATATGGGGTCGACAAATAGCGAGTTGTCAGCAATGGAATTTCAGAAATGTCCAAACATCCTCATTGTTGAAGATGATGAACGACTGGCATCTTTGACCAAAGAATATATGGAAGGCAATGGCTTAAATGTGTCCATCGAAATGGATGGCGCGCGTGCTGTAGAACGCATTATTCATGATCAGCCTGATCTGGTGGTGCTTGATGTCATGCTCCCCTCTAAAGATGGCATGACCGTGTGTAAAGAAGTGCGATCTCATTACACCAACCCCATTCTCATGCTGACCGCTCGCACCGATGATGTGGATCACGTATTAGGGCTCGAAATGGGGGCCGATGATTATCTTTCAAAACCGGTGCGACCGCGCATTTTGCTGGCACGTATTAAAGCCTTGTTGCGTCGTTCGCATGCACATTTGAACGAAGGCGATGACAACCAGGATCACGGCCTCAATAAGGGCGCTCGACTGGAGTTTGCTGATTTGGTGATTGATCATGCTTCCCGCGATGTTTGGTTAAGAGGTGAAACAGTCGATCTGACCAGCGCTGAATTTGATCTGCTCTGGCTGTTATCGTCCAATGCCGGACGAATATTGTCGCGTGAGGAAATTTTTGAAGTGTTACGCGGCATTGAATATGACGGACAGGATCGTTCAATTGATGTCCGGGTTTCCAGAATTCGCCCCAAAATTGGAGATGATCCGGTGAATCCAAAACGTATTAAAACCGTTCGCAGCAAAGGCTATTTATTTGTAAAAGAAATATTCTGAGTCCGGCGGGATTGTGCTAACTGTGGGTCCGGAGAGCTTCAGTGTTGTACGCAGCGGAACATTCCTAAATGACCCGAATATTTCTAAAACTCTACGGCAGTATTCTTATCGCCTTTATTGTTCTGTTTTTTGTTTCTTATTGGGTTCTATTCGGCCTTAACGCAAACAGATTTTCCCAGTATCAGCAATCGATGAGCCAAAGTGTGGCGATCTTGATTGCTGAACATATCCTTCTTAAAAACAATCACGATCGCCAGCAATGGTTGGCTGCCCTGAATGAACAATACAATATCAGTGCCGAACTCTTTCCTGTAGATAGATTTCCGCTTGGGCGGCGTAAGTTAAACCGTCTGGATGCGGGGCTTTCTGTGGTGGTCACTGTCCAGAAAAACAAGGTGGACAAAGAGTTTCTCCTGTACAAACTGCGTGATCAGACACTGCTTGTAGGTTTGGATGTAAAAGCAAGTCTTGCTGATCTGCCCAATCTTACTGCTTATCTGCTCAGCATGTATTTAGGCCGGGTTGATTCATCGCAGTACGCACATGAACTCAAGCGTATTGCAGACAGTTTCAGTTACCCTGTTCGTTTACTGACGCGATCGTCACTGTCATTGAACGGGCATCAATTAACTTACCTCGATCAGCATAAAACCCTTATTGATTCACAGCATGGCCTGGATCAGCCGGTCATTATCGCGGTGATGCCTGATGGCGTGAGCTATCTGAGTCTGGGTCCGATACAGCGTTTTGATCGTTATCCACTGTCGTTGATTCTGGTTATCGTGGTTTTGGACACCTTGTTGCTGGGTCTTGTGGCCTATTTATTGGTTCATCCCATTGAAAAACGACTCAAGGTGCTGGCCAAGGCAGCCAATCAAATAAAACGGGGGCATCTTGATGTACGTGCCGATGTTGACAGTGTGGATGCTATTGGCATGCTCGCTGCCGCCTTTAATGCTATGGCTGAACATATTCAGATGTTGCTTGATATGCAAAAGGAAATGATCCGGGCTATTTCTCACGAGCTACGAACACCTGTGGCGCGAATGCGCTTTTCATTGCAGATGATTGAAGATGCCCAAAGTGATGCTGAGCGATTGCCCTTGTTGCAAGGCATGGACGGTGACATGGAGCAACTGGATGAATTAATCGATGAAATACTAACCTATGCGCGCATGGAGCACGCGACGCCTGAGTTGCAGTTTATTTTGCTGGATGTGGATGAGGTCATTGATCAGGTGCTCAAAGAGATGGCGCCTGCCGCCCGTAAAAGTGGTGTGCGTCTGGAACACATCCCCGAGAGTTTGCCGCCGCAACATCGACTCGTTGAAGCGGAATTTCGGGGTATTCATCGGGTGATACAAAACTTTGTGGGCAACGCTATTCGTTATGCAAAATCGCAGGTCAGAATATCGTTTTTGATTGATGGCATTACATGTAAGATTCTTGTCGAAGACGATGGACCGGGGGTTCCTGCGGAGGAATGGGAAAAAATTTTTTCACCCTTTGTAAGGCTGGATACCAGCCGCAATCGAGCGTCGGGGGGGTATGGATTGGGTTTATCCATTATTCGCCGGCTGGTAAATTGGCATCATGGCCGTGTTTGGGTGGAGCACAGTGAGTTAGGTGGCGCTGCGTTTTCCATGGAATGGCCTGTTCGGCAACCTGAATTGCTCGCACAACGGGACCCTCTTCAAGAGCACAAAGAGTAATTTTCTGTGCATTAAAACAAGTCTTTTGTTATCCCTGCACCTAGGTTGAATGATGTGTTGAACGATGCCTTTTCGGGAAACGTCTTCTTCAAGACTATTATCTGGTAAAATCCCGCTCCATTGTTTTTACAGGTGAGTCTTGATGTTTAAAAATATTCGCATCGTCATGGTGAATACCACACATCCCGGTAATATCGGTGCGGCCGCTCGCGCCCTGAAAACAATGGGCTTGTCGAATTTGTATATGGTGTCGCCTCATGAGTATCCCAGCGCCCAGGCAACGTGGCGGGCCGCTGGTGCTACCGATGTATTACATCAGGCGAAGGTGGTCGAAACCTTGGCCGAGGCGCTTGAAGGCTGTTCTTTGGTCTTGGGTGCCAGTGCAAGGCAGCGTCGCATTCCTTGGCCGGTTCTGAATGCCCGCCAGGGGGGAGAGGTGGTTGCCCGACAGGCAAAAACAGAACAGGTGGCGATTCTTTTTGGGCGTGAAGACCGCGGTCTTACCAACGAAGAGCTGCAACAATGCCATTATCATATCGAAATTCCCGCGAATGAGGCCTATAGCGTGCTTAATGTGGCATCCGCTATTCAGGTGATTGCCTATGAAATTCGTATGGCGAGTTTGATTCTCTCCGATCAGGAAACACAGGGTACGGATGTCCCGGTTATAGCGATGCCTGTGGAAACAGTGCGTTGGGATGAACGTTTGGCGACTATCCAGGAGATGGATTTTTTCTTCGAACACCTGGAACAAACACTGACTGATATTGAATTTTATGAACCTGATAACCCGCGCCAGTTGATGACACGTTTGCGCAGGCTTTTTCTACGCGTCCGTCTTGATCAGATGGAGTTAAATATTTTGCGTGGCATTCTGCGTGCCATGCAAGAGAAAATGAATTTCAAAAAATAAGCCGCTCATTTTATTGGCAATGAAATGAAGCCTTTTCAAGGTTCGAAATTTCATTTCTATAATACTTGACTAAAATACTAGGAATTGACAAACTTAGCCTCAGCAACACTTTTAAAGTGATTTGAACAGCGGTGAGTGACTGTCATGCGATTAACTACAAAAGGGCGATACGCGGTTACAGCGATGCTGGATCTTGCAATTAACGAAGGCTCTGGCCCTACCAGTCTTGCTGATATATCAGAGCGTCATGCCATTTCCGTCTCGTACTTGGAGCAATTGTTTGCAAAATTACGCAGAGAAAACCTGGTAGCCAGTGTACGGGGGCCTGGTGGTGGATATACCTTGGGCGAAAGGGGCATGACGACCACCATTCTGGAAATCATTGATGCCATTGATGAAAAAGTTGATGCCACCCGTTGCCGCGGTCGAGGCAATTGTCATAACGGTTGCAAGTGTATTACGCATGACCTTTGGCATGATCTGAGTCAGCAAATACGATTATTTTTAAACAATATAACGCTCGGTGGTTTGGTTGACAGACGCAATCAAGAGCAGCATGAAGCCGATTCCGCTCACGAAAAATCCTCAGCGGGTTCGATTGAAGTAACGCTTATTTAGAAGTCGTTTGGCGTATAATTGCTCACCGCCAAACGGGTATTTCGTGACATGTATTCAGGTAGATGTGTGCGCATGTACCCTTTCCACTTAGCCACTGCGTCTACTTAATTAGTTGGAGTTGTTCATGAGTAAACCTATTTATCTTGACTATGCGGCAACAACACCGGTTGATTCGCGTGTGGCAAAAAAAATGTTTGAGTACATGGATGTAAGTGGCAGCTACGGCAATCCAGCTTCACGCTCTCACATCTATGGCTGGCAAGCCGAAGAAGCGGTTGAGTTGGCGCGCAAGCAAATAGCTGATCTGATTAATTGTGATCCACGGGAAATTGTATGGACCTCGGGTGCAACCGAGTCTGACAATCTGGCGATCAAAGGTGCGGCGCATTTTTATCAAAGCCGCGGAAAACACATTATTACCTCAAAAATAGAGCATAAGGCGGTGCTTGATTCCTGTCGTCAGCTCGAAAGAGAAGGTTTTGAGGTGACCTATCTTGCACCGAATAAGCAAGGTTGTATTGAGCCCGAAGCTTTGCGTGATGCTTTGCGTGATGACACCATTCTGGTGTCTCTCATGCACGTGAATAATGAGTTGGGAACGATTAACAATATTGCCGGCATAGGTGAAATTACGCGCGCCAAAGACATCATATTTCACGTTGATGCAGCCCAAAGTGCAGGAAAAATAGCCATTGATCTCTCTGCATTAAAAGTGGATTTGATGTCGTTTTCAGCCCATAAAGTATATGGCCCTAAAGGGATGGGTGCTTTGTTTGTGTCGCGCAAACCACGCGTTCGTTTGGAAGCACAAATTCACGGGGGTGGTCATGAGCGTGGCATGCGTTCGGGCACCTTGCCTACCCATCAAATTGTGGGCATGGGCGAAGCGTTTCAAATTGCTAAAGAGGAATTTGTTAGCGAGCGTGAACGAATCCAGTCGCTTAGAGAACGTCTGTGGCGTGGGTTGAATGACATGGAAGCGGTGTCGGTTAATGGGGATTATGAAAACTCCATTCCCGGTATTTTGAACGTGAGTTTTGCCTACGTTGAAGGCGAGTCCTTGATGATGGCCTTCAAAAATATTGCAGTGTCCTCCGGTTCCGCCTGTACCTCTGCCAGTCTTGAGCCTTCTTATGTGCTGCGTGGTATTGGTTTGTCCGATGAACTGGCCCACAGTTCAATCCGTTTTTCTATAGGTCGATTTACCAGGGAAGAGGAAATTGATCAGGTTATCGAAGAAGTTAGACACGCAGTGACAAAACTGCGTGAACTGTCTCCTCTGTGGGACATGTACAAAGAAGGTATCGATCTTGAAAGTGTACAATGGTCCTCGCACTAAAAATGAAGACCAGCCTTTAACTGACTGAAGAGGTTATCATGGCATACAACGAAAAAGTTCTTGATCATTATGAAAATCCCCGCAATGTGGGCGTCCTGGACAAAGATGACTCCAAAGTGGGTACGGGCATGGTAGGCGCGCCAGCGTGTGGTGATGTCATGCGTTTGCAAATTCAGGTTGGCAAAGACGGCATCATTGAGGATGCGAAATTCAAAACCTATGGCTGTGGCTCGGCCATTGCGTCCAGTTCTTTGCTAACGGAGTGGGTGAAAGGCAAAACCCTTGATGAAGTCATGAAAATCAAAAATACTGACATTGTTGAAGAATTGGCCTTGCCTCCGGTAAAAATTCATTGTTCTGTTTTGGCAGAAGATGCCATTAAAGCCGCAATCAGCGACTATAAAAGCAAACAAGAACGCCTGAATAGTTGAATTGCACTTATTGCTTGAAACTGCGTGCCCGGAAATTGCTTGGAATTTAAAAGAGGTGAATGACGTGTCAATTACGATTACAGAACGTGCAGCGGACCATGTGAAAAAATATTTGGCAAACCGTGGTCATGGTATTGGCATCCGACTGGGCGTACGCACGAATGGTTGTTCTGGTTTGGCCTATGTGCTGGAATTTGTCGATGAAAAAAATCCGGAAGATGAGGTTTTTCAGAGTTTGGATGTGACTATTTTTGTTGACCCAAAAAGTGTGGTTTACCTGGAGGGCACGGAAATGGATTACGTGAAGGAAAATCTCAACGAGGGTTTTCAATTCAATAATCCGAACAAAAAAGGTGAGTGTGGTTGTGGTGAGAGCTTTACAGTTTGACTTATCTTTTCGTCGCAGATGGAACCACGCTTTGAGCAGGGATATTAACTGTTTATAACAGAAGACACTTAGTTTATCTTATTTAGTTATTTCCCTTTCTTGACACACTTAACGGTCACTATTCGATGTCTGAAACCAGCGTGACGAGCGGGGAACTCCCCCAAAATTATTTTGAGCTTTTTGGTTTGCCCCAGGATTTTAGTGTGGACATGCAGCAACTTCGATCCAGCTACAAAGCCTTATTATTGCAGCACCACCCCGATCGTTTTGCCGGTCGTGATCAGGCAGAGCAAATCAAGGCCCTGCAGAAAACTGACTGGATTAATCAGGCGCACGCAACGCTTCACTCCCTGCCGCAACGCGCTGCCTATTTGCTACAACAAAAAGGCTTTGCGGTAAATGTTCATGCAAATCTCAGCTCTGATCCTGAGTTTCTTCTGGAGCAGCTGCGATTAAGAGAGATGCTGGAACAGATTGAAGAAAAAAAACTGCCTGAATCTGCCTTGCAAACGGTTATGCAGGAAACGAAGTTGTTGCAGCAGAAAGAAGAACACTATTTTACGTCGCTTTATCATCACTTAAGTTTGAAAAATTTGTCAGCCGATGAAAATGTTTTGGTTCAAAAGGCTGCCGACAGCATGCTGAAGCTTCGCTTTATTGAAAAACTTTTTGAAGAAATTGAAGCGCTACAGCACACATTATTGGATTGAGATCTATGGCATTGTTGCAAATTGCTGAACCAGGTAAAAGTCCGGCACCCCATCAACTCAAACGTGCCGTTGGTATTGATCTGGGCACAACAAATTCTTTGGTGGCTACTGTGCGCAGTGGTCGTAGCGAGGTGATCACCGATCAAAATGATGTAGCCATTGTTCGCTCGGTGGTGCACTATCTTGATAAAAACAAGGTTCAGGTGGGTGCCGATGCGGCCAAGGTTGCAGAAAGTGATCCGGAAAATACCATTGTTTCGGTAAAACGTTTATTGGGTAAGTCGCTTGCTGATTTAGCTGGCTTGGAGTTGCCTTACCATTTTATCGACGATCATTCGAAAACACTGTGGATTCAGACGCGCAGCGGCAAAAAATCACCCATTGAAATCTCGGCGGAAATTCTGAAAGTTTTGTATCAGCGCAGTGTGCAGGCATTGGGTGGGGATATCGAAGGGGCGGTTATTACGGTGCCCGCGTATTTTGATGACGGCCAACGTCAGGCAACAAAAGATGCGGCCCATCTGGCGGGCATCAATGTGTTACGCCTGCTTAATGAACCCACCGCAGCGGCTATTGCCTACGGACTTGATAAAAAAACCGAAGGCATTCACGTTATTTACGATCTTGGCGGCGGCACTTTTGATGTTTCGGTGCTCAACTTTAGTAAAGGCGTGTTTGAAGTGCTGGCGACCGGGGGCGACAGTACGCTGGGCGGTGATGATTTTGACCATCTGATTGCCAAGTGGGTGTGCGAGCAAATGGGGCAGACTGCTTTAAGCAAAGCCCAATGGCGAGCTCTGCTTGATTTGAGCAAGGAAAGCAAAGAGTCTTTAACCGAAAAAAACAGTGTGCCTCTATCATTTTCTGTGGGCGATATAAGGTGGGAAGGGGTGCTGACGCAGGCTATTTTTAAAGATCTTGTTCGTCCACTACTGGATAAAACCCTGCGTCTTTGTAAAAAAGTCCTGCTTGATGCGAAAGTGAGTTTTGATGAAATAAAAGATGTTGTGCTGGTCGGTGGCTCAACACGCAGCCCTCTCGTGCGAGAGGCGGTGGCCACGTTATTTGGGCGTGAGCCCTTGTGTTCGATTGATCCCGAACAAGTCGTGGCCTTGGGCGCTGCTATTCAGGCCGATATTTTAGTCGGAAATCAGCCTGAAGGAGAAATCCTGCTTTTAGATGTAACCCCGCTTTCGCTGGGCCTGGAAGTGATGGGGGGCTTGGTAGAAAAAATCATTCACCGCAACACCACGATCCCCGTGACCCGTGCCCAGGAATTTACGACGTATAAAGATGGTCAAACCGCGTTGATTATTCATGTTGTGCAAGGTGAGCGTGAGCTGGTGGATGATTGCCGCTCCCTGGCGCGTTTTACCTTGCGTGGTATTCCACCCATGGTAGCGGGTGCGGCCAAGGTGCGTATGGTATTTCAAGTCGACGCTGATGGTTTGCTGAGTGTGAGCGCCAAAGAATTAGTGACCGGGGTTGAGTCTCATATTGAAGTCAAACCCACGTATGGTCTGGATGAATCAGAAGTCACCAAAATGCTGCAGGATTCGTTTACTCATGCGCGTGATGATAACGAGCAGCGTCAACTACGGATTCAGCAAGTTGAGGCCGGTCGTTTGCTTGAAGCAGTAAAAAATGCCTTGGCTATAGATGGTGAGCGTTTGTTGTGTCAGCAAGAATCTGCCGCTATTACACAGAAAATGACAGAGCTGGATTATGCGATGAAGAACAGTGATGTCATCGTGATCAAGCGCGCTTGCGATGCGCTGAATAAAGCCAGCGAAAATTTTGCTGCAAAACGGATGGATGCTTCCATACATACGGCTCTCGTGGGGCAGCGCGTTGACGGTGTTTAAGGATTTATACAGTGATGTTTATTAATTGGAAGGTCTATGCCACAAATTATCTTTCTGCCCCATGCTGAGTTGTGTCCTGAAGGGGCTGTAATTGAAGCCAGTCCGGGCGAAAGCATTCTGGATGCGGCCTTGCGTAATGATATTGATATCGAACATGCCTGCGAAAAGTCCTGTGCCTGCACGACCTGTCACGTTTATGTGCGCGAAGGGGCGTCTTCACTGGAGCCCAGCGATGAACTGGAAGATGACATGCTGGATAAGGCCTGGGGCCTGAACAGCAGCTCACGATTGAGTTGTCAGGTGATCGTATCAGACGAAGACCTGGTAATAGAAATTCCCAAATACACACTGAATCAAGTATCAGAGCGTCATTAATGGCAGCTTACGTGAGCGCGAGGAGGCCTGGATGGCTTTAAAATGGACCGATGTACATGAGCTCGCCATAGAATTGCTGGACGCTCATCCTGAGGTGGACCCTATGGCTATTCGCTTTACCGATTTAAGACAATGGGTGATGGCTTTGGGAAATTTCGATGATGATCCCGCACATTGTGGCGAAAAGGTGCTGGAAGCAATTCAAATGGCATGGATGGAGGAAAAAGATTAATTGTTCAAATTCCTAACTATTCGGCTGAAACAATCAGAGTGTCACCGTCATGACAATAAAATGCGATCAGCGTATAATGCGCACCTCATAAAGTCAGCTACTTAGCTTGTTAGCTTGTTAGCTTGTTTTATTGAATCCCCTTTTAATTATCAAATCCACTTTTTGAATTGTCGGAGTAAAACCATGGCCACCGAACGCACGTTTTCTATCATCAAGCCTGACGCAGTTGCCAAAAATGTGATTGGCAAAATCCTGACTCGTTTTGAAGAAGCGGGCTTAAGAATTGTCGCCTCACGCATGGTTCACCTGTCCAAGGAGCAAGCAGAAGGCTTTTATGCTGAGCATAAAGGACGTCCTTTTTTTAATGATCTGGTCAGCTTTATGACCTCAGGTCCCGTTGTAGTACAGGTGCTGGAAGGTGAGCATGCAGTGGCTCTTAATCGGAAATTGATGGGCGCAACCAATCCTAAAGAAGCTGCAGCCGGAACCATTCGCGCAGATTTTGCCCAAACTATCGACGAAAATGCCGTGCATGGCTCTGATTCTGCGGAATCAGCGGCGCGTGAAATCGCGTATTTCTTTGATACTGCACAAATTGCCTCACGTACTCGTTAATCATTACCCCCGTTTTATTTGGAGAGTTAGCCAATGACTGCTGTTTTGACGGAGGCTAGTTCTTCGAAGCTTAACCTGCTGGGCTTGACCCATGAAAAGATGATTCAGTTTTTGGAAACACTCGGCGAAAAGTCTTTTCGTGCCGCACAGATTATGAAATGGATTCATCTGGGGGGTGTGGATAATTTTCAGGACATGAGCAATATCAGCAAATCCTTGCGTGACAAGCTCACCGAGGTGGCTGAAATTGGGGTGCCTGAAGTCACCTACAAAGAGTTTTCCAAGGACGGTACTCGCAAGTGGGTGCTAAAACTCGATCAGGATAACAGCATTGAAACCGTTTTCATTCCGACGGATGGCCGGGGGACTTTATGCGTTTCGTCCCAGGTCGGTTGTGTTTTAGATTGCAGTTTCTGCTCTACCGGCAAACAGGGCTTCAGACGCAATCTAACGGCAGCTGAAATTGTTGCCCAGGTCTGGGTGGCTAATAAATCGTTTGGTGCGCGGGAAAACAGGGGTGATCACGCTATAACAAACATTGTCATGATGGGCATGGGTGAACCCTTGCTCAATTTTGACAATGTTGTGGATGCCATGCACATCATGAAAGATGATGTTGGTTATGGTATTTCAAAGCGTCGCCTGACCCTGAGTACGTCCGGCATTGTGCCTGAAATTGATAGACTCGGTGATGTTATTGATGTCTCGCTGGCAGTGTCTTTGCATGCTCCAAACGATGAATTACGTAATCAGCTAGTGCCCGTTAATAAAAAATACCCATTGGCCCAACTCCTGGCAGCGTGTAACCGTTACCTGGATCGTTATGAGAGTGCCCGGCGCCGTATTACCATGGAATATGTCATGATTGACGGGGTTAATGATAAACCTGAGCACGCGCAACAACTGGCTAAATTGCTAAAACAGGTGCCATCAAAGATCAATCTTATTCCGTTTAATCCTTTTCCAGGAAGCAATTACCGTCGCTCATCAGAGGAAAGAGTGCTCTGGTTCCAGAATTATTTGTATAAACAAGGCTATACTACGACTGTGCGCAGTACGCGCGGTGATGATATCGACGCAGCCTGTGGTCAGTTGGTCGGAAAAGTGGACGATTTGACCAAGCGTAATCAACGTTGGCGTGAAAAGCTTGTACTGACACAAATCCAAAATGATTCAAATGATCAATCCCTTTCTTGAGCACATTGAAAAATGTGTTATCTTTATCGCGTAAGTCTTTGAAAGATTGATGAGCAAGTACAAAATGGAAAGCATGCAGGGAGTTAAGAAGTTCTTTTTATTGTTTGTTGTGGCCATGGTTATGAGTGGATGCAGCTCTCTTTCGACAGAAAAGAAAGAAGAGAAAAATGCAGCCGAAGATAAACCGCTGCCAAAACTGCGTCAATTAAATAAGGTCGAAGCCGTCAAGGCGCATTTGAAAGCCGGTGTCGCTTCATTGGAAAGTGGTGACATGTCACGGGCACATCGTCATTTGAAGCGCGCACTTGAGCTCGATGATAAATCAGCCGAGGTTCATAATGCCCTGGCAATTTTTTATCAAGTCGAAAAGGATAATGCGCAAGAAGAAAAACATTTTAAACGGGCTTTGGCGCTTGATTCTGATAATCCAAGCATAAATCACAATTATGGAAGCTCTGTCTGTCGCCAGGGACGTTATGATGAAGCGCGTAAATATCTTACTAAAGCCGCTTCTGACTACCGTTATGGAAAACGCGCTGAAACCTATGAAAATTTGGGGCGTTGTGAAATGCTCGCAGGTAACACTGTTGCTGCAGAATCGGCTTTTGAAGACGCCTATCGACTCAATCAGAAACTGCCTAAAACCTTGCTTGGACTGGCGTCAATAAAATTCGGAAAAGGGCAGAATAAGTCAGCCTATGACCTTTATCAGAAATTTGCGCAACTTTCAAAACAAAATGCGGAAAGTTTATGGTTGGGTATACGATTGGAGCGCATTTTTGGTAATAAAGATGCACAAGCAAGTTATGAACTGGCTCTGCGCCAACTGTACCCAGGTTCAAAAGAATACCAGTTATATCAATCGTCATTGAAAACAACCCCGTCAGTTCCCTGATGGTATGCAAGTGAGCAGGATGGCCGCGTGAAAAGAGGTCAGTTGAAACCAAGTAAGTTGAGTGACACACAAACACGAGAATTAAGCGTGGGTGAAGAATTGCGTTTTGCCCGGGAAAGGAAAGGTGTTTCCAGGAAAGATGCGGCCATTCAACTGCGTTTATCCGAATCCTATATATCTGCCCTCGAAGAGGACAATCGCACGAAACTGCCTGCACCGGCCTATGTTAAGGGCTATATCCGTTCCTACGGACGATTTCTTGGACTCTCAACAGATTTGCTGATTCAAAAGTATGACCAGAGTTTGCCGGGACAAACAACTGAGACGGACGACGCTTCCGTGTCACCCAAAAAGTTAAACATTAAATACCGCGAGTTATATCCGAAAAAACGGTTTTCATTTTTTAATTTATTTAGTGTATTCATTGTTGGCGGTATTATTCTTTCAAGTTTTTTCTATTGGAAAACAGGAGATTACAATGGATCTCCAAAAACAGGTTTACAAAAAATATCGGTAGAAAGCACTAATGGCCATGTCGTTGTTGAAGATTTTTCTGATATAGAAAATGACATCCCTCATACTGCTGTGGGTCAGGAGTCTCCTGCAGCGGATGTTCCAGAAAGTGCATTGCTTGAAGATGAAATCCAGCCCATTATAAATTTGGCAGAGAGCGCTCAAAAAAACGAACAAACTGAAAACGTTGTGAGCGAAACAGTCCATTCTGCCATGCCAGATAAAACAAGCGATTCTATAAGCAATTCCTTGGTTGAGTTTGTCGATTCCATTACCTTGCAAGCGAAAGAACCGTGTTGGGTAAAAGTGACCGATAGCAAGGGTGGCATGTTGCATGTGGCGTTGATGGAGCCTGGTGAATCAAAAAAATTGTCAGGTACAGCCCCTTTTGAAGTTGTTTTGGGAAATGTTAAAGGAGTAACTCTCAGTTTTAATGGTGAAAAAGTAAATCTGGAAGCCTATCACCACAATCAAAGTCGTGTTGCCGTGGTAAAACTGGGCAGTTAGAATCGCAGTACTCAATTAAATGACGGTTTCGACCGTTATCTTACCCTGTTCAATAAGTGAGTCCTGTAAATGAATGACACTGGCCATCATATTGTGCGTCGCCAGACGCGTAAAATTTGGGTGGGTTCTGTTCCGGTAGGCGGTGATGCGCCTATTACGGTTCAAAGCATGACCAATACAGATACACGTGATATCAATGCGACTGTAGCGCAAATCCGTGCGATGGAGGACGCTGGCGCTGATATCGTTCGTGTGTCTGTTCCCTGCATGGATTCAGCTGAAGCGTTTAAAAGTATCAAGCAGCAGGTTACGGTACCACTGGTTGCAGATATCCATTTTGATCACAAAATTGCATTAAAAGTTATTGAATATGGCGTTGACTGTCTACGTATTAATCCGGGCAATATAGGTAAAGAAGGCAAAATTATCGAAGTTATTGCTGCGGCAAAAGATAGAAATATTTCCATGCGTATCGGCGTGAATGCCGGCTCTTTAGAAAAGGATTTACAGCGCAAATACGGCGAACCCACGGCGGCTGCTTTGGTGGAATCAGCCATGCGTCATGTGGATATACTGGATCGCCATGATTTCCAGAATTTCAAGTTAAGTCTGAAGGCGTCGAGTGTTTTTATGACGGTTGATGCCTATCGTTTGATATCCAAACAAATCGAACAACCCCTGCATTTGGGCGTAACCGAAGCAGGTGTGTTTCGTTCAGGCACGGTGAAATCAGCCATAGCACTTGGCGCGTTATTAATGGAAGGTATTGGCGACACCTTGCGAATTTCGCTTGCGGCTGATCCGGTGCAGGAAATTAAAGTGGGCTTTGATATTTTAAAAAGTCTTCATTTGCGAAAAAAAGGTATTAATTTTATAGCGTGCCCAAGTTGTTCGCGGCAGGAGTTTGACGTTATCGCCACCATGAACGCACTGGAAGCGCGTCTTGAAGATGTTAAAGAGTCCATTGATGTTGCAGTGATCGGTTGCAAGGTAAATGGTCCGGGTGAGGCTAAAGAAGCCGCCATTGGCGTTGCCGGTGCCAGTCCAAGTAATTTGATCTACCGTGACGGACAAAAGAGTCACAAAGTAGGCAATGAAACCTTGGTTGACGAGATTGAGCGCTTGGTTCGCGAAAAAGTGGCGGCGATGAATGCCCAGTCTTAAGTAAATCAAAATCTTCTGCATCACTTGGTATTAACGAAAACTCACAGGTTTATCCGGAAAGGTCCCCCTTGTTACAACGTATTCAAGCTATCAGAGGAATGCATGACATTCTTCCTGACGAAACCCGTTTATGGCGACATGTTGAAGGTCAGTTGCATACTATTTTAGGTAGTTATGGCTACCAGGAAATCCGTTTACCCATTCTTGAAATGACGGATTTATTTAAACGTTCAGTGGGTGAAGTCACTGACATCGTTGAAAAAGAAATGTATACCTTTGCTGATCGCAATGATGAAAGCGTGACTTTGCGACCCGAAGGCACGGCCGGTTGTGTGCGTGCCGCCGAAGAAAATGGTTTGCTTTTTAATCAGACGCAGCGCTTGTGGTACAGCGGCCCTATGTTTCGTTACGAACGTCCACAAAAAGGACGTTACCGTCAATTTCACCAGCTTGGAATTGAAGCTTTTGGTATGGCCGGGCCTGATATTGACGCGGAAATGATAGCCATGACCGCGCGATTCTGGCGTGCCTTGGGAATTTCTGATCACGTTAAACTGCAAATTAATTCGATAGGTAATGCAGCAAGTCGATTGCGCTTTAGTCATGAGCTGGTAGAGTATCTGCGCGATAAAATAGCCGAGCTTGATAGCGACAGCCAAAAGAGGTTGGAAAAAAACCCATTACGAATACTCGACAGCAAAAACCTGGACACGCAGCGTTTACTCGATTCGGCACCTTCGCTGGCTGACTATCTTGACGAGGAGTCAAGAGAGCACTTCCAGGATTTGCAGTCATTGCTAAGCGCCAGTGGTATTCCATACCAGGTTAATCATCGCCTGGTGCGAGGTCTGGATTATTACGGTCAGACTGTATTTGAGTGGGTTACGGAGGCGCTGGGCGCCCAGGGAACCGTGTGTGCAGGTGGACGCTACAATGGTCTGGTAGAACAGCTGGGTGGTAAATCAACGCCAGCGGTGGGTTGTGCCATGGGGATGGAGCGGCTTATTTTATTGGTGGAAAGTCTTGCGGGTGACGATCTGCCTGAGGCCACCGCAGACCTTTATTGTATTGGTCTGGGAAAACAGGCAAAAACGGTACAATTGGCAGTGGCAGAACAATTACGTTCAGCTTACCCACAGATCAAGGTGATGATGCATTGTGGCGAGGCGAGTCTGAAGAATCAATTAAAAAAAGCGGATAAATCAGGCGCGCGTTTTGCTCTGGTGATAGGCGAAGAAGAACTACAAAACGATGTGGTGATTATAAAACCGCTGCGAAATGGTCAGGAACAGAAAAAGATTTCACGTGATCAACTCGTGGAAAATATGCACACGCTCTTGTTTAACGAAAAACTGATTTAGTTTACCCCTCTTTGGAGACTTACGTGGAAACATACGATAGCGAAGAACAGCAGGTCGAAGCCATTAAACAGTGGGTGAGAAAAAATGGGTTGCCTGTGTTATTGACCCTTGCCATCTCCATTGCGGGTGTTATGGGTTGGAAAAGCTGGACGAATGCAAAAAATGAACAACAAGAAGCCGCCTCTGCTATTTATCAGGACATGATGGATGCACTGGTGCTGGTAAAAAACACGCCGACCAGCGGGACGGATAAACAAATTACAACCCTGCAGCATCTGGCTAATCAATTAATTGAAGAATATCCTCGTCTGCAATATGCGCATTTTGCCGCCCTGACTCTAGCCAAAGTGGCTGTCGAAAAAGGTGATTTGACCGGGGCAGAAAAACAATTGCAATGGGTGTTGGCGCAGGATGCAGATAAACCCTTGGCCGGAGTTGCCACCGTTCGTCTGGCCAGAGTGATGGCCAGCCAAGGCCACTATGATGACGCATTAAAATCGCTTGAAACACTCGCTGATCCTTCCTTTCAGGTTCTTGTTGAAGAAGTGAGAGGGGATATCTATTTACAAAAAGGGGATAAAAACGCTGCGCGCTTGGCGTATCAGCATAGCATTGAACTCGCTAGCACCCAAAACAAGCAGTCAGACAGGCTGGTTCAGATGAAGCTGGATGATCTGGCCGTTGCCAAAGACTAATAAAAGACTAATAAGAAATACACGTTCAAAAACTTTGCGCTGTGCGTGTTATTTTAACAAACAGCTGCACTGACATGAAAACCATCACAAGCCGAGTAATTAATACATGATTAAAGCAGTGGTCTCCAAACTCTCTCGCATACCAGTGTTGATTCTGGGGGTGCTCTTGCTGCTGATCTCGCTGTCGGCCTGTAGTACTTATTTGCCAAAAAAATTCCTTGCTCAGGAGGATGTCCATGTTAACGAATTATGGACTGCGCAAGTGGGGTATGGTGTTGGCAAACTCTACACCCGATTGCCACCGGCCATCACTGAAAAGGTCATTTATGCGTCTGACAGCGAAGGCACCGTGTTGGCGCTAGATCGTGCTGATGGTCATGTGTTGTGGAAAAACCTGTTAAACACACCTATTGTCGGCGGTGTTTATGCCGGTTATGGTTTAGTCTTGCTGGGCAGCAGTGAGGGTGAACTATTGGCGCTTGATCAAAATACGGGCCAGGAAAAATGGCGTGTGACCTTAAGCAGTGAAATTCCTGCGCCTCCGCAATTTAACGGTCAATGGATTGTGGCACAAACCTCGGACGGCAGTTTGTTTGCGCTTGATGGGGCTACTGGAAAACAAAAATGGGTATATAAAACCAGTGTTCCTTTGCTGAGTTTAAAGGGCACCAGCACCCCGATGATCGTGGGTGATAAGGTATTCGCCGGATTTGCGACAGGAAAATTTGTAGCGCTTTCACTGAGCACGGGAATTCCCTTGTGGGAGCTTGCGGTGAGTTTGCCACAGGGCCGATCGGAACTGGAGCGCATCGTTGATATTGATGGCCGTTTCATCGTAGAAGGTGAGGTGGCTTATGTGAGTGCGTATCAGGGTAAAGTGCTTGCCATCCAGATCTCTTCGGGACAAGTCATGTGGAAAAGTGAACAATCAACACACGTGGGTTTGGAAAGTGCTTTGTCAAATCTCTATATCACAAACTCCGAGGGCGTGATTCTCGCGCTAGATCAAAGTAATGGTCAGGAAGTATGGAAGCAGGAAGAACTCAAAAGCCGAAAAGTAACCCTGCCAGTAAAAATGGGGCAAAATATTGTAGTCGCCGACCAAGAAGGTTATTTGTATTGGCTATCACAGATCGATGGCCGTATTGTTGCCACCCATCGTATTCAAGGCCTTTCTGATCGCGCCAATCCTGTGAGTAAAAATAAAGCCTTGTACACGCCCATCGTGCGGGAAGCGGGTAATGGTATTCGAACGCCCGTGGTGGTCAAGGACGATACACTTTACCTGTTAACAAATCATGGGGTTCTTAAAGCACTCACTTTGACTGAAAAACGTTAGTTATACTTCGTTGCAATTTCAGCGCGATGCATGACTCATATCCGGGCAGCAGAACTCAAGATACAACACCATGAAACCAGTTATAGCCATAGTGGGCCGCCCCAATGTAGGGAAGTCCACTCTGTTTAATCAATTAACACGCAGTCGAGATGCTCTCGTTGCCGACTTTTCGGGGCTGACACGTGATCGCCAGTACGGCGAAGGCACAATTGATGAGCGTAAATTTATTGTGATTGACACCGGCGGACTCGGCGAGGCCGAAGAGTCCGTTGATAGCCTTATGGTAAATCAGTCACTCACCGC
>Ga0209873_1000026_pt1 | contig 22381 bp, 21 predicted proteins | sample GWRWT2_30Apr14_FD_187186 | JGI IMG/M metagenome (GOLD analysis project Ga0209873, IMG submission 187186) | Sand microcosm microbial communities from a hyporheic zone in Columbia River, Washington, USA - GW-RW T2_30-Apr-14 (SPAdes) (version 2) | ecosystem: Engineered > Artificial ecosystem > Sand...
TTGGGCATCTCACGTAACACGGCGTTGGAGGCATTGATACTGACACCTACCGGCAGATCCGTAGCGGCCACGACCACTTTTATTTTCTCCTGGCCCGCATCAACTTGTTGTTTATAGTTTTCAAGCGAATCTTTTATGTAACGGTTTGACAAATACCAGCCGGCAAAACCCGCTACGGCAGCTCCGACCAGTAAAACTAGCATAATACGTGTTGTATTCATTATTTATTCTCTACATCCAGTAGTTTTTTACAGTCACAGTCAATTCAATTAAGGAAGAGCCAATGTGTTAATAAATTGTCTTTCATGCGTTGCCAGCACCTGAGTTAACGCAGGCGCGCCCGCACTCGAATTTGTAGCAGGCAATCCTTGAATAATAACCAGATAAAAAACCATCGAGAGAACACTTAAAACAATCGCGTATTCCGTCATGGCACTGCCCTTAAGCGCCAGACGTTTAGGCAACATGCCTTTATTATTTTTTGTCATCTGCAAGTAAAACTCCGAGGTGAAATTTTATTATTTGAGCCAATGTACAAGAATTCCGGTACGTTCGGCCAATGAGTTTTGTAAAGGAAATAACGTGATCTGCATACTTTGCAAACCCAATACATAGGTAATTTTGTAACTGGCCAATGAATTTGATGTGCCTGTTTCAGACGTTTTCTGCCAACCCTCTTGCTCAAGTTCTTTATTAAAATACCGGTAATTAGCTTCTTTGGAATAATGATTGCTGAGCAAAAGCGTAACTGCATGGGTATTGTTTTCGTCAGATTCCATTCGGCTGATAACTTTGCTGTTTGGCAATAGGGGTATGTCCATTTTACTGTCAGCAACAATAGTCGGCACCGTATCCAGGCGAGTAGCCACAATTTGTCCCTGCGTGACAGTCCTCTGGGAAAACGTGTTTTTCTCTTCTTTTAAACGAATTGAAAAAAAACAATCGTCCTCCTGATAAGCCACAACTGAACTTTCTCTTGCGTGTTCAATATAAACCGGCGCTCCTGCCTGGCGTTTTTTATAAAAGTTTTCTACCTCGCTTAGTGACGCTTCAACACTAAAACTTAAAATGCTCGTCGGCATGCCGTTCTGGATAATATTTTCTGCTATCCATATTTTTTTTGCGTCGGGTATAACATTCTTTAAGGTTATTGCTGCTATGTCAGCATCATTGGCGAGTGCCGCAGAAAGCGTATTCATTAACAGATATAACACAAACAAACCTGAGCCTGCGCACTGTCGGAAAATTCCTGGCATTTTTTGCAGCATACCCTCTCACTTCAACGCAGATTAGGGGGGCAACACAGCTGAGTTTGGCAGTGTATCAAAAAAATCCAGATCATTATGATCCCACAGCTCGGCATAAGGGTAAGAGCTCAGATTGATACCAAGACTACCCAGCAACGCATTATATACACCCCATACAAGCTGTAGTTCTCCAACAGCCACCTCTGCCGCAGCAACGTTTGCAATACTCATTGAGTGAGCAAGTGGCATTTGACCCCGAATATCCTGTTCACTGTCAGGCATAAAGGTGTCGCTCAGCAAGGCCTCGGAATAACGCATCACACTCGGGCTAGTCACGCCAGCAATACCTGCATAGTTAGACACAGCAAAAGGCAGCGGCTGCAGAGGAATTTCCATCGTTACCGCCCTGATCACTGTATTGTTATCGTAGCGCCCCAGATTATTGACATTACTGGTTAATGGCATAGCCACTATATCTGTCTGTGTAAGTTGCAGCGCTTTGGTCGTATCCACAATAGAATGATTTACACCCGATTGCCTCAGTGCCGGTAGATCCCACAGGGGATTCACGTCCGGTTGATTCAAAATAAGTGGATCCAGCCCACCTAAAGGAGAACGCAAAAACCTGTCCTGTATTTCATTGTTATTGGCTATTGTGGCAATAGATTTGTCCACAATTTGTTCCCAGTTGGCATAACGAATCGCCTGTCGTCCGGCGTTATCAAAATCCAGAAATTTGCACAAGCTGATAATCGCCCAAAAGAGCGGAATCATCACCAGCATGGCCGCAAAAAACTCGACCAAGGCCTGACCCTTTTGCACTGCCCGTGATAACGCACTTTTCGTTTTCATTGGATTCCACAGCCTACATTACACACATTTACGCAATAAATCAGAAGTTACTTGGCACGGCGGTCAGTCGCACCTGCCAAAAGGGATTATAAAGATTGGCATGTTCCACCAGATCTGCTTGCAGGGTTGCAAAAGCAAACGTATCAAACGCCCCCGGTTGCGGACGTGAATAAAATACTTCAGCTCGCGCATAGGCCGTTAATACGGGCGACGGCACACCCCCTTGCCCGGCACGGTGCTCAATGGTATCAAATGACCTCAATCCACTTTCCTGCCTTTGCCCAGCATTTTGCACGGTAATATCCTGTGCTTGTAGATCCTTAGCTACCAACACGGTTCGTGTCAATGTCGGCGTTATAGGTATGCCGTTAGCCAAAGGCAAAACAGCATACGGATTAGCAAAAGGCGCATAACTTGGAAGCAGAGTAAGTGCCGATGCAGCACCATTGTAAACAACCGAACCGTTTCTCACGGTATCTGTGGCTGACCAATTCACACCCGTCATCGTTGTGGTAAATGTTTTAACCCGATTTTGTCCATTAATAGTGTTTGTACGCCAGTCGCGCGCATTAAACCATGACGCACTCGGTATTTGATTGGAATTATTCGCATCAATTGCGTTAGCGCTCATTTGCAGAAATGCCGCCGTATTATCCACCCTTTGTACAAAACTTATCAGCGCCGCATCTTCATTGTTTATATTGTTCAGTTGATTGGCAAGCGTGGTATTACCCACATTATTTGCCTGAGCAACCGTATTGGCGATGTCATTCACGTTATTAACGCGAATGCGATTGGCGGGGTTCGTATCAAACTGGGCCACGGTAAGATTTCTAATATCGGCATTTACCGCCACAGCCTGTGTAAGCGCATCGTCTTGTCCTTGCGCCAATGCCAGGTTGGCTGCGTTAATGCTGATTAAAAAATTCTGGACGTCGGCTTCATAGGCATCCAGGTTGGCAATATAGATAGGTAACAGAATATTCATGCCGGCTCGCACTATATATCCTGGGTGTGGATCAAAAAATCCGCCATACTTGTAAAAATCATTGTTGGCTTGCCACGTAGTGGTGGCATGGCGAATCCATGACATATAAATCACGGCATGCCCTGCGGCCAAATGATTCGTCACTACAGCGCGATTGGTATACGCCATAAAATTCAAACGTCGGGCGGTGATTACACCCTCACTGTAAGCCGCTGCATCGGCGGCATCAATAAGCTGGGTTTTTTCTCGCAGAGCCAAACCGTTGTTGAATAACATAACCAGCAATATGCCGGCCACCAGAAATACGGCTAATGCACCAATAATGATTTGTCCTTTTAAGTAGCCAATTCTTCTTATTTTTTTCATTGACGGCTTAGGCACGCTAAAGAGGATTTCTCTACCTGTCGTAATCGTTTTGATTTCTGGTTATGAATCTCTTGAATGTGTTTGTTTTTCTAACAGCAAACAATTTAAAGCGCTTTTTAAGTGAAGGGGGCTGTAAAAAACAGCCCTGAATCAAGTAGCAGCAACAGCAGATAATGTATTCAACTTCATAAAACCATAGCTGGCTCTTACAATATAAAACCAGCTACGGTATTTAATCAGTCACCAAACTTATCATAGCAGCACTTACACTAGCTTAGCAGAATAAAATTACGGTTGTTTAGTATCGTAATTTCCAAGAGTTGTATTAATCGCTGCACTTGTACTGGCCGCAGTTGCTGTTGTAGCTGACAAGCCTATTTCAGTAGCTGCATCACCACCCGCAATTTCGGTTGACATACCCGCCACCTGGTGCTGAATGGATTGGCCAAAGAATGACATCACACCGATGCCGGCAACCGCAACAAGACCGATGATAATCAGGTACTCAGACATGCCTTGACCAGAAAGGTATTTTTTTTGTGATAACAGTTTATTCGATTTCATGGATGGACTCCTTGGTTGGTGCATTGAAAATTATAATAATTAATTTTATGGGAAATTATATAACCCTATCGACGGGCTAGCCTAATTGCACTTCCATGGTACTAATGTGAAACTGCCTTAGCAAGTAACTTTTTTTATCTTCGTGTTGTTTAATTCAGCAAGCTGCCCCACGACCTCTAACTATTTGACACGTCAATATTCACTATCCTTACGTACGCTCTTATTACCCTCGTTGTAATGAATCAACGTGATAAATCAGGTATTATCCGCCCCTGTTTTTTTACTCGACACACTCGCATGGAATGTGTCCAGGCAAATCGTCAACTTTAACGGAGCATCATGGACTATATCGTAGGTCAGCGCTGGATCAGCGAACCCGAACCTTCTTTGGGTTTGGGCATTATTATTCATGTTGATGCAAGACTTGTTGAAGTGGCCTTTCCGGCCAAGGAAATTGTTCGCAGTTATGCAAAACGCAACGCGCCGTTGGCGCGTGTCACCTACGATATCGGCGAAGAAATTTCGCACAAAAAAGGCGGGCGCTTTCTGGTGCTCAATCGTGACGAGCATGAAGGACTTGTTCATTACTACGTTGAACCATGCACTGATTCGCCACCTGAGCAGGACTGTCATACCGACTATTCAAGTGGTTTTCTTGAAACAGAGCTCGATGCCCACCTGCAATTCCATACGCCCGACAGTCGCTTGTTCTGCGGGCAAATTGATAAAAACAAATGGTTTGAATTACGCTACGAAACCTTGGGCTTGCACGCTGCCTATCTGGCATCATCCTGCCAAGGCTTCGTTGGACCGCGAATCAGTTTGATTCCTCACCAGTTTCATATTGCCCAGAGCGTATGCCAACGCCATCAGCCGCGCGTTCTGCTGGCTGACGAAGTGGGCCTGGGTAAAACAATTGAAGCCGGTTTGATTCTTCATCACCAACATTGCACCGGCGTGGTTGAACGCGCCCTGATTATTGTGCCAGAAAACCTCTTGCATCAGTGGCTGGTTGAAGTGGCGCGTCGTTTTAATTTGTTATTCAGCGTGTTTGATGAAGAACGCTGCTTAAGTTATAGCGACGAAAATCCCTTTGAAACCGAGCAACTGATTTTATGCAGCCTCGACTTTTTACTCAGTCACCCTGAATGGCAGTCGCAATTAACTGCAGCGCACTGGGATATGCTTATTGTTGATGAAGCCCATCATTTACAGTGGTCAGAGGAGGCGCCCTCACCCGCGTATCAGCTTATTGATCAACTGTCGAATAACATTGCCAGCGTATTGTTGCTCACAGCGACCCCTGAGCAATTTGGTCCTGCAGGCCATTTTGCACGCCTTAAGCTGCTTGATTCCCAGCGCTTTCACAATCTGGCTACGTTTCTGGAAGAAGAAAAACACTACCAGAGTGTTGCCCGCTATGCGCAAGCTATTGTGCAACGCAAAATGCTTGATTCACAAACCGAACAGCAACTGTCGCTCTTGCTTGACCGGATGAGTGTGCGGGCCTATCAAGACGCTGCTGAATCAAACAGCAACACCCTGGATTCACATGCAGACAGACTTCTAACAGCACTGATTGACAGGCACGGCACCGGTCGTATTTTATTCAGAAACACCCGAAAAAACATCGCAGGATTTTCCCAGCGACAACTACAACCCATTCCCTGCGAATTCCCAAACGATTGGATCAAGACTGAAACCAAAAACAGTCTGGCAAACGCAGAGGCGCTTCGCTTCTTGCTCTACCCGGAAATGGCCCTTCAGGACACTCAAGCCACACAATGGTGGGCCCTTGATCCACGATTTTTGGCGATAGTCACCTTATTAAAACGTTACCGTCATGAAAAATTCGTATTGATTTGTGCCCATACCAGCACCGTGCTCGACATTGATGTCGGCCTGCGCGTTAAACACGGCATTCATGCCGCTGTATTTCATGAAAATCTCAGCATTATTGAACGTGATCGTGCGGCGGCATTTTTTGCTGATGCGGAAGAAAACTGCCAAATTCTTATTTGTTCTGAAATAGGCAGTGAGGGCCGTAATTTCCAGTTTGCCCATCATCTGATTCTGTTTGATTTACCCTTGCATCCTGATTTGCTTGAACAGCGTATCGGCCGTTTGGATCGAATAGGTCAGACACAGGACATTCAAATTCATGTGCCTTATTTTATCAATCACCCACAGGAAAAACTGTTTACCTGGTATCACCAGGCGCTGGATGCTTTCGAACACGCCAACGCCACCGGCAACACCTTGCAAACATTATATCAAGCACAGCTCAATGATTTTCTCTTTGGCCGCGAAGGTGATCATAAATTTAACGCCTTTATTGAGGCGGCGCACGCACAAAATAATCAACTCATAAAACAACTGGAAGAAGGCCGCGATCCGCTGCTTGAATTAAATTCATCGGCCAAAGAATTGGCCTTATTATCGAACATCGCAACGCTTGAAGATGATTCGACCTTAAAAAACTGGTTTATGCGGGTTTTTGATCTGTATGGCGTGACCCATGACGATGGTAGCCAGAGCACACTGATCGCACACCCCAGTGAACACATGCGTATTCCGAACTTCCCCGGTCTTCCTGATGAGGGTATTACGTTGAGTTTCGAACGAACAACAGCCCTTTCGCGCGAGGACGCGCAATTTATCAGTTTTGACCACCCCATGACCACAGGCATCATCGAACTGATACTGGGCCAGGAAAAAGGGAATACAGCGCTCACCACACTCAAACTACCCAATGTCAAAACCGGCACCTTGCTACTTGAAGCTATTTTCACACTCGAAACCATGGCGCCGGCTATTTATCAGGCAAACACCTATTTGCCCCTGCAAGTGATTCGCGTATTGATTGATGACAAAGGAAATAATCTGGCCGATAAAGTCAGCTTTGAACAGCTGTCACCCCGATTAAATAATCTGCAAAAAGAAACCGCACGCGCCATCGTTAAATCGGAATTACAAGTGATTAAAAAACTATTAAAAACAGCAAGGTCGTGCGCAGAACCCCTTGCTGAAACACGCAAACAACAAAGTCACCTGCGCGCGGCCAACACACTTAACGATGAGTGTCAGCGCTTATGTGCGCTCAAGGATAAAAACCCGCTTATTCGCCAAAGCGAAGTTGATTTCATGATCGAAAAAACAACGATGGTATTACAACATATTGATCAAGCACCTTTGCATCTGCATGCCATGCGTTTAATCATTACGCTTTAGTAAAATAACCCAGCTTGATTTATTGACGAATCCAGTGGCTTACCACGCCATTTTGATCCATCAGGGTTAAACCCTCGTTGCTGGGCGTAATCAGGTAGTTCACAAATTGTTTGTTATTTTCCTGAATAATTAAACGATTGCCACGTCGCACCCAGGAAGCGGTAAACTTATGCGTGTCTGTTTGTCCGATTTTTTTTTGTTCACCCGAGTCACCGTACACACCATTGGCATTTAAGAAAACCTGTTCTTTTAAGGATATTGTCATCAATGCTGGCATTGTGTGAGTGGAATTCGCTGCATCTGACACGGCTTCCACGCTGTAACGCCCCGTTAGAGAGTCAGGATAATCCGACGGATTAATTCTTGTTTTATCGACGATAATATTCAGATAGGCCGTTAAGTCTTCCGGCTCATTTTTGGTGGTGCCGTACATAATCAGTAATACGCCTGATTTCCTCAGCGCGACGTATTTTTCATGCACAATACCAAAGTTATCAACCACGGCCGCATCATATCCGGCCAAACGAACCGTGCGTACTTTACTGACCAGCTCATTCGCACCCATATCAAGAAGTGTGTTTCGCAGGTATTCTGATGGAACCTGATCCGGTCCAATAGCCATTAAAAAACCTTTTGAAAAACCATCACCGATAACAACCACATCACCTAATTCCTGATATTCTGCCACCCAACCGCTTGGCACAGGCACTGAGATCAAAGAGCCTGAAAATTGTTGCTCGTGGTAGGCATTTGATTGCGCCAATACACCCTGACAAATAAATCCCAGCACCGTGGCTAGCGTGATAAAACGTACACGACCTAACAGTTTCAACATAATGCACTCTTAAAAAATAAAATCAGCTCCATTTATTTCAGTGTAGCCAAGGTACAGATCGGCTCCTTTATTTATTCCAAAAATCAGGGATAATACCCACCACTTTTTTATTTCGACCAATACTGCTGCCACGCATGACATCACACCCGAACAGCAACGTGCGCTTATCCCCCTGGAAACAGCGCGTATCAATTGGCGGGAATTACAAGTATTTTTCGCACGCGGGCAGGTTATTCAGGTCACCTGAATCTGGTTGAAGTGGTGCTGCAATTTGTACAAAACAACAAAGAAACGTGCCAGACGTGGATAGCGCACAATGGCATAGACCCTGTTGCTGCTGACACCGCGCAACGCTGGTTTAATGAGGCGCGTGAACTTTAGGCTGTGGTTATTGCACTGTTACAGGATAAATAGTTATAAACAAGTCAGAACAAAACACTCTTTAGAGACAAACCCCATGACAGCAAATACCGCCGAACAGATCTTCACTCTGGAAACTAAAATCGTATTTCTGGAGGACAATGTGGATAGTATTAATGACGCGCTGTATCAGCAACAACTCAAAATAGAAGCGCTTGAACGACTGTGCAAACATCTTTTTGATAAGGTCGAAACGCTTAATGAACGCGCATCAAGCCCGCTCGCTCACAATGAAATTCCCCCGCACTATTAAAAACCGGTGGGATTTTTATCTCATCTGGCATTCCAGCATGTTTATCTGCCAACATCACTGTTTTACCGAATAACCCAGCAAACCAAGACCTTCTTCAGCGACCTCAAGAATACCCACCCCAAGCGGTTTATCCATCACCATACTTTCCAGATAATAATCCACGCCGGTAATCACATCGGCCAGCGTTTCAATTTCATTCTCCGTGGGGGGCACGTGCTTATCCGCTAATAAGCGCTTTTGTACACACTGTTCCGTTTGAAAAATAATCGCTGCCGCACGATCAATTCGCAGAAAATACAGCGCGCCCCAAATGCTGTGCAAATCTCTAGGAACGGTATTCAGATGCAGCACATCCCAACCCGAATCCATATAAGACGTGAGTGCTTGTTTGGTTACCGACAATGCAGTTCGTGCTTCGTTTAAAACAATCAATCTCACTTCATCCAGAATACTTAAAGGGATTTTTTCTTTTGTTATTGTTTGATGAGGCGTGGCTTTCGCCATACGGCCAGCCTTAAGCAAGGTTGCCATCTGGTTTTCAACTGACAGTACCAGATCAATAACCGGTTCATAGATTTTTATTTTGTCTGTATCGACCTCATGCGTGGGCGAGGCTTTAACATGCCGAATCATGTCGTTAATTTCATCGCTGAGTTCATTCATTTCAAGAACCAGTAAGGTTTGCGCCACACTCTCCAGCAAGATAATAACGTCGTCGTTGGTATCAACAACATTACCACGGCACAGTGCATCAATGATTTCTTTGAGTCTGACCAGCTCTTCGCCCACAGCAATACACACGGCGTGTACTACCGAACCATCCGGGCCGCTCATGTAGTCGCGCTCAAGCTGCAGTGCGGCATCGCTATGACTGTGTTTATTAAGCTTCAGAACCTCTTTTTTGGTTTTAATATTTGCACAACCCTCACTGCTGATCGCTATCAGATAACACAGCTCTTTCACAAGATCTGCAGAGGGCGGTGATTCCAGATACGCGCGGCCATTCAAACTCAACAATTTAAGCTCCCGATCCAGCCAGGCAAAGAGTAATTTTCGGGGGCGTGTCAGTGCCACATTACCCATCACCATGGCTTCAACGGCGGTTTGAGCCAGCGGCCATATTTCAGCGGCCGGTGTATCACCACAGATGGTTTCCACTCGGTCGAGCGCGCGTTTCATTAAACGAAAACCGCCTTCGTTATCTCGAATAATTTCCAGCAGTCCGACTTGATACATGTGCCGAAGCCGTCTCAAATCGGCTTCATTGGGCATAATCAAGGATGACTTCTTCACCAGACTTCGCAGTTCAGGCACATGATTTTCGCGTTCAAAATTAAAGAACAGGCTTTCAGGCAAAGCGATATCGCCACGAATCAAACGGATGTCATTAATGGTTGGCAACAATAATTCCGGCAGTGTTTGGTCGATATATTTCACATAATTAAAGTACCGATGCAGCATGGTGATGCCTAACATCAAACCATCCATAATGCGTGACATTTTTGCATCGTCGGCAGCGCGGGTTTGTAGAAACTGTGTTAATAAAACCAGCTCTTTCGCCAATAACTCGGCCGCAATGAGATCAATCATTTTTGCAGTGCCGGCCAGCTGTTTAAAATCTTCAACACACTCGTTCAGTGTTGTTTCTGTCACGCCTTCGGCAAACATCCTGAGCCGTGACTCTGCATGACTGAGCGTTACTTCAAGTTCATCCTTAACAAGATTAATCATTAGCGTACTTTTATGCATAGTCTGTAACCAAGGCCTGCGCGGTGTTATGACTAATAAAGAATAGACCAGCCTCACCGGCGTTGCCTTCTATTCAATACGAATCTCAAGCAGGTGGACAGTCCTAACGAATAACTGCGTTTGCCCAACACCAGAGATCAGCCGAGAGGGTATGATGGATTTTGTTCACTACACTTGAGGTAAATTTTCCTTGTCGGCACCTTGCGCCAAGGCATCCTGTTTTAACCACAAACAATTTGACGATGCTTTTTCAATTGCTACCAAGCGTTGTTGATGCAAGAGCAGCTCACTGTTATCGGCATAGATCACCCGTAATGGTGCCCTGTTATCAGGAAATCGTTTAATGTGCTGCGGATTAACGCCGTTTTGTTCCTGAGCCTCGGCTGATAAAGCCAGCGCAATTTGTCCACCGGTCATCAGCAAATACACATCGGCCAGAATTTCGGCATCGAGTAATGCGCCGTGAAATGTCCGTTTTGAGTTATCAACCGCATAACGTTTACACAAGGCATCCAGACTGTTGCGCTGCCCTGGGTGTAGTTTTCTTGCCATGCCCAGGGTATCAAGCACGGTGCAGTGCTGTTTCGTCGTGCCAAGACCGGTATTGATGCGTGCAAATTCAGCATCCATAAAACCCACGTCAAAGGCTGCGTTATGAATAATAAGTTCAGCGCCTTTGATGAAGTCCAGAAACTCAGTCGCTATTTGAGCAAAACGGGGTTTGTCAGCTAAAAACTCGCTGGTAATACCATGAATCCGGATGGCGTCTTCTTCAATTTCGCGTTCAGGATTGATGTAGCTGTGATAGGTGCGCCCGGTAAAACGCCGGTTCTCCAGCTCCACACAACCCACTTCGATAATGCGATGCCCTGCTGTTGGATCAATGCCTGTGGTTTCCGTATCAAGAACAACCTGCCGCATGTTTACACCCCTGCTTTACGTGATAATTCATCAATGGCCTGATTGGCAAGCTGGTCGGCAATTTCATTTTCTCTATGGCCTGTGTGCCCTTTGACCCAGTGCCACTCGATGTTATGTTGCTGTGCAATCTCGTCAATGGCTTGCCACAGATCCTGATTCTTGACTGGCTGTCTGGCGGACGTTTTCCAACCCTTGGCTTTCCAGCTGATGATCCACTCCGTTATCCCTTTACGCAAATATTGTGAATCCGTCGTTAAAATGACACTACAAGGCTCCTTGAGCGACTTCAAACCCTCAAGTGCAGCGGTTAGCTCCATGCGGTTATTGGTTGTATCCTGCTCTGCGCCGCATAACGACCTTTCATTTTTTCCATAACGCAAAAGCACGCCCCAACCACCGGGCCCCGGATTTCCCCGGCAGGCGCCATCCGAAAATATTTCTACCGTTTTCACTCTATTTTTTCCCGATTGATCACTGGATTTGTCAAAAATTGACGTCGACGAATACGCCACTTGGGCATTACAGGCGTGACGCAGGATACATTTTTCTTTGCCACCAACACATAGACAGCCCCTTGTTTGGTGAAAAAACGTTTGGCTGTCTGACGAAAACGTTTAAATTTATCGGCCCTGGCCAAACCTTGCCACGGGGGCAGATAATAACCCGTTTCACAGCCTTCTACGTCCAGATCCAACAGTTTCAGCCAGTCGGACAAACGTGACGGGCTAATAAAACGCGCCGCCCAGGGTGCATCCTGCGTCTGAAAATGAAACAGTCGCCACAACCACCAAAAACTCCAGGGATTAAAACCAATGACTAACAATGAGCCGCCCGGAATCAGCACCCGTGCCGCCTCACGCAAGACCTGATGCGGATTTTCTTCATAATCGAGGCTGTGCTGAAGTACAACCAGATCCACACTGCCATTTGCCAAGGGCAAGGCCCCGCTTTCGCCATACACAAAGGGCAGCCAGGATGTTTTAAGTGGTGCCTCTGCGGCCATGAATTTATGTGTAACAGGGCTTTCAGCCAGCAGTCTGTCTGGAGAACCCAGTCCACAATACAAGGCATGATAACCAAAGCGCATCGGGACAATATGATTCGCAATATCGATTTCTGTTTGTAATACAGCCTCCCCTAAGGGCGTTGTCAGCCAGTTTGCCAAATTCATTGACAAAAGAAGGCGACGGGGTGGTTTTTGGGAGAATTTTATAAAACGTGGTAATCCCATTAGTCACCTTTCCTTATCTATATCTATAAAATTGGTCGAATCTTGAACTTATTGAACCCTCAAACCTGCGTTTAGCCCTTTTAAGCACAACAGTGTATACTAGCGCGGCCTGCCATTGGCTAACGCAATGGGGCCACGATACGAACGAGTGCGTATCCGGGGTTTGACCTGTATCACAGAAAAGATTCCCTGAAAATTTACAATAAGTCCCGCGAACAAGATAGCCCGTGTATTAGTAACGCGACAGAACACTCTATCAAAATCGACTTTCAAAAAAAGGCACCGATGTGAAACCTCATCCATCTAAAGCCACCGAGGATGCAACACCCTCATACGGGCAAGAGACTCTGCACTATTCTCTTGCAATCCAACATTAAAAACAGCCATTTCGTTTGGGGCAGTTATTCCCAAATAAAAAACGTTGATGTCCTTATGAAGAATGCGGCCATAACAAATCTGACGACACGCACCCGCTTTAACATTGTTCAAAACGCGCTGATGTGTCTATTTTTATTCAGCCTTGGTTTGCTAACAGCATGCACCGAATTCACTGAAAAATTCAAAACCACCCGTCCGGCAATAAATTTGTTTAATGGCAATGAACAAGAAGCCGACTTTAAACAATCCTACCCCGATCTATGCACCTTTGATTATCGTGATCAAAAACATTTAAAACGCAGTATTCAAAACAACAAAGTACTGCTGCTGGATGAAATGGTCGTTGCCAGAAATGACATGCTGGCTATCGAATACTTATCAGACGCCAGAACAAAATATTCTCGTTACCATCCCCTCGGAAACGTAGCACTTGCCACGCCGATGTTCATGGACGAGCAAGCCGACCAGGGCAGCCATCCCATCTGGCCATTGGTCCGGGCGGAATTCAAATTAAAACAAAATACCAATGCACGCTATTTTGCAGAAGAAATAAACTGGTACAAAAAAAATTCAAACTACATCAATCGCGCTTTCAATCGTGGTAATCCCTATCTTTATTTCATTCTCGATGAAATCAAAAAACGCCAACTTCCGGGAGAACTGATTTTAATTCCCGTTATAGAAAGCGCCTATGACCCTTTTGCCTATTCACCCGGCGGTGCGGCAGGCATGTGGCAGTTTATGCCCGGCACAGCACGGCGTTTCGGATTAAAGCAAAACAGGTGGTATGACGGTCGTCGCGACGTTGTTGCCTCAACCCGCGCAGCCTTGGATTATCTTCAAACCATGAACCGTGAGTTTAATGGTAATTGGCTCTACACCCTGGCCGCTTACAATGCCGGTAGCGGCACCGTCTCACGCGCCATTGAGTCGAACAAGCGGCGCGGACGTTCAAGCGATTTCTGGTCGTTGCCCTTGCCCAGGCATACGCAACACTACGTTACCCGACTGCTGGCCTTATCTAAAATCATTGATACACCTTCTGTGTACGGGATTTCGTTACCCCATGTCCCAAGTACTGCGCAAGTTACCCTTGTGAGTCTTAACAGACAGATTGATCTGGCCAAAGCGGCGACCTTGGCCGACATGAGTCTGAATGAACTGTATCGTTTAAATCCGGGATTTAATCGCTGGGCAAGTGATCCTAACGGTCCCTATTATTTACTGGTGCCCCAACAAAAAGCCGACGCGTTTAAAGAAAAACTCGCAACACGGACGCCACAACAAGCACTACGTTCTGGCGCAGGCCAAACACAAAATTCCAAATCAAAACAAATTGTACATCGTGTTAAACAAGGTGAGGGTTTATGGACCATTGCCCGCCTTTACGGCGTAAAGACACAGCAACTGGCGCAGTGGAATGACTTGTCTGCAAATGCATCACTCAAAACCGGACAAACCCTGTCCGTATGGCCCACACCTTAATCGCTAAAAACAAGAGCTGATAAATACACGCGGCCGCAATACACAGCACAGGCCCTGCAGGCTGTTGAAAAACGTTAGGAGCGAAGCAAAGACAAGGCAAGAATGGGATAAAAACAGATTATTGCATGGATAAAACCAGATTAACCTGCTGTACAAAGTGATTAAACGCCGCATATTGTTCACGCCGTAAGGCACGACCGGATACACGGCAATCGGTATAAATCAGACCAATAGAACGGCCCCGCACAACAATAGGCGCAATAAAAAATTCACCCGTGCCGATGGCGGCTTTAATCTCAGCGGTGATCAGCGACTGCGTTGCCATGTTCTCTCGATCACCAAACCAGAAAGGGGTTGTCCCTTTAAAGATATAACCAAAAATATTATTTTCCTTGATAGGAAAATTAAAGCGCTGGCCAATAGACTGGCCATCATCTTTATACCCAATCAGGTAACGACCCAAAATGCTTTTGTTTTCCCGCGTTTTCATGGCCAATAAGGCCCGGTCCATGCCTATGCCACGGTGAATCCCCTCAAGGGCCATGTTAAACACCAGATTAATATCAACCTTTGTGCCCGCCATTAAAGAAAGTTCGCGCAATATACTCAGCTGAAGCTGCTGATCTTCCTGAATCTGTTCCTCTGCTTTGGGTTCATCGTGTGCGTCAGTTTCAGTGTCGTTTTCAAAGGTCATGCCGGCTGAAGAAGGGATAAGCGTTTCAATTCTGTCCGCACCCCATTCACGCGCAAATTCCACGGTTCTATCCGCGCAATCGATAAGTTGCACCAGCGCGTCTTCTTCATTTATTTTTTTGAATTTGGCTACTTTCTTAATAAACTCATTCATTTTTGGCGAGTCCCAGCCTTCGTTAGCCGAAATCACACTGATCTCATGTCCCAAACGAACCGCACCGGTACCGGGCGTCAGTGGTTTGTTTTGCAGCGCCCCCAGCAGGGTATCGCCCAAACGCCAGGCTTTGGCCAAACCATAACTCAAGTATCTGAACTTCGTGCCCAGCACCTCTGCGGTCACATCATCTTTATTGGCCCCGGGGATTCTGAGTTTGGCATCAACAATAATTGTGGCGTCCCCGCCGTAACACCAAAAAGACGCCTCGCCCAGTTGATACATCAAGGCTGAAATGAACACTTCTTCTTGAACAGCATTTTTAGCTTGAGCCACCAGAGTTTTAGCCTGCATCGCCGAATGAAAAGACTGCGCAACCACTTCCAACAAACGATCATTGGGCGTTTCACGCAACAAAGCGTCTATCACCTTGGAAGTGATGCACAGACTGCGTATGGTATCCAGACCAATTAAGCTGATGGCACGACTAATAGTATTGGTACGAACCCCTGTTTTATTGTAATGAACACTGTTGGAAATTCGAATGATGCGTGCCGTTAAATTAGGGTCCTCCAGAATGACCTTAACCAACTCAGGGATACAGGCCTCGTCATCCACCGCCAAACTGCTTAAATGTTGTATTGAGTGTGCCAGAGCCGGCATTTCCCGACGCGCCAAACGATTGACCCAATCTTTGGTACCAAAAGGAATATCAATTTTCTGCGCATCCGATGTCATAGGGTCAATTTTTTTCAGCATTTTCACTGTTGAATTAGAATCCTTAGAGAAGTCCAAAGCAGAAATATAGTATGTTTCTAACGTGCGTTTATCAAAAAATCCGATTCATCCACTCATGCTGCAGAAACCAGGAATGTTTTCTTTTGTCAGCGACCACCGCAAGACACGGCCTTTCTTTGAGCGTAGTAGACTTTTTACACTTTATCGCTATTCACTAGCAGAAATCAGATACTTATCCTTCTATACTGCCCGAGTCCCGCCAATTCTTAGAGGCCTTCATGTTTACAAAAATATTTCATAACATTCGTCAGCTTTTCATTTTAGTGATACTAACGACGCTCGCCGTCTGCCCCATGGGAGCCGCTCAAGCAAGCCCCATGCAACTAGATGTGCCTTACAGCAAATTCACATTAAAAAACGGTCTGACGCTGCTGGTTCACGAGGACCATAAAACCCCGATTATTGCCGTAGCCGTCTGGTATCACGTGGGGTCAAAAAACGAATCCCCTGAAAAAACAGGTTTTGCACATCTGTTTGAACACTTGATGTTTAACGGCTCCGAACACTACAACGACGACTATTTCAAAGCGCTGCAATCAGCCGGTGCGACAGACATTAATGGCTCAACCAACAATGACCACACCCAGTATTACCAAACCATTCCCACCTCGGCACTGGAACGTACCTTGTGGCTTGAATCCGATCGTATGGGCCACTTTCTTGGAACACTGACCCAGGAAAAACTCAATGAACAACGCGACGTTGTTAAAAATGAAAAGCGGGAACGGGAAAACCAACCCTATGGCAAGGTATGGAATTATATAACACAACGCACCTATCCCCCGCAGCACCCCTACGCATGGCCGGTGATTGGCTCCATGCAACACCTTGATCAAGCCACGCTGGCCGATGTCAAACAATGGTTCAGTGATTATTACCACCCCGCCAATGCCGTTATTGTGCTTGCCGGTGACATTAAACCCGATGTAGCACGTGAAGAAGTTGAATTGTATTTTGGCAATATTAAAAGTCAGCCAGCCCCAAGCAGAGTCACCGACTGGACCGCCAAAATGCAAGGCAACATGCGGGAACGTTTATACGACAAGGTTCCTCGAAGCCGCCTTTATATGGTATGGAACACACCGGGCATCACCCATCAGGATGCCGACCGGCTCGATTTGGCCACCTCTATTTTAGGCGGATCGAAAACATCACGACTGTACCAACGACTGGTCCAACAGGAGCAATTAGCCACCAGCGTCAGCGCCTATTATATGGGCCGCGAAATTGCAGGCCAGGTTCTGATCAGTATTGATATAAAACCAGATGCCTCGCTGGAAAAAGCCGAAGCCATCGTGAATGAAGAGCTCAGTCTCTTCCTCAAAAAAGGCCCAGACAAAGAAGAAGTCGAACGCGCCAAAACCCGCCTGATTTCCGATTTTATTCGTGATCTGGAATATGTCGGCGGCGGCAGTGGCAAATCGAGTCTTCTCGCCTACGGCCAGACCTATTTTAATGACCCCGAATATTACAAAAAAAGTTTGGCCATCACTGAACAAATCAGCAAAAGCGATATCCAGGATGCCAGCAAAACATGGCTCAGTGACGGCCGATTTACGCTTGAGGTATGGCCCAATCCAGTCACATCAACCAGCACCCTCAGCGCCAATCGTAGCCAATTGCCCGAGTTAACACCCGCGCCCACCTTTCACACCCCGCAGTTTCAGCGTGCCCAACTGGACAATGGCCTAAAAATTATTTTTGTCGAACGAAAAGCCGCGCCTCTGGTTGAAATGGCCCTGCAATTTGATGCCGGATACGCCGCCGACTCCCTGAGTAAACCGGGTAGCGCTTACTTCACCATGACCATGCTCAAAGAAGGCAGCAGCAAAAACACCAGTCAGGACATCAGCACCCAGGAAGAACAACTCGGTGCCCATATAGGTGCCGATAACACCCTGGACACCAGCCTGGTCTCGTTGTCGGCATTAAGCATCAATTTACCTGACTCCATGGAATTATTCGCCGACACCCTTTTGCACCCGCGTTTTGCCCCGGAAGACATCGAACGTAAACGCGGATTGATTTTGGCAACCATCGAAAGTGAAAAAGCCAGACCCTTTCAGGCCGCCTTGCGCACACTGCCACCCCTGTTATACGGAAAAGACCATGCCTACGGCATTCCCTTCACCGGCACCGGATCCAGTGCGTCCATCCAACAAATTAGTCAAAGTGACCTGATTAATTTTCATCAAACCTGGTTCAGACCTGACAACGCCACCCTGATTGTGGTTGGCAACAGCTCTCTGGCCGAAATTACCGAACTGGCACAGGACTACTTAGGTGACTGGAAAGCACCGTCGACAGCCCTGCCCGTCAAACACATCGCCACCACCGCACTTGCAGACAAAACCCGTATCTTTCTTATCGACAGACCCGGCTCGACCCAATCAACCCTTATCGCCGGACATCTCGCACCACCACCAAGCATCGAAAACAACACCACCGTGTCAGTGATGAACAGTATTTTTGGTGGTGAGTTCACCTCACGGATTAATATGAATCTAAGAGAAAACAAAGGCTGGGCCTACGGTGCCGGCAGTGTTATCAGCAACGCCGTCGGTCAGCGACCCTTTTTCGTTTATGCCCCGGTACAAAGCGACAAAACAGCCGAATCCATGCAGGAAATCATGAATGAATTAAACGCTTTTCTGAATGAAAAACCTGCCACCGAAACCGAACTGCAAACAAGTGTTAACAACAGCATCCTGCAACTTCCCGGGGAACTTGAAAGCTCAGCCAGCCTGTTAGCGGCCATTACCGAGTTAGTGCGTCTGAAGCGACCTGATAACTATCTCGATGCTTATGCAACACGCCTCAAAGCGATCGATTTGCCTCAGCTAGCGCAAACCAGCCAGCAAATTCTCAAACCGAATCAACTAACGTGGATAGTCATCGGCGATAGAAAACAAATCGAAGAAAAGATTCGCGCACTGAATCTGGGTGAGGTATCGGTTATTGATGAGCCGTAGATATATCATCCCGGCTTCACCTCAAAGCGTAAATAGTCGACCAGTCACTCCCACCTCAAGAGAAGCACTGCCGCATACTTTGACTGCCAATCTTAATGGGATGGTGTATCGCTGCAGTCTGAGCAATGGACCATGCAAGTTGTCCGCCAGGGTTGCCTCGCCTTGACAGGCTACGCTCCGGAGGCGCTGATAGATAACCAGCAAGTCTCGTGGGAAAAAATCACCCTGAAGGATGACCGGCTGCGCGTGCGCGAAGAAATGTCAGTTGCGGCGCGGCCGTTCTGTTCGCTGACGTACATACACTACGGGGCGGCGCGCCGACAATCAAACTGTAGATATGGAGCTGCTTGATCAGGGCGTCGGGCAGTCCGATTGAAATTCATGGTGTCGTTCGACGAATGACTGAAGGCAAAGGAAATGACGGACCAGATGTACAAGGCGAATCGGGTGCTCGCCAGCATCCCTCCTACCAAATTCAAGCGAATGCGTAACCATCTCGAACCGGTCAGTTTGAAGTTTGGGGGTGTACTCTACGAACCCGGAAAACCGATCCAGCACGTGTACTTTCCCGTCGACTGTCTGATTTCGCTCCTGACGGCGGTAGATAAGCGACGAACGCTCGAGGTCGGTATGGTGGGCAACGAGGGGATGGCAGGAATGCCGTTCATTCTCGGCATGGGTGTCTCCGGCGTCCGCGCCATCGTGCAGGGAGAGGGCACCGCGTTGCGCATGGCCTCGGCGCCTTTCCGCATCGAGTTCGACCGGAACAGGCCACTGCAGGAGGCGCTGTTCCGATATACTTATGCATTGATGGCGCAGATTTCGCAAACGGCCGCCTGCAACCGGTTTCATGAAGCGGAAGCGCGCCTCGCACGCTGGCTGTTGATGACGCGGGATCGGGTGCAGTCGGACGAATTCAGCCTCACCCATGAATTCCTGGCACACATGCTTGGCTTGCGACGCGAGGGTGTGACTGAGGCGGCCAGCGAACTCAAGCGAAGGAAGCTCATCAGCTACACGCGCGGCAAGATACAGATCCTGGACGTACGCGGGCTCAAGGATGCCTCTTGCTCGTGCTATCAGATTGTGAAAACGGTGTTTGACCGCGCGCAGGGCTAGTCTCGGATTGGCCGATTGGAAAGGGAGAATTGGGGTCAGAGAATTGGGGTCGGAGTAAAATTAAATCTGCTATTATCGCTCATCTTAGCAATTCAAGAGAACAGCTCGTGGCAAGATTAGCGCGAGTGAGCCCAATCGGTGTGGCCCAACATATAGTCCAACGCGGTAACAACCGGCAGGTTTGCTTTGGTAGCGAGGCAGATATGAAGGCCTACCTGCACTGGCTAAAGGAATTCTCAATAAAATACAGTGTTAATGTGCACGCTTGGGTTCTAATGACTAATCATGTGCACTTATTATGCACCCCCCAAAAAGAAGGGGCCATTAGCCGAATGATCCAGGCAATTGGCCGAATGTACGTTCGCTACTACAACAAAACCTACCAACGTAGTGGGACACTCTGGGAGGGTCGATTTAAGGCTAGCCTAATTCAAAGCGAACGATACCTGCTTGAGGTTTATCGATATATAGAGTTAAACCCCGTAAAAGCAGGCATGGTCGATGAGCCCGGCCAATACAGCTGGTCAAGTTATGCCTGCAATGCCCTTGGGGTAAAAACTGAATTGCAAACACCCCATTCAGAGTATCTTTCACTAGGCCAAACAAAAGAAATAAGATTAGAGAGCTATCGGGCTTTGTTCAAAACACAAGCTAGCACCGCTCTACTAAAAGAAATAACAGCCAGCGTCGACAAAGGGCTGGCTTTAGGCAGTGAGCGTTTTACTGCCCAAATTGAAACGTTAACGGCTAGCCGAGTCACCCCTGGAAAAGCTGGGAGGCCGCAAAAAACCATAAAAGAGGCTAACAATTGATTAAGGTCAGAGGAATAAGTGCTACCCTGCCTTCAGTTATTCAAGGAATGATAAGCTGTGCTTAATACTATTTCTCTACCCCCAATTGTTGCGTATTTAAAAGAAGCGCTACAAAACGTTGATGCCATCTATATGTTTGGCACGCGAGTTGAAGGTAAAATTCACCCATCAAGTGATCTTGATCTTGCTGTTATAGCTCAAAAGCCTATTGCAACCGATCAGCTTTGGGCGCTTTCAGGCAAACTTGCCAATATTGCCCAGTGCGATGTTGACCTTATTGATCTATCTGCAGCCTCCACCGTTATGCGCCTACAAATAATTGCCAATGGAAAACGGCTTTATAGCCGCGATGAAAGAAAATGTGCACTTTTTGAAGATTTTGTTTTTTCTGATTACGCTAGGTTAAATGAAGAAAGAGCAGAAATACTAAAGGATATAGCATTACGAGGCAGTGTTTATGGATGATGTTTTACTTAATAAAGTAGCAATCATTGAGCGGAGTTTACAGCGAATCAACGAAGAGTTTGTAGGCTACGAAACAGAGCTAGAAACAAATTTCACCAAGCAAGACTCCATTACCTTAAACCTTCTTCTCGCTTGCGAAGCAGCAATCGATTCAGCTATGCATGTAGTAAGAATCAAAAAACTAGGCGTTCCGCAAAGTAGTCGGCATGCATTTGAACTGATAGAGCAAGCGGGCTTACTGGATATAACAACAGCCAATCAAATGAAAGCAATGATAGGTTTTCGGAATACGGCAGTTGATGATTACCAGAAAATAAATTTTGCCATTATGAGGTCTATCCTCACTAATCGTTTAGTTGATTTTGTGGGCTACACCAAAGTGCTCATTGAAATGAGCACACTTTAAGAGAGAATAAATGCTACTCTGACCCCGATTATGCTCTGACCCCGATTATGATGCTCTGACCCCGATTATGTAAAAACTTACCCAACGGCATTGGCACCAGTTCCAGATGCTTAGCCAGAACTTCGAAGTCTTTCGGCGGCAAAGCAGCGAGCAAATAATTTTGATTCGGACTGTGCGTCACTTCCATGACTACGACCTTGCCGCTAGCACCTTATTCTTTACAATGGCTTCCACACCAATGCCACGGTAACCTACAAATCGGGCGAACTGATTAAACATCGGCTCACCGCTAACCAAATATTTTTGTTCAGCACCCTTGGCATTGACCCGGCTGATGACAAAATCCAGGAATGGCTGCCGTTGTGTAATCATCGAATGCAGGCGTTCTCGCTCGGTTTCATTCCAGCCGTCAACACCATCAGCCCTGCCCTCGCCCAGCAAA
>Ga0209873_1000027_pt1 | contig 22314 bp, 18 predicted proteins | sample GWRWT2_30Apr14_FD_187186 | JGI IMG/M metagenome (GOLD analysis project Ga0209873, IMG submission 187186) | Sand microcosm microbial communities from a hyporheic zone in Columbia River, Washington, USA - GW-RW T2_30-Apr-14 (SPAdes) (version 2) | ecosystem: Engineered > Artificial ecosystem > Sand...
GCTGGTACCTCTACCTCCCCGTGTTCGCCATCTGGGCGCTGGCCTATGTCCGGCTGTTCCTGGATCCCACCCCGCGCCTGCCCATTGTTTTCAACTGGACGCCCAGCCTGCCTTACCGTGTGGCCTATCGGGTGACCTGGACACGGTCTGCGCCGCCCACCTTGCACCGTGGCGACTACATCCTGTTTGCCTTCGCTGGCGATGCGCAGCAGCTCTACCCGGGGCTACGGGGCCAGCCCTTTTTCAAGATGGTCAGGGGCCTGCCTGGTGACAACGTCACTGTCCAAGACCGCAGGGTGTTGATCAACGGCGAGGCGGTGGGTCATGCCAAGTCTCAGACCTTTGACCACCGTGCGCTTGATCCCATTCAACCCACGGTGATCCCACCGGGCAGCTACTACGTCCAGGGCAGCAGCCCCGACAGCTTTGATTCGCGCTACCGCAGCAGCGGTCTGGTTCGCGCCGAGCAGGTCATCGGACTCGTGCGGCCCTTGTTCTGAGGAGCATGACATGCAAGTCGGTCCAAGCCACCTCCAGCAAAACCGCAATGCCGTATGCCGCTCGGCGCCTCGCTTGGTCCTTTGCATGTGGATCGCTGGCTTGGCATCTGCAGCCCATGTTCTGGCCCAGACGACGACCAAGCTGTCAGCCCAGCAGGCCGAGAAATGGCGCGCCACCGGCGGCCAAGCAACGCAAAGCGCCAGCACAGCCGCAGCCACGCCAGACGACGTGCCACTGGAGGACTACCTTGCACTGCTGGCGCAAATCTCGCCTGCCGCCCGCGACGGCGCCCAGGCCTACTTGCGTGCGTTCGCGCAGCGCTGCGGACGCCCCCTCACCGCGCTGGAGCTGCGCAAGGCCATCGCCCAGGGCAGCGGTGACCCGGTCCTCATGGGCATGGTCAGCGCCAGCCACCCCAGCCAACTGGCGCAGCGTGACGCCCTGCTGAACCAACTCTCTCAACGCATCCGTTGCGACGGTCAAGGTCAGCCATGAAACTCGGGAGCCCCCATGTGATGGCAATGGCCTGCCTGCTGAGCATGGCATGCGCAGGTGTGGGCTCATGCGCTTGGGGCGTGGACCTGGGCAGCATCGGTCCGACCTACCCGATCAGCGAAGCCAACCTGCTGGACTTCATCACGCAACGCCTGCGAGAAAAGCAAGCCAGTGGTGAACTGGCTCGGCTGCAGGACCAAGCCCGTGAGCGCGGTATTCAGGCCGTGCGCCAGCCACAGCCTGTGGCAGGGCTGCGCACCACACAACAACCGCGCACCTACTACTTCGATCCCAGCTTCACGCTGGATCGCAACATCCTGGATCCCCAAGGGCACCTGATGTTTGCCGCTGGCTCGCGCCACAACCCGCTGGACGTGGTGTCCCTGTCCAGACACCTGCTGTTCTTCGACGCCCGTGATGCACGGCAGGTAAAGCGCGCGCGGGAGTTGATTCAGCGCTACCAGGGCCAAGTCAAGGCGATCCTGACAGCTGGCTCTTACCTGGACCTGATGAAAGCCTGGCGCACGCCGGTTTACTACGACCAGCAAGGTGTGCTGACCCGGCGCCTGGGCATCGCACAGGTTCCCGCCCTGGTCTCGCAGGAAGGCAAGCGCCTGCGCGTGGATGAGTTGGAGGTGACGCCATGACCCGCACCACGCCAAACGCCAGATTGCGCTCATCGTGGGATCACGTCGCGGCGGTCCTGTTGATTTGCATTCTGGCCATGACCAGCCCGCACAGCCACGCAGCAGGCATCGCCACCTGCACCGGCAAGTTCCCCAACCCCGTCACCGACATTTGCTGGAGCTGCATCCTGCCCATCAGCCTGGGCAGCATCCCCATTGCCAACTTCGGTGGCCAGGAGGACATTGCCAACCCCGGCAGCCCTGTGTGCAGTTGCGGCGTGAACCCGGTCATCGGTCTGTCTATCGGCTTTTGGGAACCGGCTCGCCATGTCGAAGTGGTGCGCAAACCGTTCTGCCTGACCTCACTGGGCGGCATAGATCTGAACCCAGGCCTGCCTGCCCCGGAGGCCGCACGCTTCACCCACGCTGAAGGCGACGGCGATGGCGGCAGCTTCTACCAGGCCCATTTCTATGTGAACCCGATGCTCTATTGGCTGGAGGTCGTGACCGACTTCCCCTGCCTGGAAAAGGGCAGCTTCGATCTTGCCTACCTCACCGAGGTCGATCCGCTGTGGAACGACGACGAGTTGACCCTGATCCTCAACCCCGATGCCGTGTTGTTCGCCAACCCCATCGCGATTGCCGCGTGCGCCGCCGATTGCGTGGCCGCCTCAGTGGGCTTTGGCATCAAGGAACTGTTCTGGTGTGCCGGATGCCAGGGCGGCATTTACCCATTGGATGGCCAGGTGCCCTACCACCTGGGCGGCGTTCGCACAGCCGTTCTGCTGGCCCAGCGCCTGACCGCCAAGATGCACCGCGAGTTGATCGCCTGGGGATGGCATGGCACGCCCGGCCTGTGTGGCCCCTACTTCGAGCCCGTCATGGACAAGACGGCCTACAAGACACAACTTACCTACCCCATCCCCAACACCGAAAAGGACGGCGGCAGGTGCTGCCAGCCTTTCGGGCGCAGCACCGTGATCTGGGGGGCCGGCAAGGAATACCCGGTGCGTGGCGAAGACTTCGCCTTCATGTTGTTTCGCAAAAGGAACTGCTGTGTCGGCTTCTGACTTCCATCAAACCTCACGCTGGGGCTTCGGTCTTGGCCTGTCCATGCTGCTTGCACTGAGCGCACAGGCCCAAACCACACCGGTCATCACCGAAGCAGACATGGCTCGGGCCAGGCGCGCGCAACCCACCATCACGGACCAGGACATCGAACGTGCTCGGAAAGCGCACGGCGTGCCCAGCGCCGCAGACTTGGAACGTGTGCCCAACACAGCGGGACCAAGAATTGATGCGCTCCCGCAGCCCCAAGCCAAAGCGCCTGTGGACCTCGAAGCGCTGTCCAAAGCCTACGCCCTGCAGATGAAAACCGCCCAGCCCCCCGGCACCGGGGTGGGCAAGGACATGAGTGGTGGCCCGATCCTGATGGTGTTCATCAGCCTGTCGATGCCCGAGGCCACGCTCAAGAGACTGGTCAGCCAAGCGGCACGTGCCAAGGCATCCCTGCTGATCAGAGGCCTGCTAAATGGCTCCCTGCGCGACACCGTTGCGCGAACACAGGCATTGTTGGCAGGTCAGTCGGTGGCCTTCCAGATCGACCCGCAAGCTTTCGAGCGCTACGCCATCACACAGGTACCCAGTTTTGTGCTGGTGCGTGAGGGCGCTGACGGCACGCCCTGTGGTGATGGTGGTCGAGGCAGTTGTGCGCCGCCCAATGACCATGTCCGCCTGGCCGGAGACGTGAGCCTGGACTACGCCTTGGGCCACATTCAGCACCGCACACCCCGCTTCAGCAAGGATGTCGGCGCCTTCATCCAACGGCTCAAGGGTTAGGGATCGTCATGCTGCGCCGACTCGTCACCTGCTTCACCCTCTGGTGCTTCGTCACGGCGCAGACGATGGCACTGGCTGGGCCACACGAAGAAGGCACCGCCGCCGGTCAAGCGGCCAACCCGGTGATTCGGGGCACGGTCAGCAGGCCCAACGCAACGGCCAATGTGCCGGGATACACCCGCACGCCCGCTGAGGCGGCCTACTACGGCCAACCCAGCTTGTCAGGCCCGGCCAACGCGCGCCTCACCGCCTGCACCAGCACGCCCGATGACCCGGTGTGCCAGGCCCAACGCGGCGCGCTCAACTCGGCCAACACGCCACGCCCTGCCATTTCGCCCTACGACCCCGCAGTCATGGGCGCGCGGGACATCGCCGCAAACCCGTCTCTCGCCCTTGGCAGCCTCTCCTCCTATTACAGCGGCTGCGCCACCGCCGACGTCACCACACCAGCAGGCGCGGTCACCAAACAGTGCCAACGCTACAACGGTGTGGGCAACTACGCCACCCGGCGGGATCTGACGGTGCAAGTCGAACTCGTCCCCAGTTGCACAGCTGGCGACTGGTTTGCGCATGGTCAAGCCAATCGCAACGGTGCCGACTACATGGTGGCCGAGGCCCAGTGCCGCATCCGCACCGACCAGTTGCAACAATTTCGCTTCTATGCGGCAGGTGGCAACGGCGCCTGCATCGGGTGGCAAAACCTCGAACTGCCCAGCACGCCAGCTACGCAACCCGCGTTCGTCACCGACCTCTCACCACACTGGGGTGGCCATTGCTGGCGCCCCTTCAAGGTGGTCATGATGCCTGGATCCGGCTGTTCATCCGGCCAGTGCAACTACAACTTCCAGTTCGGCACGCCGGTCTATGCCTGCCCGACCGGCACCGTGCGCGGCGACCAGTTGCAGGCCTACTGGTCCAGCCGCATCCAATCGGCGGGCCCGGCTGATCGCTGCTTCACGCTCACCATGCCCCGCCCCCGCATGGGCTGTGACAGCGGCCCCTCTGTCGTGGTCAGCCGCACAGAGCCCCGCTGCGCTCAGGATGCGGGCGCGGCCAGCCTGGTCGGCGCTTCTGGCTGGAGCATCCCCTTGTCTTTCCAGCAGCCCACCATGAACCACATCGAAACCGATGTCTGGGATGACAAGAGCGCCCCACTCGAAGCAGGCGGACGCTGCACCGTTACCACAGCCGACAGGTGCGTGGATGGCCCCGCCACCAAGGTGATCGATGGCCGAGCCGTCACCCGCGCTTGCTGGTCCTACGAGCGCACCCTTTCTTGCACATCCGGTGCCCTCACAGACGAATGCGCCCCCTTGCTGAGCCAAGGCTGCACGCTGGGAAGCAGCACATGCAAGCAAACCAACGCTGCCACAGGCATGTGCGAGGTCTACCAGGACAGCTACACCTGCCCGGCCAGCGCCCAACCGATCACGACAGCAACCAACTGCCCATCCAATGTCTTTTGCCTGGGTGACAGTTGCTTCAACACGAGCTACACGAACGACGCGGACTTTGCCCGCTCCATGTCGATGCTGGAAGCCGCCCGAGAAGCCGGTGTGTACCTGGACACCAAGCTGATGCAGGTTTTCAAGGGCGAAGGCAACCACTGCCGAGACCGTCTGTTCAAAGATTGTTGCGACTCGGACAGCGCTGGCGCTGGGATGAGCAACCAGAGCACCTTCGGTGTGGGCTCACGCCTGGTATACGACGTGCTGATGAACTCCGAGAACCGGGAGTTCATATACCAGGGCATGTCCGCACTGCTCACCAGCGGCGGCTTCAGCGGCTCCTTCACCAGTTACGGCGTCACCGTGGCCGTCAACGGCACCGCTCTGCCCGCCGGATCGTCGGTGCTCTATGCAGGCGACAGCATGGTGGTCGCGTTCGATCCCTGGTCGCTGGCCATCGCTGTGGTGATCTACATCGTCATGTCGATGATGTCCTGCAATGAAGAAGAGGGCAAGCTGGCCATGAGAGAAGGCGCGGGGCTGTGCCACGCCACGGGGTCATGGTGCTCATCGTGTCTTCGCGTTCTTGGTGCCTGCGTGTCGTGCCTGGAGCACACCACAGGCAAATGCTGCTTCAACAGCAAACTCGCCCGGATAGTCAATGAGCAGGGGCGCATGCAGATTGGCAAGGGCTGGGGCAGCGGCCAGAACCCCGACTGCTCAGGCTTCACCATCGCTCAGCTGCAAAGCCTGGACTTCGCAGCGATGGACCTCACCGAGTTCTACGCCTCCATCGTGCCCAACAACCCGAACCTGGGTGCCATCCAAAGCGGCAACAGCGCCAAGGTGCCCAACTGCTACTACGGACAGGGGCGTTGCCAATGACACAGCACCTCAGGACACCGATCAAGGTCATTTCCATCACGGCGATGGCGATGGCAGTGAATTGCCAAGCACAAACGCAAACGCCTGAGAGATCGCCCGAAACGTCCGTCGGTCGAATGCCCGTCAAAGACGCCAGAGTGCTGATGGTGATGGCACTGCAAGCGCCAGACGGAAAGGCACACGGCACCTTGACAGGCGAATCTGCCGACGCCATCAGCCAGCGCTTCAAGGCCAACACACCCATCTCCATCGACGTCACCACCGACAAGCGCTACCGCCAGCCTGGTTGCAGCCGCCTGAAGGTGACCTTCTGGCAAGACGGTGTCTGGTTACCTGGTGCCCAGGCCCCTCGCAAACAATCCATCGAGTTCGGGATCAACTACTGCCTCGATGGCTTGCCGCCCAAGTCGCTGCAATGAGGAGATTGACATGCCTCGCCCATCTCGCCCGTCATGGGCGTCTCGCTCAGGTCTTTTCAGACGCCTTGCCAACATCGCCATCCTCGCCTTCGCATGCCTCAACGCAGCGCCCGAGGCAAAAGCGCAAGCCTTGCCAAAGCCGGACGAGCCCATTGCCACCCCTTACTGGTCAGATGCGTGGCGAGGATGGCACTTCTACGAAGATCCCGAACCCGAGCTACCTGACAACCCTGCGTCTCAACCCAAGACGCCCGCCCTCACGCCGCCCACTTCAGCAGCGCCCCCCACACCGGCCACTCGCCCGGCCAGAGCGCCCGAACTGGTCGAATTCGAAAGGCTACAAAAGGCGGTCGAGTCCTACCGCAACATCGCGATCATGCGGCCGACCGAGGCCAATGTGCGCCGCTACATGGAACTGGAAGCCAAGGTTGTGGCCAGAGCGTCCTACTTCGCCGACGTCGCCCAGCGCGTCGCCTGGGCCACACCGGAGCTGGACCCCACCGTACATGGCCGCCCAGTCAACGCCAAGGCGCTGGAGGTGTTCGACCGGGACCAGTTGCTCAGCCGTTCCCAATCCATCGCCTCACTGGGCAAGGACCACGTCCTGTTCTTTTTCTTCCGCAGTGACTGCCCGTACTGCCACGCCTTCGCCCCCACGCTGACGGCTTTCGAGGCGCGCCACGGCATCAAGGTGGTGGCCATCAGCGTGGATGGCGGCCCCATGCCTGGCTTTGCAGATGCCCGAGCCGACAACGGCATCGCCAACACCCTGAAGGTCACCCAAGTGCCAGCGGTATTCCTGGCCCAGCCCTACACCGGGCAGATCACACCCATTGGCTTTGGCGTGCTGTCTGAATCCGAATTGCTGGAGCGCATCACCACGGTGAGCACACCGGCTGCCCAGGCCATGTTGCCCAGCGTGAACAGGCAAGTCGTTCTGCAATAGGAGCAGATCATGATCCAGACACCGCACCTGCCCCTCCCGCACTTCAAGCGCGCTATCGCCGCATTGATGGCCATTCTGCTCATCGCGTCGCCGCTGCCCCTGCATGCAGGAGACCTCAATGCCGAGGTGAACAGCATGTTCAACAACCTGGGAGCCATCGGCAACTACACCGCACCAGGCGCCTTCCGTGGCCAGACCATGAACACCTACACCGGCGGCAGTCTGTTCATGCGCTCCCCCAACAAGGTGTACCAACTCGCCGCCATTCAGTTCCCCAGCGCCAAGGCGGGCTGCGGTGGCATCGATGTGTTCGGCGGATCGTTCTCGCACATCTCGGCCAGCGAGTTCAAGAACATGCTGAAGAACATCACCGCCGCCCTGCCCGGCATCGCCTTTCAACTGGCGCTCGAAGCCGTCTCCCCCCTCCTGGGCGGCTTGAGCAAGTGGGCCAAGGGCCTGGAGACCTGGATCAACAATGCCCGCATCAACTCCTGCGAAACCGCCAAGGCCATCGTCAGCACGGCGGCCGAGGCCACGGGGTACAGCTCGCAGGAGACCTGCGCCGACCTCGCCATCGAGATGGGCATGGAAAGCGACCGTGACGCGGCACGCAGGCGTTGCGCTTCCGACCGGCCCAGCATCCTCGCTTCGGCCCGCACCTCAGGCGATGCCAATGTGCGCAACAAGGCGCCCTTCGTGGGAAACCTGACCTGGAAGGCCCTGAAGTACACCGGGGTCTCCCTGGACGATCAGGAGCGTGAACTGATCATGAGCATGGTGGGCACCGTCATCTACCACCCGGAAGAAGCCGCCCGCGACCCGGAACCCATCGCCGCCACACTTACCTCGATCAGCCAGTTGCTCTATGGGCAAAGTGCTGGCGCTGGCGTGAACGTCACCCAGCACCTGCTCAAGTGCAATGACTACGTGAACTGTGATGCCGTGACCCTCAACACCACCTACACACACACGCCATTCACCGCCAAAGTCGAGGCACTGATGCGCTCCATCGCGGAAAAAATCGCCACCCGGACCGCCATTCCCAACAACTCGGCAGAAGTCGGTTTCGTCAACCAGACCACCGAGCCGGTCTACAAAATGCTGTCGGTGGGCGCGACCATCCCAGGATCGGGCCTGGCGGACAGCCTCATCGCCCAATACCGCGACGTGATCGCAGCGGACTATGCCTATGTGTTCCTGGAGCGCAATCTGCGCGTCGGCTTGGCTGCGCTCGACAAGGACTATCAACTGCAAAAGACACAGCGCGAACAGGCGGTCCAGATTCGTCAACGCGCCCTGGTCATGCTGCAGCAACTCTCTCAAGAGAAGAACCTCCTGTATCAGAAGGTCGGCTCTTACCGAGCTGTCTCCAGCCACCTGGAACAGTTGGAGCGGCAATTGCGATCCAGCATGCCGCAGCACGTGATGGACATGCTTGGGCAGCAGGCTGCTTACATGGCTCGTTGACCTTCACCGACCACAGGGGATGCCATGTGGGAGATCTACGCTTACCAGAACGCGGACAGCCTGTTCGGCGTCTTCAATGCAGCAGCGGCCATCCACGCCTCGGGCGACTACATGTCGGCCGTTGCCGCCGTGGCTTTCTGCGGCTTCGTGGCCGCCCTGATCGCCTACGCCTTTGCCCCTGAGAAGCTGCAAGGCTGGAAGTGGCTGGGCACAGTGCTGCTGGTGTTCTCCATCCTGATCCTGCCCAGGGCCACCGTGGGCATCGTGGACAAGACAGGCGGAGCCCCGGTCAAGGTCGTGGCCAACGTGCCCTTCGGCATGGTCATGCTCGGCAGCATCACCAGCACCATTGGCCACACCCTGACAAGCCTGTTCGAAACCGCCTTCCAGACCATTCCCGGCCCAGGCGCCTTGCCCAGCGAACTTACCTACGAGAAGAACGGCCTGATGTTTGGCAACCGGCTGATCAGGAGCACCAGCAAGGTGACGTTTCAGGATCCGAACTTCCGTACTGACTTGATCAACTTCATTCACAACTGCACGATGTATGACCTCATCGACGGAACGATTGGTCCTGCCGTGTTCTCGACATCCGCAGACGTCTGGCCCCTCATGGCCACGCCCAATCCTGCGCGCTTCAGCACGGTCACCAGCGCTGCGGGCATCGATGTGGACACCTGCCCCAACATCTACACAAACCTCAATGGCCGACTGCCAGCGCAGATCAACCAGATTCAGGGTCGCCTGGCCTTCGAGTTGAACCCCACCCTGCCTGGTGCCGCAGCCGCAGCCGTCATCGCCAACCAGATTCAGCAGGCGTACATCAAGAACAACATCGCCGATGCGGCCACCACCGCTGCCGACCTGATCCGCCAAAGTGCCATGCTCAATGCGATCAACGACACCAGCACCATCGTCGGACAGAAGGTCAACGACCCAGCGGCCATGGTGCTGGCCGTTGGCCGAGCACAAGCCGTCGCTCAGCAGAACGCCGCGTGGATCAACAACGGCAAGGTGGCCGAGCAAGCCCTGCCCGTGTTCCGCAACGTCATTGAAGCGCTCACCTACGCAATGTTCCCCTTGATGGTGCTGCTCTTGCCGCTGACCAGCGGGCGCGACACGATGCTGGCCTTCAAAGGCTACGCCGCCATCCTGATCTGGATCCAACTGTGGCCCCCGCTGTACGCGGTGTTGAACTACATGGCGTCCATCTACGCGGCCTACGATCTGGCTGCGGCTTCAGACATCGGCTCGGGCACCAAGGCCCTGTCTTTGCGAACCGCCTCGACGATCTATTCGGGCGCCATCTCAGGTGAGGCTGTTGTGGGCTACCTTGCAATCAGCATTCCTGTCATTGCCTGGGCGGCTTTGAAGAAGATGGAGGGTGTCGGGACCGCCCTGGTGGGTGGCTTGTCCGGCCTGCAAAGCATGCTGACCGGCAGCACAGCGTCTGCTGCCACCGGCAACATGAACATGGGCAATGTCACCATGGACCAGGCACAACTGGCACCTAACCGAACCTCGGCGTTCATGAGCAGTTGGCAAAGCGACTTGAGTGGTAACACCTTTTCGTCGAACAGCCTGACTGGGAGAACTGCCGTCAGCCTGTTGCGCAACCAGGGGTTTGCTTCGCGGGTGGTATCCATGCGGGTGTCTGAACAGGATGTGTCTGATGCGAGCAGGCAGGTCACTGCGGCACGCAGCGAAGCCTTGGCTGCCAGTTCGGATCGCTCCGCAGCCCTCTCCGAAGCATTCACGCGAGGACTGAGCAGCCTTCGCTCTGGCCGCAGCAGCAGCGGATCCACGTCCAGCAGCTTCGAGCAATTTGGAGAAACACTCAATCGCCTGGACCAGATCTCCAAGGGCATCGCCGACAGCACAGGGCTTTCACAGTCTCAGGTAGCGCGCATCGCATTTGGTGCGTCTGGACATGTGGGCGTTGACGGGCGCTTCGCTGGCGCAAAAGCCAATGCCAGCGCTGACAAGAGCTACCTGTCGGGCCTATCCGCCGATGAACGCAAGGTGCTGAGCAGTTTGACCAGCGAGCAAATAGCCGACTTCAAGCAATTCGGTGACCGAGTCTCCCGAGATTCGAGCTTCATCAACACCATCAGCAGCGACTCCCGAGAGGCCCGTGACATGGCGTCCAGGCTGACGAACACGGCCACGCGATCTGAACGTGCGGAGGCAAGCCTTGCTGAACGCACCGCTCTGTCAGAGCGCCTAACTTCCGCGTATGAAAAGGGCGAAACCATCTCCATCGACATTGCGCAGGATCCGCACAACCTGGAGATGTTCACTCGCTATGCAGAGCAATACGGGAGCGACAGCAAAGCGGCCCAGGCCTTGATGGCCTCAGAACTGGCCAGGCAGTCACTCAAGCCCAATCGGGTGTTCTCCGATGGCACGGCATTGCCATCTTCGTTTGAAGACGTTCAAGTTCAACACCGACAAGAAAAGGCCGACACAGCCTTGAATCCGGCGCTCGATGATCGCCATCGAAGCAATGATCGACAGGTGTCTCGCTTCGGCAAGTCTGCGCGTGCAGGCCAACCAGCCCCCGCCCCTGAGCCATCACCGGCAAGACAAGAGGTTCAGACCCGAGGTGCCGAGATACGCGCAAGTTCAAAGGCAGATCAAACCGGTTTCGATGCAAAAGCGGAGATCGTCGAGACCAATGATGGGGCGCTGGCATCGAAGAAGTCATTGCTTAGGCAGTCTGGCAAGCAGGTTATTGAGGACGCCGGAGCGGCGGTGGACAACGCGACGGGCATCGTGAAAGACCTTCTGAAAAAATAATCAGACTGGGTCATCGTGCGTGCCGCTCATGTTCGGATTCAAGTCGCTTTCAGGTGGCTTCATGAAAGGCGGATGCCCTTTGTCACGCCAGTAGTTCGCGGCCAAATCCTCTGACGTTACCCCCATCCCGTGGATCGGATCGACATCCCGCTTCGAAGTTCGCGCTCTGCCGCCAATGCTAGTCAGCGCCCCGCCGATGGCCGTGCCAAAAAGCATCCCAATGCCGATCATCACCACTCGTGTGCCCCACCCGTCCAATGCGGCTGAGAACAAGCCCACCAGACCACCTAAGGTAGGTCTGCATAAACCACCAAGCCATGTGCTTGGCGCAGACATGATGGCCTGAGACCATTGAACCCATGAAGCAGAGCAGCCTTGGATTGGGAACCTCGACGAAGCGCACGCGCCGTCGCGAGTTCCTCGACGAGATGGACCGGGTGGTGCCTTGGTCCGCCCTGGTGGCAGAGATCGCGCCATTCATGCCTGAAGGCAAACGCGGGCGCCCGCCGTTCCCGGTGGAGTCGCTGCTGCGAATTCACTTCATGCAGCAGTGGTTCACGCTGAGCGACCCGGCCATGGAAGAAGCGCTGCACGACATGCCGCTGTTCCGCGACTTCGCCGGTCTGGGCGGCTGGGATGACCGGCTGCCTGACGAGAGCACGATCTTGCGCTTCCGTCATGTTCTCGAGAAGAACAAGCTGGCCGAGCGCATCTTGGCCACCGTCAACTTGCTGCTGGGCGCCAAGGGCCTGATGCTGCGCAGCGGCACGGTGGTCGATGCCACGCTCATCTCGGCGCCGAGCTCGACCAAGAACGCCAGCGGTGAGCGCGACCCGGAGATGCACCAAAGCAAGAAGGGACAGCAATGGTTCTTCGGCATGAAGGCGCACATCGGCGTGGACGCTGATTCCGGCCTGGTGCACACCGTGCGCGGCACGGCCGGACACGTCAACGATGTGGTCGAGGCCAACAGCTTGCTGCATGGGCAAGAAACAGATGTCTTCGCCGACGCCGGCTACCAGGGGGCGCACAAGCGGCCCGACGCCAAAGCGGATGTGCAGTGGCATGTGGCCATGCGACCGGGCTTGCGCAAGTTGCTGGACAAGGCCGACCCCATGGATGCGCTGACCGATCAGGTCGAGCGCATCAAGGCCAGCATCCGCGCCAAAGTGGAGCACCCGTTCCGCGTCATCAAGCGCCAGTTCGGGCACGTGAAGGTGCGCTATCGCGGCCTGGCCAAGAACACGGCGCAGTTGCAAACCCTGTTTGCGCTGGCCAATCTGTGGATGGTGCGCAAACGTTTGACGGGGAGCCTGGCATGAGTGCGCCCAGTGCATGGGAAATGGGCGCGAAACGCGCCCACAACACCTGCCAGAGGTGCGCTCAGCCGCCATTGCGGTCATGTCAGCACACCCAATCATGGTCAGCACTCATTTGTGCAGACCTTCCCTAAAGCAATGAGGCTGAAGAAGATTGGTTTTCGCATTTGAGCACCTCGTACTTACCAACCTATAGCCGCTTAGGCATTGCTGCAACCCTTTCGACTCCTGCGTATATCCGTCAACAACACCAACTATTCCATTTCAAATCGGCTACTCAGTCCAGTGAGCAGATCGACAAACAAGAACTCACTCCGGCGTGAGCCTGGCCCGGCTCTGCTCGGCATACTCAGACCAGCAGGTGATTCAACGAAATAGAGTCAGTGATCATGGAATAGGGCTCTCAAGTAGTCAGCGAGCCTAGCGTGATGTTCGCAGAGACTCTAGTGATCCGGAACGTTGGAGTCGAAACACGGCCCCCTGTGGAGACGTGGCAAGAAACTCAATTTTTACAGGGCCGGATCAATAGGGTCGACGGCGCTCGGCCCGTCCAGCGTTTGAAGGCCCGCCGGAAATTGGCCGGATCGTTGTAGCCCAGCGTGTAAGCGATCTCCTGCACGCTCAGCTTGCCTGCTTGCAGGTATTGCATAGCCAGATGCTCGCGCACCTCATCCAAGATCTGCTGAAAGGATGTGCCTTCAGCCACCAGGCGGCGGTGTAGGGTGCGCGGGGTGAGATGGAACTGGCGGGCCACCACCTGAAGGGAAGGAAAGCCATGTTGGCGCGTCAGCAGGTTACGGCGCACCTGGATGCTCAAGGCCGCGTTCACATCGCGCTTGTCCAACTCTTCACGGCACAGGCGTGCAGCATCATCGAAGCTGGCCGGGTCAGCCGAGCTCAGCGGCAAGTCCATGGCTGCATCCGGCAACACCAGACCGCACCAGTCTTGGCTGTAACGCACCTCGCAACCAAACATGTCCCGGGCCAGATCTTCATACGCAGGCTCGACCTGTTTGAAGCACACACGTCGCACCTGACAAGTGCCCAAGGTGATCTGGTCAATCAGGTTCTTGATGGTCAACAAGATGGCTTCGCTGACCACGAGATCCAGCCCGTCGAGTGGGCGGGCCACAGGAAAGCCCACCCATACCTCGTCACCCTGAACCCGCTGCGTGACCGTCACCAGTGTGGTACGCAGCGGCAAGAAGCTCTCCAGCAGCGACACAACCTGACGCAAGGTGCTGCTGCTCAAGGCCGCGTAACCCAGCCTGCCGTGAGTGTTGATGCGCAGGCGCTCCCCCACGAGCAGGCCAAGAGCGGGCTCCTTTGCGGCGCCCAAGGCCGCATGCATCAACTTCAGAAAGGGCACGAAGCCCAAGCCCCGGTGGCCGTCGGCCAAGTCCGCCATTTGCAGATCGGCTGCCGCAAGCACCTCGGGCACATTCACCCCCATGCCAGACAGCATGTCGGCGATAAGGCGCACGTAGTGGAGGGGCAGTGCTGCGTTGTGCACGGTTTGATTTTTTGAAAAGCGCCAATTGTCAATAAATGACCTTTTTGTGTCAAGACAACCTACCCTTGATCTACCCCAGGATTCATAGGATACAAATACTTAGCGCCATCAAACTAACAGTACGCCAATGTTTTCGTTTTTCAAGAAGTCCGGCCCCAACCAGGCCAGCATCAATGGGGTGCCCATCATGGTCAATCCCAAGGAGACCTTGCTCCAGGCAGCGTTGCGCGAAGGCATTGATTTCCCGAACAGCTGCCGCGTGGGTGGCTGCGCAGCCTGTAAATGCAAGCTGGTCGACGGCAAGGTCAAGGAGCTGACTCAGACCGCCTACATCTTGTCGGACGAAGATTTGGACGCCGGCATGATCCTGGCCTGCCAGTCGGTGCCACAAACCAATGTCACCATCGAAGTAGACATGGCCGCCCAGCAAGCCCGCCGCACCGTAAGTGGCCGGGTGGTGGCCTGCACCGCACTCACCCACGACATCGTCAGCCTGCGCATCCAACTGGACGACTCGCTGCCTTACAAAGCTGGCCAGTACGCACAATTGTCGGTTGACAGCCTGCCCGGGGTTGATCGCAGCTACTCGTTTGCCACCGCCTCGCAGCCCAATTCCCAGGTCAGTTTCCTGGTACGCAAGGTGCCCAATGGCGTGTTCTCCAGCCATGTGCATAAACATGATCTGGTTGGACAGCGCGCCAGCGTGAAGGGCCCCATGGGCGATTTCTGGCTGCGCCCCTCTGACGCCCCCTTACTGATGGTGGCCGGCGGCAGCGGCCTGGCCCCCGTTCTGGCCATCTTGGAAGACGCTCTGGCCCAAGGCGTCAAACGCCCCGTCACCATCTTGTTTGGTGCCCGCCAGCAAGCTGACTTGTACGCTCAAGACACGCTGGAAGCCCTTCGCACCCAATGGCCTGCGGCCTTCCGCTTTGTGCCCGTGCTGTCGGCCGAACCCGATGGCAGCAGTTGGGCAGGTGCGCTCGGCAACGTTGACAGCGCCCTGGCCGAGCACCTGCCCTACGGTGCCCATGCCTACCTGTGCGGCCCACCCGTCATGGTCGATGCCGTCAGCGCAGTATTGCGCGACCGCGGCATCGCCAAAGAACAAATCCGCGCCGACCGTTTCACGACCTTGCACGACTCTACAGGAGCACAGTGATGATGAACATTCTGCACTACCTCAAGTATTTCCTATTCCATATCATCGGCCTGCTGGCTCTGACGATGGTCACCCTAGGTGGCGCTTACACCACCTACGGTCTGATCACCATCTTGGTTTTCTACATGGTGGGCGACGCTGTCTGTGGCGACGACACCACCACACCCACCTTCAAGTATCCCGGCATCTTGACTGCGCAGCTGTGGATGGCTTTGCCCTTGCTGTTAATGATCATCTTCGCATCGCTTTGGAGTGTGAGCTCCGGCGACGTGCTGGGCTATGGCGCCTGGGTGCAGCAGCTCACGGGCTTCGATGCCCTGGCAGCCCGCGAAAGCACCTTCTGGGGCCACCACATCTCGACCATCCTGCTCTCCGGCCTGATGATCGGCATGGTTGGCACCATCACCGCCCACGAACTGACTCACCGCACCTGGGATCCGATCTCGATGTTTGTCGGTCGCTGGTTGTTGGCTTTCAGCTTTGACACCATTTTCTCGATCGAGCACGTCTACGGCCATCACCGTTATGTGTCCACCACTGAAGACCCAGCCACCGCACCTCGCGGCCGCAATGTGTACTTCCACGTCCTGGCCTCGACCATCAAGGGCAACATCAGCGCGTGGAACATCGAGAAAAAGCGCCTCAAGCGCGATGGCCACGGCGCCATCTCCTTGCGTAACGGCGTGATCCGTGGTCACCTGATGAGTTTGCTGTTGGTAGCGGTGGCATATGCCATGGGCGGCTGGCCTGTGGCTGGCTTCTTCATTGCCAGTGCGCTGTGGGGCAAATCGCTGCTGGAGATCGTTAACTACATGGAACACTACGGCATGGTTCGCGACCCCAAGCTCCCGGTTCAGCCTCGTCACTCTTGGAACACCAACAAGCGCATCAGTTCATGGTCGATGTTCAACCTGACCCGCCACTCGCATCACCATGCCCAAGGCGAAGTGCCTTATCAAGACCTCAAGCCCTTCCCTGAAGCGCCCATGATGATCGGTGGCTACCTGACCACCATCCTGGTGGCCATGGTTCCGCCTCTGTGGTTCAAACTGATGGACCCCAAGGTCAAGGAGTGGGATCTGAAGTACGCCAGCCCCGAAGAGTTGAAGCTGTCTGAGGCCGCCAACAAGCGGGCTGGCTGGGGGCTCAAGGCTTCTGCTTGAGCCATGGCGTTGTAAAAATAGGGCTACGGTGGCAGACCTGTGATTGATGCTAGACCTGCATTCATGGCTTCTTCAAGTCGCTGTTTTCCATCCCCTGCTTGAATTGCTGCGTTTCGTGCGCCGCCCGGTGCCAGCATAGTAACCGCCCTGCCGCTCAAGGCGTACGCTCATGGCTTTCCATTGCGCCTGACAGACGCACCCGTGCATCGGGTACCAGCTTGAAAGAGGTACCTTCGAGGTTTTGCACATCGGTGGCCGACCTCGTGTGCGATCGTGTAGGGCTTGGGCAAAATCCTCCAGGCGCATGCTCAGCGTCGCCCTGTGTCGGTCTTGCAAATTCACCGCCACGCCCGTGAATATGGGCAGAGCCTGGCAACAGGGATGGCCAAAACTCTGGGTTTTTCCCCGGTGGATGCCATGATCGGCTTGCGCGACCCGCTGGCAATGCTGGTACTACGTGTGCCGTGGGCAGAGGTAGAGAGGTCGCTGGCTCCGCTATTCGCCCGCAAGGCGAGCATGGCAGCATGCCGACATGTTCGGCCCGACGCCGCGGACGTTGCCGACGGGCTCAGCGCGGCTCGTCGCGCGCGCCTGCCCCTTCGCCTGATGGTGGAGCCGCTATTCCAGGCGGCGCCATGCCTTCTGATGGATGACACGGGCGTGCTAACCGAGGAGACGGTGGTGCGCACGTTCTCGATCCTGAAGGCGACAGACCTTCTCAGCCACTCGCGATCAGTGTTGGGAGCTTATATTTCAGGCCGCTGAGGCCGTGTCCTGCATCTCATAGGTCTGGACCAAGCGCTTGCGTTGCGCCGGCAAAAAGTTGATGCGCGAGGCATCGCCACCGGTGGCTTTAACCACTCGCTTGTCCATCACGGCAAACCACAGCGGCGGCACGTAAGCGACCAGGAACATGCCCGTGTAGCCCAGCGGCAGGAAGGTCGGAATGTCGTGGAAGCTGCGCAGCGACTGGTAGCTGCGCGTCGGGTTGGCGTGGTGGTCGGAGTGGCGCTGCAGCTGGAAGGTCAGGATGTTGGACAGCACGTGGTTGCTGTTCCACGAGTGGTGCGGCTGGCAGTGTTCGTAGCGGCCATCGGGCTTCTTCTGGCGCAGCAGGCCGTAGTGCTCGATGTAGTTGGCCGAGGTCAGCATGAAGGCGCCCAGGAAGGCCAGCACCATCAGCAGCACCAGGGCCTGCGTGCCCAGCCAGGCGGTCATGCCGCCCCAGACGATGGCGGTGCCGATCCAGCCCTGCACGATCTCGTTGTCCAGGCTCCAGGCCGACTTGCCCTGGCGCTCCAGGCGCTCGACCTCCAGGTCCCAGCCGCGGAAGTAGGCGCCGGGCATCTCGCGGAACATGAAGCGGTAGATCGTCTCGCCCATCTTGGACGAAGCCGGGTCTTCCGGCGTGGCCACGTGGCGGTGGTGGCCGCGGTTGTGCTCGATGCAAAAGTGCGTGTAGGCGCCCAGCGAGAGGTTGAACAGCGCGGCCTTGCGGGGCAGCCATTCCTTCTTGTGGCCCAGCTCGTGGCTCATGTTCATCACCAGGCCCAGCATGAAGCCGTTGATGATGACGGTGGTGACCACGCCATACCAGGGCACCGCGTGCGTGCTCAGGAACCACACGTTGAACAGCGTGGTGGCCCAGCCCACGGGGATGGCCAGGTAGATCATCCAGCGGTAGAAGGCGCGGCGCTCGAGGTCGGGCACGGCGGCTTCAGGCGGGTTGCTGGTGTCGTCGCCGATCAGCCAGTCCAGGATGGGCACCAGCACGAACAGCACCAAAAAGGGCAGGACGTACCAGGCGGCGTGGTCCTGGCCCATCAGGTGGGCCACCGGGCCCGTGGCCACGATGGCGGGGATCAGGGCTGGCAGCAGCCAGAGGGGCTTCTTCGGGTCCCGGTAGGACGCGGCCAGCGGGTCGGGCAGCACGGCGCTCATGTTGTTGTCTCCTCGGTGTGAGTCGGTGAAATGGAGTGATGCGATCTTGCGAGCGCAGGCCGAAATGGGGTACCGTCTGCGCTGGCAACTTATCGTCATTTTGTGACACTCACCGTGAGCACCCGAACCCCTCCCACGCAGGCGGCCGACTGGCTGGCGCCCGCGCTGCACCCCATCTACGCCCGGCTGATCTGCGCCGAGATGCGCCGCCGTGGCTTCGACGAGGCGCAGATCCTGTCCGGCACGCGGCTGAACTGGGCGTCACTGCACGAGGGCAACCGCTACCTGAGCTTCGACGAGGTGACCCGGCTGATCCGGCGCGCGGTGGCGCTCACGCAGGAGCCCTGGCTGGGCATCACCGTGGGCTGGGGCACGCAGCTGTCGGCGCACGGGCCGGTGGGGGTGGCGGCCATGTCGTGCGACAACGTGGGGCAGGCGCTGGCCCTGATCCAGCGCCACGCCGGCTTGCGTCAGAGCCTGATCTCGCTGGAGGTCGACCAGCAGGGCGACGAGGTCACCCTGTGGATGCGCGAGCACCTGCAGGCCCCGGATGTGCGCGAGTACATCATGGGCCACCTGATGGGCGCGGGCCTGCGCCTGCTCGACACGCTCACGGGGCTGGACATGACCCGCGTGGCCCGTGTGGAGTTCGCCTTCCCGGAGCCGCCGTGGGCCGATGCCTACCGCCGCTGGTGGCCTTCGGTGCGCTTTGGCATGGAGCGCTCGGCCATGGTGTTGCCGCTGTCGCTCCTGAGCCACCCGGGCCTGGCCCCTGACCCGCAGACCCACCGCATGGCCTTGCGCGAGTGCGAGCGCCTGTGGTCACAGCAGAACGACCCGCGTGACCGCCTGGGGCCCGTGGGCGACCGCATCTTGAGGCTCTTGCTGGCCTGCGAGGGCGGCTACCCGACCCTGAGCGAGTTGGCCGAGCGCGAGCACGTCTCCAGCCGCACCCTGATCCGCAAACTGGGCGACGAGGGCCTGACCTACCAGCAGCTGCTCGACCGCGTGCGCGAAGACCTGGCCTGCTGGTGGCTGCTGCACTCGGACATGAGCGTCGAAGCCATCGCCGACCGGCTGGGCTATCAGGACACGTCCAATTTCAGCCGCACCTTCCGGCGCTGGGTGGGCATGCCGCCGAGCGACTTCCGGCGATCAGCGGGTGCTCAGACCTTGAACACCGCCACCGACTGAACGAGCTCGGCAGCCTGGTGCTGCAGGCTCTCGGAGGCCGAGGCCGACTCTTCAACCAGGGCCGCGTTCTGCTGCGTGCCGTGGTCCATTTGCTGGATGGCCTGGCCGACCACCGACTCCCCGGCTTGCTGCTCGGCGCTGGCCGTGCTGATCTCGGCCACGATGGTGTTGACCCGCCCGATGGCATCCACGATCTGGACCATGGTGTCACCGGCCTGGTTCACCAGCGTGCTGCCTCGCTCGACGCGCTCGGCGCTGGCCGTGATGAGGTGCTTGATCTCGCGGGCGGCGCCAGCGCTGCGCTGCGCCAGCGAGCGCACCTCGGCCGCCACCACGGCGAAGCCTCGGCCTTGCTCACCTGCGCGGGCCGCTTCCACCGCCGCGTTCAGGGCCAGGATGTTGGTCTGGAAGGCGATGCCGTCGATCACCGAGATGATGTCGGAGATCTTGCGCGAGGCCTCGTTGATGCCCTGCATGGTCTCGACCACCTCGCGCACGACCCCACCGCCCTGTTCGGCGACCTGAGCGGCCGCCTGGGCCATGGCGGTGGCCTGCAATGCGTTCTCTGCGTTGCGCTGCACCGTGTGCCCCAGGTCCGACATGGTGGAGGCGGTTTGCTGCAGCGAGCCGGCTTGTTGCTCGGTGCGTTGCGACAGGTCCTGGCTGCCTTGCGAAATCTGGGCGCTGGCCGTGGCCACGGCTTCGGCGTTGCCGCGCACCCGCGTGACCACCTGGGTCAAGCTGGCCTGCATGTCGGAAAGCGCCGCCAGCAGGGGCGTGAACTCGTCGCGCTGATCTTCGTGGATGGTGGTGCTGAGGTTGCCATCGCGCACGCGCTCGGCCACCTCCCGTGAGCGATCCACCCGCATCTTCAGGGTGCGCCCGATCCACCAGGACAGCGTCACCATGGCGCCGCCGATGAACAGGAACACGCCCAACAGCACCATCAAGGTCTGCTGGATGCTCGATTGGATGTGCGCGATGTCGCGCTCGGCGCTGTCGCGCTGGTAGCTCACGGTCTCCGCCAGTTCTTTGAGCAGCGCGTTGCGAGCCGGGATGGTGTGGTCGACCAGGTAAGCAAAGGCCTCGTCCTTGCGGCCCTCGGCGATGAGCTTGACGTTGGCCTCCCCTTGGACCCAGAAAGCCTGCACCGCTGGCGGGATGGCCTCAAAGCGTTCCTTGCCGGCGCTGGTGAACAGTTGCTGCTCATAGGTCTTGAGCAGCTGCTCGATCAGCTGGCGTTTGGTTTGCACGTCCTGCAAGGCCGCGTCGCGTTCAGCGGGCGTGCGCGCCAGCATGGCGTGGCGCAGTTGCAGCGAGGCGCGGGTGACGTTGAGCTCGACCTGGGCGATCTCCGAGAGTTGCGGGATGCGGTGCTTGGCCGTTTGATCGCTGACGGTGGAGACGTCCTGCAGCCGCCAGACCGTGAACAGGGCGGCCCCGATCAGGCCGGCGCAAACCAGCACCGAAGCCAGGGCGATGCGGGCGGCAAGCCCGCGCGCACCGAAAAATGACATGTCGAGCTCCTTTCAGCATTCGTCGTTGTTGCCGGCGCAGAACCAGAGAACTGAAGACATCGTTCGGAGATTCGGTCGCAAATTGATACATCCAGCGCATTCAAACCTGCGAATCTGAAAAAACTGCCCGGGGAATTGGGTGCAGGCGAGGGGCGCCGGCTTCTTACAATCGCCCCATGCCTTTTGTTCACCTCCGCGCCCACACCGAGTTCTCCGTCGTCGACGGCACCGTCCGCATAGACGACCTGGTCAAGCTTGCAGCCAAGGTTCGAGGTCGGGCACGGCGGCCTCGGGCGGGTTGCTGGTGTCGTCGCCGATCAGCCATTCCAGGATGGGCACCAGCACGAACAGCACCAAAAAGGGCAGGACGTACCAGGCGGCGTGGTCCTGGCCCATCAGCTGGGCCACCGGGCCCGTGGCCACGATGGCGGGGATCAGGGCTGGCAGCAGCCACAGGGGCTTCTTCGGGTCCCGGTAGGACGTGGCCATCGGGTCGGGCAGCACAGCGCTCTACACATCCACCGCCGCGAACTGGGTCTCTACATCGCCACCATCGCACCCAATCTCGCCCAGGCTGCGCTGCTCGCCATCCTCGTGCTGGTGCCGATGACCTTCCCTTCCGGTACCTGATCCCCACCCGAAGCCATGCCATCGGGCTGCGCGAAGCCATGTCTATCTCTCCACTTTATTACTTCGTCGAGATGGGCTACGGCATCCTGCTTCAGGGCGCGGGATGGGACATCCTGTGGGTTTGGCGCTGCTGCTTGGCATGGCGATCTTCGGGTTGGGCGTGTGGCGATTCAAGCGTCAGTTTTGATTCGTAAACCAGTCATGTCTCGACCGTGGGTCACGCGCTGCCTCCCAAGTCTGCAGTCCCCACGGGAAACAGGAAGCGCCCAATGCACGCCAGCTTATTGTCCAGGCGCAACTGCACCGAGACCGTTGTGATACGTCGTCCCGCCCGCACAATGTGGGGCACCGCGCAAATCGTGCCGGCGAAAGCCGGTCGCAAGTAATCGAAGGTAAGCGTCGAGCAAGCAGGTAACTCGACCCGCGCCAGGGATCGTGCAAGATGGGTAGCCG